>ERZ857629.3814-NODE-3814-length-12289-cov-2.832843_pt1 | contig 12289 bp, 9 predicted proteins | sample MGYA00519700_ERZ857629 | MGnify/ENA primary metagenome ERZ857629 (study PRJEB31778, sample SAMEA3449351) | human gut metagenome | biome: human gut; feature: human-associated habitat; material: faeces | place: United Kingdom | collected 2010/2012 ... | reverse complement strand
AGCCGCTTCGTTATAAGCGCAAAGGCGTACGCTATAACGCTTGTGTTCTTCGGCGGCATATTTATAGTGACAAGCGTATATAACACGCTGCGCGTGCGCATTGCCAACCCTATGGAGCTTATACGCGCCCCCAAGAAGGGCGAAAAGGATTCAAAAATGCTTTGGCCGCTGGCGATACTTGGCGTAATAATGCTTGCGGGGGCATACATCGTGGCATGGAAGATAGACAATTCCGCCGTTGCGCTGGGCATATTCTTCCCGCTGGTAATAGTTGTAATAATTGCAACGTACATCGTTATGGAATACGGCAGCATTGCCTTCCTGCGCGCCGTTAAGGCCAACAAGCGCATATATTACCGCCCGTCAAGCTTCATTGCCATATCGGGCATGATACAGCGCATGCGCCAAAACGCGCGCTCCCTTGCCACAATATGCATACTGTCCACAATGCTTGTTGTTACCGTATCGGGCACGCTGTCCCTTTACGCCGGGCGGGAGGAGATGCTGCGCGAGCTCAATCCCCACGACGTGGAGATTTCCATCCACTTTGCGGATAAGGACAACGGCTATCCCCTGCCCGATAAGGCTGAGCAGGAAAGAATAATAGGCGACATAGAGCAGCTTTTGATAAACAGCGCGGCGAAGCACGGCGTTAAAATATCCAAGGAACGTTTCGTTGCGGGCTATTATGACTCGCAGTATTGCGACGCGGCAATAGACATGCCGGAGGTTGACCAGCGCACGGGATTAGCCATAATGGAGGATTTTTACGATGCGCTTGACGCTTATCACGATGCATATAACCGCGGCAGCGCATGCTACCTTGTGCGCGGCTCGAAGGACATTTACAACAATCGCGCGGAAAACTACGCCATGTATGGCGGGCTGCTGTTCCTGGGCGTGTTCTTCGGAATGCTGTTCCTTGCGGTAACGGTGCTTATAATCTACTTCAAGCAGATTTCCGAAGGCTATGACGACAAGGCTCAGTTCGACATTCTGCAAAAGGTCGGCATGGACGACAGGCAGGTCAAGTCCACCATCAATTCGCAGGTGCTGTGGGTGTTCTTCATCCCGCTGGGCATGACGCTTCTGCATATGCTTTTCGCGTCCAAGATAATGAGTTGCATGCTCGGCACGTTCCAGCTGAATGATTACGGGCTGATACTTCGCTGCATCGGCGTAACATGCGCGGCGTTCATGCTGCTTTACCTAATTGTATACAAGCTGACCGCGCGGGTGTATTACAGAATAGTCCGCTGGTGAGCAAATGCCGCAGGGGCGATATGCCTTTGCGGCTTTTTTACATATGTGAACAAAATGTGAACAGTTGCCGCGGCAGCGCAAGCCGGGCAATGCCATTGCCATGGTTGTAAATTATGCAAATTGCATAAAAACATTAGAGCGAGTGAATAAGGCTGTATAAAAATAAACGGTCTCTTCGATAAAATGCCTAAATACCTGAAATTTTCGGGGGGGGGGCGACTTGTAAATATACATAAAACATGAAAATAAATTAATTGCCGCGAAAAGGTTGAAAAAATCTTTGCTTATGGTAAAATTATTATAAGCTTAGCCGGGTGCGTTGCGCACATTGAGCGGCTGACAGAAGGTCAAGTGGCTCGGGCTTATGCCGGGGCCTTTTATTTTCCGTGCCGGCGGGAGGGGGCTTGCACAGCGGGCGCGGCGTATTCGGTTAAGCGGGGAAAAAACACAGAAGAACTTAATAAGGAGGAGGGAATTGCATGAACAAAACCAAACGAGTGCTGTCGGTGGTTCTGGCGGTACTCATGCTGTCTTCACTGATAGCGGCGCTGGCGATAGCGGCGGACGATGTATGTAACGTGGTTATCAATTATGTTTTCGCCGATGGCAGGCCTGCCGCAAATTCGTGGACGGCGAGAATCTCAAAGGGCGAATTGATTAACCAGACCGTTACGAGCCCGACGGTAGTGGGCTATGCGCCCGATCAGGAAACGGTAACTATCAACCAAGTAATAGATGACCATGTGACTATTACCGTTACCTATCAGCCTGCGTTGGTTGACTTTACCGTTAAGCACTATCAGCAAAACGTAGACGACGACAGGTATATCCTTGCCGAAACGGAAACCAAGAAAGGTTTTACCGAGTCTCCGGTAGGCGACAAGCTTGCCAAAACGTACGACGGCTTTACCGCCCTGCTGTACGATACCACCACCAAGGTGGCGGCGGACGGCAGCACCGTGGTCGAGATATATTACGACCGCAATTACTACATGATGAGCTTTAACCTTGACGGCGGCTACGGCGTAGAACCCATCTATGCTCGCTATGGCGCGGCGATAACGCTCGGCAAGCCTACCAAACCCGGCTACAAGTTTGATGGATGGACTCCTAAGCTGCCTACGACTATGCCTGTTGGCGGCGGAACGTATGCGGCAAAGTGGACGAAGCAGGATTCAAAGTATCAAATCCAGTATTGGCAGGAGAACGCCGATGACGATGGATACAGCTATGTTGAATCCGAAACAGTTACCGCGGCTACCGGCGATGTAGTAAACTATAACGGTAATAAGTCTTATGCAGGCTTTACTCGCAATACCGACAAAACCGATAAGAACGTTACTGTTAATGGCGATGGAAGCACCGTGCTGAACGTGTACTTCAATCGTAACGTGTATGAAGTGAAATTCTATAAGAATGATGGAAGTAACAGAAAACCTAAATGGAGTGAAATAAATTCACTTCGTATCACTGCTAAATATGGTGCGAATATTCGTAATCAATGGCCTACTTATAGTGGCAGTAATACATGGTCGGTTAACGGCACATACACATGGAACTTATTTGACGGATATGTTAAGGATGGTCCGTATCAGGCCAATATTGACACTATGCCGTTGAACGGGGCGACATTCTACGGCCCTCTAACTTCAGAGAGTAGCGAAACTGCCTATTACTATGTTGAAGTTCTTCCCGGTGAAGAGGGAACTGAGCATGGCAGTATACTCTACAAGGAGCATCATCGTGATACCTCCGCAGGCAGTGGGTTCTCAATCACAGATGAGGACAAATACCCCATTACCGGCTTTACCTTTAAGGAGGTAAAAACAAAAAGCGGTAGCGGTAATGCCTACGATGGTGCTACGTTCTATTACACCCGTAATAGGAACAAACTTGTATTCGATGACCAGTACGGCACTAAGGTTACCGAAGAACTTCCGTTTGAGCAGGTGCTGTCCGAATCGGTAAATTACAAGAATAACTACCAGCCGGCATACCCCAGCACGCTGGAAGCCGGTGCATATATGTTCGACGGATGGTATCTTGACCCCGGCTGCACGCAGCCTGTGGATTGGACTGCCAAGATGCCCGACGCACAGGTTGTTGTCTACGCCAAATGGGCGCCCAAGAACCACACGGTCACGACTTTCCTAACAAAGGAAAAGATAGAGGAAGGCGTATTCTTAGAAACCTACCACGTTCCCCACGGCACGGCGGTAACGAACACGCCCGCAGATCCCCCAAACGGCTCATATGTATTCGTTGGCTGGTTCTATGAAGAAAACGGCGTTGAAAAGGCGTTCGACTTCTCCATGCCCATTGTAAAGGATTTGAACCTTTACGCCAAGTGGAGCAGCAATACGCTGGTCGCTTATACTATCAAGTATGAGCTGGAGGACGGCACTGAAGTTGCGCCGCCGACCACCGGCAGCGCGCTTGCGGGCACTACCAAGACGTTTGAAGCCAAGGGCGGCGAAGAGCTGAACGGAGCCTATCAGACGGGCTACTTCCCCGCGACCAACAGCCATTCCATCGATATGAAGGTTGATGGCGGCAACGAATTTACATTCGTGTATGTGGCAAAGGATAAGGTCAACTACACCGTCAAGTATCTTGAAAAGGATACGGGGAATCAGTTGGCGAATCCTAAGAACGAGACTACTCCCCATGCCATAATAACCGAGAAGTTCTTGCAGATAAACGGTTACGCGCCTGATGCTTACCAGAAGCGCCTTGTACTCAGCGCAAACGAAGAAGAAAACGTGATAATCTTCTGGTATACCAAGGACAACGTGCATGCGCCTGTGCAGGTAATACATTGGGTGCAGAACATAGCGGGTGATGGCTATACCGAGTATCAGAGCAGCGTTGATACGAATGCCGAAATAAATAAAACTCAGACTTCAACGGCGCTGACAATAACCGGCTTTGAATATAAGCGCGGTACTGCCGTTGCCGGTGAAAACACAACTGAGTTTACTGCTCCTACTGCCCCCAGCGGCACGCTGACCGCAGAAGGTCTCGTTCTGAACCTGTACTACGACAGGATAGAGTACCCGTATGAATTCAGGTTTGTGGATAGGGACGGTAACACGATAGCTGAACCTAAGACCGGCAAGGCAAGGTATCAGGCGCAGGTTACGGAAGCTGCAAAGAATCTGGAAGCGGACGGTTGGATGCTTGATGGCAGTCAGAACGGCGCTATAACGATACAAATCGAAGAAAATATCAATACCGCTGTGAAGAACGTTTATGTGTTCAAGTATAATCCGTTCTATAAAGTTGTGCATGTTAAGAGCGGCACACCGGACGCTCCTGAAAGGATTGTTATACCGAATAACAATAAAGACGGTCTAACCGATAAGGTTTCCGATGGCTACCTCTACGGCGGCGCGTTTACGGACGAAGCTTGCGACGCTAATCACGTGCAGACGTTTACGCAGGACGAAAACGCCATCAACTTCACACCCGTAAAGGGCGAGACGTACTACATTTGGGAGGTAAGTGAAACTTATCTGAAGCCGAGAGCGTATGTTGTATCGCGGCATGACCCGAATGCTATACCTGACGCAAACGGCAGCACCCTGAATGTGGTCGGCCTGTACCTGACCAGTTCTGTTGACCGCAATATGTACAGCGAAGTTGGCTTTACCGTTGATGGAACAAACTTCGCAAGCGATGGCGGCAAGGTATATGACAAGGTTCAGGCTGTTTATACCGATGGCAGCGGAGTCAAGGAAGAGATGTATGTTATGGATGATGGTGTGTGGGATGTGCAAGCACAAGCTCCTGATTCACGCGGCGGCTATGTAAGCATATACACCGTAAGCATGAATACCTTCTATGGCAAGACCGCTGCAAGCTCGCTGTCTTATCAGCCCTATTGGGTAACGCTGGACGGCATAAAGGTTACCGGCGCCTATGCAGCAAGGACTTGCTACTATCAGGGCGTTGGCAATGGCGATATAGGGATCTCCAATTGCGTTGACAGCGATTCTGCGGTGAGCATCTATAGGGCTTCTACCACCAATACCATAGGCGTTGAGAGCGTTGCCGTGCTGAGCGCTGCGCCCGAAACCGTGCAGCCCGAGGTACCCGTAACTCCCGAAATTCCGGAAGTACCCGAAGCGCCCGATATGACGCTTAATAGCGACGCTATGTATCTGCGCGCGCAGTACACCTACGAGATGATGACCAACACCGTCAAGTTCATCTCCGCCATAGACGTGAACGAGTGCACCGAATACGGCTTCGTGATAAACGGCGAGGTTGTTAAGTGCGAAGAAGCGGCCGAGACCGTTGATGGTTACGACGCGAACTATCTCTTCGGCGGCAGCGTGAACGGCGCAATGCTGATGAGCTGCAATATGCTGCTGGACGGCCTTGTGGATGGCATGACGCTAAATGTTACCCCGTACTATGTGGCGCTTGACGGCACCACCGTTGTGTACGGCGAGACCCGCACGCTGGTATACCGCCAGTGGGTCGGCCTTGAAGGTTAAGAAAGGGAGACAGCAGAATGAAGAAGTTTGGCTTTGTAATGCCTGATGTTGCAAGCCCCTTGCCCACGCCCAGCGAGACGCAGGTACCCGTTTATCGCTCCGGCGAAACACATGTTCACAGCATCGGCCCGGGCATAAGCGAGATAATGCTGCCCGATGGCACGATAGTGAACGTTGACCCCCAGGGCAACATACTTAAGGACATAGTGGACTAACCCAATGAGAATCAGCGGAGGGGTCTGACGGATCTCTCCGCTGTGTTTTAGTATTATGGAAATTAGTGTAAGACTTGGCGGCGTGCCGCTGCTGCTTAGCTGCGCGCATAATGAATATATGCTCACGTATATGCCGTTCGCGTGCTGCGATATGCCGTTGGCAAGCGTAGGCGTGAGCGCGGCGGAGGTGGAACGGCTGCTGCCGCTGTATGAAGAGGACAGCACCGCGCCGTATGTGGAGCACATGGAGCTGTGTACCCGTGCGTGCGATGCGCTGCTGCCGTTTGAGCGGGCCATATTCCATGGCGTGGCGTTCATATGGCGCGGGCAGGCATGGCTGCTGACGGCGCTCAGCGGCACGGGCAAAACCACGCATTATATCCAATGGAAACGCCAATATGGCGGCGAGATTAGCATAATAAACGGCGATAAACCCGTGCTTGACTTTTCGGAGGAGGGCATAAGCGTGCATCCTTCGCCCTGGCGCGGCAAGGAGAATATGGGCAGTATGCGCTCCGCCCCGCTTGGCGGCATAATAATGCTCAAAAAGGGGCAGGGAAACGCCATGCGCCGCGTTGAGCCGAAGGAAGCCGTTGCGGAGCTGTTCATGCAGTTCCTGTTCACGCGGTCTACCCCGCTTGATGTGCAGCGGGTTTGCGCGCTGGAGGAGCGGCTGCTGCAAACCGTGCCCGTGTGGCAGCTTGTCAACCGCGGAGATGAAGCATCCGCCAGGCTGTGCCGCGATACGCTTGCAAAGGAGATGTACAACGCATGAAGTATACCATTCTGCCCGGAATAGTGCGCACGGAGGTGTGCGGCGAAACAATGCTGGTGGCCTGCGGCAGCGCCCGCGGCAAAGCGCCGTATGCACGCACGCTGAACGAAACGGCTGCGTTTTTGTGGAAACAGCTTGAGCTTGAGCGCGACGAAGCGGCAATAATCGCCGCGCTGACGGAAGAATACGGCATAGATGAGCAAACGGCTCGGGCAGCGTATTCCTCCTTCGCCCAAAAGCTTAAAGAAAGCGGATACTTGCTGGAAGAATAAGGCGACAATATAAAAACAGACTCACCGTGCTTGGTGGGTCTGTTTTGGCTTAATTTGAATTTAATATAATTGCCCGTCCATAATTTCCTTGACTATTTCTATGGCGCGCTTGGCATAGGGCGTGAGAACCTTGCCCTTCATGTTAACGGCGCAGAAGTCTATGCGTTTCATCTCATTGCCGACGGAGAACAGGTGCAGCGGCTGCGAAAGGGAAACAAAGCTGCGGTAACTGTCTGCGCAGAAGCCAACGCCCTGCCCACGGGAGACCAACTCCATTATGGTTTCCACTTTATCGAGCGTAATTATGTGCTTTGGCGAAACGTGCGCAGATTCGAGTATTTGATCCGTAAACGCGCGCAGGCTGCCGCCGCTGCGGCTGAGGAAAAAGCGCTCGTTTTCAAACAGCTTCAGGCTTATCCACGGGTAGCCTTCGTCCGCAGTGGTGGCCAGGGGATAGGCCGAGGCTATCGGGTGGTCAACGCCCGTCATGAACAGCACGGAGTCTCGATATATAGGGTGATACTCATATTCGGACTTCTTCGTTGGGCAGTTGCAGAAGAAAATATCTATCGTGTTGTCCGAAAGCATGGATTCAAGCCGCGATACGGTATCCTCCACAAAGCTGAACTCAACATGCGGATATTCTTCCGAAAATGCGGATACCAGCGGCGGTATCAGGCGGGAAGAACGGAAATACTGAAAGCCCATTCTCAGCCGCCCGCTGATGTTTTCAACAATGCTGGAAATTTCGGCGTCGAATTCCTCTTTAAGGCGTATCATCTTCTGCGCCTTGGCAACGTATAGCTCGCCGGCGTATGTAAGGCGGAATTGCTTGCCAATCCTGTCGAACAGCTTGATGTTGAGCGAGCGTTCAAGGTTGCTTAGGAACAGGCTCAGGTTAGGCTGCGATGTATTCAGTATTTTGGCCGCCGCGGTAAGGCTGCCGGTTTTTGCTATTGCGCATACATATAGCTGTTCGCGTAGGTTCATGGTAGACCTCCTTTCAGCCGCGTTTGCAAAATAAATCAAATCAAATAGCAAGATAAAATTTCATGATACTGATTTTATGCAGATTATATCAGCAAATTTGACAAAAAGTCAAGCATTTTAACATAAATTAATAGAAGAATTTTGCATAAAAATAAATTTGGCAGCCTGAATAATTTTGACCGGCTGCAACGATGATAATAAATACAAAATATAATTATAAAATATATGTACTTTACAAATGATGCGAATGAGGTTGTATTATCAATAACCCCCAAAGGGTAATCTGATAAGGAGAAATGACATGAAAAAGTACCTGGCAATGCTCCTCGCTTGTGCGATGATATTCGCATTTGCGGCAGGATGCGCACAGCAGAATCCCGCTAATTCTGACGAACCCACTGCTACCAACGCTCCCACCGACGTGGAAGCCACTCCCGTGCAAAATACGGAACTTGTGACCGACGGCAACGAGACCGTGTCCGACAAGGATACCATCAACATAGCCGTTGACCGTGAGCCTGCTACGCTCAATCCCGGCGGCGTATCCAGCAACGTTAACGAAATAATCATGCGCAACGTGCTCGACACTCTGCTCAAGTTTGACGAGAACGCCATCCCCCAGGCTAACCTTGCCACCGAGTGGGAAGCCGTTGACGACCTCACTTGGCAGTTTAAGCTGCGCGACGATGTGAATTTCACCAATGGCGAGCACTTCACCGCCAAGGACGTTGTGTATTCCATCAATCGCCTTGCAAACACCACCAACAACATGTTTGCCGAAATGCTCCAGTCCATGTGGGCGGAGGTTGGCGTAACGCTCGTGCTTCAGCCCACCGAGAGCGGTACACTTTCCACCATGCTCAATGCCGGTGAGTACGAAGTTGGTGTCGCCTTGACCGATATGAAGCTGTGCGATGCGGGCGAGGGTCTGTATGCATTCTTCCACAGCAGCTCCCGCGGCAGCAGTCAGGACCGCACCTGGCTCAACGATGCCGATGTGGACGCCATACTGGACAAGATAGTTACCACCCTTGACGCCGAAGAGCGCAACAAGCTGGTATCCGAGGCCGAGGCCATGATACACGACCTGTGCCCCATGATCTACATCTGCCACCCCTGGCGCGTATACGGCGTGCGTTCCGATGTGCGCGGCCTGAAGGTGCTGCCCTATGACATGGAGTACTACTCCGAGCTTTACTTCGTCAACGAAGACTGATTATAAGGTTCTTCCCCTTTAACGCCCGGCAGCAGCGTTTGCCCCACGCAGACGTTGCTGCCGGTGAATATTACATTAGGAGGCAATACCATGCTTAAATATATTGCAAGGCGTTTGCTCATGCTTATTCCCGTGCTTCTTGGCGTTATACTGCTGGTTTTTTCGCTTATGTATATCACGCCGGGCGATCCGGTGGACTCATTGCTTGGCGATAATGCAACGCCGGAGGCACGCGAGGCTCTGCGTGAGGAGCTGGGCCTTAACGGCGGCTATTTTGAACGCTTTTTTAATTATGTTGTGCGCCTTCTGCGTGGCGATATGGGCATATGCTATTCCACCCGCCAGAACGTTGCCACGCGCATAGCGCAAACCTTCCCCAATACCGTTAAACTTGCAAGCTTTGCTGTCGCTTTCGCGGTGGTGTTTGGGCTTACGTTCGGCATCGTGTCCGCAATAAGGCAGTATTCAATTATAGATAATATTGTTATGAGCATCTCCATGATTGGCATATCAATGCCGTCGTTCTGGTGCGGACTGCTGCTGATGCTGCTTTTCTGCGTAAAGCTGAAATGGCTGCCGGCATCGGGCTTTGATTCCTTCTCCTGCGTTATTCTGCCGGGCATAGCGCTGGGCGTCAACAGCGCCGCAAGCATAGCAAGAATGACGCGCTCCAGCATGCTGGAAGTAATAAGGCAGGATTATATTTCCACCGCCCGCGCTAAGGGCCTTAGCGAATTTAAGGTGGTGACGGTACATGCGCTCAAGAATGCGCTTATCCCCGTAATAACCACTATCGGTATGCAGTTCGGCCTTCTCCTTGGCGGCGCGGTGCTTATCGAATCCATATTCGCAATACCCGGCGTAGGCAAAATGATGGTGGATGCGATAAAGTCCAGAAACTATCCCGTTGTTCAGGGCGGCGTGCTTGTGATAGCGCTTTCATTCTGCCTTGTCAACTTGGTGGTGGATATACTGTATGCATATGTCGATCCGCGCGTGCGGTCGCAATATAAATAAGGGGGTGCAAGGATGAGCGCGATTTCAACCAAACCAAACGTACCCAAGAAGCGCAGCAAATTGCAGGAAACATGGCGCCGCTTCAGGAAAAACGGCCGCGCGGTAGTTGGCCTTTGCATTGTTATAATACTGGTGCTGTGCGCTGTGCTTGCGCCGATAATTTCGCCGTATGAACCCAATGCGCAGGATCCGCGCAACCGTTTGCAGGGCCCAAGCGCGGGCCACTGGTTCGGCACGGATGAGCTTGGCAGGGATATACTCAGCCGCATAATTTACGGCGCGCGCATATCCATGTCCGTAGGTCTTATTGCAATATGCATATCGCTCATCGGCGGCGTTACGCTGGGCGCGATAGCGGGCTATTACGGCGGAACGATAGACAATATAATAATGCGCTGCATGGACGTTTTGCTGTCAATCCCGACAATACTTTTGAACATATCAATCGTTGCGGCGCTGGGCTCAGGCTTGCAGAACGTTATGATAGCAATCGGCGTATCGAGCATACCGGGCTACTGCCGCATAGTCAGGGCGAGCATACTTTCCCTTAGGGATCAGGACTTTGTTGAAGCCTCCCGCGCGGCGGGCGCAAACGACTTTTTCCTGATAACGCGGCATATTCTGCCCAACTGCCTTGCCCCGCTTATCGTGCAGGCAACGCTTAAGATAGGCGCTGCGATACTTTCCTGCGCCAGCATGAGCTTCCTTGGCCTTGGCATAGTGCCGCCCACGGCGGAATGGGGCAGCATGCTTTCCACCGGCCGCGACTTCCTGCGCGATGCGCCGCATGTGTGCATATTCCCGGGCCTTGCCATCATGGCGGCGGTGTTCAGCATGAACCTTGTCGGCGACGGACTGCGCGATGCGCTTGACCCGAAGCTGAAGGACTAAGGAGGGAAACACAATGGCGAACGAAAAGCTTTTGGAAATAAAGAACCTTACTGTTCACTATCAGTCCTATGACGCCACGGTGCACGCCGTGGAAAACCTTAATCTCTCGCTCGTCATCGCCCTCGGCGCGGGTCTTGCGGTGTGGGGTGTTGTCAACCTCATGGAAGGCTACGGCAACGATAATCCGGGCGCGAATGCTCATGGTTAATAAAGAATCAGAACATAGCAAGACAAGGCAGCCAACCTCGCCACTATTCCGTACAGCCGAGTGCCAGATGGCAAAGTCGGTGGCAGTCATCTTGACTATAGATGACTGCCACCGAACATCGTGTAAGGCGACCAACTCGCAAAACTGTGTCTATTTTATTTTGATATGGCTCACGCTTTCTTCTCAATGTGGTGACTTGGCAGTTTCATCTTCGATCATACGAATAATATCTTCCAATGCTTTTCCAGTTATTTCATCAGCAATTGAAATGCCTCCCATATCGATAATAACAGTAAGCTCTTTAGAATCACTTGTTTTAATCTGTTGAGTAAAGGCATCTGTCTTGTTTATAAGATTAGACTGGAGAACAGCTTTTCCGTTTGTGATTTTTACAGAAAAAGGCTCGATAGCGGCATAATAATTTCCAAAATTAGCATCTTTAGATAAGAAAAGGATGTATTTGCAATCTAGCTCCGGTTCAATAAACAGGGGGCTGGCAACTTTGAAAGACAAATCTCTACTTTTGGTTGCTGCTTTTAAGATACGTCCCTCACTATCTACTACAGCATTTGACTCGGTCGTGTTTACAACTTCAGAATATCTGTGGTTAATTAAAATCGAGCTATCATCAATAGAACCTTTAATGGTTTTTTCTACCGTGAAATCATAAAGCCTACCTTCTACATAGTTTCCAGGGTCTTCCTCCTTGATGTTGTCCGGGTTTCTTGCCATATTCCAAGTAGAATTAAACTCGGTATACTCTCCGATAACTATATAATCGGCGCTATCAATCATCTGTTGCAGGGTAGAAGCAACAGGATAATCATAGCCTACGGTAAGTGAATCTACTGTTTGGGGAAGACTTCCCGAGCTTCTAGCATGATGCATAACAAAAGCAAAGGCGAGGACAGCTATCGCCAAAGTTGATACAGTCAAAGCC
>ERZ857629.3813-NODE-3813-length-12295-cov-3.898775_pt1 | contig 12295 bp, 10 predicted proteins | sample MGYA00519700_ERZ857629 | MGnify/ENA primary metagenome ERZ857629 (study PRJEB31778, sample SAMEA3449351) | human gut metagenome | biome: human gut; feature: human-associated habitat; material: faeces | place: United Kingdom | collected 2010/2012 ... | reverse complement strand
TGTATGGATAGTGACTATTACTATTATTACTTTGATGATTGTAATTTAATTAACTGTACAAATTATTTAGGAGGAAATAGAAATGGAAAAGAAATTATTTGATATTTTAAAAGAAAGAGGTTATGTTAAAGACCTTACACATGAACAAGAAATTATTGATTTAGTTAATGGGGAGCCTATGACTTTCTACTTAGGAATAGATCCAACAGCAGATAGTTTACATATAGGACACTTCTTTGCATTAACTATGTTTAGATGGCTACAAGATTTTGGCCATCATGGAATCATACTAATTGGTGGAGCAACTGCTTTAATTGGAGATCCAACAGGTAAAAGTGATATGAGAAAAATGTTATCAAAAGAAGAAGTTGCACACAATAAAGCAGAAGTAAAAGAATTAGTAAAAAGATTTGTAAGAACTGATGGAGATAATCCAGCAATTATAGTAGATAATGCAGATTGGATTTGCGATAAGACATATGTAGATTTTATGAGAGATATTGGAGTCCATTTCAATGTTAATAATATGCTAGCAGCAGATTGTTACAAAAAGAGATTAGAAAATGGTGGATTAACATTCCTAGAGATGGGTTACATGCTAATGCAAGCATTTGACTTCGTACATTTAAATAAAGAATTTGGATGTAGATTACAAATCGGTGGTTCAGATCAATGGGGTAATGTTTTAGCAGGAGCTGACTTATCTAGAAAGATAGGATTTAGTGAAGGCAAAAAAATAGATCCATTATTTGGATGGACGTGTCCATTACTAATTAAAGCAGATGGAGAAAAAATGGGTAAAACTGCAAGTGGTACGCTGTGGGTATCAAGGGATAAAACTACGCCATTTGACTTTTTCCAAGCATGGATTAATTCATTTGATGAAGATGTAGAAAGAAGTTTATCATTCTTTACTAGAATGGAAATAGCAGATATTAAAAAAATATGCCAAGAAGATATTAGAGAAGCTAAAAAACTATTAGCATTTGAAGTAACTAAATTAGTTCATGGAGAAGAAGAAGCTTTGAAAGCTCAAAAGACAGCAGAAGAATTATTTAGTAACAAAGGTGGATCAGAAAATATGCCAAGTATAGAATTATCTAAAGATTTATTAGATATAAATATTATAGATTTACTTGTTGAATCTAAATTAGTAACATCTAAATCAGAAGCTAGAAGATTAATAGAACAAAATGGTATATCGCTTAATCAAGAAAAAATAAGTTCAGTAGAACAAATAATAACTGATAAAGATTTAAATGATAATGCATTAATTCTTCAAAAAGGTAAAAAAGTATTTTTAAAAGTGATTTTTAAGAAAAAATAAGTTTATTAACAAGTTGTAAAAACTTCAACAATGGTAAATTTTTAGATACGTTTCGCTAGGTTCGCCGAGTACCACGAAGTGCTCTCAAGTGCAACCAAGTGTTGAATTAACGAGCCAAGTGCTCCAAAAAGCTACTAAAATTCCAAATACAAAAGGCCTTGCGGCACAGGACGCAAATATAAACAGTGTTGTGGTAAATAACTCGTAAATCCCCATAAATAAAGGGAAAACGCGAGTTTTTCTTTTTGCCGAAAATAGTCCAAAATAAGGGCTAGAGCCATTTTGGAGCCACTTTTAGAGCCACTCTGCTAGAGATTAGCAGGAATAAACTAAAACATAAAGGTAATAAAAGTCCCATTTTTAAAGGAAAATAACGAGTGGACAGTGGTAAAAAGCCTTAAAAATGCTAGCCTTGTGGAAGTGATAAAAAATATAAGCAATGTTGCGGAAAGTAGTATAAAATAAAGGTGTGAACAATGATTATATTTGTTGACACCTTTTAAAATCTAAATAGAAAGGAGAAAAAAATATTGAAAAAAGATTTAGTAACAGCAGAAAAAATGATAAAACAATAAAAAAATTTGTGACATTAGGAAATATAATATCTATCTTATTTTCCATAGTGCCATGTATAATTTGTTTAATTATTTTTTTAAATTTCAAAGAAACATTTCCAAAAGTAATTTTTACACCTATTTTATATGGCAGTTTCTGTAATCTTGGATATTTTATAGCTAAAGCATTAAATAAAACTAATATTAAAAGTATGTTTGTAAAAATGTATAAATTAATATTTTTCACTTACTGGTTTGGAATGCTTTTTTATCATTTAGTTACTGTTATAATACCAAATAAAGACTATTTTTTAGGAATATTTACTATTCCGTTTTGGATAGCTGGTTTTTTCGCTTTTTATATCAAAGTAATAAAAAACAAATAATATTTAATAAGTGAATATTATAAAAGAAACAAGTTTGAATCTTCACCGGTTATAAGTGGTATGCAAAGATTACTAAATTTTAGTTCAAAATATCAAGAACAAGATAACAAAATTTAAAAATTGAAAGAAAGCATTATTATGAAGAAAATAATTTATTTGAGTATGTTTTTAATTTTATGTATATGTGATTGTACAAATAAATCCAAAGATAATTTTGGTAATAACGAAAAAAATTTAGAAAATATAATTATAGAAAACTTAACTCAAATTAGTAATGAATCAAATATGACATCTTCTAACCCTTATGAATATACAAAAAACGAATATTACAAAAACATAGTGATACTAGTTAATGATGCAGTAAATGTATTAGAAAATATGTATAAAGATAAAAAACTTTCTGGTTTAAATGCCTCTTTTTAAGCTTTAGCAATTTAAGACATTACGAAATGTAGTTTGTATGAGGAATATAATTTAGATTGGTCAACAGCAGAAGAATTCTATAATTTATGGGAAGATCATAATTGCTCATCATAATCAAAAAATAAACCTAATAACAGTGTCAATTTATGGCACTTTTTTAGTTTCAACAATTTTTAATTTTTATAAAAATGATATAATAACTTTAGGAAAGTGATACTATGAAAGAAAATGAAGTTAAATTAAAAGGCTTATCCACAAAGGAAGTAAATGAGCAAATAGCTAAAAATTTAGTTAATTATGATACTCAGCCTAAAACAAAAACAACTAAAGAAATTATAACGGGGAATGTGTTTACTTACTTTAACCTCTTAAATATCGTGCTAGCTGCTTCAATTATTTTAGTAGGTATATTTAGTGATAAACTACTATATTCATTAAAGAACTGTCTATTTTTAGGTGTAATCATTTGTAATACAATAATTAGTACAATTCAGGAAATTACATCAAAAAAAATAATTGACAAGTTATCCTTTCTATCAGAAACAAAGACAACAGTTTTTCGTGATTCTAAAAAAGTAGAAATTGCAAATGAAGAAATTGTTAAAGATGATTTGGCATATTTTAAAATTGGTAATCAAATTCCCACAGATTCAGTAATTTTAGAAGGCGAAGTAGAAGTAAATGAATCGTTTTTGACAGGCGAAGTAATACCCGTTTTAAAAAAGAAGGGTGATAATCTTTTATCTGGTAGTTTTATCGTTAGCGGCTCATGTTATGCCAAAGTAGTAAACGTAGGAAAAGAAAATTACATATCTAAAATATCTTCTGAAGCTAGATATAATAAAGAAGTAAATTCTGTAATAAAAAATTCTTTCGATAAATTAATTAAAGTTTTATCAATTTTAATAGTGCCAGTAGGTATCTTATTTATGATAAATCAGTACAGTATCACTGGAAGCCTATCTGAATCAATTTTTTCAACAGTAGCAGCATTAATAGGTATGATCCCAGAAGGCTTAATTCTTTTAACCAGTTCAGTAATGGCAGTAAGCGTCATAAGACTGTCAAAATATAAAGTTTTAGTTCAGCAATTATACTGTATAGAAACTCTAGCAAGAGTAAATGTTATTTGTTTAGATAAAACTGGAACAATCACTGAAGGAAAAATGAAAGTCAAAGAAGTAATTTTAGAAAAAGGCAAAAGCATTGCTGATATAAATGCTATTCTTGGAGAGATATGTTCTGCATCTGAAGAAAAAAATTCTACAATGGAAGCATTAAGTGCATATTTTCCACAAAAGCAAGAATGGAACTTACTAGAAAGCCTACCTTTCTCATCTGAAAGAAAATATTCTGCCTACAATTTTAAAGACAATGGTATTTATTTTTTAGGTGCTCCTGAATTTGTTTTAAAGTCAAATTATAAAAAATATGAAAATCAAATTAAAACATATCAAGAAAATTACCGCGTAATATTACTAGCAAGTGGTAATGCAAATCTAAAAAAGCCAGAAAATGTAAAACCACTAGCGTTCATTCTAATAGAAGATATTATCAGAAAAAACGCTAAAGAAACTTTAGATTATTTTAAAAAGCAAGGAGTAGACATTAAAATTATATCTGGAGATAATTATAAGACAGTAGAAAAAGTAGCTAAAAATGCCGGTTTAGAAAATGTTTACGGTGTCGATGCTAGTACTCTCAATAATGAAGAAATAAAAGAAGCAGTAAAAAAATATAATGTATTTGGAAGAGTAACCCCAATCCAAAAAAAGTTAATCGTAAACGAATTAAAAAAACAAGGAAAAACCGTTGCGATGACTGGCGATGGTGTTAATGATGTTCTAGCTCTAAAAGAAGCAGATTGTAGTATTGCAATGGCAAGTGGAAGTGATGCAACTAGAAACGTAAGTCAGCTAGTTCTATTAAACTCAGACTTTGAAAGCATTCCCCACATAGTAGCAGAAGGAAGAAGAACTATCAACAATATTGAAAGAAGCGCATCATTATTATTAGTAAAAACTATTTTTACAATTCTTCTAATTTTGCTTTGTGTTATCTTATCAAGTAAATATTTCTTTATACCAATTCAGTTAACATTAATTACTGCATTTACAATTGGTATTCCATCATTTGTCTTAGCCTTAGAACCAAATGAAGAATTAGTAAGTGGAAATTTTTTTCTTAAAGTCATAAGTAAAAGCATACCAGCAGCTTTAACAGTTGTATTTAACGTAACAATTATTATGTTATTTAAAATAGCTTTTAACTTACCAGAAGATGTTGTATCAAGCCTAGTTGTATTTTTAACAGGAACTACTGGATTTATATTCCTTTATAAGTTATGTACGCCATTTAACTATTTTAGACTGATATTATGGTGCTTACTAATTGACGGGTTTGTCTATTGTGCCGTCACTCAGTACTCATTCTTTAATATTAAATTAATTAATTTTGAAATAGCATTAATCTTTGGAGTATTACTAATATGTTCACTTTACATTTTTGATAAACTAACAAAATTAGTATCTTACATAACCAAAAAAATAGAAATTAAAAATAAGGCAATTTAATTTACTTTGACCTCTTAAGATGATATACTTTGACTAGGAGATGATAACATGAATATACCTTTTAAAAAAGGAAATATACTACTTCCAAAAGATACAGATATGACAAAATGGAGTGTAGTAGCTTGCGACCAATACACTAGTGAGCCAGACTATTGGAATGATGTTGCAAAAATAGTTGGAAATAGTCCATCAACTTTAAATCTTACTTTACCTGAGATTTATTTAGAGGATAACAATGTAGAAGAAAGAATAAACAATATTAACTCCAACATGAGTAAGTTAATTCAAGAAAATTTCTTTGTAGAATATCCTGACAGTATGATTTATCTTGAAAGAACTCAAAGTGATGGCAAAGTAAGAGAAGGAATAATGGGAATTGTTGACTTAGAAGCATATTCTTATGAGCAAGGCTCTCAAACACCAATTAGAGCAACTGAAAAAACAGTAATAGAGCGTATTCCACCAAGAGTAAAAATAAGAGAAAATGCTGAACTAGAACTTCCACATATTATGATTTTAATAGACGATGACAAAAAAGAAATAATTGAGTCTTTAAAAAATAAAGTATCTGAAAATGACAAAGTTTATGATTTTGATTTAATGAAAAATGGTGGACACATTAAAGGATACCTTTTAAATGAAAAAATAATTAATGAAATAACAAAAGGTTTAGAAAACTTAGCAAATGAAGAAAACTTTAATCAAAAATACGGAGTAACAGACAAAGGCGTTTTACTATTTGCAATGGGAGATGGTAATCACTCACTAGCAACTGCTAAAGCTTGTTATGAAAACTTAAAGAAAACTATGAAAGAAGAAGAATATCTAAATCATCCAGCAAGATATGCTCTAGTTGAACTTGTAAACCTACATAGTCCAGCACTAGAATTTGAAGCAATTAACCGTGTGATATTTGATACAGACAAAGAAAATTTAATTAAATCATTAAAAGAGTTTTATAATATTAATAAAGAAGGCAATGGTCAAAAAATTGAAATTATTACTGACGAAATTGATGAACTTTGGTACATTGAAAATCCAAAATCAAACATAGCCGTAGGCTCTATTCAAATGTTTTTAGATGAGTATTTAAAAAATCATGAAGGCAAAATAGATTACATTCATGGTGAAGATGTAACCAAGGAATTAGCCCATAAACCAAATAACGTAGGATTTATTTTTGATGCGATGCCAAAAAATGAATTATTTAAAACTGTAATTTTAGATGGCTCATTACCTCGTAAAACATTCTCAATGGGTCATAGTTATGACAAACGTTACTATTTAGAAGCAAGAAAAATCAAATAATAAAGAGGATCAACAAGATCTTCTTTTTTTCAACCAACAGTTGAGTACATTCAACCAGCAATTTATTTAAATTTTACTTATTGCATTTTATAATTTTTTCAGAAAGGAGAAATAATGAAAAAGAATATTACCATTATAGTAATGACTATAGTAATAATTGTATTAGTAGCATTGCTATGTATCATTAATTTTAGAAAGGAAGAAGGCGTTTTAGAAAAGCCACTACCAGCTCCCGAATTATCAGAAGGCTTAAGAGGAACTTATGGTATCGATAAAAATATCAACGAAAAAACAATAGATAATTATTTGTTTAGAACCGACACAGTATATCGTGACGTTCGTATGCTAGTTGACAGTGCTGCATGGGAAAATAAAGGCGGTGACAGGTATCTTACCGGTTATATCAAAGGATTTGAAATCATTCCTTCACCATACTTAGCAGGCTTTAAAGAGGAATATATCAAACAAAAAGAAAAAGAAAATGTCAGCGGGCTTTATGTAGGTGATACTTTATTTAAACTAAACGATGATGACACTTATACACCAAATTATGAAGAATCTATGGACATATTAGAAGCTATATTTCCAAAAGACAAAAATATATTTATTATCTGTGGTGCAGGAGGTTATGCTGGACAAGTAAAAAACATGTTAGTATCTCTTGGCTGGGATCAAGACAAAGTACGTGACATTGGTGGTTACTGGTACTATGAAGGAAAAAATTCTATAAACGTAAAAGAAACTAAAGATGGTAAAGACTATTATAATTTTAGTAAAGTACCATACTACAACATAGATTTTAAAACACTTCACAAAATTAAAAAATGAAAAAATTCTTAATTATATTTATCTGCCTATTTAGTTTAACGGGTTGTAATAATAATAAACTATCTTTAGACAAGGAATTCTACAAAGAAAGTAAATTTATAGACGCAGACAGCAGTACTATTAATAATCTCCAAAATCAAGAATCTACATTTTTGGTTTTTACATATAATAATTATTGCACATTAGAAATACCCTGCGAAGATATTTTTAAAGAAGTAATGAACAAACATAAACTAAGCATGTACTATTTACCGTACGAAGAAATGGAAAAAACATTTATCCACAATACAGTTGCGTATGCTCCATCTGTAATAATTATTTCAAATGGTAAAATCATCGCATACCTAGATAGCGAAAAAGATGAAGATTTACCAAAATATCAAGATAGCAAAGAATTTGAAAAATGGTTAAAAAAATATATTAATTTATAATCACTTTTGTTATAATATGTCTCACAAGGTGATAAGTATGACTACAAAAACTACTAACTCTTTTGGATATGATAGCTTCCAAACGAATTTTAAGGAAGGTAAATTTATAATAGCTTACGAAAACAACCTAGATTTATATTGGTATTTTTTTCCGAAGGATAGCATCAAAAACTTAAAAGAAAGCTATTCAGTAATCATAGATGAAACTAATCCCTATTTATTGGAAGGGCTAAGAAACTTATATAATGCTGTAATCAGTAACAAGCCGTATCAAAACAATGAACTTGCTGACGAAGAATTACAAAACAAAGAATATCAAGGTAGATTATCAAAAGAATTACTAGATGGCAAAGATATTGTTTGGTACTCAGATGACAATCCGATAGAAGAAGCAAGCTATGTTAGAATTAAAAAAGTAGACGAAGATACATTTATTTTAACATTCAATAAAAGTCACTCTAAACTTCAAATGGATACGCACTCTATAAGAATAACTAACAGTGGCAGTAGACATGCACCATTTAATTTCACATTTATGGGAATGTATTCATACTTAAGACAAGTTGATATTAATCAAATCACTATTAAAGAGTATCTAGCTCACCAAAAAACACTACAACGTATAAAATGAAGATGTTTATTTTCTTCTTTTTTTTTGGTATAATTTCAATTGAGGTAATCTTATGAATAAAGAAAATATGCTAACAATGTTAAAACAATTAAAAGAAAAATTAGAATTAATTGGGAGGTCACTTTGACTTAGATGCCAAGCAAGCAAAAATAAATGAAATCAAAGAAGAACTAAATTCTCCAGATATTTGGTCTGATATTACCAAAAGTAAAGAACTAAATAGCACCTTAGTAAATCTTCAAAAAGAAGTGGATTCATATAAAAACCTAGTAAATGAACTAGAAGATAATATTGAATTAATTAACTTAATGACTGATGAAGAACTAAAAGAAATTGATATAGAAAAGATCAAGAGCGAAATAGAAGAACTAGAGATAAACACACTATTTACAGAAAAATATGATAATCTTAATTGCTTTCTAGAAATTCATCCTGGAGCTGGTGGCACCGAAAGTCAAGACTGGGCAAGCATGCTTCTTAGAATGTACAAAATGTTTTGTGACAAATACGGCTATACTTACGAAGAAATAGATTATCAAAAAGGTGAAGAAGCAGGCATTAAAAATGCAACCCTAAAAATAAGTGGCAACTATGCTTATGGCTATTTTAAATCAGAACAAGGTGTTCACCGTCTAGTTCGCATTAGTCCATTTGATTCTAATAAAAGAAGACATACAAGCTTTGCCTCAGTTTCAATAATTCCTGAGATAAGTCAGACAAAAGATGTAACTATTAATCCTGACGACATTAGAATAGATGTTTACCGTTCAAGTGGCAAAGGAGGCCAAGGCGTAAACACAACTGATAGTGCTGTACGTATAACTCACTATCCATCTGGAATTGTAGTTACTTGTCAAAACGAAAGAAGTCAAATCAAAAACAAAGAAATTGCTCTAAATATCTTAAAAAGCAAGCTTCAAAAAATCTTAGATGAAAACAATGAAAAAGATATTAATAATCTAAAAAATCATATTAACATAGACTTTGGTAGTCAAATAAGAAATTATGTACTAGAGCCATACAAACTAGTAAAAGATTTAAGAACCGGTGAAGAAACATCTAACGCCGATGCCGTACTAAATGGCGAAATTAAAAATTTTATGGAAAGTTATTTAAGAATAAAGAGGTAGAAAATGAAAAAATTAGTAAATATTATAATTGGTTGTATTTTAATTGGCATAAGTTTTAACTTATTCATTATTCCAAACGATTTAATAACAAACAACATCTATGGACTGTCATGCTTATTATTTTACAAAACAAGCTACAACCCTGCCATATTTTTACTAATCATCAATTTAGCGATTCTCCTAATTAGTATAATTGTCACTAATCTTGAAAATACCAAAAAGTACATTATTCCAAGTTTGTTAATTCCCATAATAATATATTTTACTAAAGATATAACATCTTACATAGACATAAGTAATCTAGACATGATCCTCATAACGATTGTTAGTGGGGTATTAATTGGTTTGGGACATGGCTATATATTTAAGGAAGGCTATTCAGTAGGTGGTATCTACTTACTTCAAGATATTTTCAACTCAGCAAAAGTCTACCGCCGTAAAACATTTACTTACATTTTTGAAATGCTATTAATTGTCTTAACAATATACGTAGTTAACTTTGAAAACGCACTATATTCAGCAATCATCGTAATTATCATTGATTATATGACCGTAAAATCAAAAGTTGGCATAAGCTCTAGTAAGACCTTCTTTATTATTACAACCAAAGAAAAAGAAGTAAAAGACTATATAATTAATGAACTAAACCATGACTTAACAGAAATCAACATAAAAGGCGGATATACTAATCAAAAAAATAAAATTATCATGACCGCTGTGGATACTAAAGAATATTTTAAACTAAAAGAAGGCCTAAAAATTATAGACCCTAAAGTATTTATATCAATTGTTGATAGTTATGAAGTTGTCAACAAAAATCTTACAATCAGCGAAAATCATATAATAAAATAGTTATCAAATTTTTATAACAATAATATAATTAAAAGAAAAATAACAAAGGAAAGTGAAAGACATGTTTGAAAAATTATATTTAAAAGCTCGTAATGCATACAGAAAAGTAAGCGTCAAAATAATTAATAAATGGATTTATCATCACAACAAATTACCTAAAAGCGTAAATTACTTTGAAGGCAGCCTTTATGATGCTGTCTATGAAAGTGCCCTAAAATATCCATACAATACTGCAATAGAATATGAAAATAACCAGATTACCTATAAACAGTTAATTAAAAAAATAAATAAAGTAGCAAAATGTCTTAAATATTTAGGCGTTCAAAAAGGCGACAAAGTAACCATCTGTATGCCAAACACCCCAGAAGAAGTAGCCATGTTTTATGCCATAAATGAAATTGGCGCCGTTGCAAACATGATTCATCCACTATCAAGTGAAAAAGATATAGAATATTACCTTAATAAAAGCGACTCTAAAGTCATGCTATGTATTGATATAGCCTACAAAAAAGTAAATAACATCATTGATAATACAAACTTAGAAAAAGTTATCGTAACAAGCGCTACCAAATCTATGGAAAGAATAACTGCCCTTCTATATTGGCTAGTAAAGGGCCGAAAAATGAATATTAAAGAAAATGAAAAATTCATATTATGGGACCACTTTATGAACTATGCTAGTAAATATCAAGAAGATCCTTACGAAGCCGTAGATTCAAATGACCCCGCAGTAATCCTATATAGTGGTGGCACAACTGGTAAACCAAAAGGCGTAGTAATTAGTAATTATTCTTTTAATGCCCAAGCACTGCAAAGCAAATATACTGAGCCCGAAGCCTTGCAACCCGAAAATGCCTTTTTAACATTTCTACCTAACTTTCATGCCTTTGGTATTGGAATCTGCACCCACACACCACTATATAACGGTATGAGAGCAATCCTTATTCCTCAATTTAATGCTAAAAAATTTAAAAAATACGTTAGAAAATATAAATTCAACATTCTCTGTGGAGTACCAACTCTCTATGATGCAATCTCTAAAATGAAATTTAGAAAAAATGAATTAAGTATTTTAAAACTAGTAGTATGTGGTGGAGACTCTATGAGTATAGACCTAAAGAAAAAAGTAAATAAATTCCTAAAAGATTACGGATGTGAAACAGAAATTAAAATTGGCTATGGCTTAACTGAATCAAGTGGAGTAGTTGCACTTTCTCCAAATGGCATCCTAAACGAATCTGATGTTATCGGTTATCCATTTCCAAATACGGAATTTAAAATAATAGATATTAACACAAAAAAAGAAGCACCGCTTGGTGAAGATGGGGAACTAGTTATCAGTGGCCCAAATGTCATGATGGAATATTTAAACGAACCTGAAGAAACCAAAAACACATTATATAAAGAAGGTGGCAAAACTTGGCTTCATACGGGAGACATTGCCTGTGTTGATAAAAAGGGACTTTTCCACTACAAATCAAGACTAAAACGAATGATAATAACAAGTGGCTATAATGTTTATCCATCTCATGTAGAAGAAATTCTACTTAATCATGAAGCAATTGAAAAATGCGCAGTAATCGGAGTAAAAAGTGAATCTAAAGGCGAAATAGTTAAAGCCTTCATAGTGTTAAAAGAAGATAATAACGGCTTACTAACTAAAAATAGTATTCAAAAATATATGAAAGAAAATTTAGCAAAATACGAAATTCCAAGAGAAATAAGATATATAGATGAAATACCATCAACCCTAGTCGGTAAAGTTGCATATAAAGAATTAGAAAAAATGGATTAACCGCTTATTTAAATAGTAAAATGCAATTTACGTAAAAATGCGATAATATCCGGAGAA
>ERZ857629.3812-NODE-3812-length-12302-cov-2.625378_pt1 | contig 12302 bp, 8 predicted proteins | sample MGYA00519700_ERZ857629 | MGnify/ENA primary metagenome ERZ857629 (study PRJEB31778, sample SAMEA3449351) | human gut metagenome | biome: human gut; feature: human-associated habitat; material: faeces | place: United Kingdom | collected 2010/2012 ... | reverse complement strand
CTTGGCGGCGACGATTATCTTACAAAGCCGTTTCGCCCGACAATGCTGCTGATGCGGGTAAAGGCTCTTTTGCGGAGGTCTGCGATGAGCTGTCAAAAAAAGGAAAAAGGCAAAGTCCTGAAGTATGCCGATCTGACGTATTCCGAAAACGAACATTCCGTTCTGGCGGGCGAAACAGTCGTTCCGTTGACGAAAACCGAAATGAACATGCTCGCGTTTATGATGGAAGAGCCGCAGAACACACACTCACGCGACAGTCTTCTCGATAAGATCTGGGGATTTAACGAGGACGTCGAAACGCGCGCCATAGACGAAACCGTAAGAAGAATAAGAAAAAAACTTGCCGCCGCCGAAAGTATGGTTACGATAGAAACGGTGTGGGGGTACGGGTACAGACTAAGAGCGACCGGGGAAAGATAAATGACGAAAATCAAACTGAAAATAGTTCTGACATGTTTATGTTCGGTTATACTCATACTCTGCGCGCTTCTTGTCGTCGTAAACGTTGCGATTCCGAAAAATCTTGAAGTTCAGGCAAGAAAAGCAATCGAACACGAAAAAGCAGAGTACGATCCGCAGGACGAAAAGTCGGGTATAAACTTTTTGAGCTCGAGCGTGGCATATCTCGAAATCGGTCAGACGAACGAAGACTTGATTTATCTTACCGAATCGGAAAAAGCGATTTTGGCGTTTTGTGCCGAAAACAATGTCGTATGCGGTAAGTTTTACGGAATAAAAGACGAAAACCGCAACATAGTTCTGGCGGTATATGCGTCCGACGAAGACCTCTCGGAAAAATACGAGTATGTTTTGTATGTAGATATAAAAGCGATATTAAACTACGTCAGATGGCTTAACGGGATGTTTTGCTGTACCGTTATAATCGTCGGCGCCGTGATATGCGTTATAGGGCTGAAACTCGGCAAAACAATCGAGTCTGCGCAGGAAATCAGGCAGTCTTTTTTTCAAAACGCTTCGCATGAACTCAAAACGCCGCTTATGTCGATTCAGGGCTATGCGGAAGGAATACAAACGGGAGTTCTGCCCGTAAAGGAATCCGTGTGCGTTATCCTTGAAGAGAGCGACAGAATGACAGAGCTTATAGAAGAGTTGCTCGCATTGTCGAAGATAGATTCCGCACAGGTAAAACCCGAGCTAACCGAAGTCGACGCGACCGAAATAATAAACAGCGTGGCGAATTCGTTTGCGCCTGCTTTTGAAAACGCGGGAAAGCAACTGAAAAAGGAGCTTTGCGACGAAGCGGGAATTTTGTGCGACGAAAGGCAAATGCGCAAAGCCGTTTCAAACCTTATATCCAACGCTTTCAGATTCTGCAAAACGACGGTGTTCGTCCGTTGCGCCGTCGGGAACGCCAAAGTTTATATCGCCGTTTCCGATGACGGAGACGGCATTGACAAAGTCGATTTACCGCATATTTTCGAAAGGTTTTACACGGGAAAAAAGGGCAACACCGGTATAGGACTTGCGCTTGCGAGCGAAATAGTAAAATCCCACGGCGGCGAGATCAAAGCATACAACCGAAACGGCGCGGTTTTTGAAATAACGCTGCCGAAAGCGGGAGATTGTAAAAAAACGTAAAGCAAAACGTAAAAATCGGTGCTCCTGACATCATGTAAAGAGTTTATACGGATGTGAGGGTGATTGTCTTTCGGTTTTAATAAACGTACCGCATTCCTCAACGTCGGCAAAGACGCTGTTTTTAGGTGATTGTCTTTCGGTTTTAACAAATTTACCGCATACAAAAACGTCTGATTCGCGGTTATGCGGTGATTTTACTCTTTTTGACGAAAAAACCGCCGCCCGAATTGAGCGACGGTTTTTTAGGTTTAATATACGTTTAAAAATTGATCATAAACATATCGCAGGGCAGACCTTGTTCGTCGTAAACGGTTATCGTTCTCGAAAGGTCCTCTACGTTTTCGGCGGTTTTTTCAAAATTATAGCCGTATCTTATGCCGCTGAACGGCACGCCGGACGTAACGGTGATTACGTTGTCGTTTATCGTAACGTTGCATTTAAGCGAGTACCCCTCCGCGGTCAGCACTTCAAAACCGCTCGAACCGTTCTTTAAAACAACTTTTTCGTTCATTGTAAGCTGGATTTCTTTATCCGAAACGACCTTGCAGGATTTTACTTTGGGCGCGGCGTTTTCGTCTTTGCCGAAGAAGTTCCTTAGCGTTTCGCTCGCAAGGCGGGTGGCGATGGTGCGTTTGTCCTTGGGGTGAATATCGCTCCAGTCGCCCTGATCGAGGTTTATCGCGTTGCAAACGAGTTTGTCTTCTCTTGCCACGACGGTTATTTTTTCGTTGATTATGCTGTAGCCTACGGGATCTTCCACGAACCTTGCAAGTTCCGCCATGCTGAAAGTCAGTTGCGGGTTATTGAAAAATCTTCTGAAACAAGAAACGAGTGCTTTCAACGCTTTGTCGTGGTTCTTTTCCGCGCCGTAAATGTTAGATTCGCCCTGATACCAGCATACGCCCCTTATGTTGTACCCCTCGAGCGGGTAAACGACACCGTTAAAACTTTGGCTGTGTTTTTTCCATATAAGGCTTTCGTCGCAAGCGGTATCGCAAATCTTTTCGTATTCGGTATACGCCTCTTCGTCCATCCACGATTCGGTTATCGTTCCGCCGATCGCGTTTACTATAAGCCCTATCGGGCAGTCCAGTTTTTTTTGCATTTCTTTGCCGAAGATATAGCCCACGGCGGAGAAATTCTTTATAGACGAAACGTTCGCACCGTTCCATACGGGCGGTTGTTCGAGCGTTTTTGTCGGCTGCTCGTGGAATTTGGTGGCAAGCGAAAGCAGTCTGATATTATCGTTTTTACATTCGGCTTCGCTTGCATATAAATCGGCAAGCACTTCGCCGCTCCATTCGACTTTCCATTCCATATTGCTTTGTCCGCTTAGCATATAAACCTCGCCGACGTAAACGTCTTTTATGGTTTTTACGCCCCAGTCGCAAATCAAAGTGAGTTCAAACGGTCCGCCTGCGGTCATAAATGGCAGGTAAATTTCCCAATTATCGTTTTCTACCGTGCCGTAATAAACTTTACCGCGGAATTTTGCCGCAATATGCTCGTTGCCCTCAAGGTTTTCTATCGTGCCCCAAATTTTGTTTACGGCATCTCTTTGCAAACACATTCCGTCGCCGAAAAGCTGATAGGGAATAATCACTTCGCTTGCATCGAATATGCAGTCGGAAATATCGAACGTCGGTTTAAGGTTGACTTTCGCTAAATCGTCGGACGGAAACTCGGTAATGGCACAGGACTTTTCGTAGCCGTCTAAAACGTCGGGTTCTTCGTCGGGCTTGTCGTCGGGTTTTTCGCTGTTGCCCGAGGACGACGAGTTTATCGTGCTGTCGGGGTTATCGTTCGGCGAAGAATTTGCACCTTGAGTACATGCCGAAAACGCCAGCAACAAGGACATTAAAAGGGCGAAAACGCACGCTATCGTTCTTTTCATTTTTTTACTCCTTTCGGCTTCGGTTGTTTCAGTGCCTGCGCCGATTACGAGGTTATGATACATTATTATACAACCTTAAAGCGAAATAATCTTGTCTTATTTGCTAAAAAAAGTGTTTTTTTATAAAATATCGGTCGGGGTTTGCCTTGCCAAAGCGCGGTTTTTAAAAATCACGCGGTTAAAAAAAATATAAAGCAAAACATTGATAAAAGGCGGTTACGGGTAAAAAGTTTATGAAAAAGCAGTTTTTATTTATAATAAGACAAGAATTTTTTGCCGAACGGTTGTATAATATCGGTGTCTAAAACAAAAAACGGGGTACTCCCTCAAATCGAAAGGAGTAGGAATGAAAAAAATCAGAAAATTCGGAATTCTTGCGGCGTGTCTTGTTGCCGCCGTTTCGTTCGGTCAGGTTTTCGGCGTGTTCGCAGCGACCGAGGTTGCCGTGCCGACCGCTTTTGGCGATGCCGTAGAGATAGACGTTTCGTCCGAAAATGAAGCGCTCAACCATTGGCAATATTATATTTCGGGTACGCTTGACGAGCAGGGCAATCCGCGCGGAAAAGTTACCGAAGATAAAAACGTTATTTTCGGCGCGATGGCAAACGGAAAAACGGGCAATGCGTTGTACGTAGGCAAAAAAACACAAAACGGCTCGGTTACTGCATATCCTTATGCGATTGAAATAGCCGCGGAGCAAACCTATGCCGTTACGGCGTATGTAAAAACCGTTTGCGAACAAGCCGAGGAAAACGCGATTTCCTTTTCGGTTACCGAACTCGATAAAAACGGCGCGCAAATCGCGGGTGGCGACGGTGCGAAAATTTTGAGCGAAATTACGGGCAGCGTTTCCGACTGGACGAAAGTCGAATTTTTCTTTACCGCGTCGAAATCGGCTGTGAAAATCGTGCCTATGGTCGAGTTTAAGGGCAAGGGTGATTTTTACCTTGACGATATGGCGGTGCGGACTGCGACCGTCTATTCGAATACGGTTTCGTACAGATTGCAAAGCATAGGCAAACTTGCCGACGGAGCAACCGACGACATAAGTAATATCGACGGTTCAAAAGCGGGTATAAGCGGAATGAAAACGCTTGCCGCGGCAAATATTTCGTCCGATTCGTCCGACGGCGACGGCGCGTCGCTGCAAATCAACGACGGCGAGGTGTTCAAAACCAATTTTTCGGCTTTATCGCCCGATAAAACTTACAGGTTTTCTTTTAAATACAAGCATATAAAAGTCGGCAGCAAAAACACTCTCAGTATCCGTTTCGATTATATGACTCTTGCGGGTGCGCGCATGTATTATATTGACGTAATAAACGGTTCGGCTACCGAATGGCTGACTTGCAGCGTTGACGTAAAAGGCGTTGCGGGCGGTGCTTCTCACGGGGTGGCGATAACCGCAAGCGCAAGATACCTGATTGACGAACTCTCGATTGTTTGTCTTGCCCAAAATGATTCTATGCAGTATGTACTTGACGAAGAAGATCCTATGCAGTATATAGCAAACGGCTCGTTCTCGGGCGCGTACACTTCGGGTTACACGCTCGGTACTAATGCGAACGTTGCCGTGCAACCCGACGGCACGGGCGTTTTTGCGGCGGGTAACGGCGTTTTCGACGACACCGTCGGACAAAGAGGTTTTATTAAATACGTTCCCGCAGGGCTTACCGCGGGCAAGACGTATACGCTCGGTTTCGACTACCGCTTTGCGGGGGACGATTATCTTAACGCCGTACTTCTTTATCATAACGGTGCCGAAAAAATAAGCATGCAGGCGAGCGATATTCCTTACGGCTGGACTAATAAAACGTATACTTTTACAGCCAAAGGCAACGATGAATTTATGTTTTACGGTCCGTCGTATTATTTATTTGTAACGTATTACAGAAATATCACGATAACCGACGCAGATGGGAAGCAATACAATTCCAATTTGAATCTTGTTAAGCCGCAAACGGTTTTCGGCGAAAACATTTTAAATAACGGCGCGTTCGACGGTAACGCCGAGTACGTTTCAAGCGACTGGTTGTTTAGCGGCAATGCGGGCATTTACGGGTTTTCCGCCGATAACGGTTTCGTCGGCAACCCCTTGACCGATGCAGGTTCGGCGTATAAACTCTGCCTTGACGGAACGGTCGGAACGCCTGCTTATGCAATCGGCAAAGAAATTACGGCAACTAAAAGAACGCTTGCCGTCGCGCTTACTTGTTATAACGGCGATATCAAAGATTTAGTCGTTTCGGCGGTGGCGGGCGATACCGAGATTGTTGCCGACGAGAACGGATTTATAGAGCTGCCGCAGGGCGTAACTAAGGCAAAACTTAAATTCTCTTCGCAAAAATATGTTGCCATAGGCAATATTTCAGCGGCGTTCCATACGCATGCAACGCCGAATGAAGGCGATATAAGAGCTTTAGACGCTACATGCACGGTAGCGGGCGGCAAGGTCTATACATGCGCGGACTGTAAAAAGACGGTTTATCTTGAAAAGACCGCCCTCAAAGCTCACGAACTCGAGCACGTTCATATCGACGCAACCTGCGTTGCGGGTGTGGATAAAGACGTTTGCAAGGTTTGTAAGGGCGAGTTCAACGTTGAAATTCTTCCCGAAATTGCGGGCGCTCACAAGTTCGACGAGGTAGTTCTTACCGACGCTACATGCGTTAAAATCGGCAGAAAGTTGAATATCTGCGAATATTGCGGAGAGGTAAAGGATCGCACGATTGTCCCCGCAACCGGCAAGCATAACTATAAAAACGGCGTTTGCGCGGATTGCGGTGCAAGCGATCCCGATTATATCGAGCCTTCCGACAGCGGTGCGGAAAAATCGTCGGCTAACGGGTGCAAGTCGAGCGTCGGCGGCGGAATTATCGGTTTCGGTTTACTTGTTGCGGCTGTCGTAACGCTTAGTCGCAGAAAAGAAAAATAAATTATAATTCAAAGGTTTGCAAAAACAAAATTTTTGTGCTATAATATACGCAAGAGTATCCGTATAGAGATACCGAAACATCAAGAACAAGATAAAGAGGCAGGACAAAAAACAACAAATTATTAAAACCAAAAACTCTCGACGGGAGGTAACCGCCTATGAAACCAATAAAATTAAAAGCGCAGAGAAAAGCCTTTTCCCTTGCGCTTTTTTGTTACTTTATAATGAAAGAGGCAACGTAAAAAAGAAATTACAAAGGCACAGTAGATTTTAACTCATAAACAACTTTAAGGAATAAAAGTATGAAAAGAAAAATATTGCAACTTGTCCCCGTCCTCGTGTTATGTTTAATTGCCGCTTGTGTTTTTGCAAGCTGCACAAAAAAACACGTTCACGAATACGGAGATTGGACGATTGTTAGTGAAGCCAATTGCGAAACAGACGGCTTGAAAACCCGCGCCTGTAACGGTTGCAAAGAAACCAAACAAGAAACAATTAAAGCCAAAGGGCATAATTACGGAGCGTTTTTGCCAGAGGTTTCCGCAACATGCGAAACGGAAGGAACAAAAGGTCATTACGAGTGTTCCGCCTGTCATAAAAACTTTGACAATGAAAAACATGAATTGTCCGCTTTGACGGTTGCAAAAATCGATCATCGACTCGGTGCCCCCGAAACCATCGAGAATCCCACCTGCACCAACGAAGGCAAAGCAATAAAGCGTTGCGCAAACTGCGACTACACCGAAACGATCACCTTGCCGAAAAATGCGCATAACTACGTCGAAACGGCACGCACCGAACCGACCTGTACGGAACAAGGCAACAAACAAACCACATGCGACGGCTGCGGTGACGTGCAAAACACCGCATTAGACAAGTTGGGACACACATTCGGCGACAAACCGCAATATGTGTACGATTACCTTGACAGTACAGACCCCAACCTGTGCTTCAAAAAGTACAGAAAATGCCGTCGTTGTAATCAGGACGTCTACTACATGGCGCAAAGCCACAGTCTTACAAATGACAATGACCGATCGGTTGCGGCAACCTGCACCAAAACCGGCATTGCCGCCAAAAAATGCCTACGATGTAATTACCTGCCCGAAACGCAAATTACGCCCATCGACCCGACAAGGCATGTCAAAGTTGTGGAAAAAAACGATCCTGTAAACGAAGCCACCTGCATGGAGCGACACTTCGGAGAGTGTCAGGATTGTTTGACTGTCGTGTGGGAGATGGGTCAAACCTCACACGACTACGACTACTCCACGTTCGAGTGCAGACGCAATACTTGTTCCGCCGTTCATGAAGCAAGCATTGCGTGGTTCAATTACTCCAATTTCAATTACGGTTTTGCAATAAAGAGTGTAAAAGAAAAATCCATATCCGAACTATTGAAATATCTGCAAAAAACGGAAGGACGAATACGATTGCCCGAACGAGGTACATACAATGTCACAGGCACAGAACAAAAGGTAAGCATCGATGTCATGGCAAGCAACCTGTTTGCCAAACTTGACAAACAAACAGCCGCACTAATCAAATACGTGTACGTGCCGAAAGGCTACAAGCGCATTGACGAAAACGCATTTGCCAACCTGCCGTCCCTTGCAGAAATCTACCTGCCGTCCACCATTACCACCATAGAGCCGCGCGCGCTGAAAGGCTGCAATACCGTCACTCGGCTTACACTGCCACACAAGTACCACGTTTACAGACAACTTGCCGATATATACGGCATAATCGGCTCCGTACCTAATAACAGCGCGCTTACAACGCTGAACCTGCACACTGTTGAGAAACCCGACAATCTTACCATTGCGCTAAACAGTAACAATCACGTCGAATTTGCCAACCTTACGGAAGTAAACTTGCTTAAAAATCTTTCGGGAAACATTACGTACACACTGGACGGCAAAGAATTTACCCACAACAAGTCAATCTACCGCAACGGCATCAACTATGCCGACGGTATAATTACGTACAACCTGGCAGACAGATTGATTTTCGGTAAGGAATAGATGTCGCTTGTCGACTGTTAAACCGTTTTGTCCCACAAAAACAAACGACAATGGTAATTCCTGCAGACAGAAGCGGACTCCTCACTACAAGCGAAACGGAAAAGGCAATCGCGCTTATCAGAAACAGCGTAAACGTGCGCGATCCGTATCAGATACCGTCATCGGGTAAAACAAAGTCGAATCGGAAAACGGGCGCGGAAAAGAAACAAAAGTTCTGTTTTCTCTGCGCCCCGCTCCCCGAAATCAACCAAAAAGTAAACAAAATTAAAAAACAGGAGGTTTTACAACTATGAAAAAACTGCTTTTATGCTTATTGTCGCTCGTTTGCGTTGTATGCTTGTTTACTGCCTGCAACAAGGAGTAGGATGCTCGATACAAAATAACCTTTCAGGACTTGTCCGTCCTTCCCGAAGGCATAGAGAGCATCAAAAACGGACAAGGAACTATGGCCAGCGGAAGCGGAAACGACGAAACCATCTATTTTACTTCTGGTAAAGGCGGTTCGTTTTTCGTAACAGTCACGTTCAAAGACGGCTACGATAAAGGCGACTTTAAGATATTTGCTAACGGAAAGGAAGCGTCGATTATAAACGACAACAAAACCGTCGTCGATTACGAAGTATATCCGACTTCCGACGTCCACATTACTTTTACGGGCAAGCCCGCAATAAAAAGTTACAACGTAACGGCGATCGGCGGCGACAACGATCGTGGGCAAATCTTGGAAGAGTTTTCGTATGAGTTGAAATACGTATTCGGAACGGAAGAATCTGAGCCTATAAAAGCAAATACTCTTGCGGAACTGAAAGACAAAATCAATTCTGACGCAAAAAAAGTAAAACACGGCACGAAAATCACCATAACGGCTACACACACGGGAGAAATTGCTTTTCCCGACGACAGTATGGTTGCTGTTCTGTCTTCTGGGGTTTTTCAGATTATTGAACGCAAAACTAAAATCGTCGGCGATACTCAGGTAAAAACTTGGGAGATTGCGGTTTTGTCGAACGTGGAAATAGATCTGGATCTCAGCATGACGTCTCAAAATTTCTCACGTAGCATATACACCTACGAAAAACTTTTGGACGGGGGCGTATACGACGGCGATTTCAACGAGATAGTAACGCTGCAAGCGCTTTACGATACGAATGGCAAAATTTACGCGCCGCTTCGCGATAACGCCACGATACTTCATCTTGCCGAAAACTACAAAAAACTTACTATAAACGGCAAAACCGCAGACGGCAAATTTTTCTATAACGAAACCGATAAACGTTGGTACGTTGAACTCGATAAACCCTCAGCCTATCAAAACGGAAGGGCGGACGGTTATGACGTTGATTTTGCCGAAGGAGTAAACGATTATATGCGCGGCGACTCCGCTTTAACCTGCGACGACATCGAGTTTAAGTCGAAAATTATGGACTGGGGCGAAAATTATTCCGCTCTGCACGCCGAAGCATACGGCTATTACCGACTTAAAAACAACGTATTTTCGCTTGGTTTATGCTTTGCAAGCTCCGTAAACGATATAAAAGTGATCGTCAACGGAACGAAAGAATTTGTTTTTCGCAATATACAAACGCTGAACAAAGAAACGCAAGAATTTGCAACGATTTATCGCTACGACGGAAACGATACGGAATACGGAAGTTCCTCTATCGTCAACGGCAAACACGAAACGCACAAAATTGCGTTCGAACCGTCAACGTTCGGGAAAATAACGAGCGTTGAAATCATGCTTGCAAGCGGAGAGTAAAATTATCTCGTTTTTGTTATAATCGCTTTATAAAATAATGTTTTCGGAGGTCGTCGCTATGAAATTAAAAGCATTAAAGAGAATGAAACGAAAAAAGATAAAGGGCATAATAGATTTCGGATACGGCGCCGTTAGCGCGGACGGGGTGCGTAAGAGTTTCCGAGCTTCTGCTCAAAAAGTTTTTGAAACACTCCGAGAATACATTTTATGAAAAATTTTTAAAAATGCTTGACAAGGAGGTTTGCGGCGTGTATTATATAATTTACTGAACGAGAGGCGGAGCGGTACAAATCGCTTGTAAACTTTCTTTCAGAATAAATGAATACTTGTCGGCAAAATCGTCGTGAGGCGGTGACGCAAAGCCAAGGAACTTTGTTACAAACGACGTGTCGTCTTGCGGAAGACCGCGGGGAAGCGAACCTTCGTTTGGTTAAAAAGTACGCCCGGTTGCAATATAGTATCGTTACGGATACTAAGTTGCAACCTTTTTTATTTCCGAAAATTTTTAGTAATTGAACAAAAAACAGCGCAGACGGGCAAAAAAATGAGCAAACAGGCTGCAAGCCGTTTGAAATAAGAAAAAATTTTTTATGGAGGGCGTCAGAAATGACACAACAGAAATCCGAAAGGAAGAACAACAGGAAGACCGCGGTTATCGCAGCCTTATTGCTTGCTTTAATCGCAATTTTGTGCTTTGGGGGGTACACCTTCGCCAAGTTCGTAACGAGTAACGGCGGAACGGGTACGGCGCAGGTTGCCAAATGGGGTTATACCATAGAAATAGACGGCGGCAACCTTTTTGGCAAAAACTATAAGTTTGACGGCGTAGCAAGCAATGCAACCCCAGACACCGACGGTCTTACCGTAAAAGCAAGCGGCGATTATAACGTGATTGCTCCCGGAACGACAGGCTCCATGACCTTTAAGATTAAAGGACAGGCGGAAGTTAAAGCGCTGATTGCAATGGGAATAACTCCGGAGCATGACATCGTGCTTAAAGTGCAGAAAACAGGCGGAGAAGAGATCGTGTATAATCCCGTTAAATGGACGCTTAAGAAGAACGACGTTGTCGTAACCGGTGCGGAAAACACAACTCTTCATGCAGTTGCCGCAACATTTCATTCCGATCCCGTTGTCGGATTAAAAAATGCAGGCGACGTATTGGCCGAAACAACTTACGAACTCGTCTGGGCGTGGGCGTTTGAAGGAACGGAAACCTTTACCGGTATAACCGTTAACGAACTCGACACGATTCTCGGTCGTCGCGCAAACGACGCCGGGTACACCGCTTACGGAGACTGGACGATAAATGAGGTTTGCACGGAGATCAAGTTTGAACTTGCTATGCAGGTATCGCAGTTTGAGAGGTAACCGAGCGCGGTAAAAAAAACAAAACTTTCGTGCGCGCCCGAAAAAGACGGGCGATGCAAGCGAAAACAAAAAATCGCACGGCAGGATTTATGTTTCGCGATTGTTCTTCTTTGGCTTCGCTTGACGTTTCAGAGTGGAATACCGCAAAAGTACAAAATCTTTACGGAACGTTCTTTAATTGCGGCAGACTTACCTCGCTTGACGTTTCTTCGTGGAATACCGAAAGCGTTACGAATATGTATTGCATGTTTTACGGTTGCGGTAATCTTACTTCGCTCGACCTTTCCGGCTGGAATACCGGAAACGTTACGAATATGAGTCGTATGTTCTATAATTGCGGCAGACTTGTTTCCGTATATGCAGGAAGCGGGTGGAATACGGATAATGTGTCCGTTTCCACCGAAATGTTTAAAGGATGCAAAAATCTTTCGGGCGGGGAAGGCACTTCTTACAACGGTGCACAAACAGACAAGGCTTACGCTCGTATCGACGGTGGGACGGCGAATCCGGGCTATTTTAGCGAAAAACAGAGTTGATTATTATTGTATAGCCCCGATATTCGGCGAGAGCTTTTTCTGACTTTCGCCGATTTTTCACAAAGTTACAACTAAGCGGAGTAAATCTGCAACAGAATCGTCGGTAGGATCCGTCGGCAGAAGGGTGTCCGTCGCGAGGCGTAAGCGACGATTCTTAGCCAAGGAGAATTGTGACGGAAAAACT
>ERZ857629.3806-NODE-3806-length-12324-cov-3.722308_pt1 | contig 12324 bp, 9 predicted proteins | sample MGYA00519700_ERZ857629 | MGnify/ENA primary metagenome ERZ857629 (study PRJEB31778, sample SAMEA3449351) | human gut metagenome | biome: human gut; feature: human-associated habitat; material: faeces | place: United Kingdom | collected 2010/2012 ... | reverse complement strand
CCGCCGTGGATCTGGGCAACGCCGTGTCCATCAAGCATCGCCTGCCCATGGGCGCCCATGATCTCGGCACCATTGAAGAAGGGCTGGACGTGCGGCTGGCGCGGGAGGGCGACACCTTTATCCCCTTCGGCAGCACCGAGGCGGAGACACCGGACGCAGGCGAGGCGGTGTATGCCTCCGGCAGTGAGATCCGCACCCGCCGCTGGACGTGGCGGCAGTCGGAGCGTGGCAAGATCACCGAGGAGACGAAGGCCATCCTGTTCCCCATCGACGGCTTCTCCGACGTGAACGCCGATGAGGTGCGCGCCGCCGCCGAGGAGCTGACGGCGCTGCTGCGCCGGTACTTCGGTGACGGCATCGAGATCGAAACGGGCGTCGTCACCAAGGACGCGCCGCGCTTTGAGTTTTTCAGGTAACCTCCGTATGAAAAGGGGCTGTATCCGTGGATACAGCCCCTTTTTTATCCCCCATCCGGGGTTGCGCCGTCACCGTGCATCCTGTACGATAGAAAAAATGGTACAGGGGGTGCGGAGATGATCGACAAGCGGGATGTGATCGCGTTTTTTGACAAGCGCGCAGCGGCGTGGGACGCGGACATGGTCCGCAACGAGCGGGCCATCGAGGCCATTCTGGACGCCGCAGGCATCTGCCCCGGGGCGGAGGTGCTGGATGTGGCCTGCGGCACCGGCGTGCTGTTCCCCGATTATCTGGCGCGGGGCGCATCGGTCACGGGCATCGACATCTCCCCGGAGATGGCGCGCATCGCGGCGGCAAAATTCACCGGTGAGCCGCGGGTGCAGGTGCTCTGCGGCGATGTGGAGGAGACAGCCTTCCCGGAGACATTCGACGTGGTCATGGTGTACAATGCCTTCCCCCACTTCCCCGATCCGGCGCGGCTCATGGCCCGTCTGGCATCGCTGGTGCGGCCCGGCGGACGGCTGTCCGTGGCCCACGGCATGAGCCGGGCCGCCATCGACAGTCACCACAGCGGCGCGGCCCATCCGGTGTCCAACGGGCTGATGCACGAGGATGCGCTGCGGGCGCTGCTGACGCCGTACTGCGATGTGGATATCTGTATATCCGACGAGCGGATGTATCAGGTAGCGGGCATCAGGCGGTGACAAGGGCCGCCGGAGCTTCAAGTGCATACGATGAGGTGAAGCAGGCGCAGAATTGTGCCTGCTTCACCTCATCTTGTTTGCGTATGTCTCTGCAAATGAAAAATTTTTAGCCCGTATCAAAAAATTTTTTAATTTGTCGAATTTTGTTTGATTTTTGGAATGTATCGTGTTATCATGTTGTATATTTGCTCGCAAAAATAATCTGCCAGTGAAAAGCAGTTTCGCAAAGCGATCCGAACCAGCTCCCTGTACCCTTGAAACCGCTGTCGCATCAGGCTTTCGGGGCTTTCGGCATTGGCCGGGGATCGCATCGCTGCGGGGAGTAAAACCTGCGATACCACATTGGGAGGATGACCGTATGGCTAAAAAGAAAACAGCCAATCGAATCGTATTTACCATTGGGATGGTGCTGTGCGTCATATTTGCCGTCATGCTCGTCAGTAACCTGACGATCATCATCAAGGGGATCATACACCCGGAGCTTCCGCCCTCGGTACTGGGCGTCACGCCCATGGTGGTGCAGTCCGGCTCCATGAGCGGCAGCGCCAAGGACCATATCGAGGTGGGCGACCTGATCTTCACCGTAAAGCCGGATGTGGACAAGCTGAAGGCCGGCGATATCATCTCCTACATGGACGGTCAGATCGCCGTCACCCACCGCATTGTGGCGGTGGAGACCGGAGCGGACGGCAAGCGCAGCTTTCTGACCAAGGGCGATGCCAACAACACCGAGGATCCTCTGGTCAGCGAGGATGTTGTGTTCGGCCTGTATAAGGGCCGCATCCCCAAGCTGGGCGACTTCGCCATGTTCCTGCAAAAGCCGCTGGGCATGGCGGTGTTCATCGGCATACCGGTGTGCGCGTTCATCATCTACGACATCATCAGCCGCCAGAAGAGCGCCGGGAAAAAGGACGAGGAAACGGCGGCGCTGAAGGCAGAGCTGGAGCGGCTGCGGGCCGCCGCCGGAGAAAAGGATGGCGGCAGCAGCACCGAGTAAATGCAGGTATCCTCCGCGGAGACGGCGCCACAGCCGGCGATGCGGTGATATAACTGAGGGTACGCCCTCGTGTTGAGGCGATGACCGTCGTCTCACGATCCCAAGTGACGAAACGTTCGTCTCAACAATTTTTACGATGAAGTGGGATATCCTATGACTTCAAAAAAGCACTGGACTCTGAGAGCAGCCGGTCTTCTGTTTGCTCTCGTACTGATCACCTCATGCTTTGTGGGCGGTACGTTTGCAAAGTATGTGATCACCGGCGGCGGCCATGAATCTGCACGTGTCGCCAAGTTTGGCGTAACGATGTCGGTGGCGAACGATACCGCTTTCCAGAAAACCTATCGAACAGATAATAGCCCTGTCTCCACCACCATTACCAACTCTGTCGATTCCAACGGCCATGAAAATCTCGTTGCGCCTGGTACAAAAGGCAGTAACTTCGTTGTACTTTCCATCAGTGGAGAACCTGAAGTCGCTGTAAATGTGAAAATTGAAGCCAGCGGAACCGATGTGTTCCTTAAGGTCGGCGACTATCCCGACCTCACTACCGCTGCTGGCAGCGGCACATTTCATCTTGCGGCCGACTACTATCCCATTACCTATACCCTGACAAAGACCGGAGCAGCAACTCCTGTCGCAACGGGTAATCTCGATGCCATCATCGACTATCTGAACAAACTTTCCGGTAATTATCCGGCCAACACTGATCTTACCTCTGCGATTGGTGAGTATAAGCTGTCTTGGGAATGGAAGTTCGAAGGTGGCAATGATACGGCCGACACGCTGCTGGGCGCAATTACGGCCGGCGGTATGACGACTCTGCCCACATTTGGCACCTACGGGACCGGCGTCCACCTTATACTCGCTGCGACCGTTACCCAGATCGACTGATCTGCCGGTTTCGTACCGCATCTGTCTGACGGCAATATCCCCCCGCCATGTGGCGGGCGGGGGGATATTTTCGGACTATCCGCAGAGCCGCCGGCCATCCTCCGGCCGGACGCTGTGCGGATACCCCGAAAAACGACAATATCCGCTTTGCCGGAAAACCCGGCTTTTCATAACGAGGTGTATATGGATCAAAGCAACAAGCTGCGGGCATGGCTGTTTCCCGCCATACTGATACTCTTTATATTGCAGGTCATGCTGCTGCCGGTGGTGGTCGGCTTTACCTACGCCGTTCCGGCAGAGCGGCCGGAGCATACCCTCACCTACAAGACAGGCTCGCTTGTCTGGGATGCGGCGACCTCGGTGCGCCCGGACGGCTCGGCGGAGCTGTCCTTCTTCGAAACGCCGCACAGCAATGTCAGCGCCGAAAGCGCCGAAAGCATACTGGCGCCCGGCACCGGCAAGGACAGCATCATCCGGCTCAAGAACGACGCCAGACAGACCATCACCTACACGGCGATCCTCTACTCCCTTTCGACCTCGCCGCTTCTCGGCATCGGCAGTCATCTCTCGGGCGAGGGGTTTTCGGATACCTCCGACTACACGCTTCCCGGATCGGTCAAGCCGGGATCGGTGATCCGCGCCGTCAGCGGCAAGCTGGATGGCAAGAAGATACAGGACTTCACCATCAACTGGTTTTGGAACTACGAGGATGCGTCGGACGTCAGCGAGCGTGACCGGCTTGACACCTATCTGGGCAGCAAGGCCGCGGGCGGCGATGCGGACCAGGTGACGCTGGGCTTTTATCTGGTCGTCTCCGACACGGGCGGCGGCAGCAGCGGCAGCGATGGAGGCAACGACCCCATCCGGCCCTCCGTCAGGACCGGAGACGACAGCATGATCGAGGGGTATGTCGTGCTCATGCTGATCAGCGGCGGCCTGTGTATCTTCCTGGCCGTTACGCGGAGAAAAGAGCAGCGCGGATGAAGGCTAAAAAAGCGCTGACCGTTATCCGGTGGATATGGCGGATACTGCTGCTGGCCGTCGTTTTGCTGGTGCTGCTGGGCAGCCTGTACCGTATTGCGGCGCAGCGCTTTTTCGGACAGACTGCGCCTACGGTGCTGGGCTTCTCCTCCGCCGTAGTGCTGACCGGCAGCATGGCGGATGCCATCCAACCGGATGACGTTATCATCACCCACCGGCAGGACGCCTACAAGGTCGGTGATATCGTCACCTATCAGACCGGCGGTATGTCGGTAACGCACCGCATTATCGCCGTACACGAAAGCGGATATCGCACAAAGGGCGACGCCAACAACACCGACGACGGCGCGGACATCCCGCAGGACGCCGTTGTCGGCAAGGTCGTGCTGGTGATCCCGAAGATCGGCGCTGTCATCCGCTTTGTGCGGACGCCGGCCGGGGTACTGAGTCTGCTGGCGGTGATCGGCCTGCTGCTGGAGCTGCCGGGTATCACGGACTTCGTGCGCCGCAAACGACAACAATAGAAACACTGCACATGGTCAAGGGGGCGGAAACATGGAACAACAGACAAATCAAAATAAAAAAGCAAAATTTCGGCTTCCTTTTTCCGCCGTGCTGCTGTATCTCGCACTGATCGCCGCGGCTCTGTCCGGCGTGACCTTCTCCCGCTATGTAACCGGGACAACGGTGAGCGACAGCGCGCGGGTGGCGATGATGAAGGAACTCACCGTCACTGAAACGGGAGGGTTGGATCAACGGGTCATCCTCCCGGGTGTGAACATGACCAAGAAGGCCGTTGTGAACTTCGAGGGCAGCGAGATGGCCTGCTATGTGTTCTGTGCGATCACAGCCAACGGCTGGACGCGCGCTGCGGACAACTTCCACTATACCGCCGGAACCGGCATCCTCAACTGGGCCGTAGATAATACGAAATGGACCTACCTCCAGGGGGACGGCAGCACCTCTGTGTATTACTGCATCGTTAACGCCAATACCGCGCTGCAGGCTGATGTGCTGGCAGACGGCGGCAAGATCACTGTCAGCGAGGATATCACCAGATCACAGCTTGACACACTTGCAGCGTCGGCAGCGCCGCTGTCCATCAAGATCAGCGCCACAGCGGTGCAGTATCACGGCTTCTCGGAGGGACTTTCGGCAGGATATACGGAAGCTGACCGTGCTAAGGCCGCATGGAACGCCGTGAAGGGCAAGTGACCCCACATAGAAAGCAGGTGGCTATTTTGAAGGAAACCTACCGGGCAAAACAGAATACGACCCCCACCGGATCCAGACGGCTTGTGTCACTCATTCTGTGCCTTTGCCTGTTTCTATCTATTTTACCGTCAGGGCTGATGACAACGGCGCTTGCCGCCTCCGGCACAGATACCGCGCCCGATAGCGGCGCAGCGGTGACTGTGACCCACAAGGGCAGCGCGGTGGATTCGCTGTCCCTTCCGCAGGATGAGCGCACCACCCTCACGGCCGTGTGCGCTTCGGGTGTGACAGATGCCTCCTATCAGTGGCAGATCCTTGCGGATATCGCATCGGAGCTTTGGGTGAATATTTATGACGCCACGGAACAGTCGCTGGCGCTGTCCTGTGCGCTGCTCAACTCCCTCGCGGACGATACGGGCAGCGCCTATGTCCGCTGCCGCGTGACGGCGTCCGGCCAGACCATCGACTCCAACATTGTCTGCGTCACGGCGGCGCGCACGATCCCGGTAGAGACCGGCGCCGAGGACGAGGCCGACGCCAACGCCGCCCCGACCGGGAGAGTCCCGGCTCTCCGCGCACCTGCGCGCGCCCCTGCGGCAACGTCGGAGGAGTATGTGGAGATCACCATCAACTATCTGGACGCTGTGACGGGAAAGAACATCTACAAGAGCTATCAGGCGCAGATCGCGAAGGGTACGGGCTACACCTCCACCGTGATCTCACCGGCCTATCTGGGTTACGCTCCCTTTTACAACACGGCTGACCCTTCCGGTACGGATACTTTGGCAGCCAATGATGATGCGACAACCATCCATCTGAATATTCTGGACTCCTATTCTGCGCCGACGTATGTGGTCAACGTCTACTACAAGGCCATCGACGTTCCCTACGCTGTGCGCTACTATTTTCAGAACATCCATGACGACACATACTCCGAGGATGTGGGGCTCTACCGCGTCTCCGCCGCCAAAACCGGCACCATCATCTCCGATGACGCGCTAAAGCTGTCTGCGGGGGAAGCCGAGGGCTTTACCAAGCTGTATCACTACCCCGAAGCAGTGGCCGCGGACGGCTCTACCGTCTTTCAGTGCTACTATGACCGCAACTATTATATGCTGAAATTCGACATGGACGGCGGCTACGGTACGGAGCCGGTCTATGCCCGATACGGCACGGCGTTCATCGTGACCGCGCCTACCCGCCACGGCTACGAATTTGTTGGCTGGGACGATGTGACGGGCGGTACGGGAGACGGCAATCCCGATACGCTGCCCACCACTATCCCCGCTAAAAACCGCACCTATAAGGCGCTCTGGCGCACGGTGGACACCACCTACACCACCGTATATTGGCTGCAAAACGCCGATAACGACGAGTACAGCTTTATCGGCAGCGTCAAGGGCAACGCCCCGAGCGGCACGACCGTATCCGGCGGCAATACGCTGACGGCGGATACCCCCCTGTGCGGCAATACCGACACCGCGCACATACATAATGATGACTGCTGTCCCAAGAATTTTGACCAGCTTGTCTATAATGATGCGAAGACCCAGAAGAACGTCACCATCAATGGCGACGGTTCAACCACCGTCAACGTGTATTATGACAGAAAAGCCTACACGCTGCGGTTTTTCTATGCGCGGGAAGACAAAAATACCCACCAGTTTCAGCTGGTAGGCGGCACCACCTACCCCTTCGGCAATACGTCCTTTCCTCGCCCGGACCCCTACAATGTGGGGAAACTGCTGGCTGCGGTGACCGCCTGGGGAAACATCAAAAACGAGCCTCAGCTGAAAACCGAATACGCAAGCAAATACACCAAGGATAGTCTGGTTAGCGGCGATTACACTTACTTTGATCTGAACGCTCGATTTGACGCCGATCTGTCCACGCTTTGGCCCGGCGATTGCTTTGAGCGTGTCCGTGTGCAGGGTACTCACCACGCTAACGATGCATACCTGTATATGGACAACGACCAGTGGGGCAACTACGCCTATCTGGCCGGCTGGAACGGCGAATTCAAGGTGAAGTATACACATGACAAGGCAAACTCCACCATCAAGGGTATGTTCCAGCGGCTGGATGAAAATCTGCTGTACGACTCCTCCGAGGGCTCTTCGGACGTGGTCAATTTCCTCGGGTATTTCTGTAACGGCGCTGATGTTGACTGGAGTAAGCCGTGGCAGTGGCTGTATGAGCTGTATGTACCTGTCCTTGACGGTGAAACACCTAATCTCATCTACAATGGAAAGAGTTACAAGCGAATCAAAACCATCGACACCGCAGACAACAACGATGGCATCAGTCATCAGACGCAGCCGACACTGCACGGCTTTACCACGGACGGCCAGCAACAGCAGAATAATGACGACACGAGCGACGGCAGAAAATCCTTTACGGCGCGGTTTTTCTACAAGCGCGAATCCTATACGCTGACGCTGCACAATTACAACGAAGCGGTGTCCATAGATAAGCTGCCGTACCAGACCCCGTTGGACACTTATGTCCCCGATGATCCGGCATATCCCAGCAAGCTGGAGGCTGGCGCCTATACCTTCGGCGGCTGGTATTACTCCTCCGGCTGCTATGACGGCACGGAGTATCATCAGGGTGACGCCATGCCCGCCGGAGATATCGCGCTCTACGCCAAGTGGACGCCGGTCACACGCACCGTCCGTTTCTTCCAGACCTATGACGCTATGCTGGCCTACGAGAAAACGGGCGATAAAACCGGTCTCATCCAGATCTCTGAAGTCGCGCACGGCGCAAAGGTGGGATCTGTGGAAAATCCCACAGACAACTCCGGACACCGCTATGACTTCAGCGGTTGGTTCTATATGCTGGCCGGCAAAAAGACAGCCTACGCGCCGCAGGATATACCGGTCACAAGGGATCTGAATGTCTTCGCAGACTGGGGGTCCCATACGGCGCAGCCCTATCTGGTCCACTATGCCCTGCACACGGGGGAGACGGACACTAACTGGACAGCGGCGCTGGAGACCGCCTCCGGGCAGGCAACACCGGACAACAACCAGACCTTTACGGTGTCGGTGGGTAGTGAGACACGCACCTATGTGTACCTGACGTCGGATAAACGATTCCACCGGCAGATCGCGGCTGATTCCACCGGCTATGCCTATCAGGGCAATACCCGCACTTTCTATCCAAAGGTGGGCGATCCGCTGAACGAGCTGTATGCTGACTTCAACACCGGCTGTTACCCGACGCTGGCCAGCCACTCCATCACCGTGGAATCTGAATCCGACAAAACCGCGCCGGTGATGAATGTCTTCACCTTTACCTATGCGCGTGCGACAAGCATCTCCTATACCGTGGAGTATCGCTATGCGGACAATAATGAGCTGATCCCCTCGGCTCCCGATAATGGAAGCGTGAAAAAGTCCTCCGACAAGGCAGTGGTGACTGAACGGTTTGCGGTCATTCAGGACTATATTCCCGACGCCTTCTATAAGCGGCTGATCCTCGCTGTGAAGGTTGATGCGGATGGCAAGGTTACCTCGCAGGACAATGTGGTGGTGTTCTATTATACCAAAAATAATACACACGCCCCCTATGCCGTCCATCACATGCTGCAGACCCTCGATGCCGCGCTCAACGATCAGTCCGGATTGGAGAAAGACGCGAGCGGAAATTATAAATACTACGCAGAGGACGAGGCCCGTATTCAAGGCATTGGTGAGACAGGCAGTACGCTCCCTGTCACACCCCAGACCTTCAGCGGGTTCTCGGTGAACAAAAAGGGTATTCAGATAACGACGGCTGGTACCACGACCACTAAAGAGGAGATAACGCTTAGCGGCACATACTTTCCTATCACTATCGATCAGAACGGCACGGATCTGTATGTCTTCTATACGCGCAACCAGCAGGAATACAACGTATACTACTTAAAGTACGGTACTTCTACCCAGGATCCCGCCGATCCGGCGCACGCAAGCGGCGTACTGGCCGGAGTCAAAACTACTGTCGGCAAATTCGGTCAGACAGTTACGGAAGAGGCCAAAGATATAGCAGGCTGGAGCTGCGTATCCGACAAACAGCAGACGCTCCTGCTGCGGTCAGACGGGAAGCAGAACAACATTTTCTTCTTCTACCAGCCCGTGCAATACAGCGTGGATTATCAGGTATGGCCGCAGGGCGGCGGAACGGTCAGCCCAAGCAAGGAGGTCGTTGAAGGCGATACCTCGTTCAAGGGTTCAACGCCAACAGCAAAGCCCGGTTACCGGTTTGCGGGATGGTATCTGGACGGGACCTGCAGAAAGCCCGTTACCATCGTTGAGGGAACCGTGGATTCGACGACAAATCGGCTTGTCCCTAATAAAAGCAAGCTTGAGGCCATGCCGAAGGACAATACGTTCTATGCGAAGTTCGTCCCCGTGCTCGGTGATCTGACCATCACCCGCAGCAATGCATCATCTGACGAGGGGAGCGGCGACCGCATCTTTGTGTACCGCATCAAGGCAGCAGAAGACCCCTCCTTCGAGCTGTTTGTCTCCATAAAAGGAAACGGCAGCGTGACCATCAAGAATATGTTCTGCTTCACCTATACGATCGAGCAGCAAAACGGTTGGTCGTGGCGGTATGCGGACACAAGTCAGACGGTGAAGGTCACTGAGGGTGGCAGCAAAGTAGTTACCTTCGGCAGCACACCCGTCGAGAACAAGTGGCTTAATGGCAGCAGTGATCGGGAAGTCAACAGAAAGAGGTGACGCGATATGTCCAAAAGAATACGGCTTTGGCTGATCGCGGCGCTTGCTCTGTGCGCCGCCGCCGCGGTGGGCGTGACCCTCTCCTTCATGTTCAAAAAGGCGGAGAAGACCAACACCTTTGTACCGGCGAAGGTCACCTGCAAGGTCGAGGAATCACTTTTCTCCGGTGTAAAGAGCGATGTCTGTGTGAAAAACACCGGCAACGCGGCGGCATATCTCCGCATACGGCTCGTGTCCTACTATGTGGATGACAACGGCGACATTGCAGGAAGAGTCCCCTCCCAATATCCCGCGCTCACCCTGCGAAACGGGTGGATCGCCGGGGCGGATCACACCTACTACTACCCCACCCCGGTAGAGCCCGATGCGAAAACCGAGATCCTGTGCGACCCCATTACACTGGATACGGTAAAGCTGGCGGATGGTACGCCTGTGTATCAGGTGCTTGAGGTGTTCGCCGAAGCGATACAGGCGGAGCCGGTCCGCGCCGTACAGGAGGCGTGGAAGGTGACGGTTTCCGGCACAGAGATCACTCCCGCCCGGTAGGCCCCCTGCCCTGCGCGGCAGTCCTCCGACAGCTGCTTATCCGGCATTTCAAGACAAAACAAGACCTCCGGCGCAATGCCGGAGGTCTTGTTTTATCTGTATGGGATACCGCCGACCTCTTATCCTGCCAGCAGCGTCTCCAGCCGCCGGCGGATGAGGGCGATGAGCCGGTCGTTGTCCGGCATCTCCTTCAGCTCCGCCGGGTCGCACAGGGGCGCCAGATCCTCGGAGAGATACCCCTCCTCGAACACGTCCAGTCCCGCCTGATAGAGACAGTCGGCAAAATGCACCAGCGCAGCGCTGCCGTCCAGCTCGCCCCGCTTTTTCAGGGCGCCGGACCATGCAGCCATGGTCGCCAGCGGGTTGGTGGACACCTTTTCCCCTTTGCGCCAGCGGTAGAAATGGTCAGTGACCGTGCCGTGGGCGGCCTCGTACTCGAAATTGCCGTCCGGCGACACCAGCACGCTGGTCATCATGGGCAGCGAGCCGGAGGCGGCGGCGATGAGGTCGCTCATCACGTCGCCGTCGTAGTTCTTGCACGCCCAGATGATGCCGCCGGAGGAGCGGATGACCTTGGCGGCCACGTCGTCGATGAGGGCATAGCGGTAATGCAGCCCCGTCTGCTCAAAGGCGGCGCGGTACTCCTCGTCGAACACCTTCTGGAACAGCAGCTTGAACGTCTGGTCATAGTCCTTGGAGATGGTATCCTTGGAGGAGAACCAGACATCCTGCTTCACGTCCAGCGCGTAGGCGAAGCAGCAGCGGGCGAAGGACAGGATGGAGTCGTCCCGGTTGTGCATGGCCTGCAACACGCCGGGGCCGGTAAAGTCGTAGACCGTCTGGCGGCTCAGCTCCGCGCCGTGGTCGTCGGTGAACACCAGCTCCGCCTTACCGGGGCCGGGGACGCGGTACTCCACCGCCCTATATACGTCGCCGTAGGCGTGGCGGGCGATGGTGATGGGCTTTTTCCAGCAGGTCACCACCGGCTTCACGCGGGAGATGAGGATGGGGGCGCGGAACACCGTGCCGTCCAGCGCCGCACGGATGGTGGCGTTAGGGGACTTCCACAGCTGCTTGAGGCCGTACTCCTCCTGCCGCTGGTAGTTGGGGGTGATGGTGGCGCATTTCACGCCCACATGGAGACGCTTGATGGCCTCCGCCGCCTGCCGGGTCACGGCATCCTCCGTCTTGTCCCGGTTGGGCAGCGACAGGTCGTAATACTCGGTGTTCAGCTCCACAAAGGGCGTTATCAGCTGATCCTTTATCATCCCCCACAGGATATGGGTCATCTCATCGCCGTCCAGCTCGGCGATGGGGACAGGCATTTTGATCTTTTCCATCGTTACCTCCTGTTCTGCGCGGCGTAGTGGTTCATGAGGCAGCCGGTGAGCAGCAGCTCCCGTTCCTCCGCGTTGGTGTTCTTCAGGTACAGCGTCAGCGCCTGCGTCTGTCCGGCATGGACGAGAACGGCGGGGAATTCCTGGTCGCCTCGCGCCACCTTCTCCCGGACAGCGGGGACGAAGATGAAATCCCCCGGTACGGCGTCGAAGGGCGCACCGTCCGCCAGCGTAAAGGGCAGCATACCCCAGTTGACGCAGTTGGAGCGGTAGCGCTTGGTGGCGAAGTCGTAGCAGATATTGGCGCAGCCCCCCAGCACCCGCTGGCAGGACGCCGCCTGCTCCCGGGCGGAGCCGTCGCCGGGCTTGTTGGCAAAGAGCACAGAGCCGATGTGCATACGGGACAGGGCGCTCTCCGGCAGGTGCAGCGCCGCCAGCACCGCTTGCAGCTCCGGCGGCACCGTACCGGCGGCACGGGCCGCCTCCAGCGTCTGCGTGGCCTT
>ERZ857629.3804-NODE-3804-length-12332-cov-10.924167_pt1 | contig 12332 bp, 11 predicted proteins | sample MGYA00519700_ERZ857629 | MGnify/ENA primary metagenome ERZ857629 (study PRJEB31778, sample SAMEA3449351) | human gut metagenome | biome: human gut; feature: human-associated habitat; material: faeces | place: United Kingdom | collected 2010/2012 ... | reverse complement strand
AGCAGTGCTCGCACTCGATGACCTCGTGCGTGCGGGCGCGGTAAAAGCCGACCGCTCCGTCCTTCGACACGGGATACTGCGCCTTGTTGCGGTAGCGCAGCGTATCCTCCGCGCCGAGGATCTCCTCAACGGTCACATCGCTGCCGCCGATGCGGCTGAGATTGTCCTGCACGCGCTGTTTTTTCAGCCGCAGCTCCTCTTCATAGCGGATGTGCCGGTACGTGCAGCCGCCGCAGCGCGGGAAGTACGGGCAGTCCGACTCGATGCGCGCATCCGACGGCTCGAGCACCGCGAGCACCTTGGCGAAGGCGACGCTCTTGAGCGTCTTCAGAATGAGCACGCGGCACTGCTCGCCGCGCAGCGCGCCATGGACGAACACAACGCGCCCGTCGATGCGCGCAACGCCCATGCCCCCCTCGCCATAGCCCTCGATGGTGACGGTATGCTCCTGATTTTTGGCAAGCTCCATAGAAGGCTCCTCTCAGAAAAGGACTTCGCGCCGCTGCGGCGCGAAGTGTCCTTTCAAGCTGTTTTACTGGTCGCGGAAGCGCTCGATCAGGCTCACAATCTGACCGGTGAAGGACGTGATGTCCTTGTTCGGCATCCCCTTGCTGCGCTTGGCCAGCGCGAGCAGCGATTCCGCCGCCGAGACGAGCTTGGCGTACAGGTTGTCGGCGCGGGACTTCTGCGCCGTGCGCTTGCGCTCGGAAATGTAGCCCTCGCTGACCATTTCGTTCGCAGCGAGGTCGTAGCACTCGGTAAACTTGGCCGCGTGCGCCTGGAAGCCGAGGGAATTCAGCTCTTCGGCAAACACGGGCGCGACGTCCTCGTCGCCATGGACGACGAACACGTGCGCAGGCTTCGGGTCGAAGGCCTTGATCCACTGGAGCAGATGGTCGTGGTCGGCATGGGACGAAAGGCCCTGGAAGTTGACGATCTTCGCCTTGACGGCGATCTCCTCGCCGAAGAGCTTGACCTTCTCGGCGCCGTCGAGCAGACGGCGGCCCAGCGTGCCGGGCGACTGGAAGCCGACGAACACGACCGCGCTGTTCGCGCGCCAGAGGTTGTGCTTGAGGTGGTGGCGGATGCGGCCCGCATCGCACATGCCGGAGGCCGAGATGATGACCTTGGGCGTGGCGTCCATGTTGAGCATCTTGGATTCCTCGCTCGATTCGACAAGGTTGAGGTTCGGGAAGGTGAACATGTGCGTGCCGTCCTTCACGAGCTCGAGCGCGTCCTCGTCGAGATAGCCGTGCAGATCGCCGCAGAACACGGTCGTCGCCGCCTTGGCAAGAGGCGAGTCGATGTAGACGGGGAAATTCGGCGTGGACTTGACAATCTTCTGATCCTTGATCTCGCGGATGAAGTACAAAAGCTCCTGCGTGCGGCCCACGGCAAACGACGGGATGACGACATTGCCGCCCTTGCCGAGCGTCTCGTCGATGATCTCGGCGAGCTCGTCGGTATAGCTCCAGATCTCGGTGTGGTTGCGGTCGCCGTAGGTCGACTCCATCACGACGTAGTCGGCCTTTTTCAAAAGCTGCGGGTCGCGGATGATGGGCTGGTCGACGTTGCCGATATCGCCGGAGAAGACGAGCGTCTTGTGCACGCCGTTTTCTTCCAGCTCAAGCGTGATGGACGCCGAGCCGAGCAGATGCCCCGCGTCGGTGAACACCGCGCTCACACCCTCGCAGAGGTCGACCGTCTCGCCGTATTCGCAGGTCGTGACGTATTTGAAAACGTCCAGCGCGTCCTGCTCAGTGTAGAGCGGCTCGACAGGGTCGCGCCCCGCGCGCTCGCCCTTGCGGTTTTCGTACTCGGCGTCGCTCTCCTGAATGTGGGCAGAGTCGAGCAGCATGATCTTCATCAGGTCCGCCGTCACGCGCGTCGTCAGGATGCGGCCGTGGAAGCCGTTTTTCACCAGCATCGGGATACGGCCCGTGTGGTCGATGTGCGCGTGGGTGACGAGCAGGATGTCGATGCTGCCGGGCGCAAAGGCGAGATAGCGGTTGTCGAGCTCGTCGCGGCCCTGCTGCAAGCCGCAGTCGACAAGGATCTTTTTGCCGTTGATCTCAAGGCCGTGGCAGGAGCCGGTCACGCAGCGGTCGGCCCCGTAAAAATGCAGTTTCATGCGTTATCCTCCCTTAAATGAGTAAAGACTTCTTCCCAATATGGTTATCCCCCGCCGGCGGAGGACGTATCGCTTGCCGCTTTTCCTTTAACGGGTATTTTACCACAGCAACGGGGCGGAGCGCAAGCCGCGGCGTGCGCGCACAATGGAAATATTTACACTCCGTTCATCGTTATCGGCAAATTTCCTTTGCATATCAGGCGGCGGGATGGTATACTTGTAAGCGTGTTATTATGCTCCCACGAAAGGAAGTTTTACAATATGGGTCTTTTTACCAAAATGTTCGGCACGTATTCCGACCGCGAGCTGAAAAGCATCTATCCGATCGTCGACAGGATCGAGGCGATGGCGGAGGAATACAAGGCCATGAGCGACGCCGAGCTTCAGGCGAAAACGCCGGAGTTCAAGCAGCGCCTTGCCGACGGCGAAACGCTTGACGATATCCTGCCCGAAGCGTTCGCCACCGTGCGCGAGGCCGCGGGGCGCGTGCTGGGGCTGTACCCCTACCGCGTGCAGCTCGTCGGCGGCATCGTGCTGCATCAGGGCCGCATCGCCGAGATGAAGACCGGCGAGGGCAAAACGCTCGTCGCAACGCTGCCTGCCTATCTCAACGCGCTCACCGGCAACGGCGTGCACATCGTCACCGTGAACGACTACCTTGCCAAGCGCGACAGCGAATGGATGGGCAAGGTGCACCGCTTCCTTGGCCTGAGCGTCGGCCTCATCATCCACGATCTTTCCAGCGAGGAGCGCCGCAAGGCCTACGCCGCCGACATCACCTACGGCACGAACAACGAGATGGGCTTCGACTATCTGCGCGACAACATGTCCATCTATGCAAACGAGCTCGTCCAGCGCGGCCACGCCTTTGCGATCGTCGACGAGGTCGACTCCATCCTGATCGATGAGGCGCGCACGCCGCTCATCATCTCCGGCATGGGCGAAAAGTCCACGGAGATGTACTCCCGCACGGAGAGCCTTGTGCGCGGCTTCCGCAAAAAGGTCATCACCGAGAGCGACGACAAGGAAGAGGAGGACGTGAACGAGACCGCCGACTACATCGTCGACGAAAAGGCCAAGACCGCGACGCTCACCGCGCGCGGCGTAAAGAAGGCCGAGGAGTTCTTCGGCCTTGAGAACCTCTCCGACCCCGAAAATTCCACGATCGCGCACCACATCAATCAGGCCATCAAGGCCCACGGCACGATGAAGCGCGACATCGACTACGTCATCAAGGACGGTCAGGTCGTCATCGTCGACGAGTTCACGGGCCGACTGATGTTCGGCCGCCGCTACAGCGACGGACTGCATCAGGCCATCGAGGCCAAGGAGCGCGTGGAGGTCGCGCGCGAGAGCAAGACGCTTGCGACCATCACGTTCCAGAACTATTTCCGTCTCTACAGCAAGCTCTCCGGCATGACCGGCACGGCGCTGACCGAGGAGGAGGAATTCGGCACGATCTACAACCTCGACATCATCGAGGTGCCGACGAACCGCCCCCTCGCCCGTATCGACGACCCCGACGTTGTGTACAAGACCGAGGCGGCAAAGTACCGCGCCGTCATCGCGCAGGTGAAGGAGTGCCACGCCAAGGGCCAGCCGGTGCTCGTCGGCACGGTGTCGATCGAAAAGAACGAAAAGCTTTCGTACCTGCTCTCCCGCGAGGGCATCAAGCACAACCTCCTGAACGCGAAGAACCACGAAAAGGAGGCCGAGATCGTCGCCCAGGCCGGTAAGCTCGGCGCCGTCACGGTCGCAACGAACATGGCGGGCCGCGGCACCGATATCATGCTCGGCGGCAACGCGGAATACATGGCGAAAAACGATCTGCGCAAGGCCGGCCTTTCCGACGAGCTCATCGCCGAGGCGACCGGCTACGCCGAAACGACAAATCAGGAGATCCTCGACGCGCGCGAGATGTTCGCGCAGGCGCTCAAAAAGCACCGCGAGGAGATCGCGGGCGAGGCCGATAAGGTCCGCGCGGCGGGCGGCCTCTTCATCATCGGCACCGAGCGCCACGACTCCCGCCGTATCGACAACCAGCTGCGCGGCCGTGCCGGCCGTCAGGGCGACCCGGGCGAGACGCGCTTCTATCTCTCGCTCGACGACGACCTGCTGCGCCTGTTCGGTGGCGAGCGCATCACGAGCCTGATGGAGCGCTTCAATCTTGACGAGGACACGCCCATCGAGAACAAAACGCTCACCAAGGCCATCGAAAACGCGCAGACGAGCGTGGAATCGCGCAACTTCCAGTACCGCAAGAACACGCTCGAATACGACGACGTGATGAACAAGCAGCGCGAGATCATCTACGGCCAGCGCAAGCAGGTGCTCGACGGCCTCGACATCAAGCAGACCGTTCTCAACATGCTGCGCGAGAGCATCGGCAGCCACGTTTCTCTCGCCTTCAGCGAGCAGAGCAGGAGCGAGGACGAGCGCCGCGCCGACGCGCTGAGAAGCTGCGAGGGCACCTACTTCCCGCGCGGCGCGGTCGACGCCGGAACGCTTGCCGGCCTTTCCCCCGACGAGCTGACCGACCGCTTCTACGATGCGGCAGAGCAGTATTACGAGGCCAAGGAGAGCGCCGTCACCTCCCCGCTCATGCGCGAGCTCGAGCGCGTGGTGCTGCTGCGCGTGGTCGACGAATACTGGATGGACCACATCGACGCGATGAGCGAGCTGCGCCAGGCCATCCGTCTGCAATCCTACGGCAACAACAAGCCCATCGACGTCTACAAGCAGGAATCGCTCACGATGTTCGAGGACATGATCTCCGCGATCCAGAACGAAACGGTGCGCCGCATCTTCTCCGCGCGCATCAAGACCGAGAAGGAGGTCAAGCGCGAGCGCGTGGCCGAGGGTCTGGTCGCCACCACCGCGGGCGACGGCAGCGTGAAAAAGCAGCCGCGCAAGGTGCAGAAGATCGGCCGCAACGATCCCTGCCCCTGCGGCAGCGGCAAAAAATACAAGCAGTGCTGCGGCAGATAATAAACTGCTTGGAAGCAGCTTAACGAACCAAGGGAGGGATATCTCTTTTCAAAAAGAGATATCCCTCCCTTAAACCCTCCCAGAGAAAAATTACATTGCCGGTCTTTCCCTCCGCGATACTGCCGCGCCTGCGGAATGCACAAGCTGCTTTTTTCTCTGCGAAACGATTTGCCCCATCCTCCCCGCCCGCTGCCGCTCTGCGGCGGTAAACGAAGGTCTCCTATTATGTCAGCAGCGCGGCCCATCCGCTCAATTTCAGCCCTATCGCAAGGCCGTAGCGAAACGCGCAGTCCATATCCAGCCCCGCCGCTTCCAATTCATTGTCCGCCAGCCTTTCCAGCAGCGCGCGCTCATCCGCATTCAGGCAGGCGGAGAGCTTTGCAAACTCCTCTTCTCTGTATCGGCACGCGCTCTGATAGTCAGCCAGTTCGTCCGGCGACAAAAAGCGCTGCAAGTCATTTTCATGTCCGCTGTAATACAGCGCGTTGATGATCGACATCATTTTCTCACCTCCTTCGCCAATAATATATATTATATATGCACTATTTGCAACCAGTTGTTTTTCACAAATCCGCTCGTATAATATGTACTATATTGCATAAGGTGGTGTAAATTATGGCTGAACCCCTGCTGGTCAACCGCACAAGATTTACCTCTTCGCTCGCCAATGAGCTTGTCGAGCCGTTCAACGCGCTGGCAAAGGAAACGCGCATCCCCAAATCCCGGCTTCTCGACATTGCCATTGAAGATCTGCTGAAAAAGTACGATCGATCCCCCAATAAGTAAGGAGGCACATGATGTCTTTTACCGAACACAACGTAAACGGTCTCATCTTTGACACGTCCGACGCGATCTCCGCGGCGGGCGGCATCGTCCACGCCTTCACGACGCGGCACGGCGGCGTCAGCCCCGCGCCGTTCGACTCGCTCAACTTTGCCGACAACCGCGGCGACACGGCTGAAAACCTGCTGGAAAACTACCGCCGTCTCGGCGCGGCCGTGGGCTTTGACGCGAGCCGCGCCGTCGGCTGCCGCCAGATCCACTCCGACCTCGTGCGCGCGGCGCGCGCGGAGGACGCTGGCAGGATCCTGTGGAACGACCGCCCCTACGACGCCGACGCGCTCATCACGAACGAAACGGATCTCCCGCTGTTTGTCTACGGCACGGACTGCTGCGTCATCACGCTCTACGACCCCGTCTCGCGCTGCATCGGCGCGGTGCACGCCGGCTGGCGCGGCACGGCGGCCGGCATCGCGCTCAAGGCGGCGGTGTCGATGATGAGCTATTACGGCGCGGAGCCGTATTCGCTGCGCGCCGCCATCGGCCCGAGCATCGGCAAGTGCTGCTTCGAGGTCGATCCCGACGTTGCCGAGCAGTTCTTCGCGCTGCTCGATCCCGCCATCGACGAGCGCATCGAAAAGCGCGGAGAAAAATACCACATCGACCTAAAGGACATCAACCGCCTGTGGCTGCTGCGCGCAGGCATTGACCCTGCGCGCGTCGACGTGCATCCCGACTGTACGAAATGCCATCCTGAGCGCTACTGGTCGCACCGTGCGATGGGCGACAGGCGCGGCGGCATGGCGGCGGTGATCTGCATGACGGAGGGCGCGCAATGACGCGCCGGTTTTTCGCGCTGCTGGGCGCGCTGCTGCTGGCGCTCACGCTCACGGGCTGCTGGAGCGCAGATGTGGAGCCGGACGACGGCGGCAATTTCTGGGAGGAGCCGTCCGGCGGTCAGGCGGACAGCGCCGACGCGGTCACGCCCATCACCGCCTTTACGCTGCCGTATCTGCAGGGCGTGAGCTTCGATCCCGTCACCTGCCCCGACGGGATGCAGCAGACGGTGGGCGCGCTGCTCTACGAGGCGATGTTCGTTCTTGACGAAAGCTTTGCGCCCCAGCCGGTGCTGTGCAGCCGCTATGAGCACAACGACGCCTATACGAGCTACACCTTCTATCTGCGCGAAAACGTGAGCTTTTCCGACGGCAGCGCGCTGGTGGCGCGCGATGTGCTCGCCACGCTGCGCCGCGCTGCGGAGAGCGAGCGCTATGGCGCGCGCTTTGCCAATGTCGGCTCCATGCGCGTCTCAAACGGCGCGCTCGTCATCTCGCTCACGCGCGCGGACAGCGCCTTCCCCGCGCTGCTGGACATTCCCATCGTCAAGTCCGGCTCGGAGAAGGATGCCGTGCCGCTCGGCACGGGGCCGTATCTCTATGTCACCGACAGCGGCGGCGCGCATTTGCAGCGCAGCGATGAATGGTGGCGCGGCACGGCGCTGCCGCTCGAGCGCATCGAGCTGCGCGCCGTCAAGGACGCGGACACGGCGTCCTATCTCTTCTCCTCGCGCGAGGTGCATCTGCTCGCCGCCGACCTCACCGGCGGCGCCGGCGAGCTGCGCTCCGCCGACACGCTCCTGACCGACTATCCCTCCGCGGCCATGGTCTATCTCGGCTTCAACACGCGGCGCACGCCGCTTTCCGACGCGGCGCTGCGCAGCGCGATCGCCGGCAGCTTCGACCGCGCCACGATCGTCACCGGCTACCTCGCCGGCCACGCCGACGCCGCGCGCTTCCCCATTTCGCCGCGCAGCGCGGCCTATCCCGCGGAGCTGGATACAACGCTGGCTTCGCCGGAGCTTTCCGCCGCGCTGGAGACGGCGGGCGTCACCGCTGAGCGCCCGCGCACGCTGACGCTGCTCGTCCACGAGGGCGATCCGTTTAAGGTCTCCATTGCGGACTACCTCAGCCGCACGCTGACGCAGGGGCCGCTGACGGTCACAGTGCGCGCCCTGCCGTGGGCGGACTATCTCACGGCGCTCGAGAGCGGCATTTACGACCTCTATCTCGGCGAGGTGCGCCTGACGGCCGACTGGGACGTCTCCGCGCTCGTGCGCGCGGACGGCGCGCTCAACTACGGCGGCTACGCCGACGAACAATGCGATGCGCTGCTGGACGCGTTCCTCGCAGATGAAACGGAGCAGACCGCCGCCGCGCTGTGCCGCTATCTCGGGCAGAATGCGCCGATCGCGCCCATCGCGTTCAAGTCGCTCTCGCTGCTCACGCCCGAGGGGCTCGTCGACGGGCTCACGCCCACGGTCTCCTCGCCGTTCTACGGCTTTGAGGGCTGGACGGTGCGCTTTGACGAGGGATGAGCAGGCATAGCGGATCGGAAGTTGTATGAGAGGAGAACGGCACAGTTTATGGATAAGATCCTTATTGAAACACCCCAATGCATCATCCGTTTTCTTGAGGAATCAGACTATGAACGGTTCGTCGCAGGCTATCAGCAGTGTCTCCCAGCTTTGAACCGCTTTGATGAAGGCCGGATCGATACCGCATTTATGACGCGTAAATGGTACTCGGATCTGCTGCTCAGAAGAAAATCAGAAGCTGAATGCGACTATTCTTATATGTTCAATGTCTTTTCCAAAGATAACAGCAGTTCCATCGGCTATTGCGATATTACAACGCTTTTTCGAGAGGATCTGCAGCTTGCCAAAATCGGCTATACCGTTTTCAACAATTATTGGCGTCGTGGAATTGGTACAGAAATAGTCGGCGCAATTTGCAGCATAGGCTTCCATATTCTGAAGTTTCATCGGTTAGAGGCTCATATCAATCTGGATAACCCCGCTTCAAAAGCCGTCGTGAGGAAGAACGCATTTCAATTTGAAGGGATCCGTAAACAATTTATACTGGAAAATGGGGTCTGGACGGATAATGAGATCTATTACAAGCTGGCGGATGTGTAGAAGTTCACGTTTATCGCAGCGCTCCCTCTAACCGCATATTTCCGCCCGTAACGGCTAAAAAAGCTCCTCCGCTTGAAGCGGAGGAGCTTTTGCTTATTTTCTTTAATACTGCCGCACCACGGCGACGACGCGGCCCAGGATCGTGCTCTCGCGGCCGTCGATGGGCTGATAGTCCGGATTCGCGGGCAGCAGCCAGACCTCGCTCCCCTTGCGGCTGAGCGTCTTGACCGTCGCCTCGTCGCCGAGCAGCGCGACGACGACCTGCCCGTTCTGCGCCGTGCTCTGGCGGTGGACGACGACCAGATCGTCCGGCAGGATGCCGACGCCGAGCATCGACTCCCCGCGCACGCGCAGGGCAAAATATTCATCCTCCCGCCCGCCGGTATCGAACGTCAGGTAATCCTCAATGCACTCCTGCGCGAGAATCGGACTTCCGGCGGCGACATTGCCGACGATGGGCACGCGGCGGCGCGAAGCGGGCTCGTCCTCCGTCTGCACCGAGGACGCGGGAATGGAGACCGGAGCGGCGGACGCCTGCGGCGGGTCCTTCAGCGCGATGGCGCGGCCCTTGCCCGCGCCCTTTTCGATGAGGCCCAGCTCCTCAAGATGCTTGATGTGGAAGTGCACCGTGGAGGGCGACTTGAGCCCCAGCGCCTCACCGATCTCGCGCACGGAGGGCGCGTAGCCCTGACGGGCGATGCTCTCGACAATGTAATCGTATACGCGCTGCTGCATTCTGGACAGTTTTTTCATCTGGCTGCGCCCCTTCCAACATGTGTTCGAATCCATGATACCACATTTTTCGTAAAATGCAACATCCGTTTCAGATTTTTTGCCTGCTTTTCAAATTTTTTTGCAAAATGGGGTTGACAAATGCCCGCTCGTGTATTATTGTACTAATCACCTAATACAGTGATACACAAGGAGGATCGCGATGGAATGGAACTTCCGCAATGACCTGCCGATCTACTCCCAGCTCACGCAGCGGCTCACAGAGGCCATCGTCTCAGGCAGCTACGCCCCCGGCGAAAAGCTGCCGTCCGTCCGCGAGCTTGCGGTGGAGGCGGGTGTCAACCCCAACACAGTGCAGCGCGCGCTGGCCGACCTTGAGCGCGACGGGCTGGTATTCACCCAGCGCACCGCGGGGCGGTTCGTCACGGAAAATGAAAACATGATCGTAAACGCCAGACTGCGTCTGGCCGACGAGCGGGTGGAGGAATTCCTCCGCTCGATGAAAACGCTTGGCTGCGGGAGGGAAGATGTCATCTCCCTGATCGCACAGGCAAAGGAGGAAGAAAAATGAGTATTCTGGAGTGTAAGGCGCTGAGCAAGAGCTTCGGCGCAAAACAGGCGCTCGACACGGTCGATCTCACGATCGAGCCCGGGCGCATCGTGGGCCTGCTCGGCCCCAACGGCAGCGGCAAAACGACGCTCATCAAGCTGGCCAACGGACTTCTGACGCCGACCGCGGGCGATATCCTCGTCGACGGCGAAAAGCCCTGCCGCGCAACGAAGGCGATCGTTTCGTATCTGCCTGACCGCAACACGCTGCCCGGCTGGATGACGGTCGCGCAGACGCTCGACTATTACGAGGATTTCTACGCGGACTTTCGCCGCGGACTTGCCGAGACGATGCTGCTGAATCTCGGCCTTGACCGCGCGCAGCGCGTCAAGACGCTCTCCAAGGGAATGCGCGAAAAGGTGCAGCTCATCCTTACGATGAGCCGTCAGGCAAGGCTGTACCTGCTCGACGAGCCGATCGGCGGCGTCGATCCCGCGACGCGCGACTATATCCTGCGCACGATCATCAGCAACTACAGCGAGGACGCGGCGGTCGTTATCTCCACGCACCTGATCGCCGATGTGGAGCAGGTGCTCGACGAGGTCGTGTTCCTGCGCGATGGCCGCGTGATGCTCCACGAGAGCGTGGAGACCATCCGCGATGAAAAGGGCAAGAGCGTTGATGAGCTCTTCCGGGAGGTATTCAGATGTTAAGTAAGCTCATTAAGCACGAATTTCGTGCAACGAGCCGCATCATGTGGCCCGTATTTTTCGGGATGCTGGCGCTGACCGTGCTGATGCGCCTTTCCCTGCCGCTGCTCAACAACGGCGGCGTTCACTGGCTTTTGCAGCTCGTCGGCATACTGCTGGTCATTGGCTTTGTGCTCGGTCTCCTCGCGCTGGCGTTTGCACCGCTGGTGCTCTCCGCCTGCCGCTGGCGCGACCATGTGCTCAAGGACGAGGGCTACCTCACGCTGACGCTCCCTGTGAGCGTGCATGAGCTGCTCGCCTCCAAGCTCATCGTCGCCGCCGTGTGGTACGCCGCGGCGTTCGTTGTCGGGCTTCTCGCGCTGATCGTCGCCGTGGCCGGCTGGAGCGAGCTGCAGTATGTGCCCAAATTCTTCGGCGATTCCTTCATCGCCTTTTTCAAAATGGACGCCGCGCTGCGCGGCCACGCGCTGCTCCTCCTGCTGGAGATGCTCGGCAACTTCGTCTTTCTGGTCTCTGCCGCGTCGCTCGTGGTCTACGCGGCCTATTCCATCGGCTACAGCTTCAACAAGCACAAGGAGCTCTGGACGGTTCTCCTCGTCTTTGTGTTCTTCCAGATCGCGCAGTTCACCGCCATCGCCATGATCGGCCTGTTCGTCAATGCCAACCCCGGCTTCTGGAACGCGCTGGACGCCTACACCGCGCCCAAGGGTCTCGAGCTGCTGCTCCTGTGGGGCATGTTCGGCGAGCTCATCTTCTGCGCGGCGGGCTACGCCGTGACGTGGTACTTCACCACCAAAAAACTGAATCTCGAGTAACGCATCATCGAAAAGGCAGCCGCGAAAGGCCCTCGCTTTTCCGGCTGCTTTTTTGCGCCCGTTTTTCAGAAAAACTTAAGCAAAATACCGCAATTATGTTAACCTTCTGCTGCTAAGCTCAGCTTACGGCAGCGTTTTGGAAAGGAGTTTTCTTATGACCATTCTCGACGTACAGGGCCTCAGAAAAATCTACAGCACGCGCTTTGGCGGCGCAAAGGTCGAAGCGCTCAAAAATGTGAACTTCACGGTCGAGGCCGGCGAATACGTCGCCATCATGGGCGAGAGCGGCAGCGGCAAAACGACGCTCCTGAACATCCTCGCCGCGCTTGACAAGCCGACCGCCGGCACGGTGCTGCTCGGCGGCAAGAACCTCTCCGAGATCCCCGAGGAGACCGCCGCGGCCTTCCGCCGCGACAACCTCGGCTTCGTCTTTCAGGATTTCAGTCTGCTCGACACCTTCTCGCTCGAGGATAACATCTGCCTGCCCCTTGTGCTTGCGGGAAGGCCTCGCGCGGAGATGCGCGGCCGGCTCGCGCCGCTTGCCGATGAGCTCGGCATCACGGAGCTTCTCAAAAAGTACCCCTATGAGGTCTCCGGCGGGCAAAAGCAGCGCGCCGCCGTCGCCCGCGCGCTCATCACCCGCCCGCAGATC
>ERZ857629.3801-NODE-3801-length-12343-cov-2.475016_pt1 | contig 12343 bp, 9 predicted proteins | sample MGYA00519700_ERZ857629 | MGnify/ENA primary metagenome ERZ857629 (study PRJEB31778, sample SAMEA3449351) | human gut metagenome | biome: human gut; feature: human-associated habitat; material: faeces | place: United Kingdom | collected 2010/2012 ... | reverse complement strand
TATTCTAGTGATATATCAAATGGTTTTCCAACTTTTACAAGCGTAACTGATGACTCTCCTGAAGACACGAACGTAAGACACATTGATTCTTCCGGATTAGGTTTCTTAGGATCCTCTGGCAATTCCGGCTCACAAGCCGACAGGCCCATAAGCACGATTAAAGAGAGGAAAAGGCCAAATACTTTTTTCATGGCATTAGATTTTGTTAATTCTCACAAAGTTAGAAGATTATTTTTAAAATACAACTACCGGCATTTCACAACAAGGCAACCGCATCAAAGTTTAGCGTTTAGCAGTATTTCTTTAAGATAATCCTGCGACAAAGCGGCTCTGAATAGCCGTTTCTTGATACTTCTCTTGTCATTGTGTCGCTTTACAACCTGCAGAGCTATCTTCCTGACGAGGAAGAGGTTTTCGGAGGCAAATCCCTTGCGGGCTCTGGATGCGTCCTCCTTGAACGTGACATCCAGCATCCAGTGGAGGTTGTTCTCGATAGCCCAGTGTCCTCGTGCCAACATGTTGTAGTATGCAGCTTTGGGATAGTCCTCGTCACTTATGTAATACCTTTTAGTGACGGCCGTCCGGTCACCATAGTCCACTGTAGATGTTATCTCGACGATGGTCTTCAGTCCGTTCCATCGTGAGAGGACTTCCTCATCCTCAATAGCGCCGGCAGGCAGAATCCGGCAATCCCTCGTCTCGATGCGTCCATGGTCGCATTCCATCTCGGAGGCATCGTCGGACGGCTTGTGGAACAGGAAGGCATCCTCGACAGCTTCCTTGAGTGCGGGCTGGTTATCCTTAACGCCAAGGAAATAGTGCCCCTTCTTCTCGATGATTTTGTCCACAATGCTCCGTTGTGTGCCGATTGCATTAATTGACACAACCGCATCCTCCACATCTATCTTGTCAAGCAGCTGAGGTATCGCCGTTATCTCATTCTCCTTGTCTTTCAGCCGGACATGCCCCACAAACAGTTGGTTTTCACTGACGAAAGCGTTCATAAGATAGTCTCCGCTTGTACTCGCGACCTCGGTGACACACCCCTGAGTTTCTTCCCGTCAAGGATTACCTGCTTTTCGGACAATATATCAAGGAACTTTCGCCCATATTCTTTCAGACATCGCTCAATTTCAGATGGCTCAACGGCACTCATCAGGCGTTCAAATGTGCGGGGGGGACGGCGAACTCGGACAGCCTTCAAGCAATCCAAAATCCCTTGCGCGTTCGTTAGCGAACTCACTCATGTCGACATAATCCTCTCCTCCGCAGAGATAGGTAAGAAGGGCGATTGTCAGCAAATCCGACAACTAGTAAGTACACCGTCCGGTCACACGGTGGTCTGTAACAGATGAAAAGATTACATTCAGCATAGCTCTTCTGATGTTAGTATATAAGATGTAAATATACCAATAATCAATGAATTATGCAATAGTTATCTACTCCACCAAGCCTTGAAAATTACACTTTATTTCATCCAATAAAACACTGTAGACCGCCCCATCAATCTACTGATCAATATTTATTCATTACCTTATTTTGATGCGGTTGCCCTGACTCCTGCGGCGGAGGACATGGAATTTATTAAAATCACACAATAGTCTCAAAAATAGATTATTCAAGATTTACGCACGATGAATTCCCACAACATGACAGGCAATGGTAAAAATTGCCTACCTTTGCAGACAGGCAAGACTATGGCAGACAAGATGACAGAAGAACAGCGGCACTACTGCATGTCGCGCATCAGGAGCGTTGACACACGTCCAGAGATGGTTGTGCGCAAGTTTCTGCATGCCAGCGGTTTTCGCTATTCCCTGCACAGGAAAGACCTGCCGGGCAGTCCTGACATAGTGCTGAAGAAGTATCACACGGTCATTTTCATCAACGGCTGCTTCTGGCATGGTCATCCTCTATGCCGCTACGCCACCGTCCCGAAGACCAACCCTGACTTCTGGACGGAGAAAATCCGGTGCAACAAGGAACGCGACGCAAGCAACATTGAGAGTCTTGAACGCCTCGGCTGGCACGCAATCGTCGTCTGGGAGTGCGAACTCAAGCCACGCTGCCGCGCCGCACGTCTCGAACTCCTTGAGACACAGCTCCGTCAGAGGCTCGAACCCGAGGCAATCCACACAATCCCGAACTCCGTCCGCAAGCTGTCCAACGACACGGACTAAAAGACCGGCCCAGCGTTGTGCCGACCCGGTCTCATCGAGCCGCGATGCGGGTAAATCCCTGATAGTGCGAATATTTGCTCTAAGCGATTCTTGCCGCCGCGTCCTTATAGTATTTCTGGTTTACGAAGACGTCTTCCTTATAAGGATTGATGTGACGCTTCTTCGCCTGGCAGATAATATACCCGAGCGCTATCACATTGACAGTAAGCGCAATGGCGCTAACAACAGTCATGGCTGTCGGGTCGGCATTGACACTCGTGCCTTCGACGATTCCGTTGAGAGTGCCATCAGCATAGAGAGACGGGAGTGTGGCCCACTTGCTTGCTGCTGTTCCGTCTGGGAATGTCACCTGGAAGAGCGGGAACACCTGCGCGAACATACACCAGATTGCCAGAGTGTTGGCGCGGTTCATAATCCATCCTCCTTTGTTCCAACAGAGCGCCGCAATGGTCGGGGCAAGCAGAAGGGCGACACCACAGTACCATGAATGCGTCGGAAGACAGTTGTAAGTGTAGGCGAAGTTCCACACGTCATAGACGAGGATATATACCCATGTCATATCAGGCCAAAGCATATCCTTCCTATCCTTTGAGGAATAGACGCTCCACCACGCCGTCATGCAGAAGATGTTCAGAATACCGGCGATGCCGTTCAACACATTGTGCCATCCACCATAGAGCCAGACCTGTTCAGGAGAAAGATACCAGCTGTACCATCCCTTGATGGCGGTCTCGAAATCGGAAGCGACGGCAATGAGGATGTTAATGGCTACGATGACGAATGGGAACGGCTTGAACCAGTGCTGCTTACCGATACCCCACTCGTACTTGATCATCATGAAACCAATGCACCCGGCGAGAGCGGCATAGAGTTTCGCATAATGGAACCAGCCGTTCATATAGAGATAGGTCTGGTTGTTGAGCGCCCATTCAGCACCGGTCGCGACCCCAATCTGGATTGCGACGAAGTAGGCAGTGAGAGCCAAAGGAAGCACGAAGAACATCACGGCTCCGCCGAATTTTGTCCTCCTTGCAAATTCGTTGAGAAGTATGAGTCCGACGAGGACTCCGAGCATGGCAATCCACTGATAGACAGCCATATCTCCATAAACATGGAACAGCATAATTGTTATGGTTTAATTTATATGTAGTGTAATTGTGCTTTTTTTGCAAAAGCGAACAAATGTAAGTATTATTTCATAGATTCAATACTTTTCCACCACAAATACACCCAATTGTAACTATCTGCGTCTGACTTGTAATTAGAATAAGACATAACCCCACCAACTATTCGAAATTCATGGCATCGCCTGAAATCTTCATGGGACCGGAGATTCTTTCATTATCAGCGTAATTTTTACTATTTTTGCGGGAAATTTAGCTAAAAATGGAAAGAAGAACAAGAGTAAGATTCGCGCCGTCGCCGACAGGCCCCCTTCACATGGGCGGAGTCAGGACTGCGCTTTATAACTATCTGTACGCCAAACAGCACGGAGGAGATTTCATCATCAGGATTGAGGATACGGATTCGCAGAGGTTCGTTCCCGGAGCCGAAGCCTACATCATCGAGGCTCTGAATTGGTGCGGAATCATTCCGGACGAAGGAGTCGACGAGAACGGGAAGGTCGTGGAGGTTGCTTCCGAAAAGCATCCGCACGCACCATACAGACAGAGCCAGAGGCGCGGAATCTATCGGAAATATGCTGAAGAGCTGGTGGAGAAAGGCTTTGCATACTATGCGTTCGACACGGCCGAGGAACTTTCCAAAATCCGCACGGAGATGGAGGCCAGAAAGGAGACATTCATCTACAACCATTCCACGCGCCTGAGTCTGCGCAATTCACTCAGCCTCCCGGAGGACGAAGTGAAGAAGCTGCTTGAGGAGCGCACGGACTGGACCATCCGCTTCAAGATGCCTCAGGACAGGGTCGTGAAGATGGACGACCTCATCAGAGGGCACGTCGAGGTGAACTCAGGCACGCTTGACGACAAGGTGCTTTGGAAAAGGGCGGACGAGCTTCCGACCTACCACCTTGCGAACATCGTGGACGACCACCTGATGGAGATCACCGAGGTCATCCGAGGTGAGGAGTGGTTGCCGTCACTTCCGCTTCACTACCTGCTTTACGAGGCGTTCGGATGGCAGGACACCATGCCGCGTTTCGCACACCTTTCGCTTTTGCTCAAACCGGACGGCAAGGGCAAACTCAGCAAGAGGGACGGAGACAGGCTCGGTTTCCCTGTGTTCCCGCTTCGGTGGGTCAATGCCGAGGGCGAAGTTTCGCGCGGCTACCGTGAGGACGGATATTTCCCGGAGGCTTTCGTCAATATGCTGGCAATGCTCGGATGGAACCCGGGCGATGACCGCGAGCTTTTCACAATGGATGAACTCATCGAGGCATTCTCGCTCGAAAGAGTGGTGATGCATGGTGCGAAGTTCAATCCGGAGAAAGCAAAATGGTACAACAAAGAGTATCTACGCAAAAAGAGCGACCACGAGCTCACAAAACTCTTCAAAAAAGTTCTCAAAGAACACGAGATCACTGTCCAGTGCCCGAAATGCGCGGAGAAGAATGGCGTGGAATATCGTCCGGAGCCGGATTTTGCCGGGAAGTGGTTTCCGAAGGCATACGTCGAGAAGGTCGTAGGCCTCATCAAGGAGAGGGCAACGTTCGTCGCGGACTTCTGGGACATAGCGTCATATCTTTTCGTAGCTCCGACGGAGTATGCCGAGAAGGACGCAGCGAAGTTCTGGAAGAGCGAGAATGTAGAACTTGCGCTTCAGGCCGCGAAGTTCATAGAGGATTTCGCAGACAAGGTCGGCAAGGAAGGCTTTACGAAGGAGGCTCTCGAAGGGCCGCTTGAGGAGTTCATCCGAGGCAACGAATGGCCGATGGGTAAGGTGATGAATTGTCTCCGTCTTGCACTTGTGGGAGCGTCGAGCGGCCTTGGCATCGCCGACATCGTGACGCTCATCGGACGCGATGAGTTCGCACGCCGGATTGATGCTGCCGTTACAAAACTTGGAAAATAGGGCCGTAATTCCGAGCGCGGCGAAGTGAAGTCAAGGAATCTTTAGAAAACTTTGAATATCATGAGAATAGGAATATGCAGCGACCACGCGGGCGTGGAATACAAGGCGACGATAATCGAGACTCTGAAAAAAGAGGGATATGAGATGGTGAATTTCGGTACCGACAGCACCGAGAGCATGGACTATCCGGATGTTGCGCATCCGCTTGCCCTCGCCGTCGAGAGCGGGGAGGTTGACCTGGGCATCGCACTGTGCGGCACCGGCAACGGAATGGCGATTACCCTCAATAAACATCAAGGAATACGCGCCGGACTCGCATGGAACGTGGAAGTGGGGAAACTTGTGAAGGAGCACAACAATGCTAATGTGCTTGTTATGCCGGCTCGGTTTATTCCGATTGAGACGGCCCTTGAGATTGTTCACGCATGGCTGAACGATACGTTTCAGGGGGGACGGCATCTTCGCCGCATCAACAAAATACCCGTGAAATGATGCGCTAAAAAGCGGATTGCTGCGTTGGACTTCAATAATTTGTTTATGACTACAATAACTCCGGATAATATTGCTCCGCTGAGCCATAGTATTGAGGACTATCCAGACGGGATAGTCCTTGCTGTCGATAAACCCTATCGTTGGACCTCAGCAGATGTCATCCGCAAAGTCAAGTGGCTCGCTTGCAGGCATTTCGGGAAAAAGAACTTGAAAGTCGGTCACGCCGGGACACTCGACCCACTTGCAACAGGGGTGCTGCTTGTCTGCATCGGGAATGCCACGAAAAAGGCGGAACAGCTTCAGGCACACGACAAGGAGTACATAGCCGGCATATCGTTCGGAGCAACAACCCCCTCTTATGACCTTGAAAAGGACATCGACAGGCGTTTCCCGACCGACAAGGTCAGCGAATCTTCTGTCCGAGAGACTCTTAAAGGCTTCCTCGGAGAGCAAGAGCAGGTCGCTCCCCTTTTCAGTGCAAAATCTGTCGACGGAGTACGCGCCTACGAACTGGCACGCAGGCTCTACCGCAAGCAGAGGTCAGCCTCATACGAAGCTGAAGCGCTTCATGCCGACCCGAACAACGCAGAGAATATATCAGATGCCTCAAAGCAGGATGCCTCAGGCAGCACCGAAGAGCAATCGCAGTCAGTCTTCGATGCCCACGCCGCCGACCTCATTCGCACGTCACGCATCCGCATCGACAAACTCGAACTTTTGAACTTCAGTCCTGACGGTACGCCCGCACACGCCCCGTCCATGTCGCCGGACTACAGCGGAATGAACGAGCAGGAGATTGCCCGAGCCAAGGAAAAAGACAGCCGCATCAACATCGTCGACATCACTCCCCTCCATCTTCCCCTTGCGGAAGTCCGCATCAGCTGCACCAAAGGTACCTACATCCGTGCCTTCGCCCGCGACCTCGGAGAGGCCCTCGACTCCGGCACCTTCCTAAGCTACCTCATCCGCTCCCGCAGCGGCGACTACCCCCTATCGCAGGCTCTCACCATGGCCCAGGTCTCCATACTTTTTCAAGATTAATCTAAGAAGCCGAACAGCCAAAGCGGGATTTTGTTTCCATTGCCGGTCTCAACAGAATCCACTGCCAGAAAACTGTTAGGTTCATCCTTTATCTGTTCGAAAGATTTCTTCCTGCCTCCGACCTCAAAAAGATAATTCCCATCAATCTTGAAATCGCCTTTTGACGGCAACGAAACAATATGAGAGCGAGAAAGCTGATTCATAAAGAATGTCTCCCTTATAGTCCCGACCTGCACATTATCTGACAAGGCGTACATCGTGTTTGTATTGTCCAGATATAGTTTTTCGGGCGCGGAGATATGTTTCAATGCCTTAACAGGAGACTTCAACATAGCTATCAGACTAGCCTTTTCAAGTATATCAAGAAGTTTAAGCCCCTGTTCGCGGCTAGTCTGCAATTCTTGGTAGAGTTCATTCATCTTAGGGATGAACGGCACTTGCACAGCCAATATCATCAAGAGTTTCTTCAACTTTTGAAGTGTTTCATATTCTACATCCTCAACAGCAGGAATATCATTATCAATTGTTTGTGTCACAACCTCCTGCACTCTGGATAAATATCCGTCCCCCTCTTCCTTGTAAAACGGATAATACCCAGAACTCAAATAACGTTCAAAGCATGGAAGTATCTTTATTTCGGATGTAATGTCGGATGCAAGCGAGACATGATTAGCAAGAATACTGTCAAGTGTCATCACGGGATAGTTCCGCACACCATCAAATGCCAGATATTCTCGGAAAGAAAGCCCATTCAGTTCATACGACCGCAGCCGTCTAGAAAGATCTCCATCAGCAGCCTTGATTTTCAGCATTGACGAACCAGTATATACGATATGAAGGTCAGGATAATCATCATATATATTCTTTATGACATCCTGCCATTGTTTGTACTTATGTACCTCATCTATAAAAATATGAGTTCCACCATAAGTATAATGATATTCCACCAGATCTATAAGATTGTTGGAACTGAACCATATATTATCTAGCGAAACATACAAAACCTTGCTTCTGTCCGCGAAGGTCTCCTTAATGTGCTGAAGAAGCAAAGTACTTTTTCCGACCCCTTTCGGTCCACGTATGCCAATCAAACGGTTATCCCAATTGATTTTGTAATACAGCGGTCGTTTGTAGTCCAAGGAAACCATAGAGATTTTCCTATTGGATACTTGATATAAATAGTCGATTGTAACCATACGAAACAATATTCAAATATTTTTTTCAAAGATAAAAACAATTTTTCAATATTGTTTCATTTGATGGAAAACTTTCAACGGGTTCGATCTATCAGAGCCTATCTAACTGTAACTACATATCCTCTAGTGACAAAGCCTGCAAAGAAAAAGAATATTTTCCGAAATTACACAGAATTATCTTCCGATGCAAGTTTTCCTGTCAAGATTCTTTACAAGGGTGTAAAGTTTCTTTACATGGCGAGTGGCTGATTCGGCTTTTAACTTACGGAGTATCAATCCATTAGCATTTTGGCACATTTATCGTTTCACCTTTGTACCGACAAATTTACGGGAATATGAGTTTTGGAAACGACATAGCCGCGGCGGTGAGGACACTGCCGGCAAAGGGAAGGAGGAACGGGCTGAAGGTTCTCACGCTCGGAATCGGACTGGCAGTGGGGCTGGTGCTGACGTCGAAGGTGTGCTTTGAACAGACTTATGATGATTTCTATGACGGGGCGGAGCAAATCTTCTACGTCAGCGAGGCGGCGGATATGAACGGAGAGTATAAGGTCTATACTCACACGAGCGGCGGAATAGCGCCGAGGATGAAGGAATATTTCCCGCAGGTCGAGGAGGCGACGAGGTTCACTTGGTTTGAGTGGAACGCCAACCTCATCATGCACGGGACAAAGGCGAGAATCGATGCCGGATACACTGGAGCGGCAGATTCGTCGTTCTTCCATGTACTTGACAGAAAGTGCCTTGCAGGAAATATTACGGAAACACTTGGCGTGAAGGGAAATGCCGTCGTGTCTTTTGCCGTGGCCAAGAAAATTGCCTCGACTATGCAGGGCGGGACTATGAAGGCAGCAGACAAAAAGGCGGTAGCTGAAAAGGTCATCGGGGAGCAGTTCTCCGTCGCTGGATGGGGAAACGGTTATGAACTGACAATCAGCGGTGTCTTTGAGGACTATCCACTGAACTCGAGTTTCCGTCCGCAGGTGTTCATATCTCTTTCGACCACAGGAATGTTCATCTATGACGGCACGGACGGGGTCATCGGCAATGACCGTTACAGCACATTCCTGAAGCTTCGGAAGGCCTCCGACGCCGACGGGCTCAACGGCAATTTCGGCGGATTCATAAGCACCTATCTTCCGGTGGAGCAGATGAAGGCCGCGGGCTTTGAACAGGACTATATCATCAAACCGCTGACAGGTCTCCACAATGAGGACGAAAATCAGAGAAACATGACGCTTCTGCTTGCATTTGTGGCATTTGCGCTGTTGCTCACCTCGGTGCTTAACTATCTGCTTATCGTGCTTTCAACGACGGTGACCCGCAGCCGCGAGATGGCTCTGCGCAAGTGCCTCGGAAGCGGACGCGGTGAGATGTTCGGAATGATGTTCGCGGAGGCGCTCGTCCACACACTGCTTGCCTGCGGACTCGCCGCCATCCTCATCTTTGCATTCCGAGGCACTGTGGAGGAGATTCTCGGAGCAGACATTTCCTCGCTCTTTTCCGGTCGGCCGTTGATTCTGGCAGTTGCGGTCGTTGTCGTGCTCATCCTTATAAACAGCGTTATGCCTGCACATTTTTTCAACAGGATTCCGGTAGCCGCTGCATTTAGGAACTACAGCGAGGGCAGGCGCAGATGGAAACTCGGTCTGTTGGCCGTGGAGTTCGCGGCTGTCGCGTTCCTCGCGGTCGTGATTTGCGTGATTTCGCTGCAATATGACAAGATGGCCAATGCAGACCTCGGATTTAACTACCGGAACGTCGCAATGATAAGCCTTCCGGAGGCGACCCACGAACAGAAGAACACGCTTATAGCGGAGGTGCGTGCGCTTTCCGATGTGGATGACGCGGCTTTCGCCTACCAGAATCCTTTTGACGGCTATTCCGGCAACAATATTTCGATACCGGGAGAGGACAGGCAACTGTTCAACGTCAGGGATGCCTATTATGTTGATGAGCACTGGCTCAATGTCCTCGGTGTGGAGATTCTTGAAGGGCGCAATTTTGATGAGACGCTTGCCGCGGGCAGAGAAATCCTTGTGGACGAGATGTTCGTGGAGAAGATGAAGAATACCGCCGGCTGGGATGAGGTGCTCGGAAGAGATGTCGAGATTACGGGTCACGAGGATGGGCTGAAGAGGATTTGCGGAGTGTTCAAACCCATAAACCAAGGGTCGTTCAGTCTTGAGGATAGTTTCTACTCAACCAGGCCGATGGTCGTATTCTACTGTGACCCACAGCAATACACCAATTTTTTCAAGTTCATTTTCGTGAAGTATCATAAGATTTCCCCCGAGACTCTGGAGGATACGCAGGCAGTGGTAAATGAAATTCTGCCGGGACAGGCGAGCAAAATCGTTCCATGCGGCACGGCCGCCCTTGAGAATCTGTCGGACACGAGGAATACGAGAAACGCGGTGCTCGTCGGAGGGCTTGTATCGCTGATTATCGCCCTTTTGGGTCTTGTGGGATATACGATTGATGAGGTGCGCCGCCGCGCAAAGGAAATTGCGGTACGGAGGGTGAACGGGGCTCAGTTCTCGCAGATTCGGGAGATGTTCATCAGGGATGTAATGTGGATTGCGGGACCGTCAGTAGCCGTCGGATGCGTCCTTGCCGGGATTGTGGCGGCACGGTGGGAACAACAGTTCAGCATTCAGGCGGGGCTTCCGTGGTGGGTGTTTGCAGTGACTTTCATCAGTGTGCTCGGCATTGTCACCATCGTTTCGGATGTTTATGTGCAGATTGTTGCGAACCGCAATCCGGCCGAGAGCATCAAAACAGAATAATAAAAACAAAATTATACGATTATGATTAAGATTACAGACATTTGCAAGGTCTTCAGGACCGAGGAAATTGAGACGGTGGCTCTCGACAATGTTTCATTTGAAATTGAGGACGGAGAGTTCGTGGCGATTATGGGGCCTTCCGGATGCGGAAAATCGACGCTGCTCAACATCCTGGGACTCCTTGACAACCCCACTTCAGGAAGCTATCAGCTGCTCGGCCAGGAGGTTGCGCAACTAAAGGAGAAGGAGAGGACGAAGTTCCGCAAAGGAAACATAGGATTTGTGTTCCAGAGCTTCAACCTGATTGATGAGCTGAACGTCTATGAAAACATCGAGCTGCCGCTGCGCTACATGAACTTCTCGGCCGCGGAAAGAAAGGAGAAAGTGGAGGCCGTGATGGCACGGATGAACATCAGCCACAGGGCAAAGCATTTCCCGCAGCAGCTCTCAGGAGGACAGCAGCAGAGAGTGGCGATTGCCCGTGCGGTGGTAGCCTCGCCGAAACTGATTCTGGCCGACGAGCCTACCGGTAACCTCGACTCGAAGAACGGCAAGGAGGTGATGGATCTCCTCAGCGAGCTTAACCGCGAGGGAACTACCATTGTGATGGTGACCCACTCACAGAAGGACGCGGCGATGGCTCAGCGAACGATTGATCTCTTTGACGGGCACATCGTGAGCGATGTAAAGAATGAATTGTAATGCGATATATATTTCACAATTTTATAAATACCCTGCGGCGGTACAAGGCGTCGAGCCTGCTGAATGTCATCGGAATGGCGGTGGCGTTCGGGGCTTTTTACGTGATTATGACGCAGGTGAGCCGGGACTTCGGATATAATCAGCGGCTCAAGGACGCGGAGCGCACATTCGTGATTTCTCTGCCGTCGCAATATTCGCCCGGAAAATACAGCACATGGATATGCCGTCCGCTCGGCGAGACACTGGTAAACGGGGCTGCGGAAGTGGAATGCGGAGGAGTGTTCCAGATGTACGACGGAGAGCAGGCAATATGCTGGACGCGGAAGGATGGAGCCGCGAGGAAACTGCACCTGAACGCTATGGAATACTCCGCCGGTGGCATCAAGGCGATGAGTTTTGAGGCCGCGGAAGGTTCTCTTGAGGAACTTTCAATGCCACGGACTCTTGCCGTCAGCGAATCGTTTGCAAGGAAAAACGGGCTCGAAATCGGTGACCGCATTTCATGGAGAGACCCTGAAGGAGAGGCTGACGCGATGGAAATTGTCGCGCTGTTCCGTGACTTTCAGGAAAACTCAGACCTCGGGCACGTGAATGCCATCACCGACATAGGAGACAGCAGTATCGACAGCAGGTCTGAGTGGTTTTATACATATGCAGTGAAACTCCACGACGCGTCGCAGAAAGAGGCGTTCGAGAAAAGTTCCGACGTTGTGGTGAAGGACTATATCCGCAAGCTCTACGGGATTGACGAGTCTTCGTCAGCGGAGGACATCGCCGAAATGGATGAGATTCTCAACGGATTCAACGTCAAATTAGTATCTCTCCAGGACATATACTACACGAAAGTTCTCGACGGCAAGCCAGGAGGCTTAGGCAACAGGACAACGGACATCACGATGCTCGCGGTGGC
>ERZ857629.3786-NODE-3786-length-12374-cov-6.940093_pt1 | contig 12374 bp, 11 predicted proteins | sample MGYA00519700_ERZ857629 | MGnify/ENA primary metagenome ERZ857629 (study PRJEB31778, sample SAMEA3449351) | human gut metagenome | biome: human gut; feature: human-associated habitat; material: faeces | place: United Kingdom | collected 2010/2012 ... | reverse complement strand
CGCGGCCCCCGGCCAAAGAAATGCCGTCCCCGGCCAGCGCCCTGCCTCCGCCCAAAGGAATGCCCAGCCGCCCCGGAAGCAGACGGAGAATGAGGTGGTGCTGAAAAAGCGCGGCCCCCGCACCGGCAGCGTGGTCTTTTACAGCTTCTACTTCGGCCTGATCTTGGTATTCTTTGTGGGCGTATTCATCGGGCTGAACTGGCTCAACGGCTGGCTGAAGGACTACCAGGCCGCCCAGCCCACCATCAAGTGCCAGCAGGTATTTGACCAGCTGTTTGCCACCCCCGACTGGGCCCAGCTCTACCGCCTGGCAGGCGACCCCACCGGCACCGGCACCAACAAATATGACACCCAGTTCGAGGGCTCCGACGCCTACGTGCGGTATATGCAGGAGAAGGTCGGCTCCCAGCAGCTGGAATACGTGGAGACCTCCGGCGGCCTGTCCGGCAAGAAATACCTGGTCCGCCTGGGCACGGAAAAGCTGGCCTCCTTCACCCTGACGGGCCAGCAGGACAGCATCACCGACATTCCCGACTGGCAGCTGGGCGAGGTGGAGCTGTTCATCACCCGGAACGAATCCATCCGAATCCGCAAGCTGGAAAACCATGTGGCTTACGTGAACAATACGCCCCTGAGTGAGGACTATACCATTCAGATCGCCTCCACCAAAGCGGACGAGGAGTTGCCAGCCGAGGAGCGCGTGCGCACCAGCATCCAGGAAGTAGACGGCCTGATGACCGCCCCGGAGCTGCTGGTCTACGACCAGACCGGCGCACCCATTGAAGTCCGCTACAACAGCGACTCCGGCATGTACGAGGAGCAGATCTCCTCCATCGCCATCACCGAGGAGGAGCGCAGCGCTGTGTTCGGCGCGCTGGAGGCCTACGCAGGCTTCATGATCAACGCCAGCGGCAGCCGCACCGCCGTTTCCCAGTACTTCAAGGGCGGCACCCAGACCTACAATGATATCGTGGCCATGAACGGCGAGCTGTGGATGAACTCCGACCGGGGCCATGAGTTCCGCGACCAGGAGATCCTGGGCTTCACCAGCCGCTCCGACACCATGTTCTCCGTCCGCGCCTCCATGGTCATGCACGTGGTCAACAAGGACAACACGGAGAAGGATTACAGCATCGTCCAGTCCATGTATTTCAGCTATGAGAACGGCAAGTGGGTCTGCACCGAAATGACCAACGAGGATATCACCACGCCCGTGGGCGAGGTTCGGCTGACCTTCTTCGACGCTGCCGGGAACCAGCTGTCCTCCGCCTTCTACTCCACCGAATCCCAGTCCCTCACCGCGCCTGCGGTAGAGACACCCGAGGGCAAGGTATTCAGCGGCTGGGCCACCGTGGAGACCAACGAGGCCGGTCAGAAAACCTGGACCGTGGTGTTCCAGCCCGACGAGGCGGGCAACGTGACCCTGCCCGAGGGCTACAACCTGACCCCGATGAAACTGTATCCCCTGTTCCAAAATGTGTAAGGAGGTAGAAGCCAATGATCGAGCAAGCCAAGGCCCTGCTGGACTCCCTGGCGATCACATTTGATTTCCCCATTCTGGAATTCATCCGCAACTATCTGACAAATCCCTTCCTGGATAAGGCCATGCCCTATATCTCCCTGTTCGGTGAATGGGGCGCGTTCTGGATCGCGGTGGCGGCGGTGCTGCTGCTGTTCCGCAAGACCCGGAAAACCGGCTGGTCCATGGCCGCCGCCCTGACGTTGGGACTGATCATCTGCAACATCATCCTGAAAAGCCTGATTGCCCGCGACCGGCCGTTCCTCTTCTACACGGAGGAACGGATGGCCGGGCTGGACCTGCCCCAGCTGAAAAACTGGACGCCTGTGACCCAAGAGCAGCTGCTGTGGCTCTTCTCCAGCGACCTGCACCGCTCCTTCCCCTCCGGCCACACCATCGCCTGCTTTGAGGCAGCCACGGTGCTGATGATCCGCAACAAGTGGGCGGGCATCCCCGCCATGATCCTGGCGTTCCTGGTGGCCTTCTCCCGGCTGTACCTATACGTCCACTACCCCACCGACGTGATCTTCTCCATGTTCGCCGGTATCCTGCTGGGCCTGCTGGGCTGCGCCATCGTCGCCATCATCTATAAGGTTCGCCCCCCCAAGCGCGGCAAATATCAGCGCGCCAACCAGCAAGCGGAATAAATGCCTCATGGCCTGCCGCAAACCGCGGCAGGCCATTCCCATTCCCGCCTGCCCTCCTCTTTCCAGGCGTTTTCAAAATAAGCCAATTTTCTTAAAAAAGGGATTGACAAACGGGGCATCCCGTTATATAATATCAAAGCTGTCGGGAAACAGCCCAAAAGAAAATGCTGCTATAGCTCAGCCGGTAGAGCGCATCCTTGGTAAGGATGAGGTCGCCAGTTCAAATCTGGCTAGCAGCTCCAGGAAAGACTCTCAGGCCAATCGGCCTGGGAGTTTTTTGTTTCTCTGCCGCAAGAACTGGCGGCCTCATCCGTTGAATTGCCAATGGCAATTCTGATTTCAAAAAAGAGGTCGCAAGGCTTCCGGCGGGCGCAAGCCCGCTGGAAACCGGGTGGCCAGTTCAAATCTGGCTAGCAGCTCCAAAGCCTCTGAAATCTTCGGGTTTCAGAGGTTTTCTTTTGTTTTCAGCATATTTTAGGAAGAAAACCTTGGATTTCTCCGCTTTGAAGAATATAGCCAGACCGCATCCCTTTCTGTCACTTTTGGAGGAAGGGATGCGGTCTTATTGGGGCGAAAGCGGCGGGAGGTATTTCGGAGGTTAGTAAGCAATGAACATTCCATACTCTTTTGGAACCGTAAGCACGCCATCGGCCATATTTTGAGAAAGGATTTCTTTCACACCATCTCTCGGAACACGATTCAGTGCGGTCATGCTGGAAAGCGAATAGATGTAGTCCACCATGTCCTCCAAATCCGTGATCGCCAGGGCATCAGGATATTCTGCTCTTTCAACATGGCGAAATATCCTCTCAAGGAAGCTTGAACCATTTTGAAGGGTGAAGTTCTTGTTTACCGTGTCTTCTACTCCATAATCTTTCAGAAGTTCAGAAAGGTATTCGATAATTCCATGTTCACCGTAGGTGGCGCAGTAAAATGTTCCGCCGTCCTTCAATACCCGCCTGACCTCGGACAATCCTTTCCAATGATGCAGTCCGCTGGTTTATGTGCTGCTACTTCAATGATATCATTGGCAGTATCACATTTGCATCCTACACCGATCTCATGATGGGCCTAAAAAAGAAGGCCCTGGATGCTTTGTGGAAAATAGAGCTTTTGCTGCTCTGCTGCGGCTTTTTCTGGGAAGTCATTACCCCTCTTTTCCGTAAAAACACGGTTGCGGACATATGTGATATCGCTGCATATCTGTTCGGCGGATTTCTGTACCATTGCATTACAAAGGAAATCACAAGCGGTGCAAACTAAGCCGGAAGAATGAAGCACCGTATTCTGCTCAAAAATGGGCTGCCCCCGTTGGCGCAAATGTGCCGACAGGGGCAGTAATCATTTGCCGTCCAATCCCGGCAATTGATGATCGTCCGTTTGAGATCATACGGAGTCATCCAGACTTTTGATATTCCGCGCGCCGCCTCAGCGGCATTCCTTTTTGCGCTCTTGGAATCTTTTTGTAAAATGATTCAAATATCCATCTTCGGGCTGAAATGGGGTTTCGGGCGGCACGGCGGGGGTGGAAAAATCCGCGACTTTACACGTTCTTTACAAAACACAGGTAGCGGATTTTACATTGTAAGATTATTCTGAAGGTATACTTCCAGAAAGAATGAGAGAGGGTAAAAAAGAATGGATCTGTTTCAGTTTTTGAATTTGATCGGCGGGTTGAGCCTGTTCCTGTTCGGCATGAACGTGATGGGGCAGGCACTGGAGCGCCGGGCGGGGAGCAAGCTGCGCTCCCTGCTGGAAAAAATGACCACCAATAAGTTCGCGGGGCTGCTCACCGGCCTGGCGGTGACGGCGGTGATCCAGAGCTCCTCTGCCACCACGGTAATGGTGGTGGGCTTTGTCAACTCCGGGCTGATGACCCTGCGGCAGGCCATTCATATGATCATGGGCGCGAACATCGGCACCACGGTGACGGCCTGGATTCTGAGCCTGGCGGGCATTTCCAGCGGGAATTTCTTCGTCCAGCTGCTGAAGCCCTCCTCCTTCACCCCCGTCCTGGCGCTGATCGGCATCGTTCAGTATATGTTCTGCAAGAACGATAAGAAAAAGGACACCGGCCTGATCCTGCTGGGCTTTGCCACGCTGATGTACGGCATGGAGAGCATGTCCGCCGCCGTGGCCGGGCTGGGGCAGGTGCCCGCCTTCCGTCAGATGTTCCTCATGTTCCAGAATCCTGTTCTGGGCGTGCTGGCCGGTGCGTCGCTGACGGCCATTATCCAGTCCAGCTCCGCCTCCGTTGGCATTTTGCAGGCGCTGGCCGCCACCGGGCAGGTGACCTATGGCGCGGCGGTGCCCATCATCATGGGTCAGAACATCGGCACCTGCATCACGGCGATCCTGTCCAGCATCGGTGCCAATAAAAACGCCAAGCGGGCCGCCCTGGTGCACCTGAGCTTCAACGTGATTGGCACCGTGGTGTGGCTGTGCGTGTTCTGCCTGGTAAAATGGCTGTTCTCCCCCGCGCTGCTGGGGGAGAGCGCCACGCTGATGGGCATTGCCGTGGCCCATTCCCTATTTAATGTGCTGTGCACTGCCCTGCTGCTGCCCCTGTCCCGCCAGCTGGAGAGCCTGGTGTGCCGCCTGGTGCCGGAGGGCAAGAAGCCCGAAGCTGCCAGCGAGCTGGACGAGCGTCTGCTGACCACGCCCCCCGTGGCGCTGGAGCAGTGCAAGAAGGTGGCCGCCGAGATGGCGAACTGCTCCGTAACGGCCCTGCGGCAGAGCATTTCCGTGCTGAACCGCTATACCCCGGAGCTTGCCAAGCAGATCCGCGCGGCAGAGGATCTGACCGACCACTACGAGGACATCCTGGGCACCTACCTGGTCAAGCTCAGTACCCGGCGCATCAGCGCGGCGGACAGCAACGAGGCCGCCCGGCTGCTGAAGATCATCGGCGATTTCGAGCGCATTGCCGACCATGCGGTGAATCTGCTCCAGTCCGCCGAGGAGCTGCATGAGAAGAAAATGTCCCTGTCCAAGCCCGCCGTGAAGGAGCTGGGCGTGCTCACCGGGGCGGTGGATGAAATTCTGGGGCTGTCCCTGGACGCTTTCCTGAAGGACGATTACAGCGCCGCCGGGATGGTAGAGCCGCTGGAGCAGGTGATCGACGGATTGAAGGAGCAGCTGCGCACCAACCATATCCTGCGGCTGCAAAAGGAGCAGTGCAGCATTGAGGCCGGCTTCGTCTGGTCGGACCTGCTGACGAACCTGGAGCGGGTATCCGACCACTGCTCCAACATCGCCGGATGCGTGATGGACATGCACGAAGGCAAGCTGAACCTTCACGAGTCCCTGCGGGCGGTGAAGGAGGACCGGGAGAAATTTGCCGGACGCTTCGAGCAGTATCAGAAAAAATACGCCGTGCAGTGACCGCTTTCCCGGCTTTACAAAGGTCTTTCCGAAGTTTACCCACTTCTTACAATTCCGCGATAGTGAACTTTACTTCCTCTTGGTATGATGTGCTTGTGGTTGAGGGAAAGGCCCCCAACCGAATATGGGAGAAAAAACTTAGGAGGAAATTGATATGAAAAAAGTTATTTGTTTTGTACTGGCTGCGGCTCTGATGCTGACGCTGAGCCTGTCCGCCTGCGCCAAGAGCCTGAGCGGCACTGTGGCCACCAATGGTTCCACCTCCATGGAAAAGGTGATCGGCATTCTGTCTGAGCAGTTTATGGAAGACAACAGCGACGTGACCGTCACCTATGACGCCACCGGCTCCGGCACCGGCATCGAAGCCGTGGCAAACGGCACCTGCGATATCGGCCTGGCTTCCCGTGCCCTGAAGGACACCGAGACCGAGAAGGGCCTGATCGCCACCACCGTCGCTCTGGACGGCATCGCCATCATCGTGAACGCCGATTGCCCCGTGGACGACCTGACCGTTGAGCAGATCGCCGACATCTTCACCGGCAAGATCACCTCTTGGGCTGACTTCGGCGGCAAGGGCGACATTGCCTGCATCGGCCGCGAGGCTGGCTCCGGCACCCGCGACGGCTTCGAGTCCATCACCAAGACCACCGATCAGTGTGTTCTGGCTCAGGAGCTGACCTCCACCGGCGCGGTGATCGCCGCCGTCAAGAGCAGCGCCAACGCCATCGGCTACGCTTCCCTGTCCGCCGTCGAAGGCCAGGAGGGCATCAAGGTCCTGACCGTCAACGAAGTGGAGTGCACCGCCGAGAACATCGTTAACGGCACCTATGTGGTGCAGCGTCCCTTCAACCTGGTCACCAAGGACGGCGCCGAGCTGAGCGCGGCCGCCCAGGCCTTCTTCGACTACATGATCTCCGCCGACGCGGCTGACCTGATCACCAAGGCCGGTGCGGTCCCCGCGGCTCAGGCTGAGGCGGAAGCCGAAACCACCGAAGCGACCGAAGCTGCCAAGTAATTATGAAATATAAATCGGCTGGAAAAGCCGCCGGGGAGAACAGCATGAACGTGCTGTTCTTCCTGTGCGGTATTGTCACAGTTGGCTTCGTACTGTGCATTTGTATTTATCTGATCCTCTCCGGCGTGCCTGCCATCGGGAAGATCGGCTTCCAGGATTTCTTCCTGGGCAAGGTCTGGAAGCCCACCGCCACCACGGTGGAGCCCAGCTACGGCATTCTCCCCTTCATCCTCACCAGCATCTGCGGCACGGCGGGGGCGGTGCTCATCGGCGTGCCCATTGGGCTGCTGACCGCCGTTTTTCTGGCGAAGGTGGCCCCGCCCAAGCTGGCGGATCTGATCCGCACGGCGGTGCAGCTGCTGGCGGGCATCCCGTCGGTGGTATACGGTCTGGTGGGCATGATCGTTCTGGTGCCCGCCATTCAGCGGCTCTTCGCCCTGTCCTCCGGCGCGACGCTGCTGGCGGCCATCGTGGTGCTGGCCATCATGATCCTCCCGTCCATCATCAACGTATCGGAGACGGCCCTGCGGGCGGTACCCAAGGACTATGAGGATGCCTCCCTGGCTCTGGGGGCCACCGAATTGGAGACCTATTTCCGGGTCACTGTTCCAGCGGCGAAGAGCGGCATTGCCACCGCCATTGTGCTGGGCGTGGGCCGGGCCATCGGCGAGGCCATGGCCATCATCATGGTCTCCGGCAATGTGCCCAACATGCCGAAGCTGCTGGGGTCCGTGCGGTTCATGACCACCGCCATCGCCTCGGAAATGTCCTATGCCCCGGTGGGCTCCTTGCAGCGGGAAGCGCTGTTCTCCATCGGACTGGTGCTGTTCCTGTTCATCATGCTGATCAATGTGCTGCTGAACGTGGTCATTAAGAAGGAGCGGTGAATATGACCTTCGAACAAAAGCGGAAGCTCTGGAACCGCTCCGTAAAGGCGGCGGTATACGCCGCCTCCATCCTCACCGCGGCACTGCTGGTGGGGCTGATCGGCTACATTCTGTACCGCGGCGTGCCCAACCTGAGCTGGGAGCTGGTGAGCACCCAGACCAGCTACATCCGGGGCACCATCGGCATCCTGCCGAATCTTGCAAACACGGTGTATATCATCATCGTGGCAATGGTGATCGCCCTGCCCCTGGGGGTGGGCGCGGCCATCTATCTGACGGAATACTCCTCCAACCGTCACCTGACGGCGCTGATCGAATTTGCCGCCGAGACGCTGACAGGCATCCCCTCCATCCTGTTCGGCCTGGTGGGCATGCTGCTGTTCGTGCAGAAGCTGGGGCTGGGCGCGGGCATCCTGGCCGGCGGGCTGACGCTGGTGATGATGATCCTGCCCACCATCGTCCGCACCACCCAAGAGAGCCTGAAAACCGTCCCCCAGGCCTATCGGGAGGGGGCGCTGGCCCTGGGCGCTGGAAAATGGAGAATGATCCGCACCGTGGTGCTGCCCAGCGCGGTGGACGGCATCGTCACCGGCTGCATTCTGGCCATCGGGCGCATCACCGGCGAATCGGCTGCCCTGCTGTTTACCGCCGGATTCGGCCTGAAGCTCAATGGCTTCCTCAAATCCCTGAAGGCCTCCTCCGCCACGCTGACGGTGGCGCTTTACGTGTATGCCAGCGAGCAGGGCAAGATCGACGTGGCCTTTGCCATTGCGCTGATCCTGCTGGCGCTGACCCTGGTCATCAACCTGGGGGCAAATCTGGCCGGAAAACGGCTGCGGCGGAATTAAAGGAGAAGAAATGGACTCGATTATTGAAACAAAGGCTCTGAAGCTGTGGTACGGGGAAAAGCAGGCCCTCCACGGCATTGATATGGCGATCCCGCAGCATGAGATCACCGCGCTGATCGGCCCCTCCGGCTGCGGCAAATCCACCTTTTTGAAAACTCTGAACCGCATGCAGGACCTGGTGCCCGGCGTTCGGATCGAGGGGCAGGTGCTTTACGAGGGGCAGAACATCTATGATCCCCAGGTGGATGTGACCTGGCTGCGCAAGCGCATCGGCATGGTGTTCCAGAAGGCAAACCCCTTCCCCATGAGCATTTACGACAACATTGCCTACGGCCCCCGCACCCACGGCATCCGCGGCAAGGCGAAGCTGGACGAGATCGTGGAGCGCTCCGCCCGCAATGCCGCCATCTGGGACGAGGTGAAGGACCGGCTGAAATCCTCCGCCCTGGGGCTTTCCGGCGGCCAGCAGCAGCGGCTGTGCATCGCCCGGGCGCTGGCAGTGGAGCCGGAGGTGCTGCTGATGGACGAATCCACCTCCGCTCTGGATCCCATCTCCACCGGCAAAATTGAAGATCTGGCGCTGCAATTAAAGGAGAAGTACACCGTGGTCATGGTCACCCACAACATGCAGCAGGCCGCCCGTGTTTCGGATAACTGCGCGTTCTTCCTGCTGGGCGAGTTGGTGGAATTTGACAAGACCGAGCGGCTCTTCTCCGACCCCCGGGACAAGCGCACCGAGGACTACATCACAGGGAGGTTTGGATAATGCGTTCCAAATTTGACATGGAGCTGGAAAAGCTGAAACGGGAAATGACCGCCATGGGTATGCTGTGTGAAAATGCCATCGCCAAAGCATCCCACGCGCTGGTGAATTGCAGCCCCAGGCTGGCAGCGGAGCTGCCGGAGCTGCTGAACCAGATCACCCAGAAAGAGCGGGATATTGAGAGCATCTGCCTGCGGCTTCTGCTCCAGCAGCAGCCGGTGGCGAAAGACCTGCGCACCGTGTCCGCCGCGCTGAAAATGGTGACGGATGCCCAGCGCATCGGCACCCAGTCCGGCGACATCAGCGAGATCGTCGCCCTGGGCAATATTGATGAGATCCCGGAGGGCCTGCCCATCCGGGAGATGGCCACCGCCGTGATTCACATGGTCACGGACAGCATCGATTCCTTTGTAAAACAGGATGGAAAAATCGCCCGCAGTGTGATAGAATATGATGACGTGGTAGATACGTTTTTCGATACGGTGAAATCGGCCCTGATCGCGCTGCTGAAGGCCCCCGAGGCCAACAGCGAGGCTCTGGCCGACCTGCTGATGATCGCGAAATACTACGAGCGGATCGGCGACCATGCGGTGAACATCGCCAAATGGGTGCTGTTTTCGCTGACAGGAAATCTGGAAGTGGAGGATGCCTATTTTGAAGAGGGCGGCCACACCAGTGAAAAATGAGGCGATGGAATGATTTATTGCGTGGAAGATGACAGCAGCATCCGGGAGCTGACGGTTTACGCCCTGAACGCTTCCAATCTGAACGCCCTGGGGCTGGACTGCGCCGAGGCGCTCTGGCAGGCCCTGCGGCAGGAGAAGCCGGAGCTGATCCTGCTGGACATCATGCTGCCCGACGAGGACGGCATCTCCATCCTGAAAAAGCTCCGCGCTGCCCCCGCCACGGCGGAGATTCCCGTGATCATGGCCACCGCCAAGGGCACGGAGTTTGACAAGGTGATCGGGCTGGATCTGGGGGCGGACGACTATCTGGCCAAGCCCTTCGGCATGATGGAAATGGTGTCCCGGGTCAAGGCGGTGCTGCGCCGGGCAAACCGCACCCACGTCTCCCCTGCTCTGACCCACAAGGGGATCGAGCTGAACGAAAGCTCCCACCAGGTATTTGTGGACGGGAAAAAGGTCGAGCTGACCGTGAAGGAATACCAGCTGCTGCGCCTGTTCCTGAAAAATCCCGGCGTGGCCTTTACCCGGGAAAATCTGCTTTCCTCCGTGTGGGAAAGTGAATTTCAGGGAGAGACCCGAACCGTGGATGTACATATCGCCTCCCTGCGTATGAAGCTGGGCAGCGCCGGAGAGGCCATCAAGACCGTGCGCGGCGTTGGCTACCGGCTGGAGGAAGAGAAATGACAAAACGAATTTACAAGGCCATCTGCGCGGCGGCGCTGGGTGTATTTGTGGTCACCATGCTGCTGATCATGGGCGTACTGTATAACTATTTTTCCTCCGTGCAGCAGCGGCAGCTGCGCTCTCAGACGGCGCTGGCCGTCCAGGGCGCGGAGCAGCTGGGCATGGACTACTTTGACGGCCTGTCCGACGAGGATGTGCGCATCACCTGGATCGCCGCCAACGGCGACGTGCTGTATGACAGCGCCTCCGACTCCGACGCCATGGAGAACCATTTGCAGCGCGAGGAGATCCAAAGTGCCCTGGCCACCGGCTTCGGCGAAAGCGCCCGCTACTCCTCCACGATGCTGAAGCAATATCTCTACTGCGCCCAAAAGCTCAGCGACGGGACTGTCCTGCGGCTCTCCGTCTCCCATAACTCCGTATGGGTGCTGCTGTTGGGAATGCTCCAGCCGATCCTCATTGTCATCGCGGTGGCGGCGGTGCTCTCCTTCCTGCTGGCCAGCCGGCTTTCCAAGCGGATCGTGGACCCCATGAACAAGCTGAATCTGGACGAGCCGCTGGAAAACGAGGGCTACGACGAGCTGAGTCCCCTGCTGCGCCGCATTTACAGCCAGCAGCAGCACCTGAAGGAGCAGCAGGCCATCCTGACCCGGAAGCAGAACGAGCTGGAGGCCATCGTGGGCCACCTGGAGGAGGGCATGATCCTGCTGGACAAGTCCTGCAAGGTCATCACCGCCAACCAGGCAGCCCTGCGGCTACTGGATGCCAGGGCATCCAACATTGCCGGGCTTGACCTGCTGATGCTCAGCCGGAACCTGGCGCTGGCGGAGGCGGTGCAGGAGGCAATGGACGGCCGCAGCGCCACCCGCAAGACCGAGCTGCACGGCAAGACCATCCAGATCCAGGCCGCCGCCGTGGGCCAGCAGGACGAAATGTCCGGCGTGGCGGTGGTGCTGTTTGACATCACCCAGTCCGAGCAGGCGGAGCAGCGCCGCCGGGAATTCACCGCCAACGTCTCCCATGAGCTGAAAACGCCTCTGCAATCCATCTCCGGCTATTCCGAGTTGCTGATGCGGGGCATGGCCCGGCAGGAGGACATTCAGCCCTTTGCTCAGCGCATTTACGGCGAGACCCAGCGGCTGATCCAGCTGGTGCAGGACATCATCAATCTTTCCCAGCTGGACGAGGGCAGCAGCTACCAGTGGCAGCAGGCAAACCTCTTTGCCATCGCCGCTGAGGTCACCGGCAGCCTGGAGCATTTCGCCGAGGAAAAGCAGGTGCGCCTCACCCTGGAGGGAAGCGACACCATGCTGCGGGGCGTGCCGGAGCTGCTGCAGGGCATCGTATACAATCTGACGGACAACGCCATCAAATACAACCGCCCCGGCGGCAGCGTGACTGTCACCGTCTCCCGGCAGAAGGACGAGGCGGTGCTCACCGTCAACGACACCGGCATCGGCATCCCCGAGGGGGAGCAGGATCGGATCTTCGAGCGCTTCTACCGGGTGGACAAGAGCCGCTCTAAAGAGGTGGGCGGCACCGGCCTGGGTCTGTCCATCGTCAAGCACGCCGCGTTCCTCCACAAGGCTGCCATCGACGTCACCAGCCAGCTGGGCGCCGGCACCACCATTCAGGTCCGCTTTCCCATTCAGTGAGCGCTTTTGAGCGCCCGTGAAAACCGCGCCGCGGCGGGCACCTATGATTCTATAAAAGCTTGGGCGAATTCGTACCGCTCCCGTTGGGGCTCATACGAATTCGCCCATCGTTTTTCTTACGGCATTCTGCGTCCCTTTTCTGGCACCTTTCAAGGCAACGTCATCAGTTTAAGGTAGCACCAACTTGCTGCCCCCGTTGGGGGAAGTGCCGCGGAGCGGCAAAGGGGGTGTCGTTGGTATTTTTGAGCTGTTACCATTCAACGAACCACACCCCCTCAGTCAGCCC
>ERZ857629.3780-NODE-3780-length-12385-cov-3.129440_pt1 | contig 12385 bp, 12 predicted proteins | sample MGYA00519700_ERZ857629 | MGnify/ENA primary metagenome ERZ857629 (study PRJEB31778, sample SAMEA3449351) | human gut metagenome | biome: human gut; feature: human-associated habitat; material: faeces | place: United Kingdom | collected 2010/2012 ... | reverse complement strand
AGTAAACAAATGATAATACTTTTATTAATATCTATAGTACTAGCTATTAGCAAAACGGTATATTTGCCCATGATATTATTCATTTTTATTATACCTAAAGAAAAGTTTAAAAATAATAAATATTTTTGGTTATGTTCTATATTCTTACTAGCAAGCTTAGTTGATTTTATATGGTTTTTAACTGGAACAAAAACAAATGTAGGAGGGCAAAATCAAAGTGCTATTGCATATATAATACTAAATCCAATCCAATATATTGGAAAAGTGCTATATACGATAGCAAGTAGAGGATGTATATATTTAGAAGAGATATTTGGTGGATATTTGGAATGGAATGAAAATGTAAAAATATATGTGTTTCCAATTATTTTATTGATAACAACTATACTACTTATAACAAAAGGAGAAGAAGAGAGCTTTAAATTTAAAAATTGGCAGAAAGTTTTATGTTTATTTATAGTAATTATGGAGGTATTTATGAAAGAAAGAGATTATTCAATTTCCCTTTTAAGAATAATAGCAATGTTTATGATTATAGGATGTCATATCGCAAGTTTCCTAAACAATAATATTATTGCTATGATTTTAAATGTAGGAGTGGAAATATTTTTAATTATATCAGGATATTTATATTCTAATAAAGTTATTGCAAATAATAAGAAGTTTATACTTAAAAGATCAAAAAAAATAATGAAACCTCTTATTATTACAACAGTTATGTATATTATTTTTGCTATTTTAACAAAGAAAATTATAAATATAATAGCAATACCATTTCTATTATGTAATTTACAAGGTATTAATTTTTTGATAAGTGCAATTAAGGTACCACAAATTGAAGGTTTATCTCATACGTGGTTTTTAACGGTCATTTTACTATGTTATTTATTATTAATATTAGTAAAAGAACTAGAAAATAGATATGAATATAAATATTCTCTAAGAGGAATAATTCTGTTGATTTTAGTTTTAGTTGGCTTAGATTTATTATTTATTCCTTTAGGAATTCAATTAGGTTATTTTCTGACTTTCTTTATTGGTTATATATTAGGTAAGATTGAATTAATAATCACTAATAAAATGTATATGTTATCTACATTAATTATGATTTTATCTTTAACAATTAGATTATTGGGTAGACATCTTTTTGATGGTTCTATTTTTTATGCAAATATTATTGTTATTTTTACACAAATCTTGTTGGCATTATGGTTTTTCTTTTCTGTTAAATGGGTTATTAGTAAATTCATCTTTTTTGATAGGGTTTCCAAAAGTGATATTGTTAAAATTTTAGACTCATATTCATTTTATGTTTATTTGACACATTATATGTTTATTGTAGGAACTTTATCTGTAAAAGGATTCATTAATGGTACATTTTTACAATTGCTTGCTATAGTATTGTTAACAGTATTTAGTGCATTTGTTGCCAAGGTTATAGATAATAAAGTTTTCTAAAAGGCTTTAATGAGCGTATTTCCAGTCTGATATAAAAAATGATTTAGCATGACGGGTTTATAAATACTATTATCTTATTAAGACTTGTAGATTATGTATCTAAAACTTATTTATAAATATAATGAAATAAAGGAAAGAATTATGCAAGAATCAAAAAACAATACACACATACCACTAATAGACATATCAAGATTACTATGTGCACTATCAGTCGTATTAATACATTTTAGAAGCCAATTATCATTCAATCCGATTGCTACTATGATAATCAAGTGCTTTTCAAACCAAGCAGTACCATTCTTTATGATAGTATCTGGCTTCTTTTGGGCAAGAAAATGCTTTAATAACAAGTCAAACAATAACATTATTGAAATCACAAAAAAAATTTGTATAAACTATTTATTGATCTATTTAGCATGGACTATATTATGGACACCATGGTTTATTGACTTATATAAGAGTATGTATGGTGGTGCTTCAACACTATATTTATTGCTTGTATTTATAAGACGATATTTTATTGCTGGTCAAGGGGTTTATTGGTTCCTGTTAGTATTAGCTGAATCTTTATTTGTTGCTGCAATATTAATAAAATATGATCTAGAAAAATTATTATATGCTATTGGCTTTTGTGGATTAATTCTTGGTCTCTTATACGATGCTAATTTCAATGTGTTAGGTATACAGTACATCAATAGATTATGCTATTTGATTTTTGGATGGAGTAATAATCTATTTATGAAAGGTTTACCATATGTGGCTATTGGTTATTTTCTAAGTAAGAATTATGATACTTTAATAGGAAAAACTAAATCAGCAATTATACTCTATTCATTATCTAGCATAATTATGATTATTTTATATTCATATGGTTATTATGAATTACTTTGTTTATATCCAATTCAAGCTATCTGCTTATTTATTATTTCTTTACAGCCTATAAAATATCAATTTAATAAGCTGATACTAGAAGGATGCAGAAATTTAAGTTCTTGTATATACTATTTACATACTGCTTTTAAGTATGGACTTGCTACTCTATTATTTGATTATATTAATAGTGGATTAGGGCAAGCATTCACTGCAGTACTGCTAAGTACTATAGTTTGTTTTCTAGTAAAGAAATTGAATATTAAGCCAGTTATGTGGCTATTAAGTATGAAATAAAGTAATTATAGTGATTTTAGAATACTAAAATCACTATATATAGTTTTTTTAGTCTCTCTAAACACTCTATATAGCAATTAGAGAGACTCAATTAACTATATTGAGCTAATGTTTCAAGTATTAATCTCCTTTTACACATAAAGGAGTCTTATTTGTATCTGAATGGTTATTTATGAATAGGGTCTATAACTTAGCAGTAACTGCACCACTTGTATTAATTACCATTATTTTTGGATGTTAGACTCAGTTGTTTTATCTTGCTATGAAATAAACAAGCAATAGTTAGATTACTATTTTTACTCATGGTTAATAATGCAGTTTTATGTATAAGCTGTTTTATGATTTCGATTTAGTTGATCAACTATTCCGGAGGGGTTGACCAAGCATTCCGATGTACCTGACCATATCAATAATAGAGGTTATTCTCTTTTAGTTGGAGTATTGGTAGTAATGAGGTAAGTTATACAACGTACTAATAGAAGTCCATCCATTACGGTAGGGAAGTCCACCTAATACGTTAACAAGTCCATTGTCTATTAATTCCGATACACTTGACCAATCATTCCAATAAGGCTGATCAAGTATATTAAGGGTTACTTGTTCATGTGGACATTAATTATCCAATAGCATTAACCTATATAATCCAGTCAAACAAAAAACACCCCCAATAACTGGGGGCTTGTTTCATAGTTATTCAATTTTTATTAAGACTTAACTGTATTCCATTCATTCTTGTTAAGATTTGTAGTACAATGAGTGTTATCACCCCATGGACCACGCCAAACAATAACATCAACAATGTCTTCAGTTCCATCTTTGATATAGTAACCTTGTTTGAAATCATCAGTAGTTTTCGCAGTATGTGTTGCACCGCAAGCATGGTAACCACCTAGTTTTTTATCTGCTCTGTAGAACAAGCTTAAATATTTTTGCAATCCAGGTTTACCATTAGTTTCTAGATAAACATTTCCATGATCGCCTCCACCTGCATCACATGTAAATAAATATTCTTTATTTTCATCTCCACAAGCACTTACGAATTCATTTGCTACAAAGGCATCTACGACAACCATCGGTCTTTCCCAATTTCTCATTTTTCAATCCCTCCCTGATTCGAATTGTTATAGTTATTATAAACCCTATAGCCTTCTCATGCAACTCTTCAGGTATATATTCTGAAAATACTATACAAAATATATAAAAATGTCTAGTATAATAAAACATAAATACACTGATGTATGAATAATTAATAAAATAACGTTACATAATTATCGTAAATACAATTAAACATAAATCAAATTAGGATAAATACAAATATATTTGATGAACTAATTTTAATGTATTTTTACCTTTCATTTCTATTTTAATACTTGATAAGTAAATGAACATAAAACACATACATATATAATATCTATAAATCATATACTCTTAGTATATTAATTTCCACCTTATTTCATCCTATTTTTTCTCTTAATCATATACCCTCTATACTTCTCATATTTTCTATATACAGCCTTATTCCTCTCCCTTATATGATTATTCGCAAGGAACAGCATCGCCATTCGCATAAAGTGAACCACCTATATCGGTAACTGCACCACCTCATAGGTGGTCTTTTTGTACTATCATGATATTTGGAGACAATATCTCTAATATTATGAAAGGAGCCAAAAAATTTTGGCCGTAAAATTCAATCTGATATTCTATCTGTAGCTAATAGATTAGGAAATTTCTCTTAATACTATTTCCAAACTGATTATTCCACTTTAGTTGATCACTCATTCCGATTGGGTTGACCAACTATTCCGATGAACCTGACCACCTAAAAATCCTGACTGTAGTAGTACAGCCAGGATTTTTGTTTATCTGCTTCTCATTGACTTATCGCCAAGGATTTTTATTGCCTGTGATTTTGATACTATTCTATCCATTATCGCATCAGCTAAAGCACCTCTACCAAGCTTACTATGCCATCCTGCAACATCAAATTGAGAGCAGAATGCTGTTGAATGAATACGATATTTCTTTTCCAGTATTTCCAGAATATCCTGCTGTTCGGCATTATTAGTCCCTACCAACAGCCCATCGTCTAGTATTAAGAGATCACATTTTATTTATCGTATAGAGTGCAAACTAATACAACAAATATCTGCAAAATATATTCTTATATTTTAAATGCATTAAATAAAGATTATTTTAACATATCGTATAAGTGTAAAAAATCAATATCTGTATTAGCGGGAATTCCTGAATACTTTCCTAATAGATATTGTCTTCTTACGTTGTTGTTATCCCCAATCTTATTGTCATAATGAAGAATACATTGAACTTCTTTGTTACCGTTATCTAATTCATTAATAACGTATATGCTATCTTTGGGTATGGAGTTTCCTTCCATTAATAGTGTATTGTGTGTTGTGAGAATTAATTGTCCTTCAAGTTTTTTGTATAAGGAAGTAACTAAATTTTTTACTAATAAATCATGGATACCAGTATCAAATTCATCAAGAACTGAAACAGATTGTGTGACAGCAACTAACATAAAAGGTAATTGCTGAATAATTGATTGTGTTCCAGTAGATTCAAGTGAAAAATCAATATCTCTAATTTTACCTGAAATCTTTTTGGATAACATCAAGGTATATTTGATTTTATCTTCGTCTCTTTCTCTTTTGTAATAAGCTTTTTCAATATCTCTGTTAGTAAGTTTTAAGAAAGTAGTTAACATTTCTTCGGTCTTATCTAGTTTGCTTTCTTTTGAAATATCTATACGACCACTTTCGTAATCACCAAGTAATTCATGAGGTAATTTTAGTATGGCTCTTTCTTGTCTGCTTCCAAATTTGATTTTACATGAAATGCGAGTTATAAATTTTATGAATTTAAAAAAATTGTCAGAAATTTGATCCTTTAAGAATTGATCAGACTTATCGTGAATTTCATGTAACAATATTGAAAGAAAAGAGTGTTTACCCCAAAATTTATCTGTAGATTCTTTGATTGATTGATATGATGATTTGTCTAAAAAGATTTTTTCATTAATAGAGATATTAGAATGGATGATATCAAAATATATACCTTTTCTTTTAGTGATAGTAAACTCTAATCTTTCATGAATAATCTGAGAATTATCAGTTTCTAAAAGATATACCCCTCTTTTACCATCGATGTTGAAGCCGAATTCAACATACATAGGTTCATTAGAAGATACAGTTTTGTTTTCTTTAATAATGGTTTCTAAATCCTTATATCTAAATTTTAGAAATTGTTGTATTTTTTCTTTATTTTTTATATCGTCAATTTTTTCTGATAAGAATGCCTCCATTATATCACGCACATCCATGGTTCTTAATGTTTCGGATAACATAAAGAAAGAAGATGCTAAATTAGATTTACCTATTCCATTCTCTCCATAGATAAGAATTAACTTTTTGGGATTGTTATGCTTGTCTAGCAAGTTTAATTCTACATCTTGGAGTGATTTGAAATTTCTGAGTTTTATATATTCGAACATAAATAGTCCCCTCCATTTGATATGTTATCACATTAATAACACAATGTAAATGATATAATGCCTAATTACTCTTAAAAAATAAGAAAAAAGATGTGTTTGATACTTTTCTTTTTGATTTAATGTGATATACTATGTGTAGCAATCGCACAGATAGAGTGCTAAAACAACCGAAAGGAGTATTTATGGCAGAAAAAAAGCAATTGAGGTAAGGGTCCTGGCCCTAGCCTTACAACAAAAATGATTTTGTTTGGTAAATCAGGAGGAAGGAGGAAAAGACTTTGTCAGAGATAGCACTCGTAACGAAGGTTTATGAGTTAGTTGAGGAACTTACAAAGTATTTGTAGAAGAAGCAAATAAATATATTATGGAGGATATAGAATGAAGTTTAAAGAAAATGAATTAATAGGGTATGCAGCACCATTAAGTGAATCAGAAAATCAAAAATGTCTTAATGCAATTAGTATGGTTAGAGATGCTTTGAAAAAATTGGGTTTCACTGATGATGGAAAGAGTATTGGGAAAATGTATAAGGATACTTATGCATACACTTTGGATATGAGAAGTAAAAACGGAAATGGGAAAATACGTTTGTTTATTCAGGGATCATATGCTAATAATACAAATGTTAGAACACAGAGTGATGTTGATATTGCTGTAGTGCAAGAAGATATTTTTAAAACTGAATATCGTCCATCGACTAGTTCTTATCCACAGGCAGATAGTGATTATGGATTTGATGTCGTACCAGCAAAAGAGAAAACGTTTAAAGATGAAGTCCAAGAATGTTTGATGCAGAAATTTGGAAAGGATGTAGAAAGAAAAAATAAATCTATAAAGATTCATGGGAATACATATAGGAAAGATGCAGATTCAGTTCCATGTTGTAGATATCGAGATTATAGGGGAGATTATCAAAAAGACATAAATAATTATATACCAGGTGTTGTAATAACTCCTGATCATGGAAGTAGAATAATCAATTATCCAGAACAGCATATTGCAAATGGTAGAAAGAAAAATATCGACACAAACAGCTACTACAAGAAAATGGTACGTATCATTAAAAAAATGAGGTATCTTATGTGTGACTGTGGATATGAAGAGGCTGATAAAGTATCTTCTTTCGGATTAGAGTCTTTATTGTGGAATTTGCCAGACGATTTATTTATGAAATATAGTCAATATAGATTTAAATTTGGAGAAATAGTTGAATATTTGTATAAACATAAAGATGAATTTTCATCATATAAGGAAGTAAATGGGATTAAGAATTTATGTCCAACTAAGATGGAAATTGAAAACTATGAGAAATTTGTAGACAGATTATATCAATTTTATGAATATGACATTTAGGAGGAAGTATGACAGAACCCCAGAGTAAATTCACAAAAAAAGTTGTTTGGATAACTGTGATTATGTTTTGTATAAGATGTTTTATTTCTGGTACGAAAACAATTACAGATTTTACAATATATGACTTATACGGGTATACAGGAGAAGCAATTTCAATTACTGCACTACTCATGCTTGCTTATGAAAAAATATTATGGAAATATGATCCACTTGAAAAAACTCCAGTTTTAAAGAAAAGATATAAAGGTATATTGGTATCAACTTATGATGGAATTGAAAGGGAAGCAACACTTGAAATAAAACAAACTTTACTATCTGTTAATGTTGTTTTTATAACGGGAGAAAGTAGAAGTAAATCAATTTTGTCTTCAATAGATAAAATAGAAGATGAATGGCAACTTACATATTGTTATCTAAATGTTCCAAAAGCAAAAGTGAGAGATAGAAGTGCAATACATTATGGAACTGCTTTGCTTTGTATTGAAAATCCAGAGGAAATACATGGACAATATTATACAGATAGGAAAACAACAGGCGATATGACTTTCTCCCCGGAATAAAATAATAAACGTTTTGAATAGATCAAAAAAATATTTTTGATTCTTAAGTTTATGAAAAATGTTGCTACTAGATTATTAAATTTAGCTTAACACTTAATTTTCTGCTTTATAGCCACCTAACTCAAATCATCATTTATCGAATAGTTGTAAAATGATCTTAAAAGGTCAAGTGAGTGCTATGATAACTGAAAATCAGGTAGAAAACTATTTAAAATCTAAGGATAAGGATTATGTAAATAAGCTTATTGAATCATTATATGAACAGGATGAAGAAGACATTGATCCATCTCATAAGGCATGCCCTATCTGCGGTTCCCTTCATTTTAAGAAGAATGGTAAGGACAAAAATGGGCACCAGAGATATATGTGTATTGATTGTAACAAATCTTTTAGTGATAGAACTCATATCTTATTCTACTGGTCTCATTTCACTTTGAAACAGTGGCTTCACTTCACCTTCTAGAACTATATAAGATGACTCTAGAAGATGAAGCACTGGTCTTGGAAACAAGCAAGACAACCTGCTTCTATATGCGTTATAAACTTTATCATGCAGCATCTGAAATCATGGGTCATCAGAAGTTATCTGGTGAAATTGAAATAGATACACAGTATAAAAGTATCAACCTAAAGGGGACACGTCCTCAAAATTTGCCTAGATACTCAAAGAAAAGAGTTAAACAGGCTGCATATAGAGGAATATTTCATCACAAGGTTGCCATTGTCTGTGCTACAGATGAAAATGATCATATGATGATGCAGGTGTCAGGTCTTGGAAGTGAGTCATTCGATAAATATAAAGCGAATAAAGACTACTTTAAGGATGTGGAAAAGTTCATATCAGATTCAAAGGCAAGCATACAACAGTTTGCCAACTATCTTGAAGCAGTAAACAATAAGATAAAGACATCTCCTTTAGAGAAGAGATATCTTACTGATGATGGTAAATCATTAGGAGCTGTCAATGAGATGATGACAGAAGTAAGCTCAATGATACAGACAACAAGAGGCGTTGGAACCAGATACATACAAGGTTATCTAGATTTCCTGCTTCTTAAGAAGCAGGCTAAGTATACATTCAAGAGAAAGGAAATGGCATCTGAGATTCTAAGAATGATGATGGATACTGAGGCTTTCAGTAATGAAATGGTAAGAGCTACACCTATGCCTATTTCACTTAAGGAAGCATATTACGAATATCGTTATGGTATTTTTGCTGAATAAGATAACCTAAAGCAACAATTTTCTTAAAAAGAGCGAAAAAAATAAAGATTTGAATACCCATAATCTGCAGGAAATACTCTTTTAAATCTTTGATTGTTCTTTCTAATACTAGTTAAAAGGATCTGGTTAAAAACGTTTTTTATAGTATACCTGTGGTTTGTGGGTATTCAAAAATAAAGATTATTATAGGTCTAAATTATGTTGCGCTATAAATTTTTTAAGTGAATGGTCGATTGAAATAGATAACAATCATATGAAATTCAAAAACTAGATAAAATAACTATCTAATCATCAGATTTTTTGCATATTTATCTAATCAAAAAAAATAAGAATCAAATCTATTGAAATAATTGATTGAATCCTTTTTTGATTAGATATTAATAAAATATCTATTATATAATTTAATTGATATATAGGGCGGTGATATTTACAATGAATAAGAAAGATATTATTCAATTTTTTAATACATTACCAGATTATAATTCTCAAGAATTTTCATTAAAAATAACACAAGAAATTTTAACAAGTTCAACAGATGTAGAAACCTTAGTAAATTTATTGAAGGAAATTCTTGATGAATATAAAAATAGGGATAATGAAATTATAAATAACAAAAAGTTGGCTTTTGCTGCTTGCTACGCGTTAATTGTCTTGTATAGAAGGTATGATGAGCAGTTTAAAATAAAAAAACTTACAGATGATTTCAATAGTTTATTTGAAGATATTCCTTTATTTATTAGTGAAAAAAGTAGAATTTTTGTTGAAATTGGTAATAATAATGATTTGAAAAAAGCTTTGAAATTAGGAAAAAAATCTATTGAATTGCTAGAGGGTAAAGAACATGCTGGGATATTTAATAATTATTCAGAAATTATTGCTTTAAATCTTGAAAAAAATACAAAAAAATCAGAAGAGCTTTTAGAAGAAGGCTACAAATATATTTTTAAGGCAAAAGATATCAATAAATCATATGCTAAATATTATTATACTTTAGCAAGGCTACAAATTATAGATGAAAAATATGATGATGCCGAAAAAAATTTAAAGTATGCAATAGAAATAGAAGATATGAGAATGATGGATTATTCTATTCGATTATCACGGTATAGAAATTATTTACTAGTATGCCGTATGATGAAATTAAATAAAGATACAAATCAAAAAATGATTATGATGAATGAAGAATATTCAAAAGTAAAAATGAAACTAGAAAATTCTCAATTAAAAATGTTAGAGGTATTATCTTTATTAGTAGCTATAATTGGTTTAATGATAGCTGGAATATCTTTTTCTTTAAAATTTAAGCTCAATGAAGCAATTATTTTAATATGTGTATTAAATGGATTAGTATTTATTGATTATGGTTTATTAAAATCATTGTGTAGTGCTAATGAAAAGAAAGAGTTGAAATATGTTATCCTAGTAGGATTACTTATTATTACTATAGGATTATTAGTGGGCATTTTTCTAAAAAAATACCGTGTTTTTCAATTAAATCTTATCTGTTAGCACTTTATACTATTGGTTAAATGATCTCATATAGTATTAAAGACAATTAGTTTGATATCGCTAATTGTCTTTTTCAATATTTTATAATAAACCATAATCATCTAAAGCAGCTTTTATAATATCTTCAATTAACTGATCATAATTTTTTCCTTGAGATTCATAAATATCTTTAAATGAACAATGTGAACTTAATGATGCATCAGGTGTGAATTCTATGAAGTAAAATTCGTTGTTAAATAATTATCATCATCTTCATTACACACTTCAACAATTTCCATACAATTTAAGGTGTTTTGATTACCAACAAAATACGTTACAATTTCTTTGCCAGAAATAAATTCTTCAACTAATATTGCCTGTTTGTGTTGATGTTGTAACTCATTTAATCTTTTCAATGTGCTAGTTGCAAAAGTCAATATAAAAATGTAGGTTTTGGCCAATATAAGAATGTAGGTTTTCCTACATTCTTATATTGGCTTTTTAGTCTTCATCCACTATGAATTGAAGCTGATCTTTGGTAAGCGCCAAATAATATAGTGGATAGAAATAGATCTTATCATGTTAGATAATTGAAGTGTTTTTAGATACTAAGTTTACTATATATAGCGTTTTTAGTTACTAAATTTACTATATATAGTGATTTTAGCACTAAATTTACTATATAGAGGATGGTGAGATCATGGATATTCAAAGCATTAATGATGATATCAAGACCAGGCAATGGTTAGAAAGGATCAAGGAGTGCAGGGAAAGTGGACTTCCTGTCAGAAAATGGTGCAAGCAGAACAACATATGTGAGCAGACCTACTACTGCTGGCTAAAGAAACTGCGAAAGATGGCAATTGAAACAGGTGCTGTACAAGCTCCATCATTTGTACCTATTGATCAGAGTTTACTTGATAAGCAGAACATAATTATAACTAAAGGTGATGTTCATATAGAATTTCCCTGTGATACAGACATAGGGACTGTAACAAACATCATTGGTGCACTATTATGTTAGGCGATATCTCCAAAGCTGAGCATATCTATATGGCTGTTGGCTACACAGATATGAGGAATTATGAGAACTAATTACTTATAGGAAGTTTTTTGAAATTTAGCTGTCATAAACAACATTTTATTCTGTGAACTTCCCATAAATGAGATAATAGTATCCTATAAGGAGGACTATTAATATGTTAGAGTTAGAAATTTTATGTAGTGAAGTTATCAATGAACTAAGAAAGGAGAATTATACAGAATTAAATATCAAAAAACATCAAAATACTTATATAGACTTTATTAAGTATGCTCATTTAAAAAATGAAATATATTTTTCAGATAGTTTAATGATTGATTATTTTTCTGAAAGATATTCTGCAGATATTTTGGAAAGTAATTCTAAACGCAGCTATTGGGTGAATCAACGTCTCACTCATTTGAAAAAAGTTAAATGTTTTGTAAAAAATGGAAATATCCATTACTTCAAAAGTGAAGGGAATAAGACAAAGAGCATATGCCCATCATGTTTTCAACCTGCTTTTGTGATTATTCGCAAGGAAAAGCACCGCCAATCGCATAAAGTGCACCACCTATATCACCAACTGCACCACTAGTC
>ERZ857629.3779-NODE-3779-length-12386-cov-3.217014_pt1 | contig 12386 bp, 13 predicted proteins | sample MGYA00519700_ERZ857629 | MGnify/ENA primary metagenome ERZ857629 (study PRJEB31778, sample SAMEA3449351) | human gut metagenome | biome: human gut; feature: human-associated habitat; material: faeces | place: United Kingdom | collected 2010/2012 ... | reverse complement strand
GGCGGAGGGAAAGGGATTCGAACCCTTGTGAGATTGCTCTCAAACGGTTTTCAAGGCACATCAACCTGTCGGAAATTAAGGAATTTTAGAAGACGATAACGGATGATAAAAGAAGCTGAAACCCCAGTATTTACAAGGGTTTTCGGCTCTTTTTTGTTCGAACCTCAAAAAATCCTTCCGTCATAAGGCATTGCGATTTCTAAAAATATTTCTAAAAAAATTTTAGAAATTCTTTTAGAAATGCACCCCCGTTTGTGTGGTTCCCGTTGCCGAGTTTAATGCGGTCGTTCACTGTCACCGCACTTCACGGTGCAAATATTTCACCGTTGTAATCAAAGAGTACCGCTCCGCCAAAGCCGGATCGATAACTTGAATTTATTATAACACAAAGTAACAGAGATTGCAAGAGATAAGAATCAGCGAATTATTCCGCAAATTCAAAAATATTATTCCGAACCCTATTGAATTTATGCCGAAAATGTGGTATACTTATTCTGATAAATTGTATTATTTCGAGAACTCAATGTAACGAGGTATGAATCATGGCTATGACGACCAAGCAAGCCGCCGAGAAATGGGGCATCTCCGACAGACGCGTCCGTACGCTTTGCGTAAACGGACAGATTGACGGCGCATGGCGCGAGGGTAAACTCTGGTTTGTCCCCGATAACGCTTCAAAACCTGCCGACGGACGTATTCGCGGAAAGGAAACCCTTCTCGCCCAAATTGAAAGAAAGAAAAAAGAACTCGACGGTCGCAGACCGCTCACCGAAGGTGAAGTGGCGCGTTTGAACGAGGACTTCATGATCGAATATACTTACAACTCCAACGCAATCGAGGGCAATACCCTTACTCTGCGTGAAACCGATATGGTTCTGAAGGGCTTGACCATCGATCAAAAACCGCTGAAGGACCACATGGAAGCGGTCGGTCATAAAGATGCGTTCTATTTTATCTGTGACCTTGTCAAGGATCGCACTCCCCTTTCTGAATCGGTCATCAAGCAGATTCACTCCCTCGTTCTTGCGGATAAACCTCTTGACCGAGGCGTGTACCGCAGAGTCCCCGTCCGCATTATGGGCGCAAAGCAGGAACCTGTCCAGCCCTATCTGATCGAGCCAAAAACGAATGACCTCATGCAGCAGTACGCAGACGACGAGCGCAATATCGTGGAAAAACTCGCCGATCTGCATATCGCGTTTGAGACCATCCATCCCTTCATCGACGGCAACGGCAGAACCGGACGCCTCATCATCAACCTTGAACTGATGAAAGCCGGCTACCCCCCCATCGATATCAAATTCACCGATAGAATGAGATATTACGACGCATTCAACCACCGTTCGGAGATGGTAAAGCTCTTCGCGGAGTATCTCAATAAGCGATTGGATCAGTATTTAGAGGTACTGGAACATTAAGGAGAAATACATGGAAGCTATTATTGCAAGTGTTTTGGGTGGCTTGGTTGGCGGTCTTTTTACCTTCCTTGGTGTATGGATGACGATACATCACGAAAACAAAAAGACACGACAAGAAGAACGCAAACGGCAGAAAGAAAAAGAAGAACAGTTATTTGAAAATCGACCCCGTCTCGAAATTATGGGGTATAAGAAACTCTCAAAATACTCGGCAGCTAAAAAGGCAGATATCAGCCTTCTTCTCTGCAGTATAAAAGACTATAAAAATGAAAGCCGCGCAATGTTTTGTTACGATACCGAAGTAGTTAAACCGGAGAAGTGGGTATCTGTAGAGTATACATTGAAGAATATTGGGCACACAGAAATCAGTCATATGTATTTTTCCACCAATTTGCCTAAAAACACATCTCTTTTTGGCATTGATAATGAAGAGAATGAGATGTGTTACGAGAATAATCTATTGAATTACTCTGTTATTTTGGATAAATCCGTAAAGCCCAAGGAATCAATCAAGCTCAGGGTTTGCTACATAGACGAAAAGATTATTCTTTCAAATATAGGCAGTGCACCTATAACAATTTGGTTGATTGATGAGAAGAACAATTGGTGGTCGCAGCCGTTGTTTGCACCCGATAACAAGATATATAATTCGTCACGATCATCCCATAAAGAATGGAAAGATTACACCGACGAAGCCAAAGCAATTGAGTGCTTTGAAAATCCGATGCTTTGGTAAAATTTCGAATTAAAATTTGAATCTATTCTATATCCTCGCCTCTGAAGTGACAATAGAGAATTTGAAGAAAATTTATAGGCAGAAAAACAGTTGAAAAATCAGTAGCATTCGAAAAGGAACAAACGATGACCTTAATTACAGAAAATGCAAAAAATATCGCTAAAGAAAAGTTAACTGAATTAATACAAAGATATAACGCCACTATTCGATTGGTTCATCATTCAAACATAAGTGAAGAAACCATAAGGACATGGCTTTACCACACGAGTAAACCGTATTCCAAAGGTTATATGGCATTTGCAAAAAACTATATCGTAAACTTTACGATACCAAATTTAAGTGATGCTGAAAAGCAATATTTATTATCAAATCCCCCAAAACAACAGTTAAATAGCTGGATATGGAGAAAATATGGCATAGATAATCCGCCAGCCATCGAGAAAGCATGAGAGGATCATCTTATGAAAGAACAATCAGGTGTTATATATATTCTGACAAATCCGTCCTTTCCCGAATATGTGAAAATCGGGTACGCGGATGATGTGAATGCACGGCTGAAACAACTGAACAACAGCGAGTGTATCCCTTTTGCTTTCCGTATCTACGCTACATACGAGGTGGAGGAACGCCTGACGGATTTAAAACTTCATGCGTTGATTGACCAACTCAATCCTAACTTGCGCTCTATAGACGAGGTGGACGGCAAAAAGCGTGTTCGCGAGTTTTATGCGATGTCAAAGGAACAGGCGTATTCTATCATTGAAACGATTGCTATTCTCGGTGGTCGCAAGGACAGGCTTCATCTGTATGAGCCGACCACAGAGGAGAAAAAGAGCGAGAATTTGGCACAGGAGATCGAGGAAGAACACATTGAGCGGCTTTCTCCATTTGCCTTCTCCAAGTGTAAAATTCCCGTCGGTGCAACAATTACTTTCATTCATCAGGGCAACGCCAACTCCGGCGCACAGGGAGCAAATGGGGCGTTGCCGGACCGCGCTATTTTAAGTATAACGGCGTGTGGCTGAATGAGCTCCGCGCAAAAGAAGAAGGCTGGAAGGTAGCCTCTCGCCTTGATGACGTGTGGATCATTCCTTGCAACCCGAATTATTACGATATCGTCGCCGCGTTTGACAACCTCGATGTGATCGAATGGGCTCAATCTACCAACACGACCGTGGGCGATACGGTGTACATATACGTCGGTGAAAAATATAAGTCAATCATGTTCAAATGCGAGGTTATTGCTGCCGATCAATACGGTAACCGTTCTACCGATGACTATCCTTACTACAAAGATTTGGCGAAGGATCCCGATGTGCGATATATGAAGCTTAAATTGGTTGAGAAATATCCTGTCGGGCAGTATCCGCTCAAAGAGCTTAAAGAAAACGGCCTTACAAGCGTTCGGGGACGGAGCAAGGCGACTGTGCAGTTGATGAAGTATTTGGAGAAATAAACTAATCTTTCCTGCTATTCAAAGTTTTACAAGAAACCGCATTCAATTTAATTAATATTTATCACGGAGATGTTTTATGAATAAAGAACCACTATCATCGTTTTTGAAATGGCCTGGCGGGAAACGGTGGTTATTAAAAAAACTTCCAGAAATCTTTTCTATACAATTTAATAACTATTACGAACCCTTTCTTGGAAGTGGTGCTGTATTCTTTCATCTCTGCCCAGAGGAATCAGTACTTTCGGATGTCAACGAGGAACTTATTAATCTTTTTGTTCAAATGAGAGATCATCCTCAAGAGCTCGCCAAACAATTGCAGGCTCATCAAAAAAAGCATAGCAAGGCCTATTATTACGAGATACGTGATAAGAACTATGTTTCACCTATGGAAAGAGCTGGTCGATTTTTGTATCTAAATCGTACATGCTTTAATGGGATGTATAGAGAAAACAAAAATGGCAAGTTTAATGTTCCAATAGGTACAAAAGACAATTGCATATATGATATAGACAAATTTGCGCATTATTCAAATGCCTTGAAAAACGCAGAGTTAATGACATGTGATTTTAGGGATACAATCAAAAAAGCTGGATCTGGAGATTTATTATTTGTGGATCCTCCGTATACAATCGGACAAGCACAACAAAACAGCTTTATAAAATATAACAGCAAACTATTTTCGTGGAATGACCAAGAGGATTTATGTAATGAAATCGTTGCCGCTCGCAATCGTGGTGTGATAATTATTTCCACCAATGCGTATTGCGATGAATTGTTGGAAATGTATAAAATAGAAGGATTTTATGTACAGCCAATCGAAAAGAAAAGTACAATATCAGGAGTTATAGATAAACGCAGAAAAACGACTGAATTGTTAATAACCTCGTTGCCATGTAATACACTGATAGATAAAGGAGAACAACTGTGAAAATTGCATTAATAAGTGATATACATTTTGGTAAGGATTCGAGAACCAAAGAGTTTTCTGTTCCGGGAGAAGAGGTATTTGACGAGACAACCGGTGCTGTTTCGTTAGAGCAAGGATTAATAAATGTATTAAAAGACAATGAGGCGGAGTATTTATTTATAGCAGGAGATTTAACCTCAGTTGGTAGTCCACAAGAGTATTTTTATTGTGAAAAGAAAATGCTTGAAATAGCGAAAAAAAGCAATATTTCAAAAGATAATATTGTTTGTAGTTTAGGAAACCACGATATTGATTGGATAGTGTCAAATCTTCATGAGATTCAGTGTAAAGATAAAACATTGACTGCTGATGTTGTTGGTATAATTAAGGATGGTTACAAAAAATTATCCGCAGTTTCTCCATACATACATCTTAAAGAACTCGGTCAATACAATCAAGAAGTGCAGCTCCCAAATGTATATGTCAGAGAATATTCCGATTTTATCGTCTTTGTTCTGAATACCAGTTGGGATTGTAATCCCGATCAAACTATTGTATCCCACGGTAAGTTGTCTGACGAGCAAATAAAATGGTTTGACGAGGCGGCTCAACAGTATAGCGATGATAATCGCTATAAAATAGTATTAATGCACCACCACCCACATCAATATTCCTATGCTGTACATTATTTTGATTGTTCAATGATTGAGGATGGCGATGAATTTTTGGCTGTTGCGGCAAAAAACAAAATCAATCTAATTCTTCACGGGCATAGACATCATCCTACAACAAAAACCGTTATGCAGAATGGTTGGAGTACCCCAATAACTTTTCTTTGCGCAGGAAGTTTAAGTGTTAATTATAAACAACGAAGCGAATCTCCTAACACCATTCACATAATAGATATAAATAGTGATGAAAAAGTTATTGATCTTTATAATTACGAATATTCATCATCTGAGGGATGGAAACCGTTTGGTAAATATTCCAATGAAAAACCTCTTGATTCAAAAATGCATCTGGGAAAAATTGTTACTGATGACGAATTGGATAAATTAGTGGAAGATTGCATCAAAGAAAAGAAGGCTTGGAAATGGGATGAATTGCCAGAAGAGATACGTTTTAGACTATTTAAAGATGTCAATAATAGTTTTAAAAAAATCGCTGGCGATGCTATGGCTGGCGAATTTCCCAACCTTGTATATATTATTTCGGAGGAGGAGGTAAACAAATGAAAAGAATAGCGGATACGTTTAAAAATTATTTAGGTGCCAACCCTTTTAATGATATACAGGGAAGAAATTTTTCTGATGAGAAAATTATTCAAGAATTTCAACCTATTTCAAAATTTTGGACCCTTTTCAACAACCAGCATGAGGTGATCATTGGCACCAGAGGAAGTGGAAAAACTTTTTTGTTGAAAATGATGCGAAGATCAATGCTCAGGCATATTGATCATCCAACCGCAAAAAGTCTTGTTTCAAAAAAGGAATTCTTATCTTTATATATTCCTATGCATTTGGAATTTGTTAGATTGTTTTCTGACGAAAAAATCAAGGATGAAAGAAAAAAAGAACTGTTTTTGTTGATGTTCAATTGCCTGCTTGCCCATTCGTTGGTGTTGGAAATTCAAGATCTACTTATCAGTGAAACAAGCAATGTAGATGATGAGTATTTATTGGCAGCAAAAGTATGTAGTTATATCGATAAATCGTGGTTCGGCGGGTATAAGTCTAATCTTTATACCTTTAGTGCTTTGCTTGACAAGATTAATTCATTGTTTTATAGCATAGACCCTAATACTGATAGCTTGGATAATACGCCAATAGTCTTTAGACGACAACTTTGCTCTCCACTTTTTGCTATAAAAGACCACCTGGAACGTGTCTTTAACCTTCCTTCTCCAACATGGATTATATGTATAGATGAGGCGGAATTTTTGAACGATGAGATACAAAAAATTATTAACGGTGTATTTCGATCGGACTCTAATAGTATTGCTATAAAAATAGCTACGTTGCCATTTCATCATACTACGCTGGAAACAACCGAGGCAGGATTATCAATTGGCGAAGGAGATGATTTCGTATATAGTTTTATTGACCTTCCTTTTGATTCTAATGATTTTATAGATCTAACAAATAAATTGTGTAAAAACAGACTAAACGGTATACACCCAGAAGCAGAACAAATAAATGAACTTGAAGATTTTCTGGGAATGGTTGGTACAGATTCGTTAGTTGATTATTATAAATTACAATTTGGTGAAGAGCGTGCAACTGAAGACGCATTGGAAGCTCGCATAGTCAGCCAATTCCCCCCAAAAAGAAAACAAGGGTCGGAATCATATGCTAACAGAAGGCAAACTATATATAAAAAATACTATCCAATACTATTTATCAGAGATATGTATAATGAGTCTAAGCAAGGCAATAAAACACCGGGATGGTACGCTGGAGCTGATATGGTTCGTAAGGTATCCCAAGGGAATCCTCGAATTTTCATTCAGCTGATGCACGCATTGTTTGAAAAGGCAAAGGAAAGCAATTTGGATCCCAAAGTGCAGCATAGAGTTATTATTCAATTCACAGAGAAAATATGTAGTGCTACAAAATCTCTTCAATCTCAGGGACCTATCATAAGCTCATGCTTAGATAAAATCGCGCAAAAATTGCATGATAAAACTCATGGCGAATACATTGTTAATAATGGAGCTTCTTTCACATTAATGTTCAACGATAAAAAAGATTTTGAAAATAATAAAACTTGGATCCAATTAGCCATAGCTCATTCCAGATTGATTGTTGAAGATGAGGTGAAAAAGTCGAAAATTGAAGAAAAAACTATGTATTTATTATCTAACTCATATGCTGCTCAATATTGGCTGCCGATGAGAAAAGGCGATGTGGTCAAAATCAGAAGTGATGAAATACATTCCGATGCTGCTGAAACACAAATTAGGATCTCGACTCGGAGACCACCAAAGATGCAAGAAACTCAACAACTTTCGCTTTTTGATGATTTGGAGGACAACTCATGAATGTGAGAAATCAAACATTTGATGTTGATAATATTGGCGAAAAAGATATTTTTATTTGTGCTATTGGCTATGAAGAACGCTCGTATTATATATATGATAAGGTAAATGGTAACGTTTCTGATTCTAATAAGTTGGTAATTAGTTATATTGATTACGATATGACAGAAAAAACCATTGCGAAAATGGCAGAGATAAAAGCTAATTCGAGCATATCCATTTGTGAGTATGAGTATCACGATACTGATAGTGCGATAAATCATATTTTGGGGTTTATTAAGGAGAGAACGTCTGATAAAAATGTAGCAGTTCATGTTGATTACACCTCGATGCCTCGGAGTTGGTTTTGTAAATTAGCACTTGAACTTCAACATAACGAAAATTGCACAAGTTTTTTTTGGTATACAGAAGGAAAATATCCTGATGATTATACTCAGTATCCTGGGGCAGGTATAGATCAATTTATACTGTTTTCTGGAAAACCAACACTAAGAATTGATAAACGTTTCCATGTGTTCGGTTTAAGTTATGATAACCTTAGAACACAAGCTATGATATCTATACTGGATCCAGAATCATATATTGCATGTTATGCTTCAAATTCAAATGACAAGAGCATAAAAAATAACCTCAAATTGATAAATGAGCAAATTATTGCGCAATCTCGAATGTCGGTTTCTTTGCATGTAGAAGATTTTGAATCTATGATTTACAAACTAAAAGAAATCGTTTTAGATTTTGTTGAAGTAGGTGACATAGTTTTAGTACCAGATGGCCCCAAGCCCCTTATAATGGCAATGTCTTTGATTCCTGAAATTGTGGGAATACCGGGAATATCATGTTTACATGTGAGCAGAAATAAGAGGTTTTTTAAACCGATTGACGTGGAAGCGATTGATAATGTTATTGGATTTTCAATAACATTATGACCAATTAAGTATTAAAACAACTGACAATGACAACGCAAGAATTTATCAATTACTGCCTAAACATATACGGCACGTCGCCGGACTATCCGTTTGACGAGGAATTTGAAACGGCGGTGCTCCGGCACGCGGATAATCGCAAGTGGTATGCGCTCGTGATGCGGGTATCACGTCGCAAGTTCGGTTTTGACAGCGACGAGGTCGTCGACGTTGTCAATCTGAAGCTGCCGGTGGAGATGTTCGGCTCCTTTGGCACGTCGGAAGGTGTCTATCCCGCCTATCACATGAACAAGCTCCATTGGATCTCGGTGCTTCTGCCCGACGCGCCCGAGGATGTGGTGCGGTTCCTTGTGAATGTGAGCTTTGAGGTAACAAAGGACAAGCGAAAACACAGAAAAGCATAATAACAACTTAAACTGACAGAAAGGAGCGTGAACTATGTCCTCATACAGTGAGCTTATCAAAAACTTTGAAAAAATCAGAGCATATATGCGTGATTTCTACGTTTACGGTTTCAAGAGTCGTGATGACTATCAGAGCAAGAGTGCGCGTTCCTATGATGACGAGCGCCGCCGTCTTGAAAGCTGGCTTGGCGATCATATGAGCTTTGTTCGCACTCCTGAAGGTAAAAATGTTTTTATCTCCATCGATAGCCGAACGATCAGGCACAATCCGCTTTACAATGCTTGGAAGGCAAAGAGCTTTACCGATGGCGACATCACGTTGCATTTCATCATTTTTGACATTTTACACGATCCGTCTGTCAAGCGTACTATTTCAGAGCTTGTCGCGGAGATCGATGAGAAATATCTGTCTGGCTTTCAAAGCCCTATGATGTTTGACGAATCCACTGTTCGCAAAAAAATCAAGGAATATTGCGAGGCAGGTATCATCGTGGCAGAAAAAGAAGGACGGAAGATGTATTACTGTCGAACCGAGAGCACCGACATTTCCGATCTTAACGACGTTTTGCATTACTTCTCGGAGGTTGCTCCCTGCGGAGTGATCGGATCGTTTATCCTCGACAAAGAGGAATCCGACACCGATGCTTTTACCTTCAAGCATCACTACATAACCGGTGCCATCGACAGCGGTGTTCTTGCCTCCCTTTTCACGGCAATGAGAGAGAAAAGAGCTATGACGATATCGAATATGAGCCGCCGCAGAGATATGCCGAGGCGCAATCGCATCGTTCCGCTTCGTGTGTTCATTAGCGTGCAAAGCGGCAGACAGCATCTACTCGCATATCTACCCGAATACAATTCGTTCCATTCCTACCGTGTGGACTATTTATCAAACGTAAAGCTTGAAGATCCTACGCCTCGCTTCGATGAGCTTCGCACGGAGCTTGACAGAATGCAAAGCAAGATGTGGGGCGTCAGCGTCAAGCGGAACAAATGGGACGCAGAGCACCTTGAGCACGTAGAATTCACGGTCAAGGTGGAAGATAATGAAGACTATATCGTCAAGCGTCTATACCGCGAAAAGCGGATCGGAACAGTCGAAAAGCTCGATGAAAATACTTATCGCTTTTCTGCGGACGTATATGATTCGAGCGAAATGATTCCATGGATCAGAACCTTTATCTGCCGCATCGTAAAAACGAACTTCTCCAATCGCAGCATTGAAAATCAATTTAAGAAGGATTTGGAAGCTATGTATTGGATGTATGATGTCAAAGAGGAGGTGAGCGAATGATATTCAGCGAGCTTTACTCTGCATATTACAATACGGTTGCCGCTATCATATCGGGTATCCTTGACGGTGAGCACTCCGAAAAGGAATTACAAAAGATCGTTGCCGATCGCGCGTTCGGCGAGAGTATGCTGACGATTATGCCCTCACTCAAAAATGAAAAGTGGCAGCTGGTACATTCCGATATGACCACCTCACTTGAACACAAGCCAACAATGCCGCTGACCACGCTTCAAAAGCAATGGTTGAAGGCGATTTCCCTTGACCCGCGCATCAAGTTGTTCGGCGTGGAATTTCCCGATCTTGAGGATGTAGAACCTCTTTTCACCTCTGCGGATTATCACGTCTACGATAAGTACGGTGACGGTGACCCCTTTAAGGATGAAGAATACATAAGGCAATTCCGAATCATTTTAGAGGCGATACGAAAAGATTCTCAAATCAAGTTTGAAATGGTCAACCGCAAGGGCAACACCATGTTTGTCAGATGCCGCCCTGTAAGACTCGAATATTCCGAAAAGGATGACAAGTTCAGATTGATCACTGCGGGATGGCGTGCCGTTTCAACCGTCAACCTTGCCAAGATAAGATCCTGCGCGCATTACACAGGAGAAAGACAGTCCGTTGGCGAGGAAAAAGCGGTCATATACGATACGATCACCGTGAAGATTCGTGACGAGCGAAATGCGATGGAACGATTTATGCTCCATTTTGCCCATTTTGAAAAGCAAGCCGAGAAGCTTGACCGAAAGAATTACCTCGTAAAAATCAAATATGCTCACGATGATGAACCCGAGATGGTGATAAGAATACTTTCCTTCGGACCGATGGTTGAGGTTCTCGGCTCGGAATCTTTCAGAAAATTGATCATCGAAAAGCTGAAAAAACAGTTAAACTGTGGATTAAAATAGCAAAAAAGCTCTCTTACGAGGGCTTTTTTGTTATTTTCGCAGCTTTTTTTCCGTGAAAAACGGCGACGGGAATGGTAAAATATGCTTGCAAGGTTATTTCAAGCCGGTGTTTGAGTCAATCCTTCACAGCGGTGCACGAGGATATTCCAAAGTGCATGCCGGAAGAACACTTGCTCCTTGAGCCTGTCAAGCTCTCTATTCGCGGGTTCGAATCCCGCCGTGCGTTGCAAAACGTATCGCCAGTGGATTGGTTTTGTCCTTCGGGACGCAAAAGAACGGTACACGAAATCGTGTGCGAGAACGTTTTTATTCTGACATTCGTTATCATTCGGCAGAGCGAGAAGTGCTTCGGTACATCTCGCAGAGCAATGCAAAAGCAAGCCTTGCCTGAGAATGGATACCGTGTTATCCCAAACAGTGCCAAAAGATTTCTTTCCGCACTGTGCAGGAGGCACTCAAATTTTCAGCCGCTGCTTTTGCATGAATGATAACGGGATCAAACTAATTATGATTGGAGTGATAATAATGCTTTTCTTCTTCAGATCAAAAAGAAATCAACTGTTATCAAAGCTTATAAAAGCATTTCCAAAAGAATATAGATCAGATGTTGAAGCAGTTTGCAATGGCTTGACACTAAAAAGCAAGGCATACAGTGGCGCATTGTATAGTGATGAAACAACCGAATGGAGCTTACTCTCAGGTGAGAAAATAGAGATCCCATATCGTGTTTATTTGAGTGACAAATTGGTTTTTCAAAACAAACTTACGGCGCAGCAACAAGTGATCTATCATTGCATTTTTTCAAGAAGCTATGATGGATACGTTCGCCAAAAGCACATAAAAGCTCTGCTTGATTCCGATATGCTGGAATGGGCAATGCCGTATATCATAAAGATTTGCGACGAATATGTAAAAGAAATTTTGGATATTGTTTATCAAAAATTGCAAGGAAGAAATTGTGAAACGTATAAAGCACTTTGCCAGCGCAATTTTGATTATTTCAAATTAGGACATTGCCGTATGATCAGCTATTGGAATGAATATTACCGATACGATTATTACAGATATAAAGAGTACATCGGCAAAAAACTATATGGTGAGTGCTTTGGTTATAATAAGATCGGACAAAAATCTATTCAATTCTGAAGAAAGGGTTACATACTATGAAAAAGATGATTATCAATGAAAATCAGAAGGGTTTTCTCTTCAAAAACGGAAAGTATATCAAATTACTCGATGCGGGCAAATATCACCTGTTTGGCGGCAAGGAGATCGAGATTTCGGGTTTGGAACAGCCTAT
>ERZ857629.3775-NODE-3775-length-12389-cov-4.403275_pt1 | contig 12389 bp, 8 predicted proteins | sample MGYA00519700_ERZ857629 | MGnify/ENA primary metagenome ERZ857629 (study PRJEB31778, sample SAMEA3449351) | human gut metagenome | biome: human gut; feature: human-associated habitat; material: faeces | place: United Kingdom | collected 2010/2012 ... | reverse complement strand
ACTTATTCTTGGGAACCGGTATCGCACATACCATCCTTCTTTTTGCTGTGGTAATCGCCCTCGGCCTTTATCTGGGCAAATTCAAGTTCAAGGGAATTTCCATCGGCTCCACATGGATCCTCTTTATCGGCATTCTCCTCAGCCACTTCGGCCTCAGGGGTGACCCGCATATCCTGGCATTCATGAAGGACTTCGGCCTTATCCTGTTCGTATTCAGCATCGGACTTCAGGTCGGTCCGGGATTCTTCCATTCATTCCGTAAAGGCGGATTGACCATGAACATGCTTGCAATTACGCTCGTGCTGCTTGCGGTGCTCGTTACCTGCATCATACACCTGGTTACGGGCGAAGACCTTCAGACCATGACCGGTGTCATGTCCGGTGCGGTTACCAACACCCCAGGTCTCGGTGCTGCCCAGCAGACACTTTCGGATGCAATGATTGCGGAAGGTGCACCATCGTTCGTGGCAGCTGAAGCTTCTTCAGCCATAGCATCGGCCTATGCGGTTTCCTACCCGATCGGTGTCCTCGGAGTAATCATTCTCCTGATGGTTTTCAAGGCCATTTTCAATGTCGACCTGAACAAGGAAAAAGAGGACCTTGACAATGAAGGCAAACTCGGAACCGGCGCTATCCGTGCGACTTACGCGGTGAAGAATCCGGCCATTTTCGGCAGGACGATCGGCGACGTGACGAAAGACAACGGCGACCGCTTCGTCATTTCCCGTGTGCTGCGTAACGACGAACTATGTGTCCCTTCATCCGATATGATCCTGAAAGAAGGCGACAAACTCCTGATTGTCACATCTCCTGATGCTGAAGACCTCGTGAAGATTCTCTTCGGAGACGAGATTGACATGCCGTTCAAGGAATGGGACAAGCCGGACAGCAAGCTCGTTGCGAAGAAGATTACCGTTACCAAGCCGTCCATTACAGGGCGCAGCCTTAAAGATTTGAATGTCAGATCCATATATGGCGTATCAGTGACCCGTGTATTCAGGTCGGGCGTGGAACTCGTAGCCAGCCCTAACCTTTATCTCCACGTGGGAGACAGCCTCCTGGTCGTAGGACCTGAAGAGGCGATGGACAAGGTAGCCGGACTCTTCGGAAACAAGGCAGCCAGCCTCAGCCATCCGAACCTGATTCCTATCTTCTTCGGTATCGTGGTCGGTGTCATCTTCGGCAGCCTTCCTATCAAGTTCCCTGGCATTCCTCAGCCTATCAAGCTCGGTCTTGCCGGCGGTCCGCTCATCATTGCGATCCTCCTCGGATATTTCGGTCCTAAGCTGAAAATCACCACATATACCACATTGAGTGCCAATATGATGATCCGTGAAATCGGCATCTCATTCTTCCTTGCGGCAGTGGGACTTGGAGCAGGCGAAAACTTCATCAGCTCCATCGTGAACGGCGGTTACTGGTGGATTCTCTACGGTGCCCTGATTACATTGGTGCCTGTAACCTGCGTGATTCTGCTCGCCAGACTGGTATTCAAGCTCAACTTCTATCAGATCTGCGGTCTCGTCTCAGGTGGAACCACGAACCCTCCTGTGCTCGCATTCTCCCAGGAAGTATATGGTACCAACTATCCGTCAATCAGTTACGCTACCGTATATCCGTTGACAATGTTCATGCGAGTCCTCGTGGCGCAGCTCATGATCCTATTTACGCTGTAGCACCATGTTCGATCTGGTTTATCCGGCCTCTCCGGCGGTCGTGCTGCCCAAACCTACAGCCGACAAGCCTGCCGACAGGCCCGCTCCGGGAACGGAAATGCTGCCCGTGATTGACGAAAACGGTATCGTATACGCGCAAGCTTCGCGCGCATGGTGCCATGGCGGGTCAATGCTTCTGCACCCGGTAGTGCACCTTCATATACTCAACCGCTACGACCAGCTCTATCTCCAGAAGCGCTCCATGAAAAAGGACCTGCTTCCGGGCAGATGGGATACGGCGGTCGGCGGACATATTGATTATGGTGAATATGTCAGCGAGGCATTGTTCAGGGAATCCGGAGAAGAACTGAAATTCACTGAGTACAACCCTATCTGGCTCGGAAACTACATTTTCCAGAGCGATGTGGAAAGGGAACTCATAAACATATTCGCGGCAGTAGGAAACTTCACGCCTCATCCTGACCTGGATGAGGTGGCTGAAGGCCGCTACTGGTCAATGGATGAAATAGAGGAAAACCTCGGCAAGTCCATATTCACGCCTAATTTCGAGGGCGAATTCAGGAAAATCAGAAAATCCCTGGAGGCCCTGCTGTAAAACACATAACCTGATGGCCACTTTCAAAATCCTTTCTGACGGCCCTGTACTCAGGACATCAGATTTGCGCAAGGCCGCTGCAGACCTTGCCGACGATTACATTGTCATCAATACCAAGCCATATCCTTGCGATTTGGGATATCTCGCCCTTGAACGCTTCGCGGAAGTGGCGGAATATACGATGGCTGACATGCTGTATTCTGATTACTATGAGCTGATTACGACACCGGACGGAAACGGGGAACGCCGCCGTCACCCTGTGATCGAATGTCAGAAGGGAGCATTGAGAGACGACTTCGATTTCGGGCCGGTGCAGGTGTATCGTGCCGACCCATTCAGGAAAGCCGTGGCGGAAATGGATGTGGACTACAGTTTCGGGGCAATGTATGACCTGCGTCTCCGTATGGCCAAGAAAGTCCATATCGGTGAATACCTCTATACCGAGGTGGAGACCGACCTCCGCAAGTCAGGCGAGAAGCAGTTCGACTATGTGAACCCGCGTAACAGGGAAGTGCAGGTGGAGATGGAAAAAATCTGCACCGCTTATCTCAAACGTGCGGGAGCATATCTGGCACCTGGCTCGAAACATATTGACCATCAGCATGAAACGCCGTCTGTCTCAGTCATCATCCCGGTTTTCAACAGGGTAAGGACCATTGCAGACGCCGTTAAAAGTGCATTGTCCCAGGAATGCAGCTTCGTTTACAATGTCATTGTCGTAGACAATCATTCTACGGACGGGACGGCCGAAATCCTCGCGGGCATTGACGACAGCAGGCTCATTGTCGTGACGCCGGAACGTGGGGACCTTGGCATCGGCGGCTGCTGGAACTTGGCGGTACACGACAGCAGGTGCGGGCTTTATGCGGTCCAGCTCGACAGCGACGACGTCTACAAGGACTCCACGACGATTCAGAAAATCGTGGATGTTTTCGAAAAGGAAGGCTGCGCGATGGTCATCGGGTCCTATGAAATGACCGACTTCGACATGAAACCGCTTCCTCCGGGAATCATTGACCATAAAGAATGGACGGAAGATAACGGTAAGAACAATGCATTGAGAATCAATGGTTTGGGCGCGCCGCGCGCATTCTATGTGCCGTTGCTCCGCGAAATCAATTTCCCGAATGTCAGCTATGGCGAGGACTATGCCGTGGGGCTGAGGATCAGCCGGGAATACCATATCGGCCGCATCTATGAACCGCTGTATTGCTGTCGCCGCTGGGAAGGAAATTCCGACGCCGCGCTCGACATCGCCAGGGTCAATGCCAATAATCTTTACAAGGACAGCATCCGCACCTGGGAGGTGGAAGCCAGGATTGCGCTGAATCATAAAAACCTGTCTGCCAATGGATAACGATATCTCCAAGTTCGTCCGCGACCAGCTGTCGGTCTGGCCTGCGGCAGCCGCCAATTTCAGGTCAATGAAAAAAGCATTGACGCGTAAACTCATGGTGGGCGGTCTGGAAGTCACGGTCCAGCATAACCCGGAGCGCATACGTTCGTCCGCAGCGAAAGTGGACAAGGCTTCCATACAGAGCAGAAAATGTTTCCTTTGCAGTGCCAACAGGCCTGAAGAGCAGCATTTTATGGCGTTCGAAGGACGAAAGGGGCGCCGCTATGAGATGCTGGTGAATCCCTATCCGATTTTCCCGAAGCATCTGGTGATAGCCAGGGATGTCCATGTGCCACAGTCGATATGGCACCGTATGCCTGACATGACCGACCTGGCAAGACATTTTCCGGACTTCACGATATTCTACAACGGGCCGAAATGCGGTGCATCCGCCCCTGACCATTTTCATTTCCAGGCCTGTCCGCGCGGACTCATGCCATTGGAAAGAGACATTGACCTGAACCTGGACGGCGGTAGGGAAGACCTTACTTGGCTGACTTCTGTTCAGGATGCGGAACTCTTTCATTATCATAAATTTACGAAAGGCGTGTTCGTGCTTACTGCACGCACGTCCAAGTCCATGGCGAAGCTGTTCTACAGGCTGCTGGACTGCCTTCCGCAGCGGGAAGACGAGACCGAGCCGATGTTCAATCTCCTGACATGGTACAAGGTGCGGCCTTCCCAGAAAGTGTCAGGCATATCGCATGGACGCTTCGGCGAATACCGGGCTGTCCTCATGGCACGTGGCAAGCATCGTTCACATCACTATTTTTCCGACGGTCCGGACCATCTGACGATGAGCCCCGGCTGTGCCGACATGGCGGGACTGTTCGTGGCGCCGCATGAGGACGATTATGAAAAACTGAATACCGGACTTCTGGAGGAAATGCTCTCGGAAGTATCTGTAAGTGAAGAAGTTGAACGCAATATAATCTGGAAGCTGACACGCAGCCAGCAGACTGTCCAGGTCGGCATAATGTCCGGCAATGAAATCGGATTCGAGATAATTTCCGATGGCGCCGGCAGGCAGAAAGTCGTGTATGAAAACGGCAGGATTTCCTATAACGGGACATTGTACGATGAGCTGTTTTTCGATGCGCAGACCATGTCCACGATGTTCGCCGAGCCTACATTCATATTGTACGGCGTGACCATCGGCATCGGTTTCCATTGGGAAAGAAGTCAGGTCCAGAAATTCGCAGGGTCATTGAAATTCATTGTCGATGACGGTAATGTGGTGGCTGTCAATGTGGTAGGCATTGAGGACTATCTGCTCAGCGTCATCTCTTCCGAGATGAAGGCCACGGCCTCGCTCGAATTTCTGAAAGCCCATGCCGTGATTTCCCGTTCATGGCTCATGGCCAGAATCCAGGAAAGACGGGACAATGTCCATTCTTCCGGGTCCTCCGTCAAGGAAGACCGCATCGTCGACGGCGATTATCATCTCGTCAAATGGTTCGGCAGGGATGACCACAAGGCTTTCGATGTCTGCGCCGATGACCATTGCCAGAGATACCAGGGACTTACGGTGGCAGTAGGGGACAATGTCCGCAAGGCTGTCGACCAGACATGGGGAGAAGTCCTGACCTATGACGGGGAAATCTGCGATGCCCGTTTCTCCAAGTGCTGCGGCGGCATGATGGAAAGATTCGGCTCATGCTGGGAAGACATTGATTATCCGTATCTTGCAGCCGTTCCCGATACGCCGTCCGAGGAAAAGATTCCGGATTTGACGCAGGAGGACAATGCCCGCAAATGGATAATGGGCGAGATGGAAGAGTCGTCGGATGCTTTCTGCAATACCGAAAACGGCAAGATTCTCGCGCAGGTGCTCAATGACTATGACCTGGAGACCAAGGACTTTTTCCGCTGGGAAGTAAGGTACACACGTAAAGAACTTTCGGAATTGATTGCCTCCCGCTCGGGACATGACATAGGTATGCTGGAAAGCATTGAGCCTCTGAAACGCGGACCTTCCGGCAGGATTACGCTTCTGGAAATACGCGGGACCAAATCTTCGATGACTGTCGGTAAGGAACTGGTCATCAGAAAGTTCCTGTCTGCATCACATCTGAAGAGCTCCGCCTTCGTGGTGGATATTCAGCCGTCCGGAACGTCATTTGAAGAAGACATTGTCGTACTGCATGGCGCCGGTTGGGGGCATGGCGTAGGGCTTTGTCAGATCGGTGCGGCGGTAATGTCTTCCAGAGGATACAGGTACAGGGATATCCTTTCCCATTATTATCCGGGAAGCATCTGCTCTGTCAGAAGAACCAATAACCAATAATTTCCATGACCGGCAAAGTTACAGGAAGATCGCCCTGGTGGTGGATTCCGACATTGTATTTTGCGGAAGGCATTCCGTATTTCATAGTTAACAACATTTCCGTGACAATGTTTACGAAAATGGGCGTGCCGAATGGAGAGATGGCGCTGTTTACCAGCCTGTTGTATCTGCCATGGACACTAAAGCCGCTCTGGAGCCCGCTTGTGGACATATTCCGGACAAAGCGCTGGTGGATTGTCATGATGCAGGCATTGGTGTCGGCTGCCTTCGTGCTGCTCGCCCTGACATTGCCTTCTCCGGAGACCTCAACGCAGGTCCCTATGTCGCTGTTTACCTTCACGTTGCTCCTTTTCGTGTTCGCGGCATTCGCCTCCGCTACCCACGACATCGCCGCCGACGGCTTCTATATGATCGCCCTTGACAGCGGCCAGCAATCGTTCTTTGTGGGCATAAGAAGCACATTCTACCGTCTGTCATCGATTTTTGGACAGGGAGTTCTGGTCGTCGTGGCCGGAGTCCTGGAAGAAAAGACCGGGAACATCCCGCTTGCATGGTCATTGACGATAGGACTTACTGCGGTCATTTTCACCATATTGACGATATATCACTCCTTTGCCCTTCCACGGCCTGCCGGAGATTCTGCCGTGAGCACGGACGGTTCCGGTTCCGCCGGCGAATTCGCCAAGGCATTTGCCTCATTCTTCCGTAAACCCGGCGTGTGGATAGCGATAATCTTCATGCTGCTTTATAGATTGCCGGAAGCATTCCTGCTCAAGATGGTAAATCCGTTCCTGCTTTCCCCGGCCAGCGAAGGCGGACTTGGACTGCACACCTCCCTGGTCGGCATTGTCTACGGAACCATCGGCGTTCTTGCGCTGACGGTCGGAGGCATCATCGGCGGCATGGCGGCATCCCGTTGGGGCCTCAGGAAATCCCTCTGGCCGATGGCCGCCTGCATGACCCTCCCTTGCTTCACTTTCGTATATCTGAGTATGGCAATGCCTCATAACCTGGTGATTATCAGCATGTGCATTGCAGTGGAGCAATTCGGGTACGGCTTCGGTTTTACGGCATATATGTTGTTTATGATGTACTTTGCCGAAGGAGAATTCAAGACCTCGCATTATGCCATCTGCACTGCCTTCATGGCGCTCAGCATGATGATTCCGGGGGCTGTGGCCGGCTATATTCAGGAATGGCTCGGCTATACGATGTTCTTCTGGATGGTGATAATCTGCTGCCTCGCTACGGTAGCCGTGACATCGCTGGTGAAAGTGGATCCTGAATATGGTAAAATGGTTAAAAGACAATAAGTTATGAAGAAATTTATGTTTGCCCTTGCGGCCCTTGCCGTGGTTTCCTGCGGAACCCAGAGGAAAACTGCAGCCGACAATACCGTCGCCGAAAACACGACCGCGCCGGAAGCCGTCTCCACCATCGGGGGCAATGCTGACGGACGTCTAGCCTTCGGCCTGTCCCTGTTCAATGAAGCCGTTTCCGCAAGCGGCAATGCTGCTGAAAACATCGTCGTGTCACCTTACAGCGCAGGAATGGCATTGTCAATGCTTGCCGAAGGTGCAGCAGGCGAGACCAAGGCGGAGCTCGTTTCCGCATTGAAAAATGCTTCATACTCAGGCGATATCCTTGAAAGCGGTGACGGATGCATCATCTCCAGCGCCAATTCGGTATGGATCAGAAGCGGGTTTCCGGTCCTGCCGGGATATGCAAGCCTTTTGAATAACGCATACTCCGCTGAAATTGCCGAAAGGAACTTTTCCGTGCCGGCTACCGTCAAGGAAATCAACAAATGGTGCTCTGACAAGACCTCCGGAAAGATTCCTGAAATCATCGACAACATCGGCTCCGATATGATGATGTTTCTTCTCAATGCACTGTATTTCAAGGCTCCGTGGCAATATACGTTCGACAAGAATTCTACATTCAAGGCAGTTTTCCACAGCCCCTCAGCAGTGCAGAATACCGACTTCATGCACATGAAGAAGTCGTTCCTCTGCGGCGAAATCAGTGGCTGCAAGTTTGTGGTACTTCCTTATAAATCAGGGAATTGGAACATGGTTGTCTGCTTGCCGGCGGAAGGCGTGGATATGAAGGATTTCCTTTCTTACGTGAATGCTGACAGGTTCAAGAGTTTCATGGAGGCCGCGACTATGCAGACCGTCGCATTGTCAATGCCTAAGTTCAAGGTCAATACAACATTGATAATGAACAGCTTGCTTCAGTCGATGGGCGTGCACAAGGCGTTTTCGGGAGCTGCGGACTTCAGTGCGATGACGCAGGCTGGCGTGGCAGTGGATGAAGTCCGCCAGAAATGTTTCATCGAGGTCAATGAAGAGGGTTCCGAGGCTGCGGCAGTTACATCCGTAGGCGTGAGACTCACTTCCGTCAGACCTGAGCCGAGGCCATTCATTATGAATGTGGACAGACCGTTCGTTTTCGCCATCTTCAATGCGGAGAACAATGATATCCTGTTTGCCGGAAAAATCGGAACCATCGAAAACTAGATGATATGCTGGATGCATTGAAACATAAGATATTGGCGATTCCGTTTGCTGTCATTTCGTGCGTTTCCGCCATGGCGGGCAATCCCAAGGTCATGACCGGAATCGAGATGCTGGAAAAGCATGATTTCTGGGAAATCGAAGGACGCAGGGTCGGGCTGGTGACGAATCCAAGTGGCGTGGACAGCAAGCTCCGCTCTACCATCGACATTCTCTATAATGCTGATAATGTGGAACTTGTGGCATTGTTCGGTCCGGAACATGGGGTGAGGGGAGACGCTTATGCGGGAGATAAGGTGTCAGATACCAGAGACTCCAGTACCGGCCTGAAGGTCCATTCCATTTATGGACAATTCAGGGAGCCGTCACAGGAGATGCTTGACGGAATCGATGTCATGGTTTATGATATCCAGGATGTCGGGACACGTTCATACACATTCATCAGCACATTGGGACTGGTGATGCGCGCCTGCGCGAAGAAAGGCATTGAAGTAGTCGTATTGGACAGGCCGAATCCTCTCGGCGGCGAGAAAATCGAAGGCTGTAACGTGGAACCCGGGTTCTTCTCGTTTGTCAGTGAATTCAAGATTCCGTATATTTACGGATTGACGGTGGGCGAGCTGGCACTTCTTATAAATGAGGAGGGACTGAATTGCGGACAGCGTGGAAACGAGGAACCGCTGAAATGTAAATTGACTGTCGTGCCGATGGAGGGGTGGACCAGGGACATGCTTTATGGTGATACCGGATTGCCTTGGGTGCTGCCGTCGCCGAACATCCCTTATCCGCAGTCTGCTGTCAATTATCCTTCGGCCGGTATTGCCGGGGAATTGTACGGGTATCTGAACATCGGTATCGGATATACATTGCCGTTCGAGACTTTTGCAGCGGAATGGGTTGATGCTGATGCACTTAAAGATGAACTGGACAGCTATCGCCTTCCGGGGACGGCGTTCAGGACCATCCATTACAAGCCGATTGCGGGGAGCAGCCAGGGGAAACTGGTACATGGCGTGCAGTATTTCTTTACGGATTATTCAGCCGCATGCATATCGCTGACACAGTTTTATGTCATGCAGGCATTGCATCGGCTTTATCCTGGCAGGGATCCGTTCAAGATGGCAGCGGGGCGTACAGCGATGTTCGATAAGGTCTGTGGTACGGATTATGTAAGAAAAACGTTTTCAAAGAGGCTGGAGGTTTCGGATATAGTGGATTATTGGACTAAAGATGTGGAGGATTTCCGGACGCTTTCCAGCAAATATCACCTTTATAAATGACACTGTTATGAAAGAGATTCTAAATCTTGCATTGGCTTCGCTGGCAGCGTTTTCGATGCTGACTATTCCTTATGACAATGCGGATGCACAGGTGCGCAGGACTACCACTACGACGCAGCACCGCACTACTTCAGGCGGCTCGTCGACACAGTCACGAAGCACGTCTACGCAGAACCGCAGCACGTCCACCCAGTCCCGCAGTACTTCTTCACAGAGCAGGAGTACATCCCAGACACGCAGTTCATCTACGCAGTCGCGCAGTACTTCGTCGCAGACCCGTCAGAGCGGCAGTACCTCGCAGACCCGTCAGAATACATCGGGCACGACAGTCCGCAGATCTTCCGGAACCTCGTCTTCTACACAGTCCGGCACTAGATCTTCCAGCGGTCAGGTCCGCCAGAATGGATCATCTTCGCAGGTCCGTCAGAGTGGTTCTTCTTCTCAGGTTCGTCAGAGCGGAACCAGCTCCCAGGTGCGTCAGAACGGCACTTCTACCCAGAATCGCCAGAGCGGCTCATCGTCTTCCGTACGCAGATCTTCCGGCAGCACCGCCACATCCGGCAGCAGCTCTTCTGTCCGTCAGAACAGCAACGGCGGAGCAGTGCGCCAGAACAATTCTTCTTCTTCCAACAGGGAAACCTTTACTGCGCGTGTAGACGGAGTGGACAACAGTGTCCGCAACAATCCTTCTTCACAGAGCAGCAGCGTGGTCAGGAGAAATTCGAACGTGACCAGGACCGGACTCAGCTCCGTTTCCGGAAACATGCGCCAGCCTGGCAACAACAGAGGCGGTTCCCGAATGGACAACTCCATGGATTTCAGGATTGAAGACCATAATGTCCACAGAATCCCGCCGCGGGACCGTGATTTCATGCACTATGACCGTCCGGGCCATTTCTACGATCACCATCACCCTCACTGCTTCGGCTTCAGGGTTGAGGTCCTGCCTCCTAGATACAAGGTCGTAAGATACTTCGGCATTGACTATTACATTTACAATGACGTATATTACAGACCTTACAGAGGCCACTATATCGTTTGCCGTCCTCCGTTCGGAGTGACCATCGCCCGTTCAGTGGTGGACATCTCGTTCGCGACCGTGAACTTCGCTTATTATTCCAATGTCTACCGCACGTTCGGCGCGATCGACTCGAACAACCGCTACATCGACCAGCAGAACAGGATCATCGCCCAGAACAATGCGACCATCATGGCGCAGAACCGCGCTATCGCAATGAATCCGAACTCGGCGCTTTCTTCATACGAGATTGCCAACCGCCTGGGCCTGGTGCAGAGCTATGCATACGCTGACAGGAACTATTTCTATCAGGACGGCGTTTTCTATATCGTCAATGCCGGCGGACAATACCAGGTTATCGTTCCTCCTGCAGGGGCATTGGTCCAGAATCTTCCTGAGGATTATGACATAATCACTCTCGGCGGCGTCCAGTACTACAGGGTGGATGATACCGTATATCGTCTCACGCTTGTAAGCGGTTCTCCTTATCTTGAGGTGCTCGGCCAGATGTACGGCCAGTTGGCACGCGACTATAACGGCTATTAATCAATGGCTTGTATCGGAATTTTTGATTCTGGAGAAGGCGGGTTGTCAGTCCTCAAGGAGATAACCCGTCTTCTTCCTGATGAAAAGTATATTTATTATTCGGACAATGCGTATTGTCCCTACGGTGAGAAGTCTCCGGAGTTCATCCAGGTCAGGGCGTGTGCAATAACTGAAGAATTGCTCCGTCGCGGTGCCGACATCATCGTGGTTGCGTGCAATACCGCTACAGCGGCCGCTATTTCCAAACTTCGTTCTGATTACTCTGATGCGGCTTCCGATACGGTTCGTGAACGTGTGCTGGCTTTGACCGGAGGCCGTCATGACCATATCCGGTTCATCGGCATGGAGCCGGCCGTGAAGCCTGCCGCCCTAGGAACGAAATCCGGCATCATCGGCGTTCTTGCCACGGCCGGCACGTTGAAAGGCTCCAAATATCTGAATACCAAGGGCCGTGTCGATGACAATGTCCGTGTAGTGGAGCATGTAGGCCGGGGCTTTGTCGAACTGGTAGAGTCCGGATGCCTTTCCGGAAAAGAAGCCGAATCCACCGTCCGGGCCAGCCTGAGTCCATTGCTCCAGGCAGGTGCCGATATCATTGTCCTCGGCTGTACCCATTACCCGTTCCTCCTTCCTGTCCTTCAGCGAGTTGCAGGTCCGGGCATCCGTTTCATTGACCCCGCTCCCGCCGTAGCCCGTCAGCTGGTCCACGTCATGTCCGAAGAACATCTCCTCTCGCCCGAAAAGGCTGACGAAGCGCTCCTGCAGTCATCCGAGCCTCTTTCAGAATCCGCAACAGCCCTCTCCCACTCCGGCGACTCCGCCCGCGCCAGCTCAAACAGTCCCTCCCACGCCCGGTCCGGCAGTCCCGTTCCCGCCCGCTCCGGCGCCCTCGTCCACCACGGCACCCCAGCGGTCACCCTCCTCTCCTCCGGCGACTCCGCTCCTCTGAATCACTTCTTTTCAATGATTTACTGCGGAAGATAATCTTCAGCAGTTCACATGCCATTTTCCACCGCCCAGGCGGGACGCGGTCACGCCACATTCCGTAACCCATTGATAATCAAATACCATT
>ERZ857629.3772-NODE-3772-length-12393-cov-3.211542_pt1 | contig 12393 bp, 8 predicted proteins | sample MGYA00519700_ERZ857629 | MGnify/ENA primary metagenome ERZ857629 (study PRJEB31778, sample SAMEA3449351) | human gut metagenome | biome: human gut; feature: human-associated habitat; material: faeces | place: United Kingdom | collected 2010/2012 ... | reverse complement strand
CGTTACCGCATATTCCATCATGCAGATTCTGGCGGAGACCGGTAAGATCACCGGCGGCGAGGTAAGATTCCACGGTGAGGATATTACCAAATGGAACAGCAAGCAGATGCAGAAGTTCCGCGGAGAAAAATGTTCCATCATTTTCCAGGATCCGATGACCAGCTTAAATCCGGTATTTACCGTTGGAAGCCAGCTGATGGAGGCAATATTATTACACACGGATAAGAATAAAAAAGAGGCGTGGGCGCGCGCGGTGGAGATGCTGACACTGGTCGGTGTCAATGAGCCGGAAAGCCGTATGAAGCAGTATCCGCATGAGCTGTCCGGTGGTATGCGTCAGCGTGTCATGATCGCCATGGCACTTGTCTGTGAACCGGATATCCTGATTGCAGATGAGCCGACAACGGCACTTGATGTGACAATTCAGGCACAGATTCTGGAACTGATGCAGGACCTGCAGAAAAAGCTTGGAATGGCGATTATCATGGTAACCCATGATCTCGGTGTCATTGCAAGTATGTGTGATGAGATTCTTGTCATGTACGGTGGACGTGTCTGCGAGCGCGGTACAGCGGATGATATTTTCTATCGTCCGGCACATGAGTATACCAAGGGACTGCTTCGTTCCATCCCAAAGGCAGACAATATGAACGAAAAGCTGGTGCCGATCGGCGGTACACCGATCAACCTGCTGCAGATGCCGGCTGGCTGTGCATTCTGCCCGCGGTGTGATGCGGCGATGAAGATCTGTCTTTCCGAGAAACCGGAAGAACTTCGCATCAGCGATACCCATCTGGCAAGCTGCTGGATGAACATCAAAGAGTTATATGAGGCACAGGAGGAGGCAGAGTAATGAGTGAGGAAAAGAACCTTCTTGAGGTAAGTCATTTAAAACAGTATTTTCCTGTGCATCAGGGATTTAAGACGATTCCGTTAAAAGCGGTGGACGATATTTCATTTGCAATCAAGCCGGGCGAGACACTTGGCCTGGTAGGAGAGTCGGGATGTGGCAAGACGACCGTCGGCAGAACGCTGCTTCGTCTGTATCAGCCGACTGCCGGACGCATTGTGTTCGACGGTAAGGTGCTTTTTGACAGCGGCGAGCAGTATGATGAGAATGGCAGGCTGATCGTAGATGCAAACGGCAGGCCGGTGCTTGGCAAGAAAGTGGATGTGGACATGCTTCCTTACCGCAGACAGATGCAGATGGTATTCCAGGATCCATATTCATCCTTGAACCCGCGTATGACGGTAGAGGACATTATCGGAGAGCCTCTGGATGTTCATAAATTATATGCGAATAAAAAAGAGCGCCGTGAGAAAATCTTAAACCTCATGGAACTGGTGGGACTGAATGCCGAGCATGCCATGCGTTATGCACATGAGTTTTCCGGCGGACAGAGACAGCGTATCGGTATTGCAAGAGCACTCGCGGTAAACCCGAAGTTTATCGTCTGTGACGAGCCGGTTTCTGCATTGGATGTGTCCATTCAGGCGCAGGTGGTAAATATGTTCGAGGAACTGCAGGACAAGTTGGGCGTGGCGTATCTGTTTATCGCTCATGATCTGCTGGTCGTTCACCATATTTCCGACCGTATTGCAGTTATGTATCTTGGAAAAATGATGGAGATTGCCGATGCCGATGAGTTAAACGGCAATCCGATGCATCCGTATACATTGAGCTTACTGTCAGCGGTTCCGATTCCGGATCCGGAGACAGCCAGACACAGCAAGCGTATCGTGTTGGAGGGAGATGTACCGAGCCCTCTGAAGATGCCGACCGGATGTCCGTTCCGCACCAGATGCAAATACGCAACAGAGCAGTGCGCAAAAGAGATGCCGCCGCTTTCCGACAGGGGCAGCGGACACTTCGTTGCATGCTGGAATAAGTAAGGTTTCAACGTTACCGAAAAGGTACGTGGAACATAGATCATTTTATAGGAGGAAAATCCTCTGCTCCTGTTGTGACAGTCGCATTTTCCTTCGGAAAACAAGGAGGATTCATTATGAAGAAATTAGTAGCATCATTACTGGTTGCTTCTATGGCACTTGGTCTTACGGCTTGTGGCGGATCATCTGATTCCACAGCAAGTACAGGCGAGTCCACAGGAACCGCTGCTGCTGGCACAGAGGCTGCAGCAACTGCAGAAGCAACAACCACAAACGCTGAGACAAATGTGCTCAACATCAACCTGGCAAGTGAGCCGGATTACCTTGATCCTGCATTAAACAGCTCCGTAGACGGCGGCTGCCTTGCAGTAAACTCTTTCGCAGGTCTTTATACCTATGATAAGGATGGTAATCTTATCCCGGCACTCGCAACCGATATGCCGGAAGTATCTGAGGACGGAACTGAGTACACCGTTCACATGATTGAGTCCAAGTGGAGCAACGGAGATGACTTAAAGGCATCTGATTTCGTATACAGCTGGAATCGTGTCATCGATGAGAAGACAGCAGCAGACTATGCTTACCTGTTCGACGTAATCGACCGCAACGATGACGGTACACTGGCAGTTGAGACACCGGATGATTACACACTCGTAATCAAACTTGTCAGCCCGTGCCCGTACTTTAACGACTTACTGGCATTCCCGACATTCTATCCGGTACATCAGGCATCCGTAGAGGCTGCTGATCCGGACGGCACTGTTCCTGGCAAGTGGGCACAGGAAGCTGGTTTTGTATGCAACGGTGCTTACACACTGGAGTCCTGGAACCACAACGAGAGCATGGTTTATGTAAAGAACCCGAACTTCTATGATGCGGCAAACGTAACCATGGACGAGCTTCACTTCATGTTAAGCGCTGATGATACAGCAATCTATGCTGCATACAACAGCGGTGACCTTGACTACATCGATACCGTACCGAACGATGAGATCCCTTCCTTAAACGGCGTCAATCCGGAGTTTGGTATTCTTGACAACCTGGGAACCTATTACATCGGCTTCAACGTAAACGACCCGGTCTTCGATGGCAAGACAGAGGAAGAGGCTGCTAAGATGCGTGAGGCAATAAGCTTACTGGTTGACCGTCAGTTCATCGTTGAGAACGTAGGCCAGACAGGTCAGATCCCGGCGGATTCTTTCGTACCGGAAGGTATGGCAGACGGTAACGGCGGCGTATTCAAGACAGCAGATACTTCTTACTATGATGCAACAGCTACCGGTGCCGGCGAGCTTGAGACAGCAAAGGGCTTACTGGAAGAGGCTGGATATACATTTACAGACAACGGTGACGGTACATACGCAGTAGATCCGGCAATCTCCATGACATACTTAACAAACGACGGTACAGCACACATTGCGGTTGCTGAGTCCGTACAGCAGGATGTTGCATTACTTGGTATCAACCTTGAGATCAAGTCTGAGGACTGGAATGTATTCCTTGAGGATCGTAAGAGCGGTAACTTCACCATCGCGCGTGAGGGATGGCTTGCAGATTACAACGACCCGGTTAACATGTTAGAGATCTTTACCTCTGATTCCGGTAACAACGATATGCAGTTAGGAAAGGGTACTCCGGTATCTTCTTCTCCGGACTGGACAGCATATGATGAGCTGATCAATCAGATCCGCACCACAACAGATTTTGCAGCGCGTGTTGACTTAATGCATCAGGCAGAGGATATGCTGATGGATACATGGGCAGTAGTTCCGATCTACTACTACAATGATATTTACATGCAGAAGTCTAACGTAACCGGTATCTACGCAACGATATTCGGTATGAAGTACTTCATGTACGCAACAAAGACAGCATAACATCATAAGAACTGACTGGTATGTATGACTGCAGGTGATGCATACTTATACAGGAAAGAGAAATCCCGGAACGGAGAGTAAAATCCGTTCCGGGATTTTTTGCGTGGAAAAACATGGAAAAAGAAAACTGCATATTTAGTCATGAAAAAATTGGGATCAAAAAATGAAAAATGACAGAAAAACAGCACAGAATAGAAGAAAAAGTAGAAAAAACAAATAAAACATAGTGTAAAAATATGCATAGAACCAAATGAGATTGTAAAAACATGCGAAACGAGGCAGAATGTGCCAGCGGGAAAAGTATTGACAAAAACAGTTTCCCATGTATAATAAAAAAAGTGTTGTGCGTGTGCAACATACAAGTGTATTTTGCAAAGTGTTCAGTGGACAAAGAGGTTCATTGTCACTTTTTTTTGTTACACAAAAATATTTTAGCGCAATAACGCGGTAATATTGCACTATGCAGTATGGCAGGCAGAGCGATGAGGCGGAAGCGGCGATGATCAAGAACCCTTACCAAAAGGATTATCAAAATGAATTAAAGCAGAACCGGCACGGTCTTCTGGTGACAAGAACGTCCTATCAGGGAGATTTTTATGTGCTTCCGTTTGATGAACAGCAGAAGCGGCGGACAGGCATTTTAAATGTCATCTGGACAATCGCGCTGTGGGTGATTGAGCTTGGAATGGGGCTTATAAACCCGGATTCGTCCCGCACGGCATGGATTGTATTTCCGTATCTGTTTGTGATACTTCCGCTTGGATACATGCTTTATGGTGCGGTCAGCTATATCGGAGCACCGCTCCGGATGCACCGGGCACATTATGAGACGGGGCTGCTTCGCATGAAGCGTTCCTGCATCGGGGCAATGGTATTGACGGGAATCGGAGCGTTTCTGGATCTTGTATACATGGTGCTGCACCGTGGTGGGATCCGTATGGGAATTGAATGTATCTATCTGATATGTCATTTCCTGTTTCTGGCGGTTGCATTTTTCTTCGGAAAGTATTATGACCGCAATTACAGCGGCATTCTGATTGAGAATGCTACAATGGAGTAGGTTTTTTCCTTATTATAAGGTTAAAACATAGATAATATTTTTATAAGGAGGAAATATTATGAAAAAAATGAGACAGACTCTTGCTTTGTTACTGGCAGGAGCACTGACTGTCGGTTCATTTGCAGGCTGCGGCGGAAGCAAGGCTGGCGGCGAGACAGCTGGAACCGAGACAGCAGGCACAGAGGCAGCAGGCACGGCTGCATCCGGCAGCGACACACCGCTCGTTATCGCAAATGACGGTATGAGCGAGAAGTTCAGCCCATTCTTCGTTGAGAGTGTGCCGGATCAGAACATCGTTGATGTGACACAGATTTCTCTGGTTTACAACGATCGTTCCGGTGAGTTTATTTACAATGGTATCGAGGGTGAGACCACTTCGTACAACGGTACCGACTATACTTACTACGGACCGACCGATCTGACCATCACAGAGAACGAGGACGGAACCGTATACTATGATTTCAAGCTTCGTGATGATCTGACGTTCTCTGATGGAGAGCCGGTAACCGCAGATGATATCATCTTCTCTTTCTATGTATTCTGCGATCCGACTTATGACGGAAGCGCATCTGTATATTCTCTCCCGATCGAGGGTATGGAAGAGTACAGAAGCGGTATGTCCACACTGGCATCTTTACTTGCGGCAGCGGGCGAGGATAACACAGACTTCACATACTGGACAGAAGATCAGCAGAACGCATTCTGGGATGCTGTAAATGACGGTGGTGCAGCATTTGCACAGGAGATCGTTGATTACTGCGTAGAGAACGGCGTCAGCGAAGAGGGCGACGTAGCAGGCGCAGCAGCACAGTGGGGATTCGACGGTCTTGCAGCAGATGCGACTGCTAAGGATTTCTTTATGGCAATCGGTGATAAGTACGGATGGAGCTTTACAGCTATGGAGGCAGAGTCTGCAGGAAGCGCTCTCTCCGATCTGATTCCGGAAGATGTATATGCATACGCTACCGAAGGTGTTGAGACCGGTGATGCAGCAGCAAACATTTCCGGTATCCAGAAGCTGGATGACAAGACCGTACGTGTTGTTTTAACAGAGGTCAGCGCACCGGCACTTCAGACTATGGATATCCAGATCGCACCGCTTCATTACTATGGTGATGAGAGTCAGTACGATTACGATAACAACCAGTTCGGTTTCACAAAGGGTGATCTTTCCGCAATCCGCGAGAAGACAACCGCTCCGCTCGGCGCTGGTCCGTATGTCTTCAAGAGCTACGAGAACAAGACGGTATATCTCGAGGCGAACGAGTCATACTACAAGGGAGCACCGGTTACCAAGGAGCTCCAGTTCAAGGAGACCGCTGAGGCAGATAAGCTTCCTGGTGTTGTTCAGGGTACAGTAGATATTTCTGATCCGTCCATCTCCAAAGAGGTTATGGCTCAGATCTGCTCCGAGAACAGCAACGGTGAGGCATCCGGTGATGTATTAACCACAGCTCTGTATGACAACAATGGTTATGGCTACATCGGAATCAACTCTCAGAATGTCAAGGTTGGCGATGATCCTTCTTCTGAGCAGTCCAAAGATTTAAGAAAAGCAATCGCAACTGTTATTTCCGTATATCGTGACATGGTGATCGATTCTTACTACGGAGACGCTGCATCTGTAATCAACTACCCGATTTCCAATACTTCCTGGGCAGCACCGCAGAAGTCTGATGCAGACTATGCGGTTGCATTCTCCAAGGATGTAGACGGTAACCCGATCTACACAGATGGTATGTCTGATGACGAGAAGTATGCAGCAGCACTTGACGCAGCACTCGGATTCTTCGAGGCAGCTGGTTACACAGTAACAGACGGCAAGCTGACAGCAGCTCCGGCCGGCGCGAAGTTAAGCTATGAGGTAATGATCGGCGGAGGCGGAAAGGGAGATCATCCTTCCTTCGGTATCCTGACCGCAGCATCCGAGGCACTCAAGAGCATCGGATTTGATCTGACAATCAACGACCTGGCTGACTCAACCATCATGTGGGATGCTTTAAACAGCGAGACCGCAGAGATGTGGTGTGCAGCATGGCAGGCAACCTTAGACCCGGATATGTTCCAGATCTATCACAGCGAAGGCGGCAGCGCAAACTACTATGCAATCTACTCTGACGAGCTGGATGAGCTGGTAATGGAGGGAAGAACCAACACTGACCAGGCATTCCGTAAGGCAGTTTATAAGGAAGCACTTGACTTCATCGTAGATTACGCTGTAGAGATTCCGGTATATCAGAGACAGAACGCTTCTATATTCAGTACACAGCGTGTCAATGCGGATTCCATTCCGCAGGATCTGACAACCTTCTATAGCTATCTCAACGAGATTGAGAAGATCCAGATGAACTAAGGATCAGAGTAACTGGCTGATGGTGGAAGAAGAGGGGAGCAGGCTCCCCTCTTCTACAACCTGTGCCATGGTGCATAGGGATTTAAAGGTATTTTGCAAGAGGATGCGTGACGCCTTTTTGCAAAATACCTTTAGCATCAGAAGCAGCGAGGAAAGGAAAAAGAATCATGAAGAAATTTGTTGTTAAGAGAGTATTGCTCTCGATTGTCATACTGTTCTTCGTCTCCATGATCATCTACGCGATCATGCGTTGCATGCCGTCGTCATTCGTGGAGCAGCAGGCACTGACATTGTCACAGAGACCGGGAGCAAAGAGTTATGACGAATGGGTGGCACAGTTAAATGCATCGTACGGTCTGGATACCGGTGTGATCCAGGGATATTTCCGCTGGGCAGCAAAAGCAATCCGCGGACAGTTCGGTGATTCCTGGTATTTTAACCAGCCGGTACTGACCAAATTCGCAAGTGTTATCTGGTATTCGTTTGCACTGTCACTGGCATCTTTTGTTCTGGAGATCATCATCGCAATTCCGGCAGGTATTGCCGCTGCGAGAAAGCAGTATTCTGCAACCGATTATACGATCACCGTTATTGCACTGGTCGGTATTTCTCTTCCGAGCTTTTTCGTTGCAACACTTTTAAAATGGGTCTTTTCCGTAAAGCTTGGCTGGTTCGACCTCTACGGTATTGTCGGACGTAACTATCAGAGCCTCTCTTCCGGACAGCAGATTCTGGATATGGCATGGCATCTGGTGCTTCCGGTAATCACACTGACGATCGTGAGCATCGGTTCCCTGATGCGTTACACCAGAACCAACATGCTCGAGGTGCTGAATGCGGATTACATCCGCACGGCGCGTGCGAAGGGACTGCCGGAGAAGCGTGTCATTCATTACCACGCATTCCGCAATATTTTAATCCCGATTATCACACTGCTCGGCGGTACACTGCCGGGACTCTTCAGTGGTGCCATGGTAACAGAGACTCTGTTCCAGATCCCGGGTATCGGATATACCTCTTACCAGGCGGTATTACAGGGTGACATTCCGTTTGTTATGTTCTACATGCTGTTTTCCGCGGTACTGATCTTACTTGGCAACCTGATTGCCGATATTTTATATGCAGTTGTGGACCCGCGTGTCCGCGTGAACTAGAAAGGAGGAGAGAACATGGAGAACGAGAAGAATAATATGAAGCTTGATGACGCGCAGCGTGTCCGCGTACTTTCCCCCGGAATGATGGTTGCAAAGCGGTTTTTCCGCAACAGACTGGCAATCGTAGGACTGGTTATCATTGTCTGTATGTTCCTGTTTGCATTTGTCGGAGGTGCAGTCAATCCGTATTCACAGAGTGAGGTGTTCTACCGCACGGAAGAGATGAAGAAGGACTACGCCGGTGCGGCAAAAATTGATGAGTTCCAGGTGTTCGCGGCGGACGGCGTGGAGCTTCCGAGCGATGTGTACTCCAAGATGATACTTGCCGTGACGAAAAATGCGCTGGTATTCGAGACCAGAGACGGACAGACACTGGCACTTGGCAGGATCGATGACGACACATACCATATCTATGCGGCAGAGCAGCAGATGAATCCACTGGCATTAAAGTCTGAGGAGCACGACGCTGCGGAGGCTGAGGGACAGAACCAGTTTACTTACGACGGCGTGGAGTATGTGTTCGATGCATCCGGTGTAAAAGAGACACTGTACACGACGACAGAGCTTGGTATTGCCTGCCGGAAGTCTGTGACGGCTTTCGACGAGGGCACAACATTTTCTTATGATTTTTACAGCAAGGTGCTGACCGCGATCGCAAACGGCGATAAGACCGTTGAGGCGGACGGCGTGAGCTACACGGTTGAAAATGAGGGCAGCGCTGCCATGGTTCACACGGCGGACGGCGCAGACTATGCCTATGTTTCGGATATGAGCATGAATCCGGTTTCCAGTGGTATCGTGCTGACACCGGCGTTCAAGGAGGCGGCTGAGGCTGCAATGACTGCCGGAGAGGATTCCTTTGAATATACGGACGAGCAGGGTGAGACCGACACTTATCTGATCAAGGATAAGAACGGTCAGTACACCATTCAGCGTTACCAGGAGACGCGTGTCATCGACAGTTATGCGGCTCCGTCTGCAAAGCACTGGTGCGGAACGGACGGCAACGGAATGGATCTTCTGGCGCGTCTGATGTACGGCGGACGAATTTCCCTTATGATCGGATTCGTCGTAGTTATTATCGAGCTTATCATCGGTATCATCGTAGGTGGTATCGCAGGATTTTTCGGTGGATGGGTGGACACACTCCTGATGCGTGTGGTAGATATCGTTTACTGTATCCCGGCGATCCCGCTGTATCTGATCCTCGGTTCGATCATGGATTACTACAAGGCTTCGGCAAAGACACGTATCTACATGCTGTGTATTGTCATGAGTATCATCGGCTGGGTCAGCATTGCCCGTATTATCCGCGGACAGATCTTGTCCCTGCGTGAGCAGGAGTTCATGACGGCGGCAGAGGCAACCGGTATCCGCGTAAGCCGTAGAATTTTCAGACATCTGATCCCGAATGTTATCCCGCAGCTTGTCGTATTCGCAAGTATGGGAATCGGTGATGTCATTCTTGCTGAGTCCACATTGAGTTTCCTGGGTCTTGGTATCAAGTATCCGGCAGCTTCCTGGGGAAGTATCATCAATGCGGTCAACGACTCTTACGTTATGACGAACTATTTATTCGTGTGGGTTCCGGCAGGTGTCCTGATCCTGCTCACGGTACTTGCATATAACTTTATCGGTGATGGTCTGCGTGATGCATTCGATCCGAAGATGAAACGGTAGGTGACAGGAATGGCATTTAATAATAAGAAGAAAAACGCAAATTATATCTCCGCAAAAGAATCCCGCGCTATTGCGCGGGAGAACCGCAAGATTACGCAGGAGATCGAGAAAAAAAGAAACAGAAAGCATATTCCGGAAGAGGAATATGTGACAAAGATGAAGAATCCGGAGAACTGCGTCGAGTTCGACAACGTTCAGACCTATTTCTTCACGGATATCGGAACGGTCAAGTCTGTCGACGGTGTATCGTTTGATGTGCCGCAGGGCAAGACGGTTGGTATCGTAGGTGAGTCCGGCTGTGGAAAATCGGTGACGAGTCTTTCCCTGATGCAGCTGGTACAGCGCCCGTCTGGTCAGACCGTAGGCGGAGAGATCCGTTTTAATACCGGCGATCATGTATACAATGTGGTCAACACGCCGACTTCTGTGATGCAGAAGCTGCGCGGCAACTATATGTCCATGATTTTCCAGGAGCCGATGACTTCCTTAAATCCGGTACTTCGTATCGGCGAGCAGGTGGATGAGGTTATTGCACTTCACAATCCGGACATGACAAAAGATGACGTCAAGGCACGTACCATCCAGATGCTGGAGATGGTCGGCATTGCCAACAAGGAAGGCGTATACCGGATGTATCCGCACGAGCTTTCCGGCGGTATGCGTCAGCGAATCATGATCGCAATGGCGCTCGCATGTAATCCGCGTCTGATCATTGCCGATGAGCCTACAACAGCGCTCGATGTGACGATCCAGGCACAGATCCTTGATCTGCTCCGCGGACTCAAGGATAAGATCAACAGCTCCATCATGCTGATCACACACGATCTCGGTGTGGTTGCAGAGATGGCAGATTATGTGGTCGTTATGTATGCGGGACGTGTCGTGGAAAAAGGAACGGCACGCGAGATTTTCAAAGACCCGAGACACCCGTACACCATCGGACTGATGAAGTCTAAGCCGGTGGTCGGAAAATATACGGAGAAGCTTTACAGCATTCCGGGAAGCGTTCCGAATCCGATTGATATGCCGGACTACTGCTATTTTAAGGATCGCTGTGAGATGTGTGTAGACGGCTGTGAGGGAGCATATCCGGGAATGTACCAGATTTCCCCGACTCATTTTGTAAGCTGCTACCGCTGTGCGGCGGAGGCAGTCGGCAAGGAAGGAGACACGAAGAATGAGCAATAACGAATCGACAAAGACAACCAATCAGAGCGACAATATTCTTGAAGTGTCTCATCTGAAAAAATATTTCCCGATTAAGGGAGGGTTCTTCGGCGGTGCGACAGGTAGTGTGAAGGCGGTCGACGATGTGTCCTTCAACATTAAGCGCGGCACTACCATGGGACTTGTCGGAGAGTCCGGATGTGGAAAGTCCACGACTGGAAGAACGATCTTACGTCTGATCGAGAAGACAGACGGCGAGATTCTCTTCAATGGCGAGGACATCAGCAAGTACGATAAGAAGCAGCTCCGCGATCTGCGTACAAAGATGCAGATCATTTTCCAGGATCCGTATTCATCCCTGTCTCCGCGTCTCCCGATCGGTGAGATCATCGGTGAGGCGGTGCGCGAGCACGGACTTGTGCCGAAGGAGCAGTTTGATGATTATGTCACCAAGGTAATGAAGGACTGCGGATTACAGGAGTATCACAAGGACCGTTATCCGCATGAGTTCTCCGGCGGACAGAGACAGCGAATCTGTATCGCGCGTGCGCTTGCGCTGAATCCGGAATTCATCGTGTGCGATGAGCCGGTATCCGCACTTGACGTGTCGATTCAGGCACAGATCATTAACCTGCTTCGCGATCTGCAGAAGGAGAGAGGACTGACCTATCTGTTTATCTCTCACGATCTGTCTGTCGTAGAGCATATTTCCGATACCGTGGGTGTTATGTACCTTGGCGGTATGGTGGAGTCCGGTGAGACTGCCGATATTTTCGGCAACCCTCTGCATCCGTATACGAAAGCGCTGTTTTCCGCGATTCCGATGCCGGATCCGGATGTCAGAAAGGAACGTATCCTCTTGAAGGGCGATATTCCTTCCCCGGCTAATCCACCTGCAGGCTGTAAGTTCCACACCCGCTGCAGCGAGTGCATGGAGATCTGTAAACACGAAGAGCCGCAGGTCAAGGATGTTGGCAACGGACATAAGGTAAAATGTCATCTCTATGATGAAAAATAGACGGGAGGCTGCTGCCTTAAGCGGACAGCTGACGTCGAAAGAGATGTACTAGGATAAAAGATCACATCTTTCGATTTCGATGGAAGTGTAGATGGAACATTCGTTGAAAAAAATGCGTGCATTTCTTCCGGCTGAATGTTTGCATCAGATTCCGTGTCTCTTCCACGTTTGGACAATCCGACGGGTGCATGTCC
>ERZ857629.3771-NODE-3771-length-12395-cov-2.488493_pt1 | contig 12395 bp, 8 predicted proteins | sample MGYA00519700_ERZ857629 | MGnify/ENA primary metagenome ERZ857629 (study PRJEB31778, sample SAMEA3449351) | human gut metagenome | biome: human gut; feature: human-associated habitat; material: faeces | place: United Kingdom | collected 2010/2012 ... | reverse complement strand
CCCAAAGCCTGAGCCCGGCCAGCGGGTACCCCGCCGACAGCAACCGCGACGCTGAATTTCTGTTTACCTCAATGCAGCAAGCCTTTGTGAAGCTGCGCCGTGGCGAAACCGGGCAACTGCCGCCGCCGATTCAAAATATGGATCAGTTCTGGTCACCGTCTGAGCAGTATGGCGTGCAGCAGGCGCTGAGTATGTCGTTGGTAGGTGATAAAGCGAAAGTGCGTCATGGCTTGCAGTCGATCCTGCGCGAAACCGACGCCGATGAGATTATGGTCAACGGGCAGATTTTCGACCACCAGGCGCGGCTGCATTCGTTTGAGCTGGCGATGGATGTTAAGGAAGAGTTGTTGGGATAGTGTGTCTTAACGCGGGAAGCCTTATCCGAGCTGGCAACGCTGTCCTACATAGACCTGATAAGCGAAGCGCATCAGGCATTGTGTAGGCAGCAGAAATGTCGGATAAGGCACCGCTGATTACTGATACACCGGCAGTAAATTAAAGCTCGATAAAATATGCACCAGTGCGTTGCCGACGCCAAACACCAGAATCAGCGCAATCATCGGCTTGCCACCCCAGACGCGGAATTTCGGGCTGCCAAAGCGTTTACGCGATGCACGGGCTAACAGCGCCGGAACAATTGCCGCCCAGATGGTAGCCGCTAAACCAGCATAACCAATGGCGTACAGGAATCCGTTCGGGAACAACAGCCCCCCCACAACTGGCGGGGCAAAGGTCAGCAATGCCGTTTTCAAGCGGCCCACAGCCGAGTCGTCGAAACCAAACAGATCTGCCAGATAGTCAAACAAACCCAGCGTTACGCCGAGGAACGAACTCGCTACCGCAAAGTTTGAGAACACGACCAGCAGCAGATCCAGACTACGGCTGTTCAGTACGCCGCTTAACGCCTGTACCAGCACATCAATATTACCGCCCTTCTCTGCAATACCGATAAACTCCGGACGCGGGATGTTACCCATCGTCGCCAGCAACCAGATGGTATACAGCGCCAGCGCCATCAGCGTACCGTACACCAGACATTTCACGATGGTTTTCGGATCTTTGCCGTAATACTTCATCAGGCTTGGCACGTTACCGTGATAACCAAACGATGCCAGACAGAACGGCAGGGTCATCAACAGATACGGTGCATAAGACGCATTGCTTTCGGCGACGTTGAACAATGTCGCAGGCTGCACATGCCCCAGCAGGCTACCAAAGGTGAGGAAGAAGGTAATGACTTTCGCCCCCAGCACAATCGCTGTCATGCGACTGACGGCTTTAGTGCTCAACCACACCACAAACGCTACCAGCAATGCAAAACCAAAACCCGCCGCCCGTGCCGGGACGTTTAGTGACATCTCTGCGAAGGTGTGATGCAGAATCGAACCACTGGCAGAAATATAGGCATAGGTCAGGATATAGAGCACAAAGGCAATGGAAATGCCGTTGACCACGTTCCAGCCTTTGCCCAGCAAATCTTTGGTGATGGTGTCAAAACTCGAACCGATTCTGTAATTCAGGTTAGCTTCCAGAATCATCAAGCCGGAATGCAGCATACAGAACCAGGTAAAGATCAGCGCCGCCATTGACCAGAAAAACCACGCCCCGGACATGACCACTGGCAGAGAAAACATCCCTGCGCCAATAATGGTGCCGCCGATAATCACCACGCCGCCAAGCAGCGACGGTGACGTTTGGGTGGTGGTTAGTGTTGCCATGAGGGCTTCTCTCCAGTGAAAAATAGTGCGACTGCGTTGTTATGCATTGCACTGTACCAGTACACGAGTACAAAAGACAGAAAAAAAGCCCCGATGGTAAAAATCGGGGCTGTATATATTATTTTACAGATTGTGTTCGCTGTTCAGCGATGATTACGCATCACCACCGAAACGACGACGACCGGTAGAATCATCACGACGCGGAGCGCGGCCTTCACGACGTTCGCCGCTAAAACGACGACCATCACCACGGCCACCTTCACGGCGTTCACCGCTGAAGTTACGACCGCCTTCACGACGTTCGCCACCGAAACCACGACCACCGCCACGACGCTCACCGCCAGTATGCGGCTGTGCATCGCCCAGTAACTGCATGTTCATCGGCTTGTTGAGAATGCGAGTGCGCGTAAAGTGTTGCAGCACTTCACCCGGCATACCTTTCGGCAGTTCGATGGTGGAGTGAGAAGCAAACAGCTTGATGTTACCAATGTAACGGCTGCTGATGTCGCCTTCGTTAGCAATCGCACCAACGATATGACGAACTTCAACACCATCATCGCGGCCCACTTCAATGCGGTACAGCTGCATATCGCCAACATCACGACGTTCACGACGCGGACGATCTTCACGGTCACCACGCGGGCCACGGTCGTTACGATCGCGCGGACCACGGTCATCACGGTCACGGAATTCACGTTTCGGACGCATCGGCGCATCTGGCGGTACGATCAGAGTACGTTCACCCTGTGCCATTTTCAGCAGTGCCGCAGCCAGAGTTTCGAGATCCAGCTCTTCACCTTCAGCAGTCGGCTGAATTTTGCTCAGCAGTGCGCGGTATTGATCCAGATCGCTGCTTTCCAGCTGCTGCTGTACTTTAGCGGCGAATTTTTCCAGACGGCGTTTGCCTAGCAGTTCTGCGTTCGGCAGTTCTACTTCCGGAATAGTCAGCTTCATAGTACGTTCAATGTTGCGCAGCAGACGACGCTCGCGGTTCTCAACGAACAGCAGCGCGCGGCCAGCACGACCCGCACGACCGGTACGACCGATACGGTGAACGTAAGACTCAGAATCCATCGGGATATCGTAGTTAACTACCAGGCTGATACGCTCAACGTCCAGGCCACGGGCTGCAACGTCGGTCGCAATCAGGATGTCCAGACGACCATCTTTCAGGCGTTCCAGTGTCTGTTCACGCAGCGCCTGGTTCATGTCACCGTTCAGCGCGGCGCTGTTGTAGCCGTTACGCTCAAGAGCTTCAGCCACTTCCAGAGTCGCGTTTTTGGTACGAACGAAGATAATCGCCGCATCAAAATCTTCCGCTTCCAGGAAACGTACCAGTGCTTCGTTTTTGCGCATACCCCAGACAGTCCAGTAGCTCTGGCTGATGTCAGGACGGGTAGTCACGCTGGACTGAATGCGCACTTCCTGCGGCTCTTTCATAAAGCGGCGGGTAATGCGACGAATCGCTTCCGGCATGGTTGCAGAGAACAGAGCGGTCTGATGACCTTCCGGGATCTGCGCCATAATGGTTTCAACGTCTTCGATGAAGCCCATGCGCAGCATTTCGTCAGCTTCATCCAGAACCAGACCGCTCAGTTTAGAGAGGTCCAGAGTGCCACGTTTCAGGTGGTCCAGCAGACGGCCCGGAGTACCGACAACGATCTGCGGCCCCTGACGCAGGGCGCGTAATTGCACGTCATAACGCTGGCCGCCGTACAGAGCAACCACATTTACGCCGCGCATGTGTTTAGAGAAATCCGTCATTGCTTCAGCAACCTGTACCGCCAGTTCGCGGGTCGGTGCCAGCACCAGAATCTGTGGTGCTTTCAGCTCAGGATCAAGATTCTGCAACAGAGGTAAAGAGAATGCTGCAGTTTTTCCGCTCCCCGTCTGGGCCATACCCAGAACGTCGCGGCCATTCAGCAGATGTGGAATACACTCTGCCTGAATTGGAGATGGTTTTTCGTAACCCAGATCGTTAAGGGCTTCAAGGATAGGAGCCTTCAGGCCCAGATCTGCAAAAGTGGTTTCGAATTCAGCCATGTAGTACGTGTGCCTCAAAATTAATGGCGGCCAGTCTACATAACTCATCATGAAATTGATCAGCAATTTTCATTGAAAAGTGTGAACCGGCTCAAAGTAGGTGTATTAACGAACAACAACGCCCTCACCCGTTAAGGTGATGGCAATCAAAAAAGATTACGGGCTGATGTGTACGTCAGCTATTGCTGGTCCGATTCTGCCAGGTCATCTTGGTCCTGGCCCAGGAGCGATAATTCCAACAATGCGTATCGGTGCTCAACAAAGTTATGAACGTTGTTGGCAACCGCCAGTTTGAACAGTGCCGTGGCGCTGTCCAAATCCCCCAGACTTAGGTAGTACTTACCTAAATAGAAGTTGGTTTCACTGAGATGCTCAGCGAGCGAGGTGTTATCCGTTGCGTCCGCCTTGAGCCTTTCCATTAACGTTTGTTCGCTAATGTTGCCCAGGTAGAACTCGACAATGTTCCATCCCCACTGTTCCTTATCCGATTTTTCGAAGTGCTGTTTCAACACTTCTTTAGCCTGCTTCTCATCGAGCTTCTGCTCGGCGAGATAAAGCCACAGACTACGGAAAGGATCATTGGGATCGTCTTGATAAAACGCCAGCAGATCATCTTGCGCTAACTTGTCACGACCGCCGTAATATAATGCGATCCCGCGATTCAAGTGCGCGTAGTTGTAAGTTGGATCAAGCTCAAGTACAGAATCAAACGCTTCATAGGCAGCATCAAAATTGCCTGCCTGCGTTAAATATATGCCTAAGTAATTGAATACTTCAGGCATATCCGGTCGGATTGCCAGCGCTTGCGAAAAATCGTTACGCGCTAATGCCCTCAGACCGAGACTATCATACAACACTCCGCGCTCATATAAAAGCTGTGCGCGTTCGTCATCGGTTAAAGCCCGACTGGCAAGGATTTGTTCCATACGTGCCAGAATCACTTCCTGCTGTAAAGTCGGTTGCAATGGTACCGCGAGGACTTCACTTTTACGCCAGGAAGTATTACTGCATCCTGCAAGCGTAAGTGCTGTCGCAACGAAACACCAGCGCAAAAAAGGCTTCATTTCCCACTCCCGAAGACCACGGTTGAATGAACGTCCTGTTCCCGGTTGCTAACAAGGCGTCCTGCCCGGTTAAAAGCCCCCCGCCGCAGCGGAGGGCAAATGGCAACCTTACTCGCCCTGTTCAGCAGCCGGAGCTTCCGGTGCTGCAGCAGGTTGAGACTGCTCAGTCGCTTCTTTAATGCTCAGACGGATACGGCCCTGGCGATCAACTTCCAGAACTTTCACCGGTACTTCCTGACCCATCTGCAGGTAATCGGTCACTTTCTCAACGCGTTTGTCAGCGATTTGAGAGATGTGGACCAGACCTTCTTTACCGCCGCCGATGGCAACAAATGCGCCAAAGTCAACGATACGGGTCACTTTACCAGTGTAGACGCGGCCCACTTCGATTTCTGCAGTGATCTCTTCGATACGACGAATAGCATGTTTCGCTTTCTCGCCGTCGGTCGCTGCAATCTTCACAGTACCGTCATCTTCGATTTCGATGGTGGTGCCAGTTTCTTCGGTCAGAGCACGGATTACAGAACCGCCTTTACCGATAACATCTTTGATCTTGTCCGGGTTGATCTTGATGGTATGGATACGCGGTGCGAACTCAGAGATATCGCCACGCGGCGCGTTGATCGCCTGTTCCATTACGCCCAGGATATGCAGACGCGCACCTTTAGCCTGGTTCAGCGCAACCTGCATGATCTCTTTGGTGATACCTTCAATTTTGATATCCATCTGCAGTGCAGAGATACCGTCGCGGGAACCTGCAACTTTGAAGTCCATATCGCCCAGGTGATCTTCGTCGCCCAAAATGTCAGACAGTACAACGTAGTTGTCGCCTTCTTTCACCAGACCCATTGCGATACCCGCAACGGCAGCTTTGATCGGCACACCTGCGTCCATCAGCGCCAGAGACGCGCCGCACACGGAAGCCATAGAAGAGGAACCGTTGGATTCAGTGATTTCAGACACAACACGTACGGTGTACGGGAATTTGTCCATATCCGGCATGACTGCCAGCACGCCGCGCTTCGCCAGACGACCGTGACCAATTTCACGACGCTTCGGAGAACCGACCATGCCGGTTTCGCCTACGGAGTACGGAGGGAAGTTGTAGTGGAACAGGAAGGTATCGGTACGTTCGCCCATCAGTTCATCAAGAACCTGCGCGTCACGAGCAGTACCCAGCGTTGCGGTAACCAGCGCCTGCGTTTCACCACGGGTGAACAGCGCAGAACCGTGAGTACGCGGCAGCACGCCAGTACGCACATCCAGACCACGGATCATATCTTTTTCACGACCGTCGATACGCGGTTCGCCTGCCAGTACGCGGCTACGAACAACGTTTTTCTCGATCGCGTGCAGAATTTCACCCAGTTCGTTTTCGTCCAGGGTTTCGTCTTCAGCAAGCAGCGTCGCGATGGTTTCAGATTTGATGACATCAACCTGCGCATAACGCTCTTGTTTGTCGGTGATGCGGTAAGCATCGCTCAGGCGAGCTTCAGCCAGTGCAGCAACGCGCGCGTTTAGCGCTTCGTTTACCGGCTCCGGCTGCCAGTCCCAACGCGGTTTACCGGCTTCTTTCACCAGTTCATTGATGTTCTGAATAACAACCTGCTGTTGTTCATGACCGAACACTACTGCGCCCAGCATCTGGTCTTCGCTCAGCAGTTGAGCTTCAGATTCAACCATCAGTACAGCGGCTTCAGTACCGGCAACAACCAGATCCAGTTTGCTCTCTTTCAGCTCGTCCTGAGTCGGGTTCAGTACGTACTGGTCATTGATGTAACCTACGCGGGCAGCACCAATCGGGCCATTGAACGGAATACCAGACAGAGACAGCGCTGCGGAAGCACCAATCATCGCGACGATATCCGGGTTAACTTGCGGGTTAACAGAAACCACGGTGGCGATAACCTGAACTTCGTTGACGAAGCCTTCCGGGAACAGCGGGCGAATCGGGCGGTCAATCAGACGCGCGATCAGGGTTTCGCCTTCGCTTGGGCGGCCTTCACGACGGAAGAAGCTACCCGGGATACGACCAGCAGCGTAGGTACGCTCCTGATAGTTAACGGTCAGTGGGAAGAAGTCCTGACCTGGTTTGGCTTTTTTCTGGCCAACAACGGTAACGAATACCGCGGTGTCATCCATGCTAACCATAACAGCGGCAGTAGCCTGACGAGCCATCATGCCGGTTTCCAGAGTCACGGTGTGTTGGCCGTACTGGAATTTACGAACGATCGGATTAAGCAATGTAATATCCTTTCTCTTTCTTAGACAGTACCTTACGGCACTGGTGTTAATACCCGATCTTCTGCGCATCCTCGCGACTAATGACAACCCTAACCCAGCTCTATGTGGGTAAAGCCTCTCATTAGCCGCGCGAACCTCTGCAACGGAAGATCATTCATAGCAACAATACATTAGTTTCCAGTGAATTGCTGCCGTCAGCTTGAAAAAAGGGGCCACTCAGGCCCCCTTTTCTGAAACTCGCAAGAATTAGCGACGCAGACCCAGGCGCTCGATGAGCTGGGTGTAACGTGCTACGTCTTTACGTTTCAGGTAGTCGAGCAGTTTACGACGCTGAGAAACCATGCGCAGCAGACCACGACGGCTGTGGTGATCTTTTTTGTGCTCTGCAAAGTGGCCCTGCAGGTGGTTGATCTGTGCAGTCAGCAGTGCTACCTGAACTTCGGTAGAACCGGTGTCGTTTGCGTCACGACCAAACTCAGAAACGATTTTAGCTGTTGCTTCAGTACTTAGAGACATTTTAAAACTCCAAAGTATATAGAATGAAAGGACGCCGATCTCTAATTCAGCGATCCCAGTGTACGTTACGCAAAGTGTTAAACAATTTACGCGACGTTAAGCGGCAGTATTCTACTCGTAGCGACCTGTTATCGCAAGACGGTTAACATTACGCCGGGTATTCAACCACCAGGCGACGAGGCGCAACGCGGCCTTCATCGTCAATTTCGCCCATACCGATAAATTTGCCGTTCTCACCTTCCGTGACGCGAACCAGTCCTTCCAGTGGCGCACCAGATGTACGAACCGGGTTACCATTTTTGAAGTAAACAGAAGACGTTAACGGAAGATTCACCACCGGATAGTCCGAAGCTGGACTGTCCATTGGCATCAGTAATGGATCAAGTAACTCCGCGGCTGGAATATCCTGCTGTTCAGCTTGCTCAACAAGTTCACGCAGGTGCTCCAGGGTCACCATCCGTTCAACCGGATATTTACTTACCGCCAGACGGCGCAGGTAAATAACATGCGCGCCACAGCCGAGTTTTTCACCCAGGTCATCAATGATGGTGCGGATATAAGTGCCTTTTGAGCAGTGAATTTCCAGCTCCAGCTCATTGCCTTCATGGCGAATAAACAGCAATTCATAAACGGTAATCGGACGCGCTTCACGCGGAACTTCAATGCCCTGACGCGCATATTCGTACAGTTTTTTGCCCTGATATTTCAGTGCTGAATACATCGAAGGGATCTGTTCGATATCGCCACGGAAAGTATCCAGTGCCGCTGCCAGCTGCTCTGCGCTAAAGGTTACCGGACGTTCTTCAACGATCTGTCCGTCGGCATCAGAAGTATCGGTACGCTGTCCAAGACGCGCAATGACCCGATAGCGTTTGTCGGAGTCCAGCAGATACTGGGAAAACTTCGTCGCTTCCCCGAGGCAAATCGGCAACATGCCGGTCGCCAGCGGGTCCAGCGCACCGGTATGCCCGGCACGGTTGGCGTTATATATACGTTTCACTTTTTGCAGCGCATCGTTGCTGGACATACCCTGAGGTTTATCCAGCAACAAAACGCCGTTAATGTCGCGACCGCGACGACGAGGACGACTCATTAGTCCTCCTTGCTGTCGTCCGGGTTAACACGACGTTCTTCGTCATGTTTGACCACGCTGGTCACCAGGTTTGACATGCGCATCCCTTCAACCAGAGAGTTGTCGTAGAAGAAGGTCAGTTCCGGCACGATACGCAGGCGCATCGCTTTCCCCAGCAGGCTGCGGATGAAACCAGAAGCTTCTTGCAACGCTTTGATGCCCGCTTTAACCGCGTCTTCATCTTTGTCGTTGAGGAACGTCACATATACTTTGGCATACGCCAGGTCGCGAGACATTTCGACACCGGAAACGGTGGTCATCATGCCCAGGCGAGGATCTTTAATTTCACGCTGCAGGATGAGAGCGATCTCTTTTTGCATTTCCTGCGCTACGCGCTGCGGGCGACCAAATTCTTTCGCCATAATAAATTCTCCTGACAAAAAAGGGGCTGTTAGCCCCTTTTTAAAATTAATTTCAGGTGGAAGGGCTGTTCACGTTGACCTGATAAGACGCGCCAGCGTCACATCAGGCAATCCATGCCGGATGCAGCGTAAACGCCTTATCCCGCATGGAACCCTAAAAACCTTAAGCAATGGTACGTTGGATCTCGATGATTTCGAATACTTCGATCACATCGCCAGTGCGGACGTCGTTGTAGTTCTTAACGCCGATACCACATTCCATACCGTTACGGACTTCGTTAACGTCATCTTTGAAGCGGCGCAGGGACTCCAGCTCGCCTTCGTAGATAACCACGTTGTCACGCAGAACGCGGATCGGGTTGTGACGTTTAACCACACCTTCGGTAACCATACAGCCTGCGATGGCACCAAATTTCGGCGATTTGAACACGTCACGAACTTCCGCCAGACCGATAATCTGCTGTTTCAGTTCCGGAGACAGCATACCGCTCATCGCCGCTTTCACTTCGTCAATCAGGTTATAGATGACGGAGTAGTAACGCAGATCCAGGCTTTCCGCTTCAATCACTTTACGTGCAGAGGCATCAGCACGTACGTTAAAGCCAACCAGGATGGCGTTGGACGCCGCAGCCAGGGTGGCGTCGGTTTCGGTGATACCACCTACGCCAGAACCGATGATCTTCACTTTAACTTCGTCAGTAGACAGTTTCAGCAAGGAGTCGGAGATCGCTTCGACAGAACCCTGTACGTCTGCCTTCAGGACGATATTCACTTCGTGAACTTCGCCTTCGGTCATGTTGGCGAACATGTTCTCGAGTTTAGATTTCTGCTGACGCGCCAGTTTAACTTCGCGGAATTTACCCTGACGATAGAGTGCAACTTCACGCGCTTTCTTCTCGTCACGTACAACGGTAACTTCATCACCCGCAGCCGGTACGCCGGACAGGCCGAGGATTTCCACCGGAATGGACGGACCCGCTTCCAGCACTTCCTGACCCAGTTCGTTACGCATCGCACGAACACGACCGTATTCGAAGCCACACAGAACGATATCGCCCTTGTGCAGAGTACCTTCACGTACCAGAACGGTAGCAACCGGACCACGACCTTTATCGAGGAAGGATTCGATAACCGCACCGCTCGCCATACCTTTACGTACCGCTTTCAGCTCCAGAACTTCCGCCTGCAGCAGGATAGCGTCCAGCAGTTCATCGATACCGGTACCCGCTTTCGCAGATACGTGTACGAACTGGCTTTCACCGCCCCACTCTTCCGGCAGGATGCCGTACTGGGAGAGTTCGTTCTTAACGCGATCCGGATCAGCTTCTGGTTTATCGATCTTGTTCACTGCAACCACCACCGGTACCTGCGCCGCTTTCGCGTGCTGGATTGCTTCGATGGTCTGCGGCATCACACCGTCGTCGGCAGCAACAACCAGGACTACGATGTCCGTTGCCTGCGCACCACGAGCACGCATTGAAGTAAACGCGGCGTGCCCCGGGGTGTCCAAGAAGGTGATCATGCCGTTTTCAGTTTCAACGTGGTATGCACCAATGTGCTGGGTAATGCCGCCCGCTTCGCCAGAGGCCACTTTCGTTGAACGAATGTAGTCCAGCAGAGAGGTTTTACCGTGGTCAACGTGACCCATGATGGTCACAACCGGCGCGCGCGGTTCAGCCGCAGCACCCGTGTCACGGTCGCTCATTACCGCCTCTTCCAGCTCGTTTTCACGACGCAGGATAACTTTATGGCCCATCTCTTCAGCAACCAGCTGTGCGGTTTCCTGATCGATAACCTGGTTGATGGTTGCCATTGCGCCCAGTTTCATCATCGCTTTGATGACCTGAGAGCCTTTAACCGCCATCTTGTTCGCCAGTTCGCCAACGGTGATAGTTTCGCCGATCACAACGTCACGGTTAACGGCCTGAGCAGGCTTCTGGAAGCCTTGCTGCAGCGAAGAACCTTTACGTTTTCCGCCTTTACCGCCACGTACTGCTGCGCGTGCTTCTTCACGATCAGCTTTTGATTCAGCGTGTTTGTTGCCTTTCTTCGGACGCGCTGCTTTCGCGTTACGACCACGGCCACGGCCGCCTTCGACTTCACGATCGCTTTCGTCTTCTGCCTGGCGAGCATGTTGAGAAGTAGTGACGTGATAATCGCTGGAATCTTCAGTCGGTTCCGCGTTATCAGTCCATTTGTTTTCTTCCGCCATACGACGTGCTTCTTCAGCAACGCGACGTGCTTCTTCTTCGAGTTTACGACGCGCTTCTTCTTCAGCTTTACGCTTGAGCTCTGCAGCTTCCTGCTCACGGCGGGCTTTTTCAGCCTGGGCGTTTTTAGTCATATCGTCTTGTTGATTGCTCACTTTGTCTTTTTCCGCAGCTTCACGTTTCGCTTGTTCAGCAGCTTCACGTTTCGCTTGTTCAGCAGCTTCACGCTTAGCTTGTTCTGCGGCCTCACGTTCAGCTTTTTGTTGCGCCTCGCGTTTAGCCGATTCTTCTGCCTCACGACGGGCTTGCTCTTCCGCTTCACGCTGCGCTTGCTCTTCCGCTGCAAGGCGTTCAGCCTCTTGCGGATCGCGTTTCACAAAGGTGCGTTTCTTGCGGACTTCGATTTGTACCGATTTGCTTTTTCCACCGGTACCAGGAATGTTAAGGGTGCTGCGTGTTTTACGTTGCAGCGTCAATTTGTCCGGGCCTGAATTTTTCTGATTCAGGTGGTCAATCAAAGTCTGTTTCTCTTGTGCAGACACAGAGTCGTCAGCAGACTTCCGGATACCTGCATCAGCAAATTGCTGTACCAGGCGTTCCACGGAGGTCTGTCGCTCTGCGGCCAGAGTTTTAATCGTTACATCTGTCATGCTGTTCCTTCCTGCTACAGTTTATTACGCTTCGTCACCGAACCAGCAAATATTACGGGCAGCCATAATCAGTGCTCCGGCTTTTTCGTCGGTCAACCCTTCGATATCAGCCAGATCATCAATGCCCTGTTCGGCGAGATCTTCCAGCGTACAAACGCCACGGGCGGCCAGTTTGAATGCCAAATCACGATCTACCCCTTCAAGGTTCAGCAGATCGTCAGCCGGTTTGTTATCACCGAGGCTTTCTTCCTGGGCCTGTGCAATGGTGGCCAGTGCATTTTTAGCACGCTCGCGCAGTGCTTCAACGGTCGGCTCATCAAGGCCTTCGATTTCCAACAGCTCTTTCATCGGCACATAGGCCAGTTCTTCCAGCGTCGAGAAGCCTTCTTCTACCAGAACAGTCGCGAAGTCTTCGTCGATGTCGAGATATTTGGTGAAGGTGTCGATCGCTGCGTG
>ERZ857629.3770-NODE-3770-length-12398-cov-6.099328_pt1 | contig 12398 bp, 11 predicted proteins | sample MGYA00519700_ERZ857629 | MGnify/ENA primary metagenome ERZ857629 (study PRJEB31778, sample SAMEA3449351) | human gut metagenome | biome: human gut; feature: human-associated habitat; material: faeces | place: United Kingdom | collected 2010/2012 ... | reverse complement strand
ATGTCGCAGATTTTTTTGCAAAGATTGTAGATTATAAATCTTCTTTTACAAGCAGACATTCTATAGAAGCGGCTGAAAAAGCAGCTTTCCATCATGAAAAATTAAATGGAAAAGGGTATCCTTTTGGAAACATCAGGAATTTATACATAAACTTGATGAATTTATGGAACATCACAATGATGAGGTAGAAGATCAAGATGAACAGATTATGGGAATTTTAAAATATCTCACAGAGTGGTTAGTTAATCACATTCTGTATGTCGATGGTCAAATTCCAAAAGGCTGATATAGTAAGAAAGGCTGTTATTTTTTAGTGAGTAGCAGCCTTTTTTATTTTGAATATAAAATATGACACATACACTTGACAATATGCATACGTAGAGGAAACGCATCAAGTGCTTGCTAAGCGAAACTTTGTGCCGGCAGTAAGAGGAGGTATGCGTACAGTCTCTTTCGGTCCGTCTACAAGGAAGTTACCGGTTCCGGCTGATACTGCATTTTTAAGAATATCAATGCTTTGGAATGTCAAGGGAGGCTTATGCTACGACGGTTGCGTTTTTGCTGATGACCATAAAAGGAATTTTGTTGTGGCAATACACGAAAGGATTGCACATCAAATAGATTTGTACGCTTTTGGGTTTGATAAAAGGGAAAAAATATTTTTGACAATAAACAGTATATAACAGTTGACAACAGACATGAACTGTTATATACTGTTTATTGCAAAGGAGAAATTGAAATATGCATATTATATTGAATCATTCCTCGATGGTACCAATTTATGAACAATTAATGGAACAGATAAAATCCGAAATCATTCAATCTAAGCTGAGAGACGGAGAGGCTCTGCCTTCTGTGAGGACGCTTGCAGGAGAACTCCGAATCAGCGCATTGACGGTCAAAAAGGCATATGACAGGCTGGAGGAAGACGGATTTGTTACAACCGTTCACGGCAAAGGAACTTTTGTGACCGCGTCCGATAAATCGTTAGCGATTGAGGCGCGCAGAAGGGCTGTGGAAGAGGAGTTCGACAAAGCGATTGATAAGGCGAAAGCAGCCGGAATGGAGAAAGGCGAAATTCTGGAAATTGTCAATCTTTTGTTGGATGAGAAATAATTTTCGTTTACGGAAAATGGAGGATTCCCATGATAGTATTGCAGGATGTAAAAAAGAATTACGGTAATTTTCAGTTCCATTTGTCCATGGAAATTCCCGATGGACAGATTACGGGACTGGTAGGAAAAAACGGAGCGGGCAAAAGTACCGCCATCAAACTGATTCTCGGTCTGATTAAACCGGACAGCGGAAAAGTAACGGTTTTGGGGACGGAGAGTGCGCACCTGCCGGTTTTCGAAAAAGAAAAAATCGGTGTGTCACTGGCGGAGTCCGGGTTCAGCACGCAGCTTAGTACAGCGGATGTGGAGCATATTCTGGCAAAGATGTATCCGCAGTTCGATAAAGAATATTTTGACAGAAAATGCCGGGAACTGAATCTCCCCAAGAATAAGAGAATCCGGGATTTTTCGACCGGTATGAAGGCAAAGCTGAGGGTTTTGACGGCAATGACGCATAAGGCAAAGCTGTTGATTATGGATGAACCCACCGCCGGGCTGGACGTGGAGGCGAGGAATGAAATCCTCGATATGCTGCGGGAGTATGTGGCGCAGGATGAGGAGAGAACGATTTTAATTACCTCGCATATTTCCACCGATTTGGAAACGCTGTGCGATGACATTTATCTGATTAATGACGGCAAGCTGGTTCTTCATGAGGACACGGATGTGATTCTGGGGCAGTACGGCATCTTAAAAGTGGACGAAGCACAGTATGAAAAACTGGATAAAGATTATATCTTAAAGAGCCAGAAGGAACCTTACGGATATGCCTGCTTTACCAGCGACAAAAAGTTTTATCAGGAAAACTATCCGCAGATTGCAGTGGAAAAGGGCGGGATTGATGAATTGATTCTTATGATGACAGGAGGATACAGGTAATGGCAGGATTGTTGGAAAAAGATTTCAGACTGCTTTTTCAGAGAAAACAGGCGCTTGTTTTGTTTCTGGTTCTTGCAGTTGTGTTTGGATTTACCATGAACGGAACTTTTATACTGGGGTATTTACCCTTTTTGATGACGGTGCTCATGGTCAGCACCATAGCGTATGATGAAATGGAAAACGGCTATCAGTTTTTAATGACGCTGCCCATCAATGCCAAAACTTATGTGACGGAAAAGTATCTGTTCTGTATCGGCGGTGCTTCTGCTTCATGGATTTTAGCGGTAATACTTTATCTTGCGGCAAAAGCAGTCCGGGGAGAAACCATAGATTTTCTTGCTGACCTGCCAAATACAGTTGCTATTTTACCGATGATATTCATTTTGCTGTCCATACTGATTCCGGTACAGATAAAATTCGGGGCAGAAAAAAGTCAGGTTGTTATGGCGGTGGGATGCGGTATTCTGGTAGGAGGCGTTTTCCTGTTTGCAAAGGTAGTTGGAGAGGATGTGCTGAAAAATGCGTTTTCCTTCCTTAATAAAATCAATGGCTCCGTGCTGGCGGTGGGGGCAGTGGCACTTACGGTAATGATAGTAGCCGTGTCCTATCTGTTCAGTTACAGAACACTCCAAAAGAAAGAATTTTAAATAGGCACCAGTCCGGCAACGGCATTTATAAGTGACAGCTACGCAGGGTTTTTCCGGTGTGAGGGAAAACCCTGCGTTTTTGTGTCGGCACGATACCGATTTTTTCCCGGTTATGCTTATATACTTCCTTAAAATAAGGAAACTCCGGTAATTGCCTTATTGACAGTTCAGGGGAAAAAATATATCATAGAATAGATAAAAATGGAAGAAGAATGCCCGGACGGAGAAATCCGGTGAGGATGGGGCAGAAAGAGGAGAAAATGGCACTTAGCAAGAAGCCTGTAACGGGCATGAAGGATATTTTGCCGGAGGAGATGCAGATTCGGGATTATGTCATCAGTGTAATCAAGGACACCTATGGCAAGTTCGGATTTACCTCTATTGAAACTCCATGTGTGGAGAATATTGCCAACTTAAGCAGCAAGCAGGGCGGCGATAACGAAAAACTGATTTTCAAGATTTTAAAGCGTGGCGAAAAACTGAACGTGGAAGCAGCCACAACGGAGGAGGAAGTGGTGGACAGCGGACTGCGTTATGATCTGACTGTTCCGCTGGTTCGTTTTTATTCCAATAATGCGGCACAGCTCCCCAATCCCTTCAAAGCGCTTCAGATGGGTAATGTATGGAGAGCGGACAGACCCCAGAGAGGCAGATACCGTCAGTTCATGCAGTGCGATATCGATATTTTGGGAGAGCCTTCCAATTTAGCGGAAATCGAATTGATTCTTGCCACCACCACAACTCTCGGAAAATTAGGATTTAAGAATTTCCAGATTCGTATCAACGAGAGAAGGATTTTGAAGGCAATGGCGGCGTACAGCGGTTTCACGGAGGATTCCTATGACAGTGTGTTCATTACCCTTGACAAGATGGACAAGATTGGTCTGGAAGGGGTGGAGGCAGAACTGCTGGAGAACGGTTTTGCAAAGGACAGTGTAGATAAATATCTGGACCTGTTCAAAGGATTATCCGAGGCAGCCGACGGAGTTGCCTATCTTGCAGATACCTTAAAAGATTATCTGGAACCGGAAATTGCACAGGGACTGAAAGAAATCATGGACAGTGTCAGCTCGACAAAGTCCTCCGACTTTGAAATTGTATTTGATGCCACTCTGGTGAGAGGAATGTCCTATTACACCGGCACGATTTTTGAGATTGCCATGCCGGAGTTCGGCGGAAGCTGCGGTGGCGGCGGCCGTTACGACAAGATGGTAGGAAAGTTTACCGGAAATGATGTGCCTGCCTGTGGATTTTCCATCGGATTTGAGCGTATTATCATGCTCCTTATGGAGCGGGGGTTCAAAGTTCCCACCAGACCGAAGCAGGTTGCATACCTGATTGAAAAAGGTGTGGGCGGAGAAGAACTGTGCAAGGTAATTGCCCAGGCACAGGAAGCAAGAAAAGACGGCACACAGGTGCTTGTAGCCCGCATGAATAAGAATAAGAAATTCCAGAAAGAGCAGCTTACCAAAGAGGGATATGAAGAATTTGTGGAATTTTACAAAGACCCTTTAAAACAGTAATGCTGGATGCAGACAAAACAGCAGTTAAGTAATAATTAAGTAATCATAAAGAAGTAAAACAGATACAGAATCGAGGTTTATTATGGCAGAGTCAATGAAAGGACTGAAGAGGACACACCGTTGCGGTGAACTTTCAGCAGCAAATGTAGGAGAAACCGTCACCGTTATGGGATGGGTACAGAAACAGCGTAACAAAGGTGGTATTATCTTTGTGGATTTGCGTGACCGTGCAGGTATTTTGCAGGTGATTTTTGAGGAGAGCGACTGTGGGGCAGAGAATTTTGCCAAAGCGGAAAAACTCAGAAGTGAATTTGTGGTAGCAGTTGTGGGTAAGGTGGAAAAGCGTGCCGGCGCAGTCAACGAGAATCTCTCCACCGGTGAGATTGAAGTCCGTGCAGCACAGGTGCGTATTCTTTCCGAGTCAGAGACGCCGCCTTTCCCCATTGAGGCAGACTCCAAGACGAAGGAAGAGCTTCGTTTAAAATACCGTTATCTGGATTTGAGAAGACCGGATTTGCAGAAAAATCTGATTCTGCGCAGCAAGATTGTAAATGAAATCCGCAATTTTATGGCAGGAGAAGGATTCCTTGAGATAGAGACTCCTATTTTGCAGAAGTCCACACCGGAAGGAGCAAGAGATTACCTTGTTCCCAGCCGTGTGCATCCCGGCAGCTTTTATGCCCTGCCCCAGTCACCCCAGCTGTTTAAACAGCTTTTGATGTGCTCCGGATATGACAGATATTTCCAGATTGCAAAATGCTTCCGTGACGAGGATTTACGTGCGGACAGACAGCCGGAGTTTACACAGGCGGATCTTGAGATGTCCTTTGTGGATGTGGATGATGTTATTGACGTAACGGAGAGAATGGTGGCTAAGGTTTGCAAGGAAGCCATCGGACTGGATGTACAGCTTCCCATCAAGCGTATGACATGGAACGAGGCAATGAACCGTTTCGGTTCCGACAAGCCGGATACCCGTTTCGGTATGGAGTTGGTAGATGTATCTGAGGTAGTAAAAGGCTGTGGATTCGGCGTATTTACTTCCGCACTGGAGAATGGCGGCAGTGTCAGAGGTATCAATGTAAAAGGTGAGGCGGAGATGCCCCGCAAGAAGATTGATGCACTGGTGGAATTTGCCAAAGGATACGGCGCAAAGGGACTGGCTTATTTGTCCGTACTTCCGGATGGAACCTACAAGTCCTCCTTTGCAAAATTTATGACGGAAGAGGAACTGAAAGCTTTGGTTGCCGCTATGGACGGACAGCCCGGCGATTTGCTTCTCTTTGCCGCAGACCGTTTGAAGATTGTATGGTCTGTTCTCGGAGCGCTTCGCTGTGAGGTGGCAAAACAGCTTGGACTGATTGACAACGATAAATTCAATTTCCTGTGGGTTACAGAGTTCCCGCTGCTTGAGTGGAGTGACGAGGAGAACCGTTTTGTGGCAATGCACCATCCGTTTACCATGCCCATGGAAGAGGATTTGGCAATGATAGATACGGACCCCGGTAAGGTGCGCGCAAAGGCATACGATATTGTGCTGAACGGCGTGGAGTTAGGCGGCGGCAGCGTCCGTATTTTCCAGGATGATATTCAGGAGAAGATGTTTGAGGTGCTTGGCTTTACAAAAGAGCAGGCATGGGAGAGATTCGGATTTTTGTTAAGCGCATTCAAATACGGTGTGCCCCCTCACGCAGGACTGGCTATCGGATTAGACCGTTTTGTAATGCTTCTTGTTAAGGCGGAAAGTATCCGTGAGGTTATCGCATTCCCGAAAGTAAAGGACGCATCCTGTCTGATGACCAATGCGCCGGATGTCGTGGATGATGTTCAGCTGAAAGAGCTGTGCCTGAAAGTGGAGACAAACGAAACCAACGATCAGAAATCGGAGCAGTAAAGAAAAGAAATCGGATAGAAAACTGTCGTGGCGTATACGGTCACGGCAGTTTCGATTGTAGAAATAAAAGTATGAAAACGAAAGTATAGATATGAAAGAGACCGTATATTTGCTTTCCGTAAGAGAACTGTTGCAGGAGTCTGATGCCGAAAGGTATTGCAGGGAGGCCTGTAAAAAACTGGATAGGGAGCGTCTTAAAAAGGCGGAGCGGGTAAAGAAACAGAAAAGACGGCTGGCAGAGTGTATCGGAGCAGGTCTGCTTTTGCAGCTTGGGGTGCAGGAGTGGAACAGGAATACGTTGTTTCGCGGTAAATCCGGTACGGACGGACAGCAGATAGCGGAATTTACTTTGCCCAAATTGCTGGAGAGCCTCGGAGAACCGGCTGCAGTCGGGTATACTTATGGCGCCCGCGGGAAACCTTTTTTTAAAGACATTCCGCTTTTTTTCAGTCTGTCACATTCGGGCGAATATGTACTCTGTGTTTTTTCCGACAGGGAAGTGGGAGCGGACATTCAGCAGATGAAACCGGTGGAGTCGGGAAAGCTGATAAAGCGTTTTTTTTCACAAAAGGAACAGGCGGAGTGGGAAACCCTGCCGTCGGAGGCGGACAAACAGGATTACTTTTACTGGCAATGGGTGCGGAGGGAAGCATACGGTAAACTGACGGGGGAAGGAATTTTTACCAAACTGGGGAATGATGAAGAATACGGCGCAGACTGCCGTTTTTGGGAGAACAGTATCTTAAACGCAGATTACCGGATTGCCATATGCAGGTACCGGGACGGGGAACAAGATTCCGACAGAGAAAAGGAAAAATAAGGAGTTTGTTTGGAATGAAGAAATTGTTAGTTTATCTCAAGGACTATAAGAAGGAATCCATTTTGGCACCGCTGTTTAAGCTGCTGGAGGCATTCTTTGAACTGTTCGTGCCTATCGTTATGGCAAGTATTATAGACCGTGGTATCGCAGATTCTGATATGGGATATATCGGCAAAATGGGTGCCTGTCTGTTAGCACTGGCTATCGTTGGGCTGGCTTCCTCCATCACCGCCCAGTTTTTTGCGGCGAAGGCGGCTGTAGGTTTTTCCTCCAAGCTGCGCCAGGCACTGTTTAATCACATTCAGGGGTTGAATTTTACCAATATTGATAAAGCCGGTACTTCAACCATGATTACCAGAATGACCAGTGATATTAACCAGATGCAGTCCGGCGTCAATCTGGTGCTCAGACTGTTTTTGCGTTCCCCGATTATTGTATTCGGCGCCATGATTATGGCATTCACCATTGACGTAAAGAGTGCGCTGGTGTTTGTGGTGGCAATTCCTTTGCTTGCCATTGTGGTATTCGGTATTATGCTGTGGACCATGCCTTTATATAAGAAGGTTCAGGCGGGGCTTGATAAGGTGCTGGGGATTACCAGAGAAAATCTGACCGGTGTGCGTGTCATCCGTGCCTTCCATCAGGAGGAGAAGGAGAAGGAGCGTTTTCAGGAGAATAACAATAACCTTGCTTCCCTGCAAATGTTTGTAGGAAAAATCAGCGCCTGCATGAATCCGGTTACCTATGTTATTGTAAACGGTGCCATCGTGGTGCTGATTTATGTGGGTGCCATTCAGGTAAATGTCGGCAACTTAACACAGGGTGAAGTGGTTGCAATCATCAACTATATGTCACAGATTCTGGTGGAACTGGTGAAACTGGCAAACCTGATTATCACCATTACCAAGGCGCTTGCATGCGCAGACCGTGTGGCGGCTGTATTTGATATTCAAAACGAAGAGGACTTAAACCGCGCGGCAGAGAACGGAAAGCAAAAAACTTTGACTGCAGAGCAGACAAAGGACTCCCCTTATCTGGACTTCTGCCATGTATGCCTTACTTATCAGGGTGCCGGTGCAGAGACGTTGCACGATATGAATTTTACGGTGAACAAGGGTGACACGATTGGAATTATCGGAGGTACCGGTTCCGGTAAATCTTCTTTAGTAAATCTGATTCCTAATTTTTATCCCGCTACCGAAGGGGAACTTTTACTGGAAGGTAAGAATATTAAGGAAATGCCGGAGGCAGAATTGAGAAGCCGTATCGGTGTGGTTCCGCAGAAGGCGGTGCTGTTCAAGGGAACCATACGGAGCAATCTGTTGTGGGGCAAACCCGATGCCACCGAGGAAGAAATGTGGCAGGCAATCGATACCGCACAGGCAAGAGAAGTTGTGGAAGGAAAAGAAGGAAAGCTGGATGCGGAAATTGCCCAGAATGGCAAGAATTTGTCCGGTGGACAGAGACAGCGTCTTACCATTGCGAGAGCGCTGGTGCGCAAGCCGGAAATCCTCATTTTGGATGACAGCGCCTCCGCGCTGGATTATGCAACGGACGCAAAACTGAGGGCGGCGCTCCGCACCTTGGAGGGAAATACCACAACCTTTATCGTGTCCCAGAGAGCCTCCACCATCCGCCATGCGGATAAAATCGTGGTGCTTGACGACGGCGAGATGGCAGGAGTGGGAACCCATGAAGAACTGTTACAGAATTGTACGGTATATCAGGAGATTTACTATTCCCAGTATCCGCAGGAAAAACCTGCAGCGGTACAGGAAGGAGGAAGATAGAAGATGAGCCAGAAAGAGACAATGAAAAGAGTTTTAAACTATATTAAAAAATACTGGTTTATGTTAGTGATGTCCCTGCTGCTTGCGGCGCTGACCGTGGTACTGACTCTGTATATTCCTATCCTGACCGGTGATGCGGTGGATTTGCTTCTCGGAAAAGGACAGGTGGACATGGCAGGTATTTTTGCCATTATGCTCCGCATCGGAATTGTGATGCTTATTACGGCACTGGCACAGTGGGTAATGAACACCTGCAACAACTATATTACTTATCATGTTATTAAAGATATTCGTGAGGACGCATTCCGTAAGCTGGAAATTCTTCCTCTGAAATATTTGGACACCCGCGCTTACGGCGATGTGGTGAGCCGCGTCATTGCGGATGTGGATACGTTTGCAGACGGTCTTTTGATGGGATTTACCCAGCTTTTTACCGGCGTGCTTACCATTCTGGGTACTTTGGGATTTATGCTGAAAACCAATGTTCCCATTGCGCTGGTTGTGGTGTGTATCACACCTGTTTCGTTTTTGGTGGCGCGTTTCATTGCCACGAAAACCTATACCATGTTCAAGGAGCAGACAGAAACAAGAGGAGAACAGACCTCTTTAATAGAAGAAATGGTTGGAAACCAGAAGATTGTAAAGACCTTCTCCAGAGAGGCTGCAGTGGAAGAGCAGTTTGCGGAGATTAACGGACGGTTGCAGAAATGTTCCCTGAAAGCCATCTTTTTCTCCTCCATCACAAACCCTGCCACACGTTTTGTCAACAGTCTGGTGTATGCGGGAGTGGGAATTTTCGGTGCATTTATTGCCATTAAGGGCGGTATCAGTGTCGGACGCCTGTCCTGTTTCTTAAGTTATGCAAACCAGTATACAAAGCCTTTTAATGAAATTTCCGGGGTGGTTACGGAGTTGCAGAATGCGATTGTGTGTGCTGGACGTATTTTTGAACTGATTGAGGAGGAACCGCAGATTCCCGACGCTGCGGATGCAAAAGTGCTCACCGACGCACAGGGAAATGTGACTTTGGAAAATGTATATTTCCAGTATGTTCCCGAGAAAAAGCTGATTCAGAATTTCAATTTAAAAGTAAAACCGGGACAGAGGGTTGCCATTGTGGGGCCTACCGGATGCGGAAAGACCACCGTTATCAATCTGCTGATGCGTTTTTATGATGTAAATGAGGGCAGCATCCGCGTGGATGGCACGGACATAAGAGAGATTACAAGAGGCAGTCTGCGAACCAGCTACGGCATGGTATTGCAGGAGACATGGTTAAGAACCGGTACTATCCGTGAAAATATTTGTATGGGGAAACCGGATGCGACGGATGAGGAAGTGATTGCAGCGGCAAAAGCAGCCCATGCACACAGCTTCATCAAGCGTCTGCCCAATGGATATGATACTTTTATCAGAGAGGACGGAGACGGACTGTCCCAGGGACAGAAGCAGTTGTTGTGTATTGCAAGGGTAATGCTGTGTCTGCCTCCCATGCTGATTCTGGATGAGGCAACCTCCTCCATTGATACTCGTACGGAACTGAAAATACAGAGTGCGTTCGCAAGGATGATGGAGGGAAGAACCAGCTTTATCGTAGCGCACCGACTCTCCACCATTCAGGGAGCGGATGTGATTCTGGTTATGAAAGACGGAAACATTATTGAACAGGGCAACCATGAGAGCCTGTTAGCCGAGAACGGATTTTATGCGAACCTTTATAACAGCCAGTTCGCAGTCTAAACGAAAAACGGGCGGAGACGGCAGAAGGGCAGTTTGGAGGTAACATGGGAAACCGGATGAAAAATACGGCAAACATTATAGGAAAAACAACTTTGATTCTCATAGCGGGAGCGTTGCTTGGAGGACTTATACTCACACTTGCATTTATGCTCCCCGTGAATCAGGGAAATGTGGCGGCGACGCAGGCCATCTTGGATAAAGAGGGCTGGTATCCGGCAGTTCCGACAACTGCACAGGAGAGCGGGAACGAGGAAAATAATTATATCAGCAGTTTTCTGCCCGGTGTTCTGGATAATTGTACGGACACGCTGATGTTTCGCATTTCCACCAATGAGGTTAAAGGCAATTACCTTTACCACGCCATGAATATGTATTCGTCCTTTCAGGACTTTAATTATTCCAGATACTGGCACGGATATGTGGCTCTGCTGCGGCCGCTGTTTCTGATATTTGATTACAGTGAAATCCGTATTTTGAACGGTATCTGCCAGTTGTCACTGATTTTATTGCTGGCGTATCTGATTGGAAAAAAGAAAGGGCATGCCTATACATTTGCCATGCTTACGGCATATGTGCTGCTTATGCCCATGGCGCTTTCGCTCAGTTTTCAATATTCATGGGTATTCTATATCGGAATAATTGGTGCATTAACGGTTGTGAGCAGGCAGGATAAGCTGGAGGAGAAACAGGGATACCTGTATCTTTTCCTGATTCTTGGCATGCTTACCAGCTATATGGATTTACTGACTTACCCGCTTTTTACATGGGGATTTCCCATGATATGGTGGGTGGTCATGGAAAAAAAGGAATTGCCTGCGGTGAAAAAACTGTGGCAGGTAGTCACAGGCGGTATCTTCTGGATTGCCGGCTACGGCGGAATGTGGGTACTAAAATGGATTTTGGGCGGAGCGGTTCTTCGCAGAAATCTGTTTGCGTCGGCGATGGGAAATGTCCTTGGCTGGTCGGGGGTTGTCAGTAACTATCCGGGCGGACTTGGAAGAAGGCTGCATGCGTTATCCGTCAACTGGCAGCATTACAGCTTTAATGTATATGTGATAATGTTTTTCGCATGGCTCATTTACTTTATGATTGTGAGTATCCGTAAAGGGGTTAAGGCAAACGCTTCCGTCTGGGCGCTTTTGCTTACCGGCTGCGCCGGCCCTGTGTGGTATTTCCTCATTGATAACCATACCATTGAGCATCATTTCTTTACCTATCGTGTGTATAACATTACGATTCTTGCGTTTTTGATTTGCATGCTGGAAATGGCGGGGCAGGGAGAAAAGCAGAAACACCGGATTCTATTGTGGGTGGTGGCGCTGCTTGTCGGTGCCGTGTCGGCCTCTCTGATTGGCATGGGAGGGGAGAGCGGTATCCGGACATGGCTTTTTCATTTTGTAACCTGTCTTGCTGCAGAGATGGCGGTTGGCGTGTTTATCTTGGACCTGCCTTGGAAAAAGAGGAACCGATAAAAACCTTCTGCATATTCTATACAAAGGATATGCAGGAGGCTTTTTTTATGGCTCTTGTGGTATTGGATGCCGGGCATGGCGGTGTAAACCCCGGCGCAGTGTACAACGGCAGGCAGGAAAAAGATGATACGCTTGCCCTGACTCTGGCTATCGGCAATATTTTGGAAAGAAACGGTGTGGATGTGTATTACACCCGAACCACGGATATTTATGAATCCCCTTATCAGAAAGCGCAGGAAGGAAACGAAGTGGGCGGCGATTATTTCGTATCCATTCACCGCAATTCCAGTCCTTATCCGAATCAGTATTCCGGAGTGGAAACACTGGTGTATAACCGTTACGGTGAGGCGGCAAGACTCGCTTATAATATCAACGAGCAGTTGGAGCTGGTGGGATTTATCAATCTCGGTGTCAATGAACGCCCCAATCTTGTGGTGTTAAACAGTACCAATATGCCGGCGGTGTATAGTGGCTCAGTTGTCAAGACAAAAATCTAAGATTTTTATAATGAACTGATA
>ERZ857629.3768-NODE-3768-length-12400-cov-3.273876_pt1 | contig 12400 bp, 10 predicted proteins | sample MGYA00519700_ERZ857629 | MGnify/ENA primary metagenome ERZ857629 (study PRJEB31778, sample SAMEA3449351) | human gut metagenome | biome: human gut; feature: human-associated habitat; material: faeces | place: United Kingdom | collected 2010/2012 ... | reverse complement strand
GCCGCCGCCACCTGCACCGCCCGAAGCGATTCCCACCCGTGCGCGTAGATATACTCCCGGACAAACGCCGGAAAGCGCTCAAATATACGGTCGGCGACAGACGCTCCCCCATCCGGGTGCTCCGGCGCGCCGCTCACAGTGCGTACTCCGCCAGAAGTACGGCTCCGGATTCCAGTTCGGCAGGCAGGGGAATCTCGGCAAGACCCTCTTCGGTCAGAACAGAGCAGGAAGTCAGCCTGCCGTTTGTGTTAAGCTCCAGGGGCAGGGACGTACCCGTCGGGTTGCAGATCAGCACCGCGCCACGCGCCGCGCCGTCCTTCTCTCCGCGTGCGGCAAGCACACGCAGGGCGGCACCCGGCTCCCCCCATCTGCTCCGTATACACTGCGACCTCCTGTCCAAGCCGGTACAGGACATTGAATGCAAGGAACGCATAGTATGCCGGGAACGGCGCCTCGGTCAGCGGGTTGAACAGGCTGCTGAACATACTCACCCCGCACCGACCGTCATAAAACATGGCACTGTCCACCGGTGCGTGCTGCAGCTCGGCAAACATGGCGGCGCACAGCGCCGCATGCATCCGGGTACCCCGCAGAGTGGGGTTGCAGTTCCACTCATCGCAGGTGGTCTCGGTCTCGGTAAAGCCCTCGGCATCCAGCCGGTGCCGCGCATAGGCGGCAAACATTCCGGTCGAGGGAACCGAATCGTAGCTGTGCCACGAGAAGAAATCCAACGGGCAGTTGTGCGCCTTGACATAGGCAAGGAAATCGTCAAAGAATGTACGGAAGTAGTCAAAGCGGGGGCTGGTAGCGGCATAGGTGGGGACATTCCCGCCCGTGACGCCGTAGAAGCCGCAGGAACCGTACCCACCGATCTTCAGATGCGGGAACTTCTCCTTCAGATAGGTCGATGCGGTGGCGTACAGCTCAAAGAACTGCTCCGCGCTCCCGCGCCACATGGGGTTCTCCATCGGATCGGGGACATTGTCCGGCTCGTTCCAGATCTCCCAGTAGCGGATGGGATAGTGGAAGCCGTCCGCCCAGCCCTCGGCATAGTGCCGGATGACGCCCTCGCATATCTTTGCCCACGCGAGCGAATCACGCGGCGGCCAGATACGTGCCGCGTACACTGCCCACTCATTCTCAATGGTCACGCCCAGTCGGAAGAACGGCTCGGTTCCGCTCTTCATAAGCTCCGTGACCAGCAGGTCGGTAAAGCCAAAGCGGTACGAGGCGGGATCAGCGGGATCAGCGTCCGGATCGGGGAACAGATTGGGGATATCCACAAACCTGCCGCCGCCAAAGTAGCCGCCGACGTCGTGCAGGCGGGAGAAGGGGATCCCCGCCTCGGTCAGGTAGTGGAACATACCGCAGTCATTGCCGCGTGTGGGGGGCTGTCCGATGCCGTGCAGGGGCTTGATGCGTGCGCCGGTATCCGTAAAATCAATGCGTATCATAGTAGTTCTCCTCTCTTTGCTTTATGGAGGCTGCGAATTATTCAGAGATTCCCATGTGTTTTTCAGAAGCTGAGATCGTTTGGATCAAAGCCGTGCCCGGACGGCTTCTGCCCACCGGGTGCCGTCTCGGCAGTTGTAGGCTCCCATGCGTCCTCCGGGTCGGCGGATGCCGGTTTCAGTGTTACGGCAGAGCCGACCACGTCGGAAAACGCCGCCTGCGGATTCTGCATGAGGATATTCAGCACGGTCATATAGTCCCGGAGCATTTCGCGCGGGGTGATCATGCTGTCCGCCCCCGCCCGTGAGAGGCAGAGGTTCAGGAACGCGACCTGCTCCTCGTCCGTGATGCGGGGCTCCCAATTGTAATACTGCGCATACAGCTGGGTCACGCGGCGGATAAGTGCCAGCAGTTCATCATCTGCCAGCCGCCGCAACCGGATGACGGGACCGATAAGATTCCGGAAGCCGTCCAGCGCAAACCGACTGTCACACAGCCTCGATCGCAGTGCCTCGTAGCTGAACAGACCGCGGCGGGTATCCTCCAGGAACTGCGGGGTTCCGCCGAACACGATACCCAATCCCGGCGCACGTCCCTGCAGGGTATCGTTGAACATGGAGAGTATCTTTTCATAGTTGTTCTCGCGGCTGACGCGGTGGGTGATCTTATACAGATTGACGCATTCGTCAATAAACACCATGAGCCCCCGATAACCGATGCGCCGTGACAGCGCCGCCCACAGCTTCAGAAAGTCGTACCAGTTGTCGTCATCAATGATGACCGACACCGGGAAGCCCAGCTCCGCTCTCGCCTCGGTCTTGGTTGTATACTCGCCCCGTAACCACCGGAGGCAGGCGCTCATACGGCTCTGCGTATCGGCTCCGTCAGAGAGATAGGCGCGGTAGTAGGCGGTCACAACGCGGGAAAAATCAAATCCGCCGACAAGAAACTCCAACTCCCGCATGACATCCGCGACCTTCCGGTTCAGCTGTTCAGCAAAGGCAGGGCTGTCCGGTGAGACGCCCTCATGCGTCAGGTCGTCCTGCAGCTGCCCGATCCAGCGGGCAATGATACGGGGCAGTGCGCCGCCGTCCGGCGATGCCTTGGAGGCAAGGTTTTTCATCAATTCGCGGTAGGTCGCCACGCCGGAACCGCCGGAGCCGTACAGCCGCCGCTCGGGGGAAAGATCGGCATCGGCGGTCAGGAAATCGCGCTCCAGTGCATAGCCCCGGATGAGTTGAATCAGGAAACTCTTTCCGCTCCCGTACCGCCCGATAAGAAAGCGCATGGAGCCGCCGCCCTCGCCGATCTGCTCGAGATCGGACAGCAGTGCGGCTATTTCGTCCGCACGCCCGATGGCAATGTACGGCGCTCCCGCACGGGGAACCACACCGGCAGACACCGAGGACAGAAGCGACCCCAAAATGCGCCGGGGAACCTTGATCTGATTGGCAGAATTCATATTACTCATAGGCAAGTCCTTTCACTCATGCTGGTTGCAGAAGCGCGGTAACCGCCGTGCGGTAGTCCTCCATGACGGCATACCCGCCGTCCGTCTCTTCCAGAATGATATCCCCTATATCGCTCCCGACCGCCCATTCATTGATGCGGTCCGCCAGCGCATCGGGCAGGACGCGCAACCGCGCCGCCAGCGCACGCTGTCCGGCACCGTCCCCGGCAAGGGCAAGGCGCAGAAAATCGGCAAGCTCCGGTTCACCCGGGAACAGCGGGGTGCCGTCAGCCGGCAAAGCGTCCGGCTCGGCTTCCGCCTCGGCTACTGCCGTGGCTGCTGCCGTAGCTTCGGCGGCACACTCGTCTACCGCCGGCGATGCGGCATCCGATTCCCGCACGTCAGGTGCGTCCTCTGCCGTCTCTTCCGCTGTCCCGAACGCCTCGGTCAGAATGCGGGTGGTCTCCCAGGATGCCTGCTCGATGCGCGCGGCATCCTCCTGCGAGACCGGCTTGACAGGCAGGTCATACAGCGCCTCATACGCCGGACGCGGCGGTTCCGCCTTGGGCTTTGGCGCAGCCACCGGCGCGGGAAGCAACGGATCCAGGTATGCATCCAGCGCTTCCCGGACGCACACCGGCAGAGTCATGACCGAGAGCCGGGAACGCACGCCGATATACCGGCGCAGGCGGTTCTCGGTATGCTTGACCATATCCCCGATCAGGAACCGCAGCTCATGCGAGCGCGAAAAGGAGGTATAGGATACGACCAGTCGCCGCTTGTTCCGGTAGGCGCACAACGCGCCGGTATAGGCATCGCGGGTGACCGTAGAGTCCTGCATGGTTATCAGCGGCGGCTTTCCGTCCTGCCTGAGCAGGAGCGGCAGTACCGCGGCAACCGCGCCGGGGATAATCCGGTCAAACAGCGCGGCGTTCTCTCCGCCCGCAAACTTGCTCTTGCGGTAATCGTACTGGCAACAGTGCCGGAGCAGGATGCGCGCCCCCGCAAGATCCGGCGCGTCGGTTCCCTTCCCTCCGACGGCGGCGGAAAGATAGAATTCCTTCATGCGGCTGATCTGGACAATATCGTCCAGCGCGGGAGACAGGATATCAGCCGGGACGCCCAGCCTGTGAATCAGGCAGAAATCGCACAGCCACTCGCACATATAGTGATCCAGCTGGGGGTAGCGGTGACGGTACGCCATCCAGACGCTCGCCAGGGTACGGCAGACCGTCCCCGCCTCGCCTCTGTCTTCCGCAACGGGAGGCAGGGGCTGGTTGATAAGCTCAAAGACATACAGCAGGATATAGGCATAGTCCGTGTCCGGAAATACGCCGTGCCGCACCTGCTCCCGCCACCAAAGGTACCACGTCTCCTGGCGGCGTCCCATCTGTACATACTGCGGGAAAAAGGAGAAAAACGGCTCACGGGCTGGCTGCTCCGCCGGCGCGGGACGGGCTGCATAAGCAGCAGCATCCTGCACGAACTGGTCAAAATAGCGGTAATCGGATCTCCAGACATACACTTCCACCCGATGGAGCAACACGCCATCGGCGTCGTAGGAAAGCTCCGGAGTGCCGTTTTTTTCTTCACCTGCAGTGTGCGGCGGGACATAGTGCGTCCTGCCAAGCAGGCTGCCGCCCGCGTCTGCCCCATCTGCGGGGTGTGGCGGAAGCGGCACGTCCCGCACCGGGGCGGACATGTCCGCCGTTCTAGGATTCGCAGCAGGCAACGGTTTGGCGCCGTTTTCCGGCACGGGCAGTTCGATTTCCACGCCGTCCGGCGGGGTACTGCGGCGCGGCAAAGGTGCCTGCCTCCGAGGCTTGTCCGGCAGAAGCCGCGAAATATCCCAAAAGTCATCCAGTTCCCGGTCACGCTCACGCTGTGCGTCCGAACGCTTGTCCCTGTCCGCCATACGGCTCCCCCCCCCTTCCTGCCGATTATCCATCGTATTATTCTACCATACACAGCACGTTTTGTCAACGGGTGTGAAACTTTTTCGGGGAGTAAATTCTCAAAAGTAAATTCTCAAAGTAAATGAACCGTTAATCGCGTCTCCGGCAGCACACAAGTCGTGCACCGAGACGGACACAATATGTCCGCAGCCGGTACGACGCAGCTTATACAGTATCCAGCCGGCGCACCAATTCCTGCACGCAGTCTGCGGACAATCCGGCGTAGCTGATGACCAGCGTATGCGTATCCGCCGCAGGAGGAACGGCATAGTAGTCGCGCAGAGAGCGCACCCGAACCCCCCGCTCCGCCAATGCCGCACACAGCGAAATATCCGACAGAGTCGTGCGCAGATGCAGAAGGAAGTGCAATCCGCCGTCTGCCGCAGACACGGTATAGCGTTCTGCCAGCGGAGAGGCGGCAAGCGCGGCAAGCAACGCATCCCGTACCCCACGGCATCGGGTGCGCATTCTGCTGATGTGCCGCGCCAGCGAGCCATCCGTCATGAATGCCGCTAAAATATACTGCTCCGGCACCGATACGGGACAGGACAGAAAACCAAGCCGTTCCCGGTACGCCCGGCTGACGTCCGGCGGCAGGACTGCATACCCGATCCGCAGCGACGGCGCAACCGTCTTGGAGAAAGTGTTGACGTAGATCACCCGCCCCGTGCCGTCCATGCTTTGCAGGGACGGAATGGGGCGTCCCTCCATGCGGAACTCGCTGTCATAATCGTCCTCGATAATGTAGCGATCGGGAGCACCTGCCAGCCACGCCAGCAGTTCCTGCCGCCGCCCGACCGGCATCACGATACCGGTCGGGAAGTGGTGATTGGGCGAGATATGCAGGATATTCACGCCTGCCGTCTCCAGTGCGTCCAGCGTAACGCCTGCCGCATCAAGCGGCAAAGGCACTACACGCGCACCGTTTTGCCCGTACAGACGGGCGATCAGCGGATAGCCGGGATCCTCCACGCCAAACACATTTTTCCGTCCCAAAAAGGTCAGCAGCGTCGCGTAGAGCTGCTCGTTTCCGGCACTGACCAGAATATCCTCCGCCTCGGCGCGGATGCCCCGACTTTCGTATAGGCTGTCCCGGATGGCACCGCGCAGGGCGGGCAGTCCGTTATAGTCCGTTCGGCGGAGCAGTGCCTGCCCCTCCTCACGCCAGACCCGGCGGGACAGGCGATTCCATACCGACAAGGGAAACAGGTCAGGCGGCACGCGGTTTTGGATCAGGTCAATCACATCGTCCGGCTGTTCGGTTTGTTCGGACACCGGGCAGTCTGCTATACCCAAAGGGGGCGGGACAGCCGACGCCGGATGCATCTCCCACTGCTCCACTTGGGCGACATAGTAGCCGCGGCGCTGTTCGGATACCAAATACCCCTCCGCGAGCAACTGGTCATACGCCGCCATGACCGTCACCACACTGATCCCCCACGCGGCGGCGGCGCAACGCTTGGAGGGCAAGCGGCTCCCGGCGGGCAACCGTCCCTCCAGAATATCCCGGCGTATACAGCCGGTCAGCCGGTCGTACAGCGAGCGTCCCGGCGCACCGGCAAGGTCGTATAAAAACATGGCACACACCTCACGGACGGCACTTCCGAATATTCAGAGGTGCCTTTTGATTCTTACGTATCTGGTATTATGAAAATAAAGATTTTTGGTGCTTTACAGAATACCATTTCGGATTATAATAAATCCAATCACGGAATGCAAGTACTATTTTGTGAATTTTCCGGAACGGAGGAATCAACAACATGAAAGAAATGAGAGAGAGAAGAACCGGGCGGCAGGCTACCGTCTGGCTGTGTACCACCGCCATTCTGATGGCAATGAACATCGCCGTGTGTCCGGCAAGCGTGCCGGTTCCGGGCGGGCATTTTTATCTGAACGATATCATCATCTGCACGGCTGCCATCCTCATGGATCCGCTGGCGGCGTTCATGGTCGGCGGCGTCGGCGCCTTTCTGGGAGATATGATCTTCTACCCCCTGCCCATGTTCGTGTCTTTGGTCACGCACGGTCTGCAGGCGGTCGTAATATCGGTGTTCGCACATTATGTTCTGAAAAAAAAGCCGGTACTTGCGTCCGGCATTGGCGTCAGTCTCGGTGCTGTCATTATGGTAGCCGGCTACACCTTTGGAAAAGCGTTCATTTACGGCACACCTGCCGCTGCCATCGATAAACTGCCGTTTGAGATTCTGCAGGCAGTGGTCGGCGCGATTGCCGGAATGCTGCTTTGCTGGAAATGCGGCATCCGCAAGCTGTATAACAAACTCTGCGGAAAGAACAGTTGACACTATCCGGCAGCTTTTCGCTTTGCCGGAAGTGCCGCCGCCCGGAAGACGCCTGCGCGCACTCTGCTTTATTTTTCTGTTCCCCCCTTGACAAGGTACGCCCGCTGTGGTATAATGACCGCGGATTGTGATAACCCATATTATCTGAAGAATACCCAAAGAAACGGAGACACAAAGTTATGAAGAGAATCAAGACACTGAACACGCGGAATCTCTGCCAGAGCGCCAAGAACGGCGGTTGCGGCGAGTGCCAGACCTCCTGCCAGTCCGCCTGCAAGACCAGCTGCGGCGTTGCCAATCAGTCCTGCGAAAATCAGGCTTCCAAGGCGAAGAAGAACTGACAGGTGCCAGAAAATGCCGTCCGGACGGGCGGCATTTTTTTGGCTGTCTGTACAGGCAAGGAAAATGTAAGGAGAACGCTCAAATGCTACACCAGTATAAACTGAACGGCTACAACATCGTGCTGGACACCTGCTCCGGTGCTGTCCATGCAGTGGACGATGTCGCCTATGATATGATTGCCGCATGGCAGAGCACCGACCGTGAAACACTCATCCGGCAGATGCTGAGCCGGTACGCCGACCGCCCGGATGTGACCGAGGCGGATCTGCGCGACTGCGCCGATGACATCGCCGCGCTGGAGGCTGACGGTCAGCTGTTTACGCCGGATACCTTCGCGCCCATGGCAGGAACTTTCAAGGAACGTTCCGGCGATGTTGTCAAGGCGCTGTGCCTGCACGTCGCGCACACGTGCAATCTGAACTGCTCCTATTGCTTTGCCAGTCAGGGAAAATATCACGGAGAGCGGGCGTTGATGAGTCTGGAGGTCGGCAAGCGGGCAATCGACTTCCTGATTGAAAACTCAGGGACACGGCACAACCTGGAAGTCGATTTTTTCGGCGGCGAACCGCTGATGAACTGGGAGGTCGTCAAACAGATCGTTGCCTACGCCCGTTCGGTCGAGAAACAGCACAGCAAGAACTTCCGCTTCACGCTGACAACCAACGGGATGCTTATCAATGACGAAGTAATCGAGTTCGCCAACCGCGAAATGAGCAACGTGGTGCTGAGTCTGGACGGGCGTCGCGAGGTTCACGACGCAACCCGCGTGGACTATGCCGGGCACGGCAGCTATGACCGCATTGTGCCGAAATTTCAGAAGCTGGTCGCCGCACGGGGCGGCAAGGGCTACTATATGCGCGGCACCTTCACGCACCGCAACCCCGATTTCACAAAGGATGTTCTGCACATGGCTGACCTCGGTTTCACGGAACTGAGCATGGAGCCGGTCGTGGCTGCACCGGACGATCCCATGGCACTGACGCCGGCAGATATCGAGATAGTCAAGCAGCAGTACGAGCTTCTTGCGACGGAGATGCTTCGCCGCGAACGCGCAGGCAAGCCGATCACCTTCTACCACTACATGATCGACCTGACCGCCGGTCCCTGCATTTACAAGCGCATTTCCGGATGCGGTTCCGGAACCGAATACATGGCGGTCACGCCGTGGGGAGATCTGTATCCCTGCCACCAGTTCGTCGGCGAGGAGGCATATAGGCTCGGGAATATATGGGACGGCGTGACCAACCGGGAACTGCGCGAGGAATTCCGCGCCTGCAACGCCTACGCGCGCCCTGAGTGCGCCGACTGTTGGGCAAAACTGTACTGCTCCGGTGGCTGTGCCGCCAATGCCTACCATGCATCCGGCTCCATCCGCGGCGTATATAAGCCGGGATGCGAACTGTTCCGCAAGCGTATTGAGTGCGCCATCATGATGAAGGTTGCCGAGGAGCAGGATCGGGAAAGCACTGCATCCGAGACACCGGATAACGCCTGAACTATGAACACGCCGATCGCTGATTTCGTCCGGAACTACGCCGCGCGCAATCCCGTCCGTCTGCATATGCCGGGGCACAAGGGGCGCGAACTGCTTGGCTGTGAGGCTCTGGACATCACCGAGATCCCCGGCGCGGACGAACTGTATGTGGCGGACGGCATCATAGGGGAAAGCGAGCGGAATGCCGCCGGGCTGTTCGGCACCGGCGCTACGCTGTACTCCACGGAGGGCTCCAGTCAGTGCATCCGGGCTATGGTGTACCTGGCGGCGCTGAACGCCCGCGACACACACGCGCGGAATCCGTATATCCTTGCCACCCGCAACGCGCACAAGACTTTTCTCTATGCGCTGGCTCTGACCGACCTGGATGTTCGCTGGCTGGTATCGGCGGAAACGGATTCGTTGTGCGCCTGCCGCATCACGGCAACAGATGTAGCGCACGCTTTACGTGAAGCGCCGGAGCCGCCGGCTGCCGTGTACGTCACATCGCCGGACTATCTGGGTAATCTCCTCCCCGTCCGCGAGATCGCCGAGGTCTGTCATGCCGCAGGCGTCCCTCTCCTTGTGGACAACGCCCACGGCGCCTACCTGCGATTCCTCCCGGAGGACAGGCACCCCATCTCGTTGGGGGCGGATTTGTGCTGTGATTCCGCGCATAAAACGCTCCCTGCACTGACCGGAACCGCTTACCTGCACGTCTCCCGCACGGCACTGCCACTGTTCGCCGCCGGTGCGCGGGATGCTCTGGCTTTGTTCGGTTCGACCAGCCCCTCCTACCTGTTGCTGGCATCGCTGGATCTGTGCAACCGATACCTGGCGGACGGGTTCCGCGATGCGCTTGCGGCACGGGCAGGACAGGTTGCCGCAGTACGGGCAGCATTGCGCACCAAAGGCTGGGATATGGAGGATACGGAGCCCATGAAACTGACCCTGCGTGCTCCGTCCGGACTGCCGGGCACCAGGCTGAACGAGAATCTGCGGCGCGAGGGCATTGTCTGTGAGTACGCGGACCGGGAATACCTTGTCATGATGCCGTCTGTCGATACCACCGGGCAGGAGCTTGACAGACTGATCTGCGCGCTTGGAGACTGCCCCTTGCCGCGTTCCGGCGCACAGACGGCTGACGGCGCGTTTTCCTGCCGCCTGCCTGCCGCACAGACAGCCATGCGGGTGCGTGAAGCGATTTTCGCGCCCGTCGAAACGGTATCCGTTGAGGATGCCGAGGGGCGCATCTGCGCGGCTCCGACCGTCAGCTGTCCGCCTGCTATCCCCATCGCCGTTTCCGGAGAAATAATCACCCGCGCCCATGTCCGCCTGTTTGCGCATTACGGCATCCGGCGTGTATCGGTTGTGCGCAGCCGATAAAACATCCCCCATACCGTCCTTGACCGGATGGTATGGGGGATTTTTACTGCAATACCTCTAGAGTGTGTTTCCAAATTCATCAACGGGCGAAATTATGCAAGCCAGAGCAGTGTAGCCGCCAAATGAATGAAGGCGAGAAATCTGCAAGCGAGCTTTTCGAAGCGCATAGCGATTCTGCGATGATCTTTGATCTTCATGAAAAAGCATTCAGCAAGATGCCTTTCTTTGTAGTGATAGAAATCGGTGTATCGTCTTGCCATCTTTGCACTCCCCCACGAGTATCTTTGTCGTAATCATATTATACACGACGCGGGCGATTTTTGCAAGATATTATTCGGTTTCTTTCAAACAATCGAGTTTAGAAACATGCCCTAGTTCAAAATTAAAATTAAAGTACAAGTAGAGATGAATAATTTTCTACACCGATGTGGTAAAAGATCACTCCACATATTCAGAAAACGAATAATTGGAGTCAACTCGGTCTCCTACTTTTTGAGAGGATACATATAGTACATTTTCCGATGCAAAATCATAGAGAAAAACCACAGCAAAACTTTCGCCGTTCCAATTCAGCACCTCACATACTATATAGATGCGGTCATCCACGATTTTCAATTTTGAAAAAATGTCTTCCGTCAATGAAGTACCATCCCATGTTTTTTTTGTTGAAAGATTCAGTAATTCTTTTGCATATAAATTTTGTTCGGCCATGCTTTCAAGCGTTAGGTTTCTCGTGATGTTTTGCTCACGGTTTTCGATCACCACGTTTTTGTGCTCGTTGATGCTCCACACATACGGACTTACGGGATATCTGTCAGTCTCGCTCAGTATTCCGTTTTGAGTATCATAAACGACGGTGGTTCTGTCCCCGTGCAGATAGATCTTATGATCTGCGTAGAAGCCGCCATACTGTCCGATATTGGGCGATGATTGATAGGATAGGCACAAGTATTCGTATGAATAGCCGGCAGGATTAGACCCCGAAAATAAATTACCCCCATAATGTTCTGTAAAATCTTCACCTGTAATTCCGACAGAAGCAATATGCCACTCTCTGTTTGGGTAAGAATCGGGAACAGCGGTCGAATAACAGAAGTAAATCCTTTTATTTTTTATGCAATAAACTTCTTCTATGCGCCCATTAATATACTTTCCCAAATCCATACCTTCAACATATCCGCGACCTATAGTGTGCAAAATATTCACATCTGTTTCTGGTTTCCAATCGTCAAAGTAATGTTGCATATTATATTTATTATTTACAATGACAATAGATATGGTAATCACTATAAGAATAACGACAATCATTATAAACAAGATTAACTTTTTCGCTTTTTTCATAGTCAATCCCACCCCAATACTTCAAGAACTTTAGTCCCAGCTCGAACATACCAACGGCTATCTTTATAGCAATTTCCCAAATTACAGGCAATATCCATCAGCCTTAAACCACCCAACGCAATCCCGTTGACTGACGCACAAAAGCGCACAGGAGACGGTTTTAGGCAAGAGTTCGGCAGTCCGGCACTCCCATTTGCGCAAAAGCGCCTTTACCTTCGACCACAGCATCTCAATCGGATTCATATCGGGGCTGTACGGCGGCAGATACCGCAGCTCTATGCCTGCGGCGTGATATGTGTTGCTTGTCCTCGCCGTTCAGCAGCTGCTTTCTGCACCGCATTGTGCAGCATTTTGCCCATTTTTCTCATCTTCCTGCGACATATTGTACCACTTTTTGCTGCAGTTGTCAAGGGTGACTGCTATTTTGGGAGTTGCTATAGAAACACACTCTAAATTCATGGATACGGAATCCAGCCAATCTGTATCGAAATCAAAACAACAATCAACGTAACTGCCGGGACAGAATAAAGCATAAATGATATTATTTTGTACAAATTCTTCCGTAGTCTAAAGTACAGTAAAGTAAACAAAACTGTCACAGCTCCGTATACTATCGTAAGGACAATGCTATACGGGTAGAATTTAAACAGTAGTGTCGGAAGAACAATCACAAGGCAAATCAGTGCAACTGATATTCCTG
>ERZ857629.3767-NODE-3767-length-12402-cov-2.734105_pt1 | contig 12402 bp, 9 predicted proteins | sample MGYA00519700_ERZ857629 | MGnify/ENA primary metagenome ERZ857629 (study PRJEB31778, sample SAMEA3449351) | human gut metagenome | biome: human gut; feature: human-associated habitat; material: faeces | place: United Kingdom | collected 2010/2012 ... | reverse complement strand
GGGTAGAGCAGCGCCCAGCGTTCTTTGACCGCATCCACGAATGTCTGGTCTTTCAGCAGATATGGCATCCACAATGCTCCGCGGTTTACCCAGCTTCTTGCAGTGCCTGTCATGTAGGACCGGTAGTCGAAATCCCATACGGGGCCTCCGTAAATCTTGTCGTCGCCGCGGTCCTTGTACATATAGTAGCTGTTGGGACCGTTGGGTTCGGGGGTTCCCGAGAGTTCGTATACCAGCCACTGGTCTATCATGGAAGGCAGATCGAAATATCGTTCGTATATCGGCCCGAAACTGCCCGGCTGCGTGGTGCCGAGCTTGGAGTCGAGCGAGTCCAAATAGCCGCGGATGTACTGGAACTGGGTGTCGTTGCCGTCTTTCGTGTCGGGCACCTTGATATTTATGCGGTGCGAACTTCCTTTCAGGTATGTGGCGACCCACCCGTACTGGTCGGCGTCCACTCCGCGGTCGAGCTCTATGATGTATCCGCCGGTTATCCTTTCGGGGTCGGTGTCGGTGGAAAGCATCTCCTGAATGTTCACACGGTTCTTGTCGATTTTAATCTGTTCGGCCAGCTGGTACACGCCGCGGAACGTTCCGTTGAGCACCAGTTCCACCTGACGGTAGTGCGGGGTCCACTTTATGCCTTCGCAGAGCGACGAGAAGTGGAATGCCACGGCATTGCGCATAAGCGTCTTGTCGCGATAGTTGGCCATAAGCACCCAGCGTTTGTGTTTGGGCATTCCCAGAACCTTCTGACGAGAGCCGAGACGTATGTTGTACGAGCGTTTTTTGAGGAACGTACTCCAAGTGGAGTTGCCGCGACCCTTTATTTCGATGTCCTGCAATTCGAGCCCGTCCATGTCCAGATTGCCTTCGAGCCGGAGTTTGGCCGGCGCCCAGACCTCCTTGCTGGTGACCTCTCCGCCCGAGTTGAGGTCTATGTACAGAATCGGCAGCCCCGTAAAGCGCATTACGCGGACGGTGAAATATTTCGTTTCGCCGGTTTCCGAAACCACGCGGTATGTGACCGGTTTGCGGAAGTCGTTCACCGTAACTCCGCTGGTCTGTTCCTGAGTGCCGATGTAGACCTTGTCGCCGTTGTGGGTGAACGTGGCTATGAGGGCGTCGGTGCGGTCTTCTATCGCTTCGAGACGGCCCGAGATAATGTTGTCCTCGCCGATTGTCATGGAGTACGACCCTGCCAGATGCGGGTTGTCCTCCTTGCGGAATTCGAAGGAGAGCATGTCGTTGGTCGGGCGTTTGGGTCGCGCTGCCTGCACGACGACAAGCGTTTTGATGTCCTCGCCTTCGGTCGAGGAGAAAGTCACGGTGCCGGTGCGCTCCTCTATTTCGGGGTTGGCCTCGACGGTGAATTCGATGGTCTTGTCGCCAGTCAGCTCTCCGCCCTGCTCGAAAAGAATCCATTCCGCATCCGATGTTACGGTGTAGGGGGTGCGGCACGATGCCGAAACCGATATTTTGCCGCCTTCGTATCCGGCAGCGTACTCCGTCTCGGAGATTTTCAGTTCGGCCGTATAGGCGGACTGCCTGACGGAAATCACGGTTTTCTCCACGCCGTCGGCCGACAGTCTTATGAAGGTCGTGCGCTCCGAGGAGGCGGTGTTCATGTCGGCGGTGAAGTATAGCGTGGTGTCGGATACGGCCTTGCAGGATTCGCTTTCGGAGGTGAGCCACTTGTCGCCGATGATTATGTGGAAGTCGAAATCCGAACTTACGCGCAACTCGACGGTCTGCTCCCTGAAATCGAAGTCGAGCTGCTGGGTGTGCGGCCTTATGAAGGTCGAATTTTCATTTCCGGCCTGAATGATGAGTACGGTGACGGATTCGGAGCCGTCCAGCGCCGAGAGCACAATCTCTCCGGAACGCTGTTGGGGCGAGGGGTTGCTCTGTACGTTTATGCCGATGAAGTTGGGCCCGGGAACCAGCTGGTCTCGGTCGATTTCGAACCACTTGCCGGAGGTGGTGACCGATACCGGTATGTCGGTCCGCACGCCTACGGACATGCTGGTCTTGTCTGGTCCAATCTCGAATATGTCGGAAGAAAGGCGTATGGAGCCGGTGAATGCAGGCTCGTCTATTCCGCCGGCTTCCTTGTTGCAGGAGACCGCTATGGCCGCTATTGCCAACAGCAATATGAGTTTGAGTCGTTTCATGAGCATTCGTTTTTTTTTCAGGTTTCAGCCGATTCCGTCCGCAGGTTCTCTGCTCGGAGAACGCCCGCGTCGCCACCGGCCGGCAAATCAATCGTCAAAGATAGTGATTCGGCGCCATAAAATCAATCCGCTTCTTTCGAATTTTTGCATCCCGAGTTTATTTTTTCTACTTTTGTAAAAGTTAAAAGTCGAAAGGCATATGGTTTACACGGTGATTGTTCTGACTATTGTGGCGTATCTGCTGGGTTCCATACCGAGTGCGGTCTGGATTGGCAAGTATTATTACGGCGTGGACATACGCGAACACGGCAGCCATAATGCCGGAACCACCAACATGCTTCGGGTGCTCGGCCGTCGAGCCGCACTGCCCGTTTTCGCGATAGATTTCCTGAAAGGATTCGTGGCCGTTACGCTCTCCAATCTCATCGCCTACGACCCCGAAGCCCAGACCGGTTTCATCTTCAATGTCAAGATACTGCTCGTTGTGGCGGCCGTGCTCGGACACATTTTCCCGCTGTTCGCAGGCTTTCGCGGCGGCAAGGGCGTGGCGACGCTCGCCGGAGCCGTGACGGGCGTATATCCTCCCGCGATTCTGCTGTGTCTTGCCGTGTGGATGGTCACGCTCATGATTACGCACTACGTATCGCTGTCCTCGATGCTGGCCGGCGTGATGTTCCCTATTTTCATACTCATCTCGCCTCGTACCAACAATTCGGTATCGCTGGTGGTCTTCTCGATTTGCGTGGCCGTGCTGCTTATCATCACGCACCGGAAAAACATCAAGCGCCTCAGAGAGGGCACCGAATCCAAAATCTATCTTTGGAAGCCTCGCAGCAAGAACAAATAAAAAAATGGATGCGAAATTGCGACTATATAAATAGTTTTTCGTATCTTTACCGACAGCGGGATTCATACGCCCCGAAACTTTAACTTTCAGAGACTATGAAAAAATTTTGCTATTTGCTGGCACTGTGCGTGCTGCCGCTGCTTATGCAGGGATGCGACAATGAAAAAATCAAAGAGAAAACGATAATCGAAACGCCGCTTAACTCCTTTACGCGTGCCGGTTCCGTTGCTCGCGGTGCGGAGCCGTTCAGAATCGTGCAGGCACAGGGCGAGCTGGGCGGCCAGACACTGACCGATTTGCGGACGGAGAGCGTAGAGAAAAGCTCTCTGAATATATATGCCGTGGAATATAATACGATAGGTGTTGTTGCGGTTGCCACGTGGGGCGACAGGACTTTGCGCGTGGTATTGCTGAACGTGCCTCTCGCAGGGCAGGCGGGCGATGTTACGGCCGATGCGCAGGTATTGGCGGACGTCGGCTATGATGGCGGAGTTCTGACCCGGACCGAGGCCGAAGTCAAGGGAAGCATAAAGTCGCAGTGGAATGAGAAACGCACGAAAATCGAAAAACTCGATTGTTCTGTCGAAATTCTCACGCAGCTCGACGGCAAGCCGCTTCGCCTGCTTATAAGCGGGGTGGAGTAGGACCTGAGCCTTATGGTTCTCGGAAGAATCGGGATGGCCGCTTTTGCGGCCATCCTTCTCTTTTTTTGGATAGCGGTAAAAAAGATTTATATTTGTCAGTCGGTCGGCACGTCGGATTTATGTGCCGCATTCGCCGGACCGGACGGGAGCAAGGAGGAGATTGCAATGCGCTTGCCGCCTGCCCCGAATAAATATAAAACGTTATGTTACAGGAAAATCTTATACGCATGTATGAGCGGAGTTTCCGCGAAAACCGCGAACTGCCGGCTCTTACGGACTATTTCAAGGGAGAGGAGTTCTCATATTTCAGCATGGCCAAGCAGATTGCCAAACTGCATCTGCTGTTCGAGAAGGCCGGCGTCAAAACCGGAGACAAAGTGGCCGTTCTGGGACGCAACAATCCTCGCTGGTGCATGGCCTACATCGCCACGCTCACATACGGCGCCGTAGTAGTGCCCATTTTGCAGGATTTCAATGCCAACGATATAATGCATATCATCAACCACTCGGATTCGAAGCTGCTTTTCGTCGGCGACAACTATTGGGATGTCATCGACGAGGAGCGCATACCGGAGGTGGATGCCGTCTTTTCGCTTACGGACTATCACTGCATATACGAGAAGAACGGAACGTCTCTTACGCGGTTCGTAAAGGATATTACGCGCCACTATCGCAAGCGCTATCCCAAAGGTTTTTCGGCCGAGGACATATCCTATCCTCAAATCGGCAACGATGCTCTGGCTCTGGTGAACTATACCTCAGGCACCACGGGTTATTCCAAAGGCGTGATGCTTTCGGTAAATAATCTGACAGGCAACGTACTTTTCGCCCTGAATGCTGTGAATACCGACACAGGACGCCCGTACTTCTACCGTTGCGGCCGCACGCTGTCGTTCCTGCCGCTCGCGCACGCATACGGATGCGCATTCGATTTCCTTACGCCGCTGGCCGCTGGCGGGCATATCACCCTGCTGGGCAAGATTCCCGCACCCAAGATACTTATAGAGGCCATGAAGGACGTGAAGCCGACGGCTATATGCTGCGTGCCTCTGGTTTTGGAAAAGGTGTACCGCAAGCAGATTCAGCCCCTGCTGGAAAAAGGCCCGATGAGTCTGGCTATGAAGATTCCTCTGCTCAATACGGCGATTTATTCCGTTATCCGTTCCAAGATGATGGAGGCTTTCGGCGGCAATGTCGGCGTATTCATCGTCGGCGGCGCCCCGATGAATCAGGAGACCGAAGATTTTCTGATGAAGATAAAGTTCCCGATAACAATAGGCTACGGTATGACCGAGTGCGCACCGCTAATCAGTTTCTCGCCGGACAACGAATTCAAGGCCGGCTCGGTGGGCAGGTATCTGAAAGATCTGCTCGAAGTCAAAATAGATTCGCCGGAGCCTTCGCGCACCGCTGGCGAGATTCTTGTGCGCGGCGAGCATGTGATGCTCGGCTACTACAAGAACGGCAAGGCTACTTTCGATGTGCTTAAAGACGGGTGGCTGCATACCGGCGACATGGGAACGATGGACGAGGACGGCACCATATACATTCGCGGCCGAAGCAAGACGATGATACTCGGACAGAGCGGCCAGAATATCTACCCCGAGGAAATCGAGGCAAAACTCAACAATCTGTATCTGGTCATGGAGTCGCTTGTCGTGGAGCGCGAAGGCCGGCTCGTCGCTCTGGTCTATCCGGACTTCGACCAAGCGCAGGCCGACGGTGTGGATAACGAACAACTGTCCGAAATCATGAAGCGCAACCTCGAAGAGCTCAACACGCTTGTCGCGCCTTATGAAAAGGTGTCGAGCATAACCATATATCCGACCGAATTCGAGAAAACTCCGAAAAAGAGCATCCGCCGCTATCTGTATCAGGTGTAGACTGTTCGGCGGTCCGAAAACGAATTGTTTTTACGCAATGTTCAGCGGCGTGCATGGAACTCCATGCACGCCGCTTTTTTCTCGTTGCCGACTTCATGTCGGGTCATTGGCAATCAGGACGATTCGATAGACTCCTCTACCGAATATATGTTCGAGGCCGCGCAATAGAGAGCTGCGACGCTTACAAGGCTGCACGGGTGCAGTAGCTGTCGTAGCGGCGCAGTACCTTGCCGACGAATGCCAGAGTCTGGTCGCTGTCCTCGAACTGGCCGTGGCGGACAGCTTCGTCCATGTAGTATTCGGGGTTGAATTTGAGTTTCAGGTAGCGGGCCACCACCTTCCATGAGTCTGGATTGTGTCCGTCCTTGCGGGCCAGACGGCGGGCGTCCTGAACGTGTCCCATGCCGCAGTTGTAGGCAGCAAGAACGATGCAGAGCCGGTCGTGTTCCGAAGTGCCGGCGTTGAAGTGCATGTTGTCGTTTATGTAGTTGAGAAGTTCTATTCCGAGCCATACGTTGGTGCGCGGGTCGGCAATCTCTTCGGCAGGTACGCCGAACTGGCGGGCCACTACGGGCATAATCTGCATAAGGCCGCGGGCTCCTGCACCGGAGGTGATGTTCTCGTCGAATTGCGATTCGGTGTATGCAATGGCTGCAATCAGACGCCAGTCGTATCCCTCGCTCTGGGACAGGGCGCGGATGATGACGTCGTAATCGGAAATGAGCGATGCGCTGGTATAGTCCGCCCAGAGTTTTTTCATCTCCGTGTAGGGGACGTATGGACGTATTTGCGGTTCGGCGGCGGCAGTCGGGCTATCCGATGCGACCTCTGCGGGTTCTATTTCCGCGGTTTCCGGTTCGTTCCGGCATCCGAGCAGCGAGACTGTCGAAAAGAATAGAATAGATAATAAAAAAAACGTTTTCTTCATTTATATGCAATGCTTCGGGCTGAATACCGCTGCCGTTACAGCACCCTAATCGTAGAACGACCACGAGAACCCTAACTTGAAAGCGAACGGATTGAGCGGATAGTGCAGAACCGAAAAATAGTTCCGACGTCCGAACAGATTCTCGTTCCAGTGTTGTGCTTTAAGCAGAATCCGCATGCGTTTCCATTTGGCACAGACGAATGCGTCGAGCATGACGTAATTGCCGAGCGTCTTCTCTCTCTGATTGTAGAACTGCGCCGTTGCGGGATTGTACCCGGGAGCGTAATACTCCGTATTGTAACGGCCGTCTACGCCCACCTGCATCCGCAGGACGTTCTTTACCACGTTGAACTCGTAGTAGTATGAGAGGAATGCGCTTGCCAGCGGAACCGGTGCAACTCTTTGATTGGTGCTCCATTGCAGCAATACCCGGTGGTTGAGATGAAGACCGCCTATGCCGACGTCTTCGCGCACGTACAGACCCGAAACGCTTACCGTACCGGACTCTTGGGCGGGGGCGGCATTCTCGTCGAAATAAATCCTGTCGGTGAGAATGCTCTGCTGCGCACCTATCTCCATGCCGATGACGGGAGCTTTCAGCGATAGCTCTATTCGGGTTTCATTCTCCTTGTCGAAGGAGTTGTTCCACACGAAGTGGTTAGAGAAATATCGCTCTGTCCAATACCCGGGCGACCGCAGAGAGTAGTCGAACCGGCCCGACAGAGTGAGGGGTTTGTCCTTGATGAATATGCTTGCCGAGGCTTGGGCGCCGAAATCCAAATCGCCACTGCGGTATCCGAACGGATGCACCTTGATGTCGGCGCCCCAGTCGAAGTAGCGTTTTATGCGGCCCGAAGCCGAGCCGTAGGCGTAGTAGCTCACCTTGTTTTCACCCTTGCGACGGCCGTTCAGGTACTGGTTCATGGCGAACTGATAGTAGTGGTGCACGTCCACGCCCACGCCGCCGTTAATCTCGCCTATCCAGCCGTCGCGGTTCCACGGCTGTATCTGCACAAAGACTTTGTTGGACAGCGAACTCTCGAATATGGAGTCGTTGCTCTGTGTGGGGTTGATGTACCAGTTCTCGTAGTAGTTGCGGCTCGTGCCCTCCATGTCCGTGTAGGTGGCGCCGTCGTAAGTGTCGGTGTATTTCTTGTACCATCGGTTGTACTCGAAGCTGTGGCCGATGAATACGGCAGGAAAATCGGCTATGGAGAAATCGTCTTCCGTCACCCTCCGCAGCGGAATGCCGAACGACTGTACCAGAAAATAGGAGTTGTTCTTTATCTTGTTGCGGGCGTCGCTCAGGCGCATAGGGATGTTGGAGGCAATCTCGTAGTTGAGTATCGAGTCGGTTACGTCGCGGTCGTCCACAAGACCGCCGTTCTCGCGGACGGATGCCATGTTGTAGATGTAGCCCGCATGAATGGAGTATTTCTTGCCGGTGTGCGAAAATCCGAGCGAGAGATTCTTTTCGCGCGTGCGCTGCCACGAGTATACGCCCCGCGCTCCGCGGCTCTTGTAATCGACGTTGAATCCGGTCGAGGGGTTTATGTTCTGGGCGTGGGTTGCCGCGAAGTCGTCTTCCAGATAGCGTTTCTGGCCGGAGGACATGTACATGAGGTGCGTGTACGGCTTCTTGACATTGAAAAAGCGTGCGTTCTGCGGCGTGGTGAAATAGACTCGGTAGGCATTTACGAACGAAAAGTCGCGGTTCTGCGGCCTTGCGGCATAGTTCAGCGGCAGGGAGGCTGCTCCGTAGTTGCCCAGATAGGCGTCCCCGACTCCGGTTTTCAAGTATGGATACTGGATATGATAGTCTGTGAGCGCAGTGTCTATCTGGCGCATTTCGATGTTGTTGATGCTGCCGTTCACGCTCCATGCGAAGTTGTTCTGCGAACGCACCGTGTCGCTGAAAAAGTAGCTTTCCAGCGGTCTTTTTATGCGCTGTTTCTTTTTCAGCGAATCCGGAACTTCCGGCTCCCCTTCGCTGCCTTCGCCGAAGAACGGGTTGCTGCCTATCGACCCGTTGTCGCCGGCATCCATGGAGCGGCTGCCGTTGAGGTTCTGCGCATGCGAGGCTGCCGGCACAAGGAAGAGCATTCCCAGTGTCAGAATGAACGCTATTTTGAAAAGGTCCGTCCGCATGCAGTCGAAAAAGCGTGGTTTAAGGCGCAAAGATAATACATTTTTATATAACGCGCCGTCAGGCCTTTGAGCTGACGCGCTTTACTGCGGCTCTGACGGCCGATATGGCGATGTAGAGTACTATGACGGCCGAAACTCCGGCAGGTCCGGCAGCGATGACTATGACGGCCGATGCGGCGAGAAAGCAGTACCGCAGAGAGTTGTCATGCCAGCCCAAGTTGTGGAATTTGAGCGAGAACATTCTTACGGGGCATATCAGCAGCAGGGCCATGACCACTGCCGCCGCGAGCAGTATCTCCCTTTGCGGAAGCAGCCCTACGCGAGATGCCGCATATCCCGCGCCTGCGAAAAACAGGGCGCATGCGGGGGTGGGCAGTCCCAGAAATTCGTCGTGCTGGGTCGTGTCGATGTTGAATCGGGCCAGACGCAATGCGGAGAATACGGCGATGACGACAACCGCGTAGCCCAGCGCGTCGGGCGCTCCCCATACGGATTCGGCGTTTTCGTACATGCTCAGGGCTATGGCCGAGGGCGCGACTCCGAAACTTACCATGTCCGCGAGCGAATCGAGCTGCACCCCGATTTCGGAGTACTGTCCGAGCAGACGGGCCGCCGCTCCGTCCATGAAGTCGAATGCGGCCGAGACTATCAGCAGCCAGAAGCATATTTCGAGCGGACGCCCCTGAACAGCGAACACGACTGCGAGCGAACCGCAAACCAGATTGCAGAGAGTCAGGATATTGGGAACCGTAAATAGTCTTATTTTCATAATGCGTTTTTTTATCGCGTACAAAGTTAGCGTTTTTTCGAAGAATATCACTACATTTGTACATGCACGGTCCTGCGGGGATGCCGGTGCAATGCAATATACAAACTCATGAAAAGCAATAAATATTGTGTCATAATGGCCGGCGGCGTGGGCATCCGTTTCTGGCCTTTGAGCAGGCAGAGCATGCCGAAACAGTTTCTGGACATTCTCGGAACGGGCAAATCGTTCATCCGCATGACTTTTGAACGTTTCGCGCAAATCGTGCCGCCGGAAAATTTTCTTGTCGTCACCAATGCCGCTTACCGCGATTTGGTGTTGCAGCATATACCCGAAATAACGCCGAGGCAGATTCTTTGCGAGCCGGTGGGACGCAATACGGCTCCATGCATAGCCTATGCCGCTTTCCGTCTTATGGCAGAAGATCCGGACGGGGTGATGATAGTGGCTCCGTCCGACCATCTGATTCTGGACGAACGCAGTTTCGTTACGGCCGTTTCCGAGTGCGTCGATTTCGCCGCCGCCTCGCATACCATAATGACCATAGGCATCGCGCCCACGCGGCCGGATACGGGTTACGGATACATTCAGGTAAACGACCGCGAGGCCATAGGCAAGGTCAAGACCTTTACCGAAAAGCCGAACATGCAGATGGCGAGCGCATTCGTCGCCAGCGGCGAATTTTTCTGGAACTCCGGAATATTCGTGTGGGAGGTGCGCACGATAATGGACGCCCTGCGGCGGCATCTGCCGTGGCTGTTCGCCCAGTTCAGCTCGCATGCCGAGTGTTTCGGAACACAGGCCGAGGATGCAGTGATAGAGAGCATATATCCGGAGTGCAGGGCCGTTTCGATAGATTACGGCGTAATCGAGAAGGCGGACAACGTGTACGTGCGTCCGAGCAGTTTCGGATGGAGCGACATGGGTACGTGGCACTCCCTGTATCAGACTTTGGACAAGGATGCGAACGGCAACGTGATGGACGGAGCGGGCATTGCGGAAGATACGTCGGGATGTCTGGTCAGAGTGCCTGAGGGTAAACTCGCGGTCATAGAGGGGCTGAAAGATTACATCGTCGTGGATACCGACGACGTGCTGCTCGTCTGCCCGCGGGAGCGCGAAGACGACATAAAGAAGTTCACCATGCGTCTGAAAGCGGACGAAAAGGGAGACCGCTACCTGTAAATCGAAAACACTCGGGCAATTCCTTTCTATTCGGAATCTCGGCCGTCTCCGGAGCGAGAGTGCACGCTGCCACGGCAAACTGTCCTATGCGGTGTTTTACGTTGCGTCTTGATCCGCCCGCGCTATTTCTTCCTTACGATATACAGTATCTCCCGACGCAGGCCCCACAACCTCCGCTGCTGTTCGCTGAACGTTTCGGCGTAGTCGATTTGCTCCACTTCGAACCCTGCTTCCCGCAGGCGGTCGGCATAGTCGCGGCCGTAGTTGCGACGGTGGTCGTACTGTCCGAATATGCGGGTGCGCTCGGCGGGGTCGGTAATGGAGTCGTCCTCGAATGTCTTGTCCAGCGACAGGTCTACCGGCGAAAGCATCACGCCCCAGCCTTTCCCGCTGCGCATTACGCGATACATCTCGCGCATGGCCAGCCTGTCGTCCTGTACGTGTTCGAGTATATGGTTGCAGAAAATCACGTCGAAACTCTCGTCTTCGAACGGCATGTGCTGCACGTCGAGTTTCACGTCTGCCAGAGGCGATTCGAGGTCGGCCGTGACGTAGCGCCCGCGGTCGGGGCCGGCATATATCTTTTTCAGCTTGCGCATAAGACAGACCTCGGGTGCGATGTGCAGCAGCTCGGGCTTGGAAGTCAGCAAGTCGGTCTCGCGCGAAAGATAGAGCCACAGCAGACGATGGCGTTCGAGCGCAAGGCAGCTCGGACACAGGGCGTCTTCGCGCGGGGTGACGTATCCGTAGGGCATGAACTTGCGGTATTTCGCGCCGCAGACCGGACACTGGCGTCCCCTGCCTCGGTACAGAAGCCCCGCAGCGGGAACGGCCCATGAGGCTATGCGTTGCAGCACGGGCCGCGGCACGGCGCCGAGCATGAATTTAATCAGTCGTTTCATGGCCTTTATCGTTTGTCTTCGAGAATTTTGGCCACGTCCTTCTCGGCCTTGTTCAGGCGGCTTTTGCAGAATTTTATCAACTCCGTGGCACGTTTCACTTCGGCCGACAGACGGTCCACGTCCATGTCTCCGTTTTCGAATCCTGCGAGGATGGCCTCCACTTCGGCCATGGCCTCACTGTATGTTTTGCTTTTTTCCATTGTCGGTGATTTGTGCCCGCAGTTTTCCGCGTGCGAGCGTTATGTCTATGCTTTGTCCTATGCTGGTCCGAGAGGCGTCGTAAAGCGCTCCGCTCCCGTCTCTTACTATTGCGAATCCTAAGGAGAGGATGTTTTCGATGCGTCGTGCGGCGGTTTTCTGCTCGAATATCTCCATGCGCTGGCGCTCCCTGCCTATGTAAAGTTCTGCCGAGCTGCGAAGGCTTCGCTCGGCGGATTGCAGCGATGCGGCGCGGGCGGAAATAGACATTTGCGAAAGGCGTACCGTTTCTGACCAGAGCCTTTGAAGACGCAGTTCCAGACTGCGGGTGAGCTGTGAAGTCAGTATTTTGAGCTGCATCGCGGCGTTCCGTTCGCGTCGTGCGGCTGTGTCGAGTATCCGGCCGGCCGCATTTTTCAGGCTCTCCGACATTCTGTCGAGCCGTGCGTCCTGTTCGGCTGCGCGGTCGATGAGAAAGGCGGCTACCGCAGTCGGGGTTTTGAGCGCACGGAAAGCCACCATGTCGGCCACGCTCGTATCCTTGTCGTGCCCTATTCCCGTAAGCACGGGCAGCGGGAACTGAGCCACGTGGCTGCACAGCCGGTACGAGTCGAAACAGGAGAGGTCGCTCTGCGAACCTCCTCCGCGGATTATCGCCACAGCGTCGAAGTCCTCGCTCCTGAGAGCGATTTGTTCGAGGGCCGAAATTACCGATTGCTCGGCGCCG
>ERZ857629.3763-NODE-3763-length-12419-cov-2.842931_pt1 | contig 12419 bp, 9 predicted proteins | sample MGYA00519700_ERZ857629 | MGnify/ENA primary metagenome ERZ857629 (study PRJEB31778, sample SAMEA3449351) | human gut metagenome | biome: human gut; feature: human-associated habitat; material: faeces | place: United Kingdom | collected 2010/2012 ... | reverse complement strand
TCCACCCAGGGGGTCTTGTCTTCCACTTCGATGATGTGTACGCCGTCAGCCTTCAGCTGCTCCAGCACCTTGGCTTCTTCTCCGGCGCTGAGTTCGGCGTTGTAGTTCTGGGTCAGCCGGCCCGCTTCCATGATGGCCTGCTGCTGCTTTTCGGTCAGCTTGGCCCAAGCCATGTCGGTAATGACGATCTGGATCGCGCCCAGCGTATGGCCGTCCAGCATCAGGTAGGGAGCCACTTCGGGGAAGGCGTTGGAGCGGTAGTTGGCGATGGGCTGTTCGGCCGCATCCACCACGCCGGTCTGCAGCGCGCTGTACAGCTCGGTGAAGGAAACAACGGTGGGGTTGGCACCCAGGTCGGTGACCATGCCGGTCATGACGGGGTCTTCGGAAACGCGGATCTTCATTTCCTTCAGGTCGTCAATGGTTTTCACTTCGTTGCGGAAGAAGAAATGACGGAAGCCTTCTTCGCCGTAGCAGATGCCGCGCAGGGGCAGGCCCACGGTCTGGGGCTCGGCCAGGAATTCCTGAGCCAGCTCGCTGTTGGCGAAATTCCAGAAATGCTCGCGGCTGACGAAGGTGTAGGGGATGGACAGCAGCTTGGCTTTGTTGCAGCCGTAGGCGGTGAACTGGAACGCGGAGAAACGGCCGATGTCCACGGTACCGCTGCCGCTGAGAATGCCGTCCAGCACCTGCGCTTCGGTGCCGAGCACGCCGGAGTGCTGGATGTTGATCAGCACGCTGCCGCCGGTCAGCTCTTCCACTTTTTCTTTAAAGAACTGAGCGGTTTTGCCGACGATGGTATCCAGCGGGTTCACCTCGCTGTAGGTCAGGGTGACGGTGTCCGCCGCCAGCGCGGCGGTGCAGCTGAGAATCAGGGCGAGGGTGAGCATAAACGCGAGAACCTTTTTCATGTTGGAAACCTCCTGTGAATATTTTTTGTGTCCGATAAGGTTTGAAACGTCCCTGACCGGACAATTTCTGAGCTTATTATATCAACGGAGACACGAATTGTCTACTAGTATGCAAGTTAAGATTCTGTTAAGAAATATGGATATTTTTACCAAGCACAGCCGCAGGGATTGCGTTTCGTTCTATTCTATGCCACAATACAGAAAAACGTTCCCTCGGGCATAGGATGAACAGAAGTTTTTTTCAGGAGGTTTTGTATGGCGAAAGAAATCATTACCGTGCATGTCCGGCTGGAGGCGGAGGCTTTCCGGCGCTTTGCCGTCTTTGACAATCTTCTGTTAAGGCGGCGATGGGGCAGACCGGTGGTTTTCTGTATTCTGATGACGGTATTTGCGGCGATATGCTTCTGGCTGCGCCGGGAACAGTCCGCCCTCATCGGCAGCGTATTGCTGCTGGTGGGCTTCGGGATGCCGCTGGTGTATTTCGGTACCTTTTTTCATCAGATCCAGACGCAGGTGAAAAAGCTCCGGCTGAAGACTCCCCAGGCTTTTTATACGCTTCGTCTCGGCCCGGAGGGCGTGCGCATCACCAACGACCGGAAAACTGAGGCGGCGCAGGAGCTTCCGTGGGAGAAGGTTTACGCCGCCTACCGGGTGCGGGGAAGCGTTTATCTGTACGCCACGCCCGCCCGCGCCTTCCTCTTGCCGGACGGGCAGGCGGACGCTTCGCCGGAGGAGCTTTGGCAGCTGCTGACCCGCCATATGGAGGCAAAGCGGCTGTTTGCGGGCACTGACAGCCAGCATGGAATTTCTCGGCAGACGATGAGCACCCGGAAAAAATCATCCGGCCCTTCCATCTGAGACTTTTATTTTGTTAAGGAACTGACAGAGCTTCTCTGATGTTCAGGAATGTTGCTGCCTATCGCAAAAATTTGCTGCGGCGTCTTGACAGCACGAACCAAAAACCGTATACTGAACCTATATTTTGGAAGACGAACTCAAATTCCTTTGACATTTACCGAACCCTGAGAATTCTTGAAAAAATAAGGATCTTTCTAGAGAGGGAAAGGAGTGTCGATAGTCTTTGTTTCAATGGAAGCGAATAGATTCTTTACGGGTCGCTGTTTGTCTCATCCTGTTTCTCTTCATCCCCGCTGCCGGGCTTGCAGCGGAAACGGCTCTGTGCGGTGAATGGGTTTTTGCCGATCTTCCGGGGAAAACGGTTATCCGTTTGAACGAAGATGGATCCGCTTTCTATGGCGGACAAAATCTCACATGGGACGATACGGAGGAGGGGCTTCTTCTCACCGATGCGGAAGGCGCTTCTGTCACGCTCCGATACGCGCTTTCCGATTCCGGGATGGTGTTGTATCTTCCCTCCGCATTTGAAAGAATCAGCGATATCGGCGGCGAAGGCCAGCTTGTCGGCTCGTGGAAGGCAGTCGGCGGCGTTTCTGAAAGCAGCTTCGTTTTTACCGAGGATGGGCATTTTTTGGAGGACGGCGTTTTCACCGGTTATTATTTTGTCGATAACGAAAACGATTACGTACTGCTTCAGTACGGCGATCTTTTTCAGGACACTGGGATTTATTATTGGTTTGCGGATGACGGATACCTGTATATAGCGTATCCATGGAAGCTCGCCCGTAAATAACGACGGTTCATCCAAAGCCCTGCTTGCGGGCTTTGCGATAACATACACGATGCCGAAGGAAGGAAAGCCGGCTCCGAACGGAGGACATCGTGAAAATGCCCGAAAAAGAGGAGGAAACACAATGAAAAAGGTCGTTGCTCTGGTTCTGGCTGCCATCATGCTCCTGTCCCTCACTTCTGCGCTCGCAGAAAAGGAAACCCTGACCCTTTGGTCCATCGCTACCGAAGCCGATGCGAATTACCAGACCTATATCGATGCCCTGAAGGACCTCAATGCCGCAAACGAAAAGTATGAAATCGTAATGGAAGCTACCGAGAACGAAGCCTACAAGACCAAGATCAAGGCTGCCATGTCTGCCGGAGAAGGTCTGCGGACATCTTCTTCACCTGGTCCATGAGCTTCCTGGGCGACTTCGTTGAGGCCGGCCGCGTATACTGCCTGGACGATGTGCTGCCCGCCTACAAGGCCGAACTGACCGACGCCATGCTGGCCAACACCAACTACGACGGCAAGCAGTACGGCATTCCGCTGGTCTTCAACGTGGTTACGCTGTTCGCCAACATGGATCTGCTGAAGAAGGCTGGCTGGGAAACGGCTCCCGCTACCTATGACGAGCTGATGAAGTGCTGCGACGATCTGCTTGCCGCCGGTATCATTCCCTTCGGCGTTGCCGGTAAGGAAAATTGGTGCCTGTCCGAGTACACGGAGCCCCTGCTGGTGAAGACCATCGGCGCCAAGGGCCTGGAAAACTGCTACACCGGTGTGGATTCCTGGAATCAGGAAGGCGTCATCCGCGCCATGACGATCTTCACCGACATGATCCAGAAGGGTTACTTCGATCCCAACGCCTCCGCTCTGGGCAACGAAGAAACCAAGCAGAACTTCCTGGCCGGCAAGTATGCCTTCTATCAGAACGGCTCCTGGAACTGCGGCGAAGTGGCTGCCGCCGGTGAGAACTTTGTGGCTCTGCCCTTCCCCGTGATCGATCCCGAAAAGGCTTCCCTGTACGAAATGGTCGGCGGCCCCAACGATTCTCTGGCCGTTACCGCTTCCAGCAAGAATGCTGCCGACGCTGCTGTGATCGCCATGGAGCTTGGCCGCGCCATCTCTAAGGGCGGCAACCTGAACGGCGCCGGCATGCCTGGCTGGGCTGTCAACTATGATACTTCTTCCGTCAACCGTGTCAGCAACAGCGTTGCCGAGATGGTCGCTCAGTCCAGCGGCATGGTTCTGTTCGGCGATAACTTCCTGTCTGCCGACGCTGCCAACACCTATCTGGATTACATTGCTAACCTGTTCGCTGGCAACATCACTGCCACGGAATTTGCCGAGGGTCTGGCTGCCGATCTGCAGTGATCAGATAAACCGGTAAGCGGTTCCTGATGCAGCCGGGTTGACAAAACGTGGGAGGGTTGCTGAGGGTTCGTCCTGAAGGACCCTCCCATTTCTTTTGCGAAGGGATTGAAGAAACCATGAGAAAAACCCTGACCTATCGTATCAATATTTTTCTGTTCCTGCTGCCGGCGCTGTTCCTGTTTGTCAGCGTGCTGATCGCTCCCATTGCGATGTCAACCTACTACAGTTTTTTCAACTGGAATGGTCTGAAAACACCGGAGTTCATCGGCATCAAGAACTACGTCGAGCTGTTTACCAGCAAGTCGATCAGCTTCATCCCCGCACTGAAGAACTCGCTGCTTCTGGCTTTTCTTTCGGTTTTCATCCAATTGCCGTTTTCGCTGTGGCTTGCCCTGAAGCTTTCGAAGCGTATTCGCGGCGAACGCGCGTTTATTTCGATCTATTTTATGCCCGTGCTGATCTCGACGGTCGTTATCGGTCAGCTGTGGCTGAAAATCTATAATCCTGATTACGGCGTATTGAATGTCGCTCTGCGGGCGATCGGCCTGGAAAGCTGGACCAGACCCTGGTTGGGCGATAAGCAGGTAGCGCTTGGCGCTGCGTTTGTGCCGACCCTGTGGCAATATGTCGGCTATCATATGCTGCTGATGTACGCAGGGGTAAAAAGCGTTCCGCCGGAACTACTGGAGGCCGGTGTGCTGGACGGCTGCACGGAGGGACAGCTGAACAGGCACATCATCATTCCCTATATCAAGCCGATTCTTCGTGTCAGTGTGATTTTTGCTGTAACAGGCTCGCTGAAATCCTTCGATCTCATCTATGTGCTCACCAACGGAGGCCCTGTTCATGCCACCGAGGTTCCGAGCACCCTCATGCTCAATCTGCTGTTTTTGAGAAATCGTTACGGCATGGGCAGTACGATTGCGGTGATGCTGATTCTGCTGTGCTTCGCTTTTGCATTGCTGATCAATCTTGCATTTAAGGAGGAAAAGCCGGTATGATGACGGCAAAAGAAAAAAAGAGCCCTGGTCAGCTGAGATTCAGATCCGGCGGCAGAAAAAGTTTTTCCAATATTCTTGTCTACGGCGTGCTGATTCTATGGGCATTGCTTTGCCTGTTCCCTGTGTATTGGATGATTACCTTTTCGCTGAAGGATAATGCGGAAATTTTTGGCGAGAATGTGATTGGCCTGCCGAGGCATTGGCTCTGGTCCAACTATGCCAGAGCGATGACGCTCGGACAAATGGGCAGGTATTTCCTGAACAGCTTTTTGGTTGCGGTTATTTCCATCGCCATTACCCTGACGGCTTCCTGCATGGCAACCTATGCCATGACGCGCCTTGTATGGAAGGGCCGCGACCGCATGAACAAATTCTTCATGCTGGGGCTCACGATACCGATCCATGCCGCCATTGTGCCGCTGTATGTGGTTTTGGGCAAGGCGCATCTGCTGAATTCGCTCGCGGCGCTGTTTGTTCCGTATTCTGCGTTTGCGCTGGCCATGGGCATTCTGATTTGCACCGGATTCATGGGAGATATTCCGTATGATCTGGATGAAGCTGCTTTTCTGGATGGGTGCGGCGTATGGGGAATTTTCTTCAAGGTGATGGTTCCGCTGATGGTCCCCGCTGTTGCCACGGTCGGCATCTATACCTTCCTTCAGTGCTGGAACGAGCTGATGTTTGCAACCGTGTTCAACAGCAGTGAAGCCTATAAGACGCTGCCAGTCGGAATTCAGGGCTTGGCCGGACAGTATTTGCGCGAGTGGGGACCGACCGGCGCCGCTCTGGCGATCGCCACGCTTCCGACCCTGCTGGTCTATGTTTTCCTGAGCAAAAAAATTCAGGACAGCTTTATTGCCGGCGCAGTCAAGGGATAAGGAGAATCTCAAATTTTGCAGTATCAAACGCTCTGTCCATCGAAGAAAGGCGCAGAGCGGAGCGGGACGGGCCGCAGAGCGCTGTTTGCGGGCTCTGGCGGCCAACTTAGGGGTTTTTTCGACAGACTGAGGCCCGGCGCGTTCTGCGCCGGGCCTTTGCAGTCAGCCGTAATTTACTTTTGGGCGAAACCGAAATACCGCCGGGCGTTTTCATAGCTGACGCCGCGCACGATCTCCGCAAGGGTGTCTTCATCGTTCGGGAACTGACCTTCCTCCACCCACTGGCCGATCAGACGGCACAGGATGCGGCGGAAATACTCATGCCGGGGATAGCTCAGGAAGCTGCGACTGTCGGTCAGCATGCCCACAAAGCCTGCCAGATAGCCCAGATTGGCCAGACTGACCATCTGCTCGGTCATGCCCTGCAGATGATCGTTGAACCACCAGGCGGAGCCGTGCTGCACCTTGCTGACGGCTTCGCTGTTCTGGAAGCAGCCGCAGAGGGAATCGATGGCCTGATTGTCGTTGGGGTTCAGGCTGTACAGAATGGTCTTGGGCAGCGCGTCCGCGGCTTCCAGCGCGCCGAGGAATGCGGCGGTCTGTGCGGCGGGAGCATAGTTGTCAATGCAGTCATAGCCTGTGTCGGGACCCAGCGCGGCATAGGCGGTGGGGTTGTTGTTGCGGCGGCAGCCGTAATGCAGCTGCATCACCCAGTCCCGGTCATGGTACTGCTTCGCCGCATACAGCATGAAGGAAGTCTTGAACGCGGCTTCTTCCTCCGGAGAGATGGCTTCGCCGGAAAGACGCTTTTTCAGAATGGCGTTTGTTTCTTCGTCGGAAACGGGCGCATAGTATACGTAATTCAGCGCGTGGTCGCTCAGGCGGCAATGATTTTCCGCAAAAAAGTCCATGCGGGCGTTCAGCGCGGCCTTCAGGCTGTCCCAGTCGGAGACGGTCACGCCGCTGCAGGCGGACAGCTTTGCCAGATAATCGCAGAACTCCGGCTTTTCAAGGTTCATGGCCTTGTCCGGCCGCCATGCGGGCAGCACGGCGGTGGCGAAGGAAGCGTCCGCCGCCAGCTTTTGATGCCATTCCAGAGAATCAATGGGATCATCCGTGGTGCAGATGGTTTCCACATGGCTTTGGGCGATCAGCCCGCGAACGCTCATACCGGCTTCCTGCAGGCGGGCGTTGCAGAGCTGCCATACTTCTTCGGCAGTAGAACGGTTCAGAATGCCCTCATAGCCGAAAAAGCGGCGCAGCTCCAGATGGCTCCAGTGGTACAGCGGATTGCCGATGGACTTGCCCAGTACCTGAGCCCATTGCAGGAATTTGTCGTGATCGCTGGCGTCGCCGGTGATGTATTTTTCCTCCACTCCGGCGCAGCGCATCAGCCGCCATTTGTAATGGTCGCCGCCCAGCCAGACCTGCGTGATGTTGTCGTAGCGTAAATCTTCGAAGATCTCCCGGGGGCTGATGTGGCAGTGATAGTCGATGATGGGGCAGCGGGCCGCCACGTCGTGATACAGCCTGACCGCTGTGGGAGTGTCCAGCAAAAAATCCCTGTCCAGAAATGCCTTCATGGGGTAACCTCCTTTTTTTGAGACGGCGCCACCGATGACACGGTGCTGCCATCAATCGTTGACGATGGGGAAACGGTGCTTTGACGGAAAACCAGTTCGCCGCTGAAAACCGTCTCCTGCGGTGCTTCCCGTCCCTCCAGAACGTCCAGCAGGACGGAGACGCAGTGCTCGCATACCGCTTTGAGCCGGTTGTCCACGCTGGTCAGCTCGGGATCGCAGCAGAGACAGGCGTCGGAGTTGTTGTAGCCGATGACGCTCAGATCCGTGGGAACGTTTCGTCCCCGGACTCTGGCATATTTGAGCGCGCCGACGGCCAGCAGATCCTCCGAAGCCAGCACCGCGTCGAAACGCAGCCCGGCTTCGTCCAGCCGCACTAGCTCGTCCCGCACATGGGAAACGTTCATCTCATCCTCCGGAAAGTAGCGCAGAAGCGCTTCATCCACCGGAACCGCAAGCGCCTCATGAGCGGCCCGGTAGCCGTTCAGCTTCTTCCGGCCGTTGTGGTTCCGGGAATGATACAGGTACAGGATGCGGCGGCGGCCGCTTTCCAGAAGAAAACGGGCCGCGTCCCGGGTCGCCTGCTGTTCGTCGCACAGGACGGAGTAAACGTTGGGCGCTTTCAGGGAAGCGTTGAGGATTACGACGGGCGTTTGAAGGGCGGCTTTGCGGATGGATTCGTTGTCCTTGGCTTTCTCCTCCACAAAGGTGGAGCCCATCAGAATGACGCCGTCGACGTGCTGAGCCGTCAGCAGCTCTATGCCCTGCTTTCGGGAGGGCAGATCCCGCTCGCAGCAGCTAAGCAGGCAGCTGTACTGCCGCCTGCGGAGTTCCCGCTCCAGATAGCTCAGCGCGTGGGACAGATAGGGGTCTGCGGCGTTGGGGCACAGCAGGCCGATGGTCTTCATGCTGTTCAGCCCCAGACTGCGGGCAAAGGCGTTGGGGACGTAGCCGCTCTCTTCCATGACGGCCAGTACCCGGGCCCGGGTGGCTTCGCTGACCCGGGGACTGTGGTTCAGCACCCGGGAAACGGTGGCGGTGGAAACGCCGGCCTTTTGGGAAATATCGTAAATATTCATAGCGGATTCCTTTTGCTTGTAAGCGCTTACTTTTGCTTCGCTTTACAGTATACGTTTCAAAACCGCAAAATGCAAGCAATTTTTGATTGAAACATCTAGAAACCGCTAAGATTTGATTTTTTCAAAAGGAAATTGACGGCAAAGAAAAAAACGGCTATAATGGCAGCAGGTGTGTAAGCACTTACACGATTTGCTTCGCGTTTATGACCAATCGTTTCAAAAAATGGGAGGAACGGTTCAAATGGAGAAATTGGCATTGCTGAACGGAAACATGGGGGAAAGCATCCGGCGGCCCATTCGGGTGCTGCAGTTTGGCGAAGGAAATTTCCTTCGCGCGTTTGTGGATGATATGATTGATATCGCCAACGAAAAAGGCGGCCTGAACGCCGGCGTGGTAATCGTAAAGCCCATTCGGATGGGAACGCTGGAAAACTTTCATCGGCAGGACTGCCGGTATACGGTGGTGCTGCGGGGGCTTCAGGACGGCGCGCCCGTGGAGCAGGAACGGCTGATTACCTGTGTGCAGGACGCGGTGGACGCCTATGACGAGTACGAAAAATACGCTTCCTATGCCCGGCTGGAAAGCCTGCGGTTCATCGTTTCCAACACCACCGAGGCGGGCATCGTTCTGGATGAAACGGATCGGTTTGAGCTTTGCCCGCCCAGCACCTATCCCGGAAAGCTGTGCAAGTTTCTTTATGAACGGGCGCAGTGCTTCGATTACGCGCCAGACAAGGGCCTTGTGATTCTGCCGGTGGAACTGATCGACGACAACGGCGCGGAGCTGAAGCGCTGCGTGAAGGCGCTGGCCCGTCTCTGGCAGCTGGGCAGCGCCTTTGAGCGCTGGTTGGACGAGGCCTGCGTGTTCACCTCCACGCTGGTGGACCGCATCGTGACGGGCTATCCCCGGGATGAAGAGGAACGTCAGGCCCTGTGGAACCGGCTGGGCTACGAGGATCATCTGCTGGTGACGGGCGAGCCCTTTGCCCTGTGGGTCATCGAATCCCCAAGAGATCTTTCGGAAGAACTGCCCCTTCCTGCCTGCGGCCTGCCGGTCATTTTTACCGATAATCAGAAGCCCTACAAGCAGCGCAAGGTGCGTATCCTGAACGGAGCGCATACCTCCTTTGTGCCCGCCGCTTTTCAGTGCGGCTATGACTATGTGCTGGACGCCATGCACGACCCCATGATCCGCGCTTTTATTCACCGGACGCTGTACGAGGAAGTGATTCCCACCCTTTCCCTGCCCAAAGACGAGCTGACGGCCTTTGCGGAGGCGGTAATCGGGCGGTTTGAAAATCCCTTTATCCGGCATGCGCTGCTTTCGATCTGCCTGAACAGCGTATCCAAGTGGCGGGCCCGGTGCCTGCCCAGCTTGGTGGGATATGTGGAAAAAAACGGCGCGCTGCCTTCCTGCCTGACCTTTTCTCTGGCCTCTCTGATGGCGCTGTATCACAGCGGACATCTGGAGGAGGGACGGCTGATCTGCGACCGGGACGGAAAGCCCTACGCCCTGCAGGATGATGAAGCGGTGCTGCGCTTTTTCGCCGAGGGGAGCCAGCGGCCCGCTCGGGAGCTGGTTCACGATTTCCTGAGCCGGGAGAGCTTTTTCGGTCAGGATCTGACCCGAATCCCCGGTTTGGAGGACAGCGTTTGCGGCAGTTACGAGGCGATTCTGGCCCGGGGCATGCGCGCGGTAATGACGGAATCCTTCGGAGGCTGATATGGACGCACTGCTGAAAATCAACCCGGCGGACAACGTAGCCGTGGCGCTCCGGGCGCTGCATGCGGGCGAAATCCTCCCGGCGGACGGGAAAGAGCTGACCCTTACGACGGACGTGCCTGCGGGGCCCAAGGTAGCGCTGCGGGATCTGGAGCCGGGCGAGGAAGTCATCAAATACGGCTTTCCCATCGGAAGAACCACCGCCGCCATTCCGCTGGGCAGCCACGTCCACACGCACAACCTGCGCACCCAGCTCGGCGGGGAGCAAAGCTACGCTTATCATCCCCGGGCCTGCGGCATTGCCGCTCAGCCGCCGGAAACGTTCCCGGGCTATCTTCGGGAAAACGGCGCGGTGGGCGTGCGGAACGAGTTATGGATTCTGCCCACGGTCGGCTGCGTCAGCGACGTGGCCAGGGCGCTGGAAAGAAAAGCTCAATGCCTGACAGGCGGCGGGGTAGAGGGCGTGTACGCCTTTTCGCATCCCTACGGCTGCTCGCAGATGGGGGAGGATCAGGAAAACACACGCGCGATTCTGGCCGATCTGGCCTGCCATCCCAATGCGGGCGGTGTGCTGGTGCTGGGCCTTGGCTGTGAAAACAGCGGCGTGGAGGAAATCCAAAAGCGCATTCCGAAGGAATACGAGCGCCGGATCCGTTATCTGGTCTGCCAGCAGGCGGACGACGAAATAGAAGCGGGCATGAAGCTCCTGAACGAGCTGGCCGATGGCATGCGCGGCGAAAAGCGCACGGCCTGTTCGGTTTCCAAGCTGGTGATCGGGCTGAAATGCGGCGGCTCCGACGGCTTCAGCGGCATTACGGCCAACCCGGTCATCGGCGGGTTCGCCGATCTTCTGACCGCGCAGGGGGGCAGCGTGATTCTGACCGAGGTGCCGGAAATGTTCGGCGCGGAAACGCTCCTGATGGAGCGCTGCGAAAGCCGGGAGCTGTTCGACAAAACCGTTTCGCTCATCAACGACTTTAAGCGCTATTTCGAGGAAAACCACCAGACAGTTTACGAAAATCCCTCTCCGGGCAACAAGGCCGGAGGCATCAGCACTTTGGAGGACAAGGCGCTGGGCTGCACCCAGAAGAGCGGATTTTCTCCCGTGCGGGACGTGCTGCGCTACGGCCAGCGGGCGACGGTTCCGGGGCTGAATCTTCTTTCCGCTCCGGGAAACGATCTGGTCGCCTCGACCGCGCTGGCGGCGGCAGGCGCGCAGATCGTGCTGTTTTCCACCGGCCGCGGCACGCCCTTTGCCTCGCCGGTGCCCACGGTGAAAATTTCCTCCAACACCGCCCTTGCGCAGAAGAAACGCGGCTGGATCGATTTTGACGCGGGAGCGCTTCTTTCCGGCAGAACGCTGCCCGAAATGAGCCGGGCTCTGATGGAATACGTATTGGCGGTAGCCGGAGGAAGGCTGGTTTGCAGCGAGGAGAAAGGGTATCATGACATGGCGATTTTTAAGACGGGAGTGACACTGTAGCGAGGGGAGCCTTTTTGACCTGACGGGGGAAAGCCCCCGTTTTTTTCTTGCAAATTGATCTGAGGGCGTTTATGATAAAACCAGAGGCAAAGGAAAAAAGGCAGGGGGACGTTTGGAATGCGTGCGTGGCTGAAAAAAACCGGCTATATTTCCGTGAAAACCTATCTGGTCATTCTGGGATGCATCGTGCTGCCCATGTTCTGCTCTTTTCGCCTGATTCAGCGTCAGTATGAAACGTATTTGCAAAATCAGCTCAGCGAGCAGATCCTCAGCAGTATTTCCAAGTCCGAGGAAGCCGTGTATGACAGTTTTCGCAACATTGCGGGCATTTCCAGCTCCGTAGTGACCAATAACGCGCTGGTGGAAAGCCTGGAAAGCGAAGGAGCTTCTTATTACGCCATCAATAAGCGGTTTGACGACTGCGTGAATTACAGCCGAATCAATAATCTTTACGCCAGCTATGACCTGCTGCTGACGATGTTCGACCGTAAGGGGCGCTGCTATGCCAACTGGGAGCAGGGCTTTCATGATTATGGCTTTCTGCTGGAGGAAGAATGGGTGCAGGAGGCCGCCGTGCGCGGATTGCTCAATTTGCGCAACACTCCCGAGGCGCTTCTTCACTTCACCGACGAAAAGAACGTCGCCCTCTTTGTGCGCCACGGCGTGTTCACCCCCACCGAGATGCACTCCCGTCTGGAAATACTGCTGGAAAACTACGCCAAAACGGTTACGATAGAAGCCAAAACCGCGCTGGAAA
>ERZ857629.3760-NODE-3760-length-12424-cov-10.607729_pt1 | contig 12424 bp, 10 predicted proteins | sample MGYA00519700_ERZ857629 | MGnify/ENA primary metagenome ERZ857629 (study PRJEB31778, sample SAMEA3449351) | human gut metagenome | biome: human gut; feature: human-associated habitat; material: faeces | place: United Kingdom | collected 2010/2012 ... | reverse complement strand
GTTCCAGCGGTTCGACTGCCGTCATGCGGTCCACCCGAAATTGTGCAATCTTTCCATGCTTTTCCGACCAGCCTACGGCATAGTAGCAGTCCCGATTCCAGATCATGGCGTAGGGGCTGAACCGATACTTGTATCCATCATGCTTGAGGATCTTTTCCTTTTTAGGAGTGTACTCAAAATACTGGAAGGTGATTTGCTGTTTCTTCTGGACGGCGTTGCGGATGGTATCCACATTGTAGTAGATGCTCTCATTCTCCGGCTTTGGAGTGCCGCCCATGTAAATGCGGCGGTTCAGCTGTTCCGCCTGCGCTGTGCTGGTGAGATGGCCCAGCTTCTTGATGAGGGCGGTGCTCTTTTTCTCCGTGATAAACCGGGAGGATTCCACCGCATCCACCAGCAGCTTCAGTTCCGGCAGTTCGAAAAGCCGCTGCCCAACAAAGTATTTGTTCTGGCTGCTTTTGACGCAGACGATATCCATCCCGGCGTTCTGCAGCAGTTCGATGTCGGTGTAAACACTCTTGCGTCCGGCCTGAATACCATGCTGCTGCCAGAATGCGAGAATGTCCGAAGCCGAGGCCGGATGCTGCTCGTCCGTTCGCTCATATAAATATTGCCGGAGAAGCAACAGCCCGTTTTGTGATTCATTCTTCATGCAGTGACTCCTTTGCTCCTTTATTCCGCGCATTGACATGTAGACTTATAGCAGCGATACCATCATGCAGCCATATTGAGTTCCTGTATTTCTCATTTCTTACAAGGTAAATTCAGCTCCAGTAGCACACATCAATTTGGGAAACAGTTCCGTCTGTAATCTCAACATACAGTGTTGCCCAATCTATAATGTCATAGCTAAGTACAGTTCGGCGTTCTTTAATCAGAACACCATCCTCATAGTGGCTTCCATTACCAAGGTACAAGCTACCTTCGTATGCCTGCGTACTATCTTCATCTTCATATGGCTCATAAAGAGATATCTCTTGTAATTCTCCATTCTGCGTCAGTAGGTTTTCATCTCCCGTATGCAAATACTTAATTGCATCAGGATTATCACACTGGAACAGGTTTAGAGCAGACTCGGCACTCATTCCCAGATGCAAACCGCGCGGACCTTTAGCAGTATCGCCATCATCTGAATCTATAACAATACTATGAAGACTCATATCATTTTCAACGAAGATAGTCAGCCCATTTCCGCCAATCCCGGTTCCGCTTCCATCTGGATATCCCCCCGGCCAGTTCTCAATGTCTTGAAGCAGTTCTTCAACTCTTCCCGCCTCAATTTTTCCTTTCCGTTCCAACGTATAAGCATCTGCTCCATAGGGATACCCCCAGTCCTCCAGATCCTGAAGGGTAAATGGCGGCTGACCTGTGAGATTTCCAGTTTCAGCAGATAGTTTGTCCAGCCTTGTCTGAATTTCCAGGTTTCCTGTAGCGTCAAAGCCATCCTCCAAAGCTTTTCTGGCTGCGTCCAGATCTCCGGCACCGATATACGCATCGGCTATGCCCCAATAGGCCTCCGGGCGCTTGGGATCGATCTCAATGGCCGCCGTGAATGCGAGGATTGCCTCCTCGTAATTCCCCTCGGATAGATACCGAACGCCGAGATCATACTGCTCATCCCACGTCATCTCATGCCGCACGCAGGAGCATAAACTGAGTACCAAACAAAAGATTAGCATCAAACTGCAAATTCTTCTCATGCCGATTTCCTTTCTGCGCTGAGTCCCTATAGTCCGCGCTGCTTACGCACTCACAGAATGTTACAGACAACAACAGTAATATTATCCCTGCCGCCTTTCGCAAGAGCGGTATTAATGAGCAGGCGGACACAGTCGGCTGGGTCAGGTTGCTTTTGAAGAATGTCCGCAATTTCCGATTCAGGTACCATGTCCGTCAAGCCGTCACTGCAAAGGAGGAAGTAATCTCCCGATTCTATTTGTCCCTGCCAAATTGCAGGCTCAAGAAGCATTTCGGACGGAGAAATCCCCAAATGCTGCGTCAGTCGTGGCTTACGGGCCGTAACGCCAAGAGTCTCCAGCCTTTCTCTATCAGTATGATCAACGGAGATTTGAACCAATTTCCCATCCCGAAGCAGAAATGCCTTACTGTCGCCAAGATTCAACAATACAGCCTCATTTCCCTCCAGCCAAAGCGCAGTCATGGTGGAACCGATAACCCCCGCCGCGCGTTTGTGCGCCAAGGCGCAAATCTGGATATTTGCCTCCATGCAGGCGTCCATCAAAGCATACTGGGGATCTCCTGCATACCCGAAGCATTTCTCTTTCAGCACTTTGGCTCCAATATAAGAGGCATCCTCCCCAAATGACTCGCCCCCCATGCCGTCAAATACACCCACGCAAAACGGGCCAGCCAATGTCCCAGAGGTGAGCAGAATGTCACGAAGTCCCCTGTTTTCCACTTGGAGTACAATACTGTTAAAACAGAAATTATCTTCATTGTTTTTGCGGATACGACCGATGTTGCAGCCGCATGCGGCTAAGTATTTGTGCATGACAGTACCCCCTTATACAACTTAGAGCCATCCTTCCTTTTGCAGTCGCTCAATCAGACTTTCTAATTGCTGGAAATAAGTGGTATCATCGGCGCTTTGAATCATTTGCTTTGCAACCTCATATTCGCTTTTCGCCTTCGTGTAGTTCCGCGCAGACTGGTTCTTTCCGTTTTCAATGGTAATCAGCATCATGGCGCGGAGTGCATGAGGCATATAGTTGTCCGGAAAGGCCTCTTCAAACCGCAAAAGAGATTCTTCTGCGGTAGCATAGTCTTTGAGTTCGTAATAGATCGTGTAAAGATTGCTGTAAAGGTAATCCTTGCTTACTCCCAGTTCAATTACGCGATTAAAGCAATCTGCCGCCCTTACTAGATAATTTTCTTCCGCGGACGGATCTGTATGGTACGCTTCGAAATATGCCAGCGCCAACATCTCCCACATCGTACTGTCGAAGCGCAGTCCATACTGCACAATGCCGTTTGAAAGGAGTTCAACTTCCTTTGTCGCTGGATAAAAAATAGGTGACGCATCAATACGAGCAAGCGCCGAACAGTCGCGGTAAAGCTCTGCGAGTGAACGAACCGTGCGCTTTTGCAGGTCAATGTCATCCGTCTTGTTGAGCACACTCTGGAATCCGTTTTCTGCTGTAGCGTATTCCTCCAGCGCATAATCCATCTCTGCCTTAACATAATCAGTCACATCTCCAGACGCACCCGCCGCATACATCTGTTGAAGCACTTCATCCGCTGCTTCAATATCCCCAAGTCTCCCGAGTGAGACCGCATAATCACGCATGGCTGAAACAGTGATATCTCCACCAGCCGTACTCAGGCGGAAAAAAGATGCCGCAGCAGCATAATCGTTCTTTTCAAAATAAGCTGCGCCCAAAATCTCCGCCAGCTGACTCTGCGTGCCTACGTCATAGCTCTTTCCCAAGGCCAAATCGTTTTCAACATAAGAAATACAATTATCAAACTGCTTAGAGCAGTACAATGCATAAGCGTAAGATATATAGGGCGCCGTTTCTTCCGGATATAATGCTTGCGCATCCAAGAACATTTGGGCAGCCTGCTCAGGATCCGTCTTACAGGCATCTGTCCCTTGCTGCATAAGATCTTGATAGGTAGACAGCTTTTCTGCCTCCTGCCGTCGCTGCGACTGGGCAAAGATAACGCCTCCACCCACCAAGGCGAGCGCAGCCGCAACGGCAACAAGTGCAGCCCGCTTTCTGCTTTTTACATTGTTCTTTGTTCTGTGAGCAGGAGACGAACTTGCTGCCTTTCCTCGAGGGATTCCCTTGCCAAAAACACTCTCGGTCCGATCCTCGTTCATCTCAACTGCACGAGCCTCATGGAACATACTCTCTGTGCGGGAGCAGTTATAATCTGAATCGCTTCCAGAATCCGAAATAGGGAACACGCTTTGCGTCCCGAGCGCTTTCTCAGCTTCCTGCTCCGCTGATTGTTCTACGGGCTTAGACCGAGTCCTGGATGCATATTCGTTTGCCAGCAGCGTCAATTCATCCCCGTCCGGATAAATAAGCTCCGCATCTTCTTGACTATACAGGATTGCTTCCAGTTCTTGCCGCATCTGAGCAGGAGATGAATAGCGATCCTTCGGTTCAAACGCACATGCCTTCAAAACAATCTCTGCCAGGCGGCCTTCTGCGTAAGCGGGCTTTGGGAGTCTCTCTCCGCTCACTCTGCGAGTCAGCGCCTCTTCGCGTTTATGATAGGTAATCGCTTCCGGTGCAGGCGGGAGAAAGGGAGTTCTGTTCTTATTCAGCAGTCGATACAAAACGATACCCAGAGAATAGATATCAACATCAAAACCATAGTTTTCACCCCGATATACTTCAGGAGCCATGTAGTTGTATGTACCTTTTTTCGACAGGCCTGACACCGTCTTTTCAACGGTTCGCGCGATACCAAAATCGCCCAACTTAAAGTCACCGTTGTCGGATACAAAAATATTCTCCGGTTTGATATCACGATGGATAACGTTGTACTTCTGGCACAACTCCAATGCACGGCACATATCTATGCCAAGCCTAATGATATCCCGCCTTGAGAAGGGATGCTGGTAAGCGTAAGTAAGTAAAGGGGTAAGCAATTCCATACGGATGAGGATATCCCAGCCGATCCCGTCTGCGTGCCGGATCACCCTGTGATCCTCATAGCCGACCACGTTTGCTGTGCCCTTAAACTTAGACATAATGGCGAACTCCCGAACGATGTCCTCCACTACGCTGTAAAAATATTCCTCCGCCTGAGTCTGCGTCATTCCCTCATCCAGCACGCCCTGAAACTCCGCATCACTCTTGGGCACTGTGATGACTTTCAGTGCCGCTTTGTAGATCTCACCGAAGTCCTCACGCTGGATCTCATAAACCGTGCCGAAGCTACCCTCGCCCAGCTTGCGCTTAATGGTAAACTGTTCAAATACCGTGGATCCATTGCAATATGTATGCTTCATACTTGTCTCTCCTGCGTCTGTCTTGTTGATTATTTGCCCTGCCACCGTCCCTTTCCCGACAAAGCCGGGCGGAAATCAGCCTCTTACGCAAGAGCACCTTCCATTGTCAATGTCATAGAACGAACAATTCCGGCCTCGACGTAAGCCCTTGCTTCCTGCCCATTAAGACGATAAATAAACGTAAAGTAGTCATCTCCGTGCCAATTATAATCCAGCTGTGCACCATTATCCAATATCCACCGGAGTGACACAGGGGGCGGTGTTTCCGGGAAGCCAAATAAAGACAACGCCGTTTCCGACACATCCCCGACTTGCAATGCACCAAGCGTGATAAACCCAGGTTGATTTATAACGATAGTACAGACGGCTCCTCCAACAGGTGCAGCAAATAGAAATCCAAATTCATTCTCTTCATAACCGGCAGGAACCGGCATATCCATACCAAAGCAATTGTACACCGTATCCTGTGTATCATCGTTCATTAGATTGGATTTGGCATAGGGATACGACGCGTAAATGCTCTTGGCTGTTTCGATGCTCGTCTCTCCCAGTACCACGGAATCCACCGTCATTGGAAGCACCAGATTGCAAACCATCGGCCAGAACTCGTCCTGCAGCTGCGCTGCCAGTAGTTCCGCTTCCCATTTTCTCAATTTCTTCTCCGCATCCGCGTTGGGCCCGAGCTCCAAAGCGGCTTGATAGTCCGCTGCAGCTCGCTCCAAATCCCCCAGCTCTTCATAGGCGTCGCCACGCCCCAAGAAAGCTTCCGGGCGCTTGGAGTCGATCTTGATGGCCGCCGTAAAGGCAATGATGGCCTCCTCGTAATTGCCATCGGACAAGTATCGCACACCGAGGTCATACTGTTCCTGCCATGTGGAACCGACATTTTCTCGGGCACAGGCGCAAAGAGATAGAACGATCATTAAAAAAACTGTAATACTTGCAATTGCGTTTCTCATATGCCCTCCATAGCTCATGCCATTATTTCTTATCATTCCGGCAGAACGAACGTTTCTATGTTTCTTTGCCCAAAGTTATATAAGTGTACGGTTCTTGTAGCTCTTTCGATCTCTGCCCCTATATATATCGATGCCGCCGAAATAATGTGAGTGGAGATCATCCCATCATGTTCCGCATAATACTCAACATCTATGATCCCCTCTTCAGGATAGTTCTCCTGCATGTATTCCAACACCTCAGTGAGCAGTTCGTTAATCTCATTTTCTTTCTCCGACAGCAAAACATCGTGAACGTTGTGTATGTCCATACTGTAAGATGTCTGCGCTTGTATATCGTACCATTTTATCTCGCCATCGTCCAGGTAAAGATATCCATTTTGCAGCTCAACTGTGCAAATTGTCGATGTGTCGTACTCCCCCAACTCCATCGTTCGGATATAATAGACCTGCTTTTTCCTTTCATTTACCAAATCCGCATAGTAGAGGGTATTCCCATCCAATATACACGAGCCAAAAACGCCCTCTAAGTTATATAAAAGCTCGCCCGACCAATCATAGATAAAGAGTCCCTCTTCGTCACCGACCGCAAAAGTAATCGTCTCGCCAATTAAGTAATCATCTGTGAAATTCCAGTTTGTCAAGCCCGGTTCCAGCACTAAGACTTGATTCGTATGGATAGTATACAAAAATGTCGAAGTCATACCTGCACCCGTCCACAGGTAAAAAAGCCATGTATCTCCATGACTTTTTACAATTTCGATAGAAGTCTCATCGAAGCCAAAGTCAGTATAGTATTTTATTGATAGAGAGGCCGCGACCTGCTTTACACCGGTCTGTGCGTCAGTCAGCACTAAATAGACAAGCTTCTTACCAGTCGCGCCAACACCTGCCGGGCTTGTGTCTACAAAGGCAGCCTTTGGTTGCTGAGCGGGTGTCTCTATTTCAATATCAAATGATAATCTCTCAAGGTAGCTTTGAATTGCTTCATCTGCTTCTGACAATGAATTTGCCTCTTTATACCTGTATAGAGTGGCTAACCCCTCGACATAATCGCCCATCATTGTAAGAACAATGCTCTGCTTCTGATACGCCTCCCAAAGCTCTGATTCCAGTTCAATCGCCCTGTCGTAATCTTCTTTCGCCAGCAACAGGTCTTCAGCCGAGCCTCTTTTCACATATGTATCGGCTCGTCCAATATAGGCATTTACATTTTGGGGATCGATCTCGATGGCCGCGGTAAAGGCAAGAATAGCCTCCTCGTAATTGCCATCGGATAAGTACCGCACACCAAGGTCATACTGTTCCTGCCAACTGCCGCCGCTTGTTTTTCCGCAGGCACACAGCGTCACCGTCAAAATCATCGCCAGAAGTAAACTCACCGTTCTTTTCTCCATAAATATTCTCCTTCTCACGGCATGGCTCTCGAAAAACTGAATGCACGCATCAGTTTTCCTTCGGAATCATAGAGATACAGGGTATTATTGTACTCATTATTCTCTGTCAGCAGCACTCCATCCATGGAGTAGGTCTCTGATGTGTCATTCTGATGATCCGTGTCCTTGAGCTTGGCCATGATAGCAAACTCCCAAACAATGTCCTCCACCACACTGTAGAAATATTCCTCTGCCTGAGTCCGAGTCATACCTTCATCCAGCGCACCCTGAAACTCCGCGTCACTCTGAGGCACGGTGATGACTTTTAGCGCCGCCTTATATAGACTCCGCCAAAATCCTCACGCTGGATCTCATAAACCGTGCCGAAGCTGCCCTCGCCCAGCTTGCGCTTGATGGTAAACTGCTCAAATACAGTGAATCCGATGCCGTATGTATACTTCATTGTCTTCTCCCCGTGTTTGCTTTTTCATTTTTGGAACCGCCTGTGCTGTGCGGTCGGTCAATATGCATCCTCGCGTTCTGTACCGTCTGGGTTATAGTAGACCTCTCTGATAATCTCGCCATTGCTGCCGTATTCGGTCAGGCTGTACAACCAGCCTCCGCTGTCATCGTAGAGCAGATGGCGAAGGAGGTTGCCCTCATCATCGTACTCATCCACATCCGTAATTACCGGTCCGTGGCAGGTGTAGGTCTGTCGGGTGCAGATCCCATCGGCATTATATTCCCATGTCATGCGGTACGCTTCCGTTCCATCCGGATTATACAGGCTCTCCGTCACCTTCTGTCCAAATTCATCATAGGAATATTCGGCCCACCTTAACAGAGCACCGGTGGCAGTGTCATACTGAGTGTTTTTTATCATATTTCCGTAGGAATCATATTCATCCAGAGAACGCCTGCCGTCACCATAATCCACCTCCTGCGTTCTAGGATAGCCCTCCAGTGGCTGTTGGTATGGTTCTCCTGCGACCTCCATCAGAGAATCGTCGAGCCTTGTCTGAATCTCCAGATCCCCTGTGGCGGCAAAACCATCCTCCAACGCTTTCCGGGCGGCGTTCATAGCTCCCGCGCCGGTATAGGCATCTGCCAAACTCAGATAGGCCTCGGGGCGCTTTGGGTCAATCTCAATAGCGGCGGTAAAGGCAATGATGGCCTCATCGTAATTTCCCTCGGACAAATATCGCACGCCCAGATCATAATGCTCCTGCCATGTAGGCATGCTTTCTGCCGCTGCTTCCTGCCCGCAGGCGCAACAACTAACAAGGATAAGTATACTCAACAATGCAATCGTCATGTGTTTCATCGAGGTATGATCTTTCTTTGGTAACTTACATTCCATAGCTGACTTTCCTCGTTCAATATCTCAAATACGAAATAAATCGTGTGGGACGCTCCGATTTCATTGGTAAGATTATGAAAGTCCAAATGCACCCATAGTAAGTAATCATTATCCTCCCATCCGTCTGTTGTATCAACATGAACGGAGACGATATTTGAGGAGGTCAAATATGTTGCAACCGCTTTATCGGTACCATCTCGCAGATATTGCGCTCCCACATCCGTGAACCCGATTTTCTTCATAACCTGTTCATAAGATTCGCTCAATATGATATTTCGTATATCTGGCTGAACCATGGTTTCTTTAGGTCGATGATAAAAACTAACCTCTAGAAGATTACCGCCTGTATTCGTGTCGCCATCAATATTCCATGCGTGGAAGAACTGAGAATCATCGTATTGTGACAGGCTCCACTTATCTTTGGAATAGACATCCGCAAAGTCCCGAAGGGAACAATCACTGATAGGGATATCGCCGACAAGCCAATCTTCAGGTTTCAGAAAATCATCAGTGAACAAGAAATCGTAGTAACCATTATTAAACATTAAATCATATAAATATGTTGTAAGACTATCATCAGCATTGGTTCCTATAGCGTTAACGCCTTGCTGCAAAATGGCGATTGCGGAATCAATATCAACAATAGCTTCATACGCTTCAGCTGCGCGGAGATAGCTATCTGCACGTTTCGGGTCGATCTCGATTGCAGCTGTAAAAGCAATGATGGCTTCCTCGTAATTGCCCTCGGACAAGTAACGTACGCCCAAGTCATACTGCTCCTGCCATCTGAGAGCGGATCCCTTTTGCCCGCAGCCGTACAGGGTCAGCAGCAAAACCAGTGTTAAAAGCAAGCTTACTGTTCTTTTCATCACAAATATCTTCCTCCTTATGACACTGCATTCGCAAAGCTGAGGGTACGCACCAGTTTTCCTTCGGAATCATAGAGATATAGAGTATTATTGTACCCATCATTCTCTGTCAGCAGCACTCCATCCATGGAGTAGGTTTTTGATGTGTCATTCTGATAATTTGTAATCGTAAAGGTTTCTGTCTGATAGCTGTAGCTGCGTTTTAGTGCGCCGTTCTCATATACCTCCAGCGGAAGGCCATCGGCAGTTCGTGTGCAGGTGTACCCGTGTTCGTCCTCGACCCGGTTGCCCACAATGTCATCCTCCCAGAACCCGCCAGAACTGCCATCCGGATAAATAGTTGTCGTTCTGGTGCCGATTGCCGTGTGTGTCTTCGTCTGGGTATAGCGCAGCTCTCCATCGCTATCGATGTACGTGTGGGTCATATTTCCATCCGTATCATAAGTCCAAATATAATGTGCGCCATTGTTATATTGTTCAACCAGCCGACCCTGTTCATCATACCGTGAAATGATTTGATAATCACGATTAGCTCCCGTTTTACTCCATTTTCTGCAATTTACAGTATGATTCGCATCATCATATTCATAGGTATCGTCAAAAATCAAATCGCCATTTTGATAATAGTGGTCGTTGGTCAATTCTCTATCTGCGTTATATGTTTGTTCGATCAAGCTGCCATCAACCGCATAATAGAGTTCTCGCACAATTCGACCATCCACAAGTTCCCACACTGATCTTCCGCCCGCAGAATCTGTTCTCTCATATTGAACCAGCATGCCGCCAGCTATCGTACAGTTTTCGTTTTCTCCTAAAACCACCTGACCATTTGCATCATATTCTACGCGCAGACCTCCAAGCGAGTAACTGTTCTCGCGAACCGGATAATATATATTCCAACCTTTTACAGTGTTTTCTTCAGAATATTCAATTTGTTTTACCAGTTTACTACTTATTACATCGTCGTACTCTGACTCCCATGCACCCATCAGGCTGCCATCCGTGCGATAAAAAGCCCTGCGGATCTCCCGTCCCTGCTCATCATAGGAATACACGCCGTAGGAGTTCAAAGCGCCACTGTCCTGCAGGGCTAACAGCTGCTCTAATCTCTCCTGGATCGTCCGGTCACCGGTCTGCTCCTGACCACGCTCCAACACCTTGACAGCGCTCGCAACATCGCCCTGCTCCGTATAGGCGTCCGACAGGCCCAAATATGCCTCTGGGCGCTTGGAGTCGATTTTGATAGCTGCCGTAAAAGCGATAACGGCCTCCTCGTAATTACCCTCGGATAAGTACCGCACACCGAGGTCATATTGCTCCTGCCAAGTCGAAGCTTCATTTTTTTGACCACAGGAACAAAGAAGCAAGAGCAAAGAAGCAAGAACAGAAACCAAGCAAATCATTTCTTTTTTCCATTTGATTCTTTCTAACTCCGCTTCATTTTTCATCCGTGCCTTTTCAGCCTTCATAGAATTCCTATATGGAATAATCCATCCAAAAACTACTAGGACAAGCCCGATGAAAGCAATAGAAATTTCAGTCATTTTGAAGACAATTTCGGTTTCATTCATAATATCCACCCTCGCATGATAAAATAGCAAACACCCGGGTCGCATCACCCCGTCATGCAGGAGTCTTTTGCCCACAGGCGCAAATAGAGAGCAGCATGATCCGTGCTATGACTAAGCCTGCAACATTCTTTATCGCATTCGCTCTCCACCGCAAGTCACCAATAAAGGTCATCAAGAACCCATTGATCATTTAGGGAACCACCATACCAAATCTCTTCGATACCTGTTAATTTTCCTTCACGCCCAATTGAGAAAACACCCTCGACATTTCCAGAAACGAATTTCAGTATTCCCTGTTCATAATACGCTGAAGCAGAATTGTTCTTATCCACATCCAGGGAAGGACTCCGACTCCATTTCTCAGTGAAATGCTGTTCTATAGAAAATGTGCCATCCCGCAAACCAAGTGCCATATTGCCATTCATAACTGTATGATCCAAGGAATTGCAGGTCTCTCCATCTCTCGAATAATAGAAATGGTAAAAATCACTTGTGTAATTCATTGTTCCGTTCCACTGCCAGTCAGTACACGGGCAAACTATTCTATCCACAAACACAGCGTTACTCCAGTATTCTTCTTGCAAAGATGCTACCGCATCAATGCAGGATACTCTGAAAATGTATCCTTGCCCATTCTCTGGCCGCATCCAAATATCCGCACTAACATGTCGGTCGCCGTCGTCGTTCAAATACTCTCCTGAACTCAGAATTTCTAACTTATAGCCATTCCAGATCGTACAGTTTTTCCCGTTGGATTCCCTTTCATATCCTAACAACTTTTTGGCCGTTTCAACATCGCCTGTAATTGCTGCCGAGGCAAAAGCAGAAATAAACTGTTGATCCTCTGAAGAATATTCCTCAAACGTTTGATATGTATCCCGACAGCTGAATTCTGCTCCTCCGTAAGAATTGAGCGGAGCGTAGGCCTCGCTCAATTCACCCTCCGGTGTAATGTAGATGGTGTCATAATAAAAATCGCTAACATCGCTCCTAACATTTACATGCATACCTGTGGTCAATGCGAAATACTGTTTCCATTGAGTCGGAACTGCAGAAGCAGTCAGCCGGCAAATTCCTATGCCGGGTTTTCCTTCTGTTCGATCGCTGATAGACGTCCAAGAGTGAGGAGCACTGGTATTTGCAGCTAAATCTAGGCTGCACTCTGCAGCGTTGGGGGCAACATATAATGCAACCACTTCAAATGCTGTCTCGTCTCCCGACGCAAATCTGGCTTTGTCATATACGCAGTCCATGATCCAGATGCCGCTTTCCTCGTTTTCCAGTGCGGTGCGGATGTCCTCACTT
>ERZ857629.3758-NODE-3758-length-12432-cov-3.441545_pt1 | contig 12432 bp, 8 predicted proteins | sample MGYA00519700_ERZ857629 | MGnify/ENA primary metagenome ERZ857629 (study PRJEB31778, sample SAMEA3449351) | human gut metagenome | biome: human gut; feature: human-associated habitat; material: faeces | place: United Kingdom | collected 2010/2012 ... | reverse complement strand
AGCTGCGTAAGGTTTCGTTTCTCCAACACCCGCAACAGGTGTTGGGCGTGTTCCCCATGCCCAAGGCCAACGACCAAGAATCGTTGGACGACATGGGGCTGGTGTTGGCGCTCGACGGCGTACAAGACCCAGGCAACTTAGGAACCATCATCCGCATTGCCGATTGGTTTGGCATTACCAACATCTTCTGCTCGGCGGAGACCGCCGACCCATGGAACCCCAAGGTGGTGCAGGCCACAATGGGAAGCATTGCCCGTGTGAGGTTGCACACCGTCGACCTGCCACAATGGATGGGCTCGCTGCCCAGTGGATACCCCGTCTACGGCACCTTGTTGGAAGGTAGCTCCTTCTACGAGCAAGAGCTCTCAGCCAAGGGCGTCATTGTGATGGGCAACGAGGGAAACGGCATATCGCCCGCCATCCGACAGCTCATCACCCACAAACTGCTCATTCCCAACTATCCAGAAGGGCGCCAAACGGCCGACAGTCTCAACGTGGCCATCGCCACAGCCATCACCTGCGCCGAGTTCAGGCGCCGCATGCCCACACACCCATAAACACCTACAACTCATGGAAACGGATTTGTATAAAATAAGAAGCACAAAGGCTTGCTTTCGCGCAGCATACGACTTGTATTGCTCCAACCTGAGAACCCTCTTCAAGAACACATGGCTTCCCGTGTTGGTTCTTTCAGCCATCGCCTGCCTGTCACACCTAATGATGTGGAACGAAAGCGCAAGAACCCTATCGGAAGCAGAGCCCACCTCCTCACCGGTGGCGTATATCGCTGAGAGCATCGGCCTGTCGGTCATGTGTGTGGTGGGGTTCATCTGGGCCTACTCATGCGTTTTCAGCCTGCTTAGCGGCAGGAGCCGCAAAGCCATCTGGCCACGCCTGTTACGGGCCACGCTGATTAACTTTGGCACATTCTTCGTGCTCATCCTGATAACCATATGCTTGGGCATGATTCCCATCTTCTTAGTGGCCAACAAAACAGCACCCATCCCCGAGAGCACCCTAATGACCTCGGGCGCCATCATCATAGGCCTGTACTTCGTTTGGGCCATTATCCTGATACCCACGATCTACTCAACGATGAAATACGTCATGGAACCCGAACAAAAAGCGGGCAGCATCCTGGGTTCATCCTACCGCCAAGGATGGCGCCACTGGGGCTTCCTGTTCATCTGCTTGCTGTTGGCTTGCATCATCTATTGGCTGGCCTTGAGCATCGTGGCCACACCAGAACTCATCCTGTTCTTGGCCAACTACACAAACGAAGCAGGCAAACTCATGGGCGACGTCTCAGGCTTGCCACCCTACTTCGGCTTTGCAGGCTACTTGATTTCATTGCCATGCGTCTTCGTGTGGAACTACCTCACGATATGGATCACGATGGTTTTCTATTACGTCTACGGTAGCATTGAGGCCAAGAAAAGAGCGACGACACAAACAACACAACCATAAATGGCACAAAGATTACTGTTTATCGATCGCGACGGAACCCTCATCGAGGAGCCACAAGACGAGCAGATCGATTCGTTCAACAAACTAAAATTCGCACAAGGAGTATTTCGAAACCTCGCATTCATCAGCGCTCATCTCGACTTCAAACTCGTCATGGTGAGCAATCAGGATGGATTGGGCACACCTTCGTTCCCAGAGGACACCTTTTGGCCTGTGCACAACTTCATTCTCCAAACATTGGAGAGCGAAGGCATCACGTTCGACGACCAACTGATAGACCGTCATTTTCCTGAGGACAACTCGCCCATGAGAAAGCCTGGGACGGGCATGCTGAAGAAATACATGGACAATAGCGACTACGACATCGCCCACTCGTGGGTCATCGGCGACCGCGAGAGCGACGCGCAACTGGCCGAAAACATGGGATGCAAGTCGCTGATCCTGGGAAAGGACGGCATGACATGGGACAAGATCAGCGAGATATTGTTTGCCGGGGAACGCATAGCCGAGGTGGAGCGAAACACCAAAGAGACGCAAATCCACGTGAAGATAAACCTCGACGGGTCGGGCAAGACCGACATATCGACGGGTCTTGGTTTCTTTGACCACATGCTTGAGCAAATAGGCAAGCATGGCATGATGGACCTGACCATCAAGACCCATGGCGACCTTTGGGTAGACGAGCACCACACCATAGAAGACACCGGCATCGCATTGGGCGACTGCCTGCGTAAGGCGTTGGGCGACAAACGCGGCATTGAGCGCTATGGCTATTGCCTGCCTATGGACGATTGCCTATGCCAAGTGGCCCTCGACTTCGGTGGACGGCCCTGGTTGGTATGGGATGCCACCTTCACACGCGAGAAGATTGGCGAGATGCCCACCGAGATGTTCTTCCACTTCTTCAAGAGCCTCAGCGACTCGGCGCTCATGAACCTAAACATCAAGGCGGAAGGACAAAATGAGCACCACAAGATAGAAGGCATCTTCAAGGCCTTGGCAAGAAGCTTGAAGATGGCCGTAAAAAGAGACATCTATCACTTTGAGCTCCCCAGTACGAAGGGCACATTGTGATAGATGCCTATAGGTTGCGCTGATATCAGCCACAACACTTTTACCCCCAATGGGCCATTAGGCCAAAACACTACTAAGAATTAAACTCTAATGGCCTATTGGGGTTTGATCATCGAAAGGAAATATTCGTGGACCCGGAGGTCGTCGTTAAGCTCCGGATGGAAGGCTGTGACCAGCTGACTGCCTTGGCGGGCAGCCACAATGTTGCCGTCGACAACAGCCAAGACCTCGGCCGAAGCTTCCACCTTTTCTATATATGGGGCACGGATGAAGGTCATGGGAATGTCGCCCACAGAAGCAAACGGCGCTTCCGTCGAGAAACTTCCGAGCTGTCGGCCATAGGCATTGCGCTTAACGCAAATATCCATGGTTGCCAGTCGCTCACGGTTCTCACCCTCAACACTCTTCGCCAACAAGATAAGGCCAGCGCAAGTGCCGAAGACGGGCAGGCCGCCAACAATCGCCTCGCGGATGGGTTGAAGCAAACCGAGGTCGTGAAGGAGCTTCGACTGCGTGGTCGACTCACCGCCGGGAATGATCAATCCATCCTTCGGCTGTTGCCAATCAGACAGTTGGCGAACCTCAAAACTATCGACCCCGAGTTGACGAAGCATCGCTTCATGCTCCACAAATGCACCCTGAAGGGCAAGCACAGCTATTCTCATAATCTTACTGTCCTCTCTCAGCCATCAACGTTTTAATCTCCTGCTCGTTGATTCCCACCATGGCAGGACCAAGGTCCTCGCTCAACTCGGCAATCTTCTTAGCGTCCTTGTAGTTGGTAACGGCCTGAACAATAGCGGCAGCACGCTTCACGGGATCGCCACTCTTGAAGATACCAGAGCCCACGAACACGCCCTCAGCGCCCAACTGCATCATCAGGGCAGCGTCGGCGGGAGTAGCTACACCACCAGCAGCGAAATTCACCACGGGCAACTTGCCATTGTCGTGAACATACTTCACCAACTCATAGGGAGCCTGCAACTGCTTGGCAGCCTCGTACAACTCGTCCTCCGACATGCTTGTGAGACGGTGAATCTCACCCTGCATCATGCGCATGTGCTGCACAGCCTGCACCACGTCGCCTGTTCCAGGCTCGCCCTTCGTACGAATCATCGATGCACCCTCAGCGATACGGCGCAAAGCCTCGCCCAGATTTCTTGCACCACAAACGAAAGGCACCTTGAACTTTGTCTTGTCGATATGACAAACGTTGTCGGCCGGCGACAGAACCTCGCTCTCGTCGACATAGTCGATCTCAATAGCCTCCAAAACCTGAGCCTCAACGAAATGACCGATACGGCACTTGGCCATGACGGGGATAGACACAGCCTGCTGGATGCCCTTGATCATCTTGGGGTCGCTCATGCGCGACACACCACCAGCTGCACGGATGTCGGCGGGAATGCGCTCGAGTGCCATAACGGCACACGCACCTGCCTGTTCAGCGATTTTTGCCTGCTCGGGTGTTGTCACATCCATAATCACGCCGCCTTTCAGCATCTGTGCCAAGTTGCGGTTCAGTTCTTGTCTGTTTTCCATTAGTTTATGATTTTAAAAGTTAGTTATGTTATTATTCATTAACCAGGCCATACTCATGGTAATGGCTACGGTACTCGGTTGGCGTCATTCCAGTGAGCTTTTTGAAGAACTTCGACAGATGGGCCTGGTTGGCAAAGCCAAAGACCAGGGCGGTCTGCTGAATGGTGTCGTGCGTGGCCGCCAAATGGGCCTTGATATCTTCCACCAGATAAGCGTCGACAATGCTTTTGGGCGATTTGCCCGCCACCAGTCGGCACACCTGACCGAGATAGCGGCTGCTAACGTTCAGCACATTGGCATAGTGGGAAACGTCGGCCTTGGTCGACGATTCCTTCTTCACTAAGTTGATGAACTCAGCATACAGTTCCCCACTCCGTCCAGTAAGTTTGGCACTTTTCGAGAAGAGATTGGTGGCAAACGCATGCGCCTTGGCGATGGCGTCGCTCACGCTGTCGCCCTGGTTGAGGTAAACGGCAAGGGCTGAAGCGAACATGTTGACACTTCCGTGGTCGGCCGCATCGTCGAGGAAGCACACGTTATCGGCGATGCAATCGCTCAGCAGCAGGTCGCTCTCGCGGCGCCGCATGATGATGACCTTGCACAGGGGGAACAACTTATGACGGATCATCTCGATGGTCGCCGTTCCCATCAGTCGGTCGCCGTGGCTGGAGAAGAGCACTGGAGCGTACACCACCGACTTGGGCTTGTAACGCCGCAGGGCACTCACAATGGCTTTCAGTACCTCCGTGTTTCTAACCATACCTATCTTCACCGTCTCGGGCATCACATCATCGACGATGGCGTCAAGCTGTCCGCTGACAATGGGAGCCGGCAAATCATAGAAATGCTGGATACCCAGGGTATTTTGCAAGGTTACCGAGGTGATGACCGACACGGCCTTGGAGCCGAGTGCCGATATCGTGGTGATGTCGGCCTGAACGCCCGATCCACCTGTGCTGTCGCTTCCCGTGATGGTAAGTATTGCCGAATTACTCATTAACTGAATTCATTTCGAATGTAAAGAAAACAAAAATTAGGGTAAAAGGCGAATTTTATTCCCTTTTTGACAAACATTTCTTCATTTTGGACATTCACCGAGTGCGCTTGAAACAAATGCTCCTCTGAAGGGTAAAGAGCAACCAAGGTGGGAATTTAACACTACAACTTCCGGCTCCTACTCCATAAAACATAATTTACCGTAAAAATGCAAAAGCAAGTATAAGTTTTAACACTCAAAACTTGCAATTGCCCAAAAGATTTTCTTTTTTTGCAAAAAGAAATACGAAAACTTTTCTATGGGTGTCGCTTTTAACAACCATCTAAAACTAAGAAACTATGAAACAGGCTATACTTATATTAGCGCACAAAGATTTTGCAGCCTTGAAAAAGTTAATAGCTTATTTCAAGCAAGATTGTTATGTGTTTGTTGAAGTTTACGTAGGATCTGACAATAATATACCAGAAGGTTATTCTGTACAATTCCGTCTAGATGATTTTGAGGGCAACTACATGGAAACACAGATATTAAAAAAAATCCCGCCTGAAGGCTCAAGCAACGCAAAAAGTAGGCACATTTCAGTATGTAAAAGACAAGAAATACAGGATGTTCATCAAAGTCTTTCATAATGACAACATTATAGAAACAGCCCAATTACCTTAGCTTTTGAACACCCTACTTACTAAAAAATATGAAAATAGATAAGAAATATAGAAATTTGTTAGGTGGTATTGCGATCATTCTTAGTTTGGTCTCTTCATGCATCCCTATATGTGATTCAAGGACTATCGCCATTTTCACGAATCGTACGAATGACACCTTATTTATAGGTGCCTCCCACTACGATACGATTGATAGTGTGGATTGTCTATTGCAACCTGCATATTTGCCTATTGATAGTGACCTCTATCCTTCTAAGGTGACGTTGTGGAATGGTATTGATGTCCAAGGTGACATCGTATATCCAGACTCGTTGTTTACCATAGATGGCAATTATCTATTCAACAATACCGATACCTGCTATTTCTTCTTAATCAAATGGAAAGATGCTAAAAATCATTTATGGGATGAAATCCGCATGAAGAAGTTATATCGTCGAAAAATAGTTGTTCGAGATTGTAACGGTAAGTTTGATCAGACGATTCAATAGAAAGACCCTAACCATGTTCCCATACTCATCGAAGGATACGCTATAGCATAAGGTCATAGATGATTTACAAGATGTGTTAACCCGCTGACAACTGTAGATATATAGACAGAACTTTCCCCTAAGGTATTTCTATGGAGAGCGTTCAAATGCCATCAAAACACAAATTTGGGTCACCCTGACAGCAAATTTCCTTCTCATGGTCATACAAAAGCGCATCAAGCGCACATGGAGTTTCTCGGGATTGGCTACAATGATAAGAATAATGCTCATGTATTACGTAAACTGCTACACTTTCCTTGAAGAACCAGAAAAAGACCCATGTGCAGGTCAGCGCCATGGGTATGGGTTCCTTGGGACCCGCCTACCATTAAGAAAGGAGTTATCATGAAAAAGTCATTATCCTCATCATGACGTTGCTATGTGCCCTGGCGCATATCAGCGCTCAGAACACCTATACGGCCCGCGTGGTGGACGCGACTACAGGCGACGCCTTACCCATGGCGAGCGTCTACATCAGCTCCTCCCACTCCACCATCACCAATCAAGAAGGCGACTTCTCCATCAAGACACACCCAGAAGATATGCTGCACATCACCTACGTGGGCTACAACGGCAAGAACATCAAGGCCAGCGACTTGGGTCGCAAGGTGGCGCTCAAGCCCTACACCCGCTTGCTGAAAGAGGTGATCGTCACGCCCATCGATATTGAGGGATTGCTCAAGAAGTTGACAAAGAAGCTCAACGACGAGTACAACAAGTTCAGGGGCATACAGTCCAACTACTTCTTCCGTCAGGTGACGCAAAACGACACCACCTACAACGAACTCATCGAGGCTTTCTTCCGCACCAGGTCGGATATCGCCCTGCGCGAATTCAGGCTCACCACGGGGCGCTATGGCAACATCGAGAGTGGCGACACGCTGAAGCCCTTCTATAAGTTTCGCGATTATTACAAGACCTCCTGCATTGCACCCATGCTACCAGAGTCGGGCATTTGGCGGCAACTCTACACCCCATTGCCCTACGAGTGGATCAAACATTATTACGAAAAACTATACGACCTGTCGTACGCCATCCTGCAAGGGGAGGACAGCACACGCATCCTCCTTCTTCAGTTTGATTTGCCATCGGATAGGGTGAAGGCCAATGGCGAGCGGATGACGCAAGATGAAATGGCATCGCTCCTACCGCCCACGCTGACCGGACGATTGATGATCGACATGGATAAGCTGCGCCTACTCTCATTTCGGGGAATGGTACGTAACCAATTGGTAAAGACACGTTTCAGAAACACAAAACGCATCGCATATAGCAAACGCAACATTGAGATACAGATGACCTACACGCACAACCGAGGATTCGACGAAGTGGCCTCCATCGGCACGCGCATGCTCGTCGACCGCGGCAAGGACGATTATAGGGGTGTCTATTGGAGCACGATGTTCAACATTGGCGACTACGACATCGGCGAAGGCGTCTCCACACGTTGGGAAGACATCTACTACGCCCTACGGGAGCGGGGCAACGACGAAACCTTCCGCAAGCACTACAAGATCGTGAAGACCACGTCGACGGAGGAAGCCATCATCAAGGAGTTTGAGCGCGACAACTGCTTCGGAAGTTTCATTCGCTAAAACACGCGGCATTTTTCAGGCCGACGCACCCCATCTCCAACACCCCTGACAACAAAAAAGAAACAATTTCGCCATAAAACAACAAAAAGCAAGTCAAAAGTTTGGTGGAAAGGAAAATAATGCCTACCTTTGCACACGCTTACAACAAGCAGGTACGGTACCTTGTCCGAACGGTCAGGTAACGGTCTGCAAAACCGTTCAAGGCGGTTCGACTCCGCCAGGTACCTCAACATTTATCAAGAGCACTGCACACGCAGTGCTCTTTTTGTTTTATATCCATTGCCACTCCGCAGCACACCGAACATCATGCAACCCCTACCGGTTCCCTGAAGACACGCCAACCGTTACTTCTTGCCATAACCATACAACAACGAAAAGCCGTTGGCAACCGCGACTTTCGTGTCCTCGGTTGCCAACGGCAACATTCTTTGCGTCGTTCAGAAAAGACTGACGCCTCTTATGATTCAGCGCGATGGTTTCGTTTTACTTCTGCAAGTGATCCACAAACCATGTGGTGATTTGGCGCAAGAGATGGTTTCTTGAATTACCACCATAGATGCCATGGTTGCGGTTTGCATAGAAAAGCTCCTTGAAATCCTTGTCGGCCTGCACAAGAGCCTCAGCATACTCGAAGGTGTTCTGCGGGTGCACGTTGTCGTCGGCGGCACCGTGGCAGATAAGCAGTGCACCATGAAGCTTGTCGGCACGCGAGATGGCGCAATCAGCATAACCCTCGGCATTCTCCTGAGGAGTGCGCATGTAGCGTTCGGTGTAGACAGAATCGTAATAACGATAGCTTGTCGGAGGAGCGACAGACACACCTGCCTTGAAGACGGGACGGCCCTCGCTCATGCTCATCAGCGTGCAATAGCCACCATACGACCAACCCCAGATACCGATGTTGTCCTTGTCGACATAAGGCAGTGAGCCAAGGTAAAGGGCTGTTTCCACCTGGTCCTTAGCCTCCAGGTTGCCGAGGTGCAGGTAGGTACACTTCTCAAACTCAGCACCATTTGCGCCCGTGCCACGGCCATCGACGCAAACCACGATAAAGCCCTGTTGAGCGAGATACTGGTCGTAAGCGCAACCCTGCCCCATAGAACCGGCATTCCAAGAGTTTACAACCTGCTGGCTGCCGGGGCCGCTATACTGGAACATGATAACAGGATACTTTTTGTTGGGATCGAAATTGGCAGGCTTAACCATCCAACCGTCGAGCTTCACACCCTCAGAGGTGGTGAAAGAGAACATCTCGTTCTTCGTCCATCCATACTGCTGGGTCTTGGCCCGCAGCTCCTTGTTGTCGAGGTTGGTGGCGATCACCTTACCCTGGTTGTTGCGTGTGGTGTAAACGTAAGGATTGTTGATGTCGCTCCACGTGTTGACGAAATACTTGCAATCGCCCGAGAAAATGGCCTCGTTCCATCCCTCCTGATTGGTAAGACGCACGGTCTTGCCATTCTTGCGGGTCACCATGATCTGACGGTCGTGAGGATTGAGCGGAGCAGCCTGGTAATACACGTCGCCCGTCTTCTCGTCGTAGCCGTAAACCTTGGTGATGTCGTACTTGCCGTCGCCAATCTTGCGAAGCAACTTACCATTCTGGCTGTAGAGATAAAGGTGCATGTAACCATCGCGGTCGGAAGGCATCAGGATATAGTCCTTGCCAATGCGGATAGCCTCCATAGCCTCTTCCTTCACATACTTGGCCACGCTCTCCTTAATCAACAGCTGCGACAGGGTGCTGCGCGGGTTGACCGTGTAGAGATTGAGCACGTCCTGATGACGGTTCATGGTGTAAACCAATATCTTCTCGGGATTCTCGGTAGGCAAGATGCGGGGCATGTAGCCATCCTCATCCATCGGAACCTGCAGCTGCTGGGTCTTGTGGCTCTTGATATCGTAGCTCCAAGCCGTCACCTTCGAGTTGTCCTCGCCAGCCTTCGGGTACTTATAGCTATAATAACCGGGATACAACTCAAACTCCTTCTTCTCAGGTTTCATGCCCTTATACAACTGCAAAGAGTACTCCTTCACCTTCGACTCGTTGAACTTGAGCCAGCACAACATCGTACCATCGGCGTTGAAGGTCAACGCGCTGTTGAACGCAAACTCCTCCTCGTAAACCCAATCGGGAACGCCATTGATGATCTCGTTGAACTTACCATCGGTAGTGACCTGGCTTTCGCTGTTGTCGTAGAGCAACTTCACCAGGAAGATGTTGTTATCGCGCATGAAAGCCACTTGGTTTCCATCGGGCGACCATACGGGCATCTCCTGCGGACCTCCTGCCGAAAGACGCTCCAACTTGTGAGAGTCGACAGTATAGATATAGAAATCGGCCTTGTATGAGCGGCGGTAAATCATCTGTGTGTTTGTACGGATAAGCATGTGCTTTCCATCGGGGGCCATCTGGTAACCATCGAAACCTTTGATCTTCTCGCCATGCGTATTATTGACGTCGAAGAGCACACCCGTCTTCTTACCGGTCTTGAAAGAGTACTGCACGATCTGACTGCCGTCTTGAGAGATCTGCGCATACTGGTCGGTTCCAGCGAGTGGGTCGATTCCACTAATACGGTGGGCCGAGAACTCACCTTGGGTCAGTCTCTTCAAGTCAATCTTGTCAGCGGCATTCGCACCCAACACCGTCAGGAGGATTGCCAAACACATCAATGTGATTTTTTTCATTTTACTATTAGTTTAATGGTCATTACTTGCAAAGTTAAACACATTTTGATAAATTTGCAAAGCATTACACCAATATTTGCAAATATATTTATGAAGGGCCTGAGGCCACTACACAATGTTTTATAAAGACTATAGCCATTGGATACGCGAGCAGTTCCCTTTTCGCGTGCAAAAGATAGCTGTCGACGCTGCCTTCAGCTGTCCCAACCGAGACGGACGCCTGTCGTTGGGCGGATGTACGTTTTGCGACAACAAAACCTTCAACCCTTCCTATTGCGACCGAGGGAAGTCGATCACACGGCAACTCGAAGAGGGCAAGGCGTTCTTTGCAAAAAAATACCCAGAGATGAAATACCTGGCTTACTTCCAGGCTTACTCCAACACATACGCACCCTTGGAGGAACTGAAAAGGAAATATGAGGAAGCACTTGCCGTCGACGATGTGGTGGGCTTGGTTATCGGCACCCGACCCGACTGCGTGAGCGACGAGGCACTCGACTACCTGCAACAGCTCAACCAACGCACGTTCCTCATCGTGGAATATGGTATCGAGTCGGCCAATGACAACACCCTACGACGCATCAATCGCGGCCACACATTCGACTGCAGCAGACAAGCCATCATCAAGGCCCACCAAAGGGGGATCATCACCTGCGGACACATCATTCTCGGATTGCCAGGCGAGGACGAAGAGGAAATGCTTCATCAGGCCTCAACCATCTCCCAGCTACCGCTTGACATCCTCAAACTCCACCAACTGCAAATCATCAAAGGCACACCTTTGGCAAAGGAATACGAGGCGCACCCCTTCCACGTCTTCTCAGCAGAAGAGTATGTAAACCTTGTGATTCGCTACGTATCACAGTTGCGAAACGACCTGGTCCTTGAACGGTTCGTAAGCCAAAGCCCTCCCAACATGGTGATTGCACCCAAATGGGGGTTGAAGAACCATGAGTTTACCGACTTGCTCAATAAGCGAATTCGCGAACTGGGATACGACCATCGTTAAGAATGACGCTTCAAGACAGATAGACGACATAGCCTCTACACCTATTATATATAGGTGACTTTCATTTCCTGTGGACGCAGAACACCATAGGAACTACAAGTTTCTCCTCAGCCTTCGGGTTGAGAACTATGTTGGCATCCATCTCACGAGAGTCATGGCAATTATAGTGCAAAGCGCGCCCATGAAGGCATACAAGAGGATTGCACAAGCGACCTGGGTAATCCGTAAAAAGCAAAACAAGGAGCATTAAATCAACAAAAGCGCAGCGGATGCACATTGCGCAAAGGTGCATGTGATTTCTGCGTTGGAAAAGGAATGCGCGAGACTGAATGCGAAGAACCAACATACCCCAACCCTTAAAAAAACATAAAAGGGATGATTTCTGCGATACGAAGCACACCATTATCACCACTTCAAACTAACGGAAACACAATGAATGGCGTTCGAATTTAGAAACATATCGCCCAAAAGACCATAAGGGCAGGCTACGGAGTACCCCAAAAATCCCCAAAACGAGCAGTCGGAACACAAAAACACGCTTTCAAACCGTCATGCACGGGGGCGAGACAAATGTTTTTTTCACATTCCACTGCATATTTTATACAGAATGAATACAAGACCTCAATCGATCGTTTAACGACCAAATCACACCAACGAGAACCTTTTAGGCAGTTTGCTTAATATATTATATATAAGGTGAACTAATAAAATTGCATTTTTTTGAAAAAAAACTCGCGAAAAGTTTGTGGATTCAAAAAAAAACTGTACCTTTGCACTCGCATTTAGAGAAATGCTTCTGGCAACAGAAAACAAGCGGCAATAGCTCAGTTGGTAGAGCGCGACCTTGCCAAGGTCGAGGTCGCGGGTT
>ERZ857629.3757-NODE-3757-length-12433-cov-4.063823_pt1 | contig 12433 bp, 12 predicted proteins | sample MGYA00519700_ERZ857629 | MGnify/ENA primary metagenome ERZ857629 (study PRJEB31778, sample SAMEA3449351) | human gut metagenome | biome: human gut; feature: human-associated habitat; material: faeces | place: United Kingdom | collected 2010/2012 ... | reverse complement strand
AGACTTTCTCCGTTTGCCGCGACGATTGCGGCATAATCCCGGGCGGAATCCTTGACGGTTCGTTTCTGGGTCTGATAATCCACATAAACCAGCCCGAACCGCTTATCATAGCCAAACGCCCACTCAAAGTTATCCAGCAGGGACCAGTAGAGATAACCAATGACGGGCACGCCTTCGTCTGCGGTTTTTTTCAGTCCTGCCAGGTATCCACGGATGTACTCGGTGCGCTGGGGATCGTGAACATGCCCGTCGTGCATGACGAAGTCGCAGTTTGCCATACCGTTCTCCGTAATGAGAATAGGCAGATTGTACCGGTCATAGAAGAAGCGGGACGCCCAACGGAGAGCCTCCGGCGTAATGGGCCAGTCCATTGCCGTCCGCGGCATGCCGGGACGTACCTCCGGATTGGCTCCGGTATCATCATCAAAGTTACTCAGATGATAGCTGTTATAGCCGAAGAAATCCAGTTTCCGGTGGATTACCCGCAGATCTGCCTCCGTCAGAAAGCCCTGCTGTATGGGCGTGGGTCTGCCCAGAATCATGGGGTCTGCCCACCAGTGCACATCACCAAAATTCCCGTCACCTGCAAAGGTTCGCATCCGTGCCTCTTCAACGGCTTCCGGTGTATCAGCCCGGGGGCCGTACAGCGTTCCGTTCAGAGCCAGCCCCACCTTCGGCGGCTTCTTTGCGTGCAGCCGGATCTCCTGCACCGCTTTTCCGTGGGCAAGGAGCGTGTTGCGGGTCAGCACCCCCAGCCGCTTTTGATTTTCCTCCCGCTTGCCGGGATCATTCCAGCTTGCCGTACTTCCTTCAAAGGGTGCGTGAAGTCCCAGCATATAGCCAAGACCGATAAAGCAGCAAGGCTCATTCAGGGTCATCCAGTACGTGACCCGATCCGACAGCGCCTCCGTTACTACCCGGGCATAGTCCCGGAAAGCTTCCGAAACACCGTCCCAGCCCCAGCCGCCTTTCTCGTGGACCCACATGGGCAGATTCCAGTGAAACAGGGTGACCATTGGCTCGATTCCTGCTTCCAGCAGCGCATCCACCAGCCGGGAATAGTAGGCAAGTCCGGTCCGGTTCACCGTCCCCTCCCCCGGCATGACTCTGGGCCAGCTGACGGAAAATCGGTAGGCCTTCAGCCCCAGAGACTTCATGATGGCAATATCCTCCCGGAATCGGTGGTACTGGTCACAGGCAACATTGCCGTTGTCATTATGCAGAACATGACCGGGATACAGGGCGTCCCAGATGCCCATTCCCTTTCCGTCCTCCCGATAGGCGCCCTCCACCTGATAGGCAGCCGTCGCCGCGCCCCAGAGAAAATCCGCGGAAAAGCCCATAATTATCCCTCCTGTTTTTTCTTCCCGCTCTGCCGGACGGCAGCCATTTCCCGGGAAATGTTTTCATAAAGTGCCTCTCCCGTCCAGACCGTGTTCGTCAGGGTCAGCATGGCCTTGTGAGAAATGGGTGGAATTCCCATTGCCCGATAGGCCTCCAGAAAGTCATTCAGCAGCTTTCCGTCAAAGAATGCCATTACCAGCATGGCGCCGGGCACAGCCTTTCCGCCGGGCTGTTCCGGCAGAAGTCCCAGAAGGGCCCCAAGGGACAGTCCCTGCTTTTCGGGCGGTACCGGCACACACCGGATGCCAAGATTTCGGCAGAGGCTTTCCACCAGCAGCTGTACCGGAGGCATCAGCGAATAGGTCAATAAGGTTGGTTCCATATGGTACTCCTGTCAGCTTCTGCCGTTGGGATCCACAATCCGATCCACGGTAAAGGTATCGTCCTGCCAGCTCAGGCAGACGATACCGCAATTTCCAAGCACCCGACTTCCGCACTGCTCCGGGGAAAGAAGGGTCTCCAGAAAGCGAAGTATGGCAACGCCGTGGGAAACCACCAGTACAGGATTCTTCTGACTGTTCCGGGCGATCTCCTCCATAGTCCGGCAAATACGGGCCGTGACCGTGTCCAGTCCCTCCCCGCCGTAGGGAATAAAGAAATCCCCATAGGGATATATGGGATTCTCTGAAGTGGGGCTGGCTTCCTTTGTGCCCAGAGCGATCTCCCTGAGCCCCTTGCAGCGGGTATAAGGCATACCGCCGGAAATGATCTCCGCCGTATCACAGGCCCGTTCCGAGGTCGAGCAGTAGACCTCCCCAAAGGAAATATTCCGGGCACGGAACCACGCCGCCGCAGCCTGTGCCTGCCGGATTCCCTTCTCCGTCAATGGAGAATCGCACTGCCCCTGATTCTTTTCCATCACATTAAACAGCGTTTCGCCGTGGCGAACCAGATAAACGGTTTTCATGCAAATGTTCTCTCCTGTTTCATTTCAAGCATCATCCACAACCTGAAAAATGAAAAACTTCAGGTAATAGCTCTCCTCTGCCGCCCATAAAATGGGGTGATCCATGGACTGGGTGCGGAATTCCACCTGCCGCAGACGCCTGTGGGCAATTCTCGCCGCTTCCCGGATGGTCTTTGCCAGAAGCTCCTGGGTCATGAAGTGGGAACAGGAGCAGGTTGCCAGATATCCTCCGTTTTTCACCAGCTTCAACCCGTTGATGTTGACCTCCCGATAGCCCCGGATGGCATTTTTTGTTGCTTCCCGGGACTTGGTAAAGGCAGGCGGATCCAGAATCACCACGTCATACCGCTCCCCTGCCGCCGCCATTCGGGGAAGCTCCTCCAGAACATTGGCGCACCGGAAGGTGACCCGCTCCGCAAGCCCGTTCCGGCGAGCGTTTTCCTCCGCCTGAGACAGGGCATACTCGGAAATGTCCAGCCCCAGAACCGATTCTGCACCGGCAAGCCCCGCATTCAGCGCAAAGGTGCCCATGTGGGTGAAGCAGTCCAGCACCTTCTGCCCGGTGCAGATCCGCTGCATGGCAAGGCGGTTATACTTCTGGTCCAGAAAAAAACCGGTTTTCTGGCCGTTCTCCACATCCACCAGATAAATGACGCCGTTTTCCACGATCTCCACATGGGGGTCAAAGGTATCCCCCAGAAAGCGTTTGACCGGGAGAAGCCCTTCCTTTTTCCGCTCTCCGGCATCACTCCGCTCAAATACGCCCCGAATCCGGATCCCGTCCTCCTGAAGTGCCTCTTTCAGCAGGGAAATCAGCAGGTCTCTGAATGGCTCCATGCCCAGCGCAAGGCACTGAACCACCAGCACGTCGGAATACTTGTCCACCACAAAGCCGGGCAGGAAATCCGCTTCCCCAAAAATCAGACGGCAGGAGCTGACGTTCCGGTACTCCATGCCGAGGTTCCCCATACCGGTTTTCAGAATTCGTTCTGCCTCAGTACTGCCCGTAAACGGCTCCGTCTGGCGCAGAACCGTTTTCCGATACGACCACGCATTTTGCACCCGCCGCTGAAAAAACGCTCTGTCAATGCTCTGTTCCGGGTCTCTTGTGAGCATTCGGATCCGAATTTTGGAATTTTGATTGATAAATCCCTTTCCCAACGGGCGGGACGAGACATCCTGCACGGACACGACATTTCCGTTTTTGAAACGCCCGGAAATGGAGGCGATCTCATTGTCATAAATCCACAGACCGCCGGAAGCAAAATATCTTCCCTCGCCCTGCTTTAAGGTTACCACTGTCTGACTTTCCATAGACTGACCTTTCCTTCTTTGCATTCCTGACTTTCAGTATAGCACGCCCGGAGAAAGCCGTCTACCATTTTTTCCTTTCTCCCTTGCTTTTTCCGGAATTCCGATTATAATCCAGATAGGGGTAGTCAAATTTGCCAATCTTTCCGTCCCCCAGAGAAAGGATGCACCATGGATCAGCATCAATTGCAGCACAGCGGGCAGCTCTACTGGCCCAATGATGATTCCCTTATGACCGAGCAGTTTCAGTGTCAGGAACTGATGTACGATTACAACGCCACCCGCCCGCATGAGCAGCACAGACGTGGGGAACTGCTTCGGCAGATGTTCGCCGAGATTGGCGACAACTGCTATATTGAGCCGCCCTTCTACGCCAACTGGGGCGGGCATTATGTTCACTTCGGGGACGGGGTTTATGCCAACTTTGGATTGACCTGTGTGGACGACACCCATATTTACGTCGGCAGTCACACCATGTTCGCCCCCCATGTGACCCTCGCAACCGCCGGACACCCCATCATTCCCACTCTGCGCCTGTACGGAATCCAGCACAATCAGCCGATCCATATCGGGCAAAACTGCTGGCTGGGCACCGGCGTGATCGTCATGCCGGGCGTCACCATCGGCGATAACACTGTGATCGGTGCCGGAAGCGTTGTGACAAAGGATATTCCCGCCAACGTGGTAGCTGTCGGTAACCCCTGCCATATAATGCGCCCCATCGGAGAAAAGGACCGTACTTATTTTTATAAGGGCAAAACCATTGACTGGGCCCTCTGGAATGCCTGGTGCGCAGAGCAGGCTGCTCTGGCAGCATCCGGTTCTGACCGGGATCCCGATTAAATCGCCCGCTGTCACAGGAAAAGAAAGGATCTGATATTTATGAAGGTACTGCTTTTGAACGGAAGTCCCCATGCGAAAGGCTCCACCTACACCGCGCTCCACGAAATGGAAACGGTATTCCACCGGCAGGGAATCGAAACCGAACTGATACAGGTGGGGCATCTTCCCGTCCGGGGATGTATCGCCTGCGGCGGCTGCCGGAAGGCAGGCAAATGCGTCTTTGACGACATTGTAAATACCCTTGCCCCCAAATTTCAGGAGGCGGACGGTTTGGTGGTTGGCAGTCCCGTCTATTACGCCTCCGCCAACGGTACGCTGGTTTCGGTCCTGCAGCGACTGTTCTACAGCACAGGCTTTGATAAGACCATGAAGGTCGGCGCGGCCGTGGCTTCCGCCCGCCGGGGCGGACTGACTGCCACCTTTGACGAGCTGAATAAATTCTTTACCATCAGTGGAATGCCCGTTGCTTCCGGGCAGTACTGGAATGGTATTCACGGAAACAACGCCGCAGAAGCCTGTCAGGATGCGGAAGGCTTGCAGATGATGCGCACCCTTGCCGCGAATATGGCCTTTCTCATGGAGGCCATTGCCCGGGAACGCACCTCCGCCGGGCTTCCGGAAAAGGAACCCAAAACTTTTACAAACTTCATCCGATAAAATTCAGCGCCGCTCCCCGGAAACGGGAAACGGCGCTGTATCTGTGAAAAGGAATTGACAAACGGAGATTTATCCCATAAAATGACAACATCCGGCAGGTTCACACTGTTTTCTGCCGGACAGGATGTTCCTTGTGGAGGCGAATTGCTGTGTTCTTTTTTGCACTTCCCGTTTACTATCTTCTGGCAATTTATATTGGAGCTGCGCTCCTGCCCGCGTTTTTTCTGATGCGCTATATTTACAATCAGGATTCCGTGGAAAAGGAGCCCGGGTATCTGCTGCTGAACCTTGCCCTTCTGGGTGTGGTCGCGGCACTGCTGGCTTCGGTTCTGGAGGGGATCGGCGAGCGCATTCTGGGAGAATTTGTTTCGGAAAGCAGTTCTAATTACGTTTTTTATCTGGCATTTCTGGTCGTCGCGGCAGCAGAGGAAGGGATGAAATATCTGCTCCTGTATCGGAGGACCTGGAACGACCCCAATTTCAACTGCCGGTTTGACGGCATTGTTTACGCCGCTTTTGTATCTCTTGGATTTGCAGGCCTTGAAAACATCCTGTATATATTCCGTTACGGTCTGTCCGTTGCCATGTCCCGGGCGATTCTGGCAATTCCGGGCCATCTGGGATTTTCGGTATTCATGGGCTTCTTCTACAGCCGTGCCCGCCGCCGGTTCCGGATCGGGGAATATACGACCGGACGGATTCATCTGGTGCTTGCTTATCTTGTGCCTGTTTTTCTCCATGGTGTCTACGATTCCTGCTGCATGCTGGGAACCGGCTCCTCTACGGCAGTTTTTCTGCTGTTCGTCACCGCAATGTATCTGATCGTCATCCGGCTGATCCATCGGGAAGCCCACACCGACCGCCCGATCTGAGTACGGTTATAAGATTTTAACCGGCGTGGCAAAACTGTCACGCCGGTTAAAGCTGTCAAAAAGGGCGGCAAGCTCTGCAAGACTTCTTTAACACGCCATACCAGCGTAAAAGAGTTGTTACGCCGGTTCGGGGTGTTTTTACGTGGAAGCTGGATAATCAGGAATTCTGCAAAACCATGCGCTGCATTGGAATGAACTTTACAAGGGAGGCGGAAGGCCGAGTCATGCACCGGCCTTCCGCCCCTTTTTTACAGGGAATCGGAAATATCGATATTGTCGCCGGTGAGGCCCACCTTAGCGCCGTTTTTAGCCTGTCGGGAATCCGGGTGGGCAAGGAGCCACTTGTTCCGGGCGGTCATAATCTCGTCCTCCCAGGTCACATTCTTCATCTGCGGGCGTTCCGTATTGGTAAACCGGGGCAGGACAATCAGCACATGGAAGCCCTTTTGGGGATCTGCATGGCAGGGCGCAAAGTGCAGGGTCGTTGCCCACACTTCGATCAGCACACCGGCGGGAACCCGGAATGCTTTCACGGTAGAAGTGTCCAGCATGCCGTCCCGGATATCCTCCTGACGGCCCAGCAGCAGGATGAAGTCCTCGCTGCCCAGATTAAATTCACTGTTCCGGTGATATTCCAGACAGTTGAGCTTCGTATTGTGTCCGTTGCAGTGCCCCAGCTGGATCTCCATGCCGCCGAAGCAGTGCTCACTGAGCTCCATTGCCGCGGGCAGCTCCTCCAGTTCCTCATTGGAGGGAGAATAGGCAGTTCCCTCTTCCGGCTGGTATGTTTTCTCCAGAAGCGGCAGAATTTCCGCCACCGATTCCTCCAGTCCCTTCACGATCTGCCCATAGCGGGCAAATTCCGGGTCAAACACAGAATAAATCTTCATGCTGTACCTCCTGTTATTTTTTCGGACTTTCTTTTTGCGCCGTGGTCTGTCCCTGAGCCACACCCTCTGTGGATTCCGGAACAAAGAGCACCTTGATGGTTGCGAAAATGATTTTCAGATCGGTCACCAGTCCCATGCTGCCGATGTACTGCAGGTCCATTTGCAGCTTGTTATAGGGCGTGGTGTTGTACTTGCCGTAAACCTGGGCATAGCCCGTCAGTCCGGCCTTTGCCTGAAGCCGCAGCGCAAACTCCGGCATTTCCGCCTCGTACTGAGCGGCAATTTCCGGGCGCTCCGGGCGTGGCCCCACAATGGTCATGGTTCCCTTCAGAATACAGAACAGCTGGGGCAGCTCGTCGATCCGCAGACTGCGGATGATCCTGCCCACGGGGGTGATCCGGTCATCCCCCTGACTTGCCAGCCTGGCAACGCCGTCCTTCTCCGCGTCCACCCGCATACTGCGGAACTTATAAACATAAAATTCCTTCCGGTCTTTCGTCAACCGGATCTGCCGGTACAGCACAGGGCCACCGTCATAGAGCCTGATGGCAGCCGCAGTCAGAAGCATGACAGGCGACAGGAGGATCAGAGCCGCCAGACTCAGCAGAATGTCCATGGCCCGCTTGACGGCAAGGTACCACACACTTGGGCTGGCATGCCGGCACAGCAGCACCGGCAGAGAGCAAATCTGCATATTCCGGGCGCCTTTGATCAGGTAATCACCCAGATTGGGGCGAACATAGGCTTCGATCCGTTCCCGCATGCAGTACTTCACGATGTCATTGCGCAGACTGGAGCCAACGCCGCAGATCATGACCGCCTCGGCATCCAGATCCCGGAGGGTGGTCAGGGTCGCTTCCACGTTCCCCTTCACCACCAGCGTCCCCACCGGGCGGAAGCGCCAGGGCATCCCCTGCAGGATCATTTCTCCGTTTTCCATCGCCTCCGGACAGTCGTAAATCAGCACGGTGCGGCGGGGCGGATAGAGCCGGTTCGCAAGGCGCACCGCGGGACCGGACCACAGCGCCGCCGCCAGAATGGTTCCGGCAATGGTTCCCATGAGCGGCAGAGGATTGGGCAGGCCCCGCTGCAGCAGCCACAGGATGGGATAACAGAGAAACAGTGTAATGACCGCCGCGACCGCATGGCCGTAGCTGAGCTCACTGGGGCTGCTGAGCGTCAGGTCAAAGCCGCCGTAGAGCTTTGCCATGGAGACATAGATCAGGGCAAACAGAGCAATGACAAACAGATGTCCCTTGATGTAAAAAGTGCCCATAAACACGTATCTGCTGTAGTGCAGAAACCACACTGCCGCAAACAGTGCCGTATCTATCGCCACCAGCAGTACCTTCACCAGCAGCAGCCAGAAATCCGACCGCTGTTCCTGATTTATCATGGGCGCTTCCCTCTTTCTCTTCCGTTTTTTCTCAGCCAACAGCCTGTGCCAGCTCCGCCATCAGGGCAGGGACGTCAATGCCCTGGGGGCAGTGTCCGGCGCAGGCACCGCAGCTTACACAGTCCCCCGGCATGCCGCCGGCAATCTTTTTCAGTCCATTCAGTGCCCACCTGCCTTCCAGCTTGAAAGCATTGTAGACCTTCAGGACCTCCGGGATGTTGATTTCCATGGGGCAGGTATCGCAGCAGTACCGGCAGCCGGTGCAGGGCACCTTCACCTGATCGTGGAACAGAGCGCAGGCACGGAAGAGCAAAGCTTCCTCTTCGTCCGTCAGCGCCCGATCGTCCTCATAGGTCGCCACATTGTCCTTGATCTGCTCCAGATTGCTCATGCCGCTGAGGGCCACCTGCACCATGGGCAGCCGCTTCAGCCAACGGAAGGCCCAGGAGGCAATGCTCCAGTCCGGATGCGCCTGCCGCAGCAGAGTCTCCGCTTCGGGGGTCAGACTTGCCAGCCGTCCGCCCCGGACAGACTCCATAACCATAACGGGAATGTTCCGCTGGGCAAGGGCCTCGTACTCCTGCCTGGCGGTGCCGTAGTTCCAGTCAAAATAGTTCAGCTGGATCTGGGCAAAGTCCCATTTCCGAACGTCCGCAAACCGGGCAAGGGCCTGGGGCGAAGCGTGGGAGGAGAAGCCGAAGTAGGTGATTTTGCCCTCCTTCTGCATCTGCTCAAAGAACGGAATGCAGCCGTTGCTCAGGTACTCATCCACCGTGTCATCGGCCAGGGAATGAATCAGGTAAAAGTCAATGTGATCCGTGCCGTAACGCTCCAGCTGCTGGCGGAAGGTCTCCCGGTAATCGGGGTTGGCATGGATATAATACTTGGTGGTAATATAGTAGCTGTCCCGGGGATAGCGGCGCAGAACGCTGCCCACGAACTGCTCGGACTTGCCGCTGTGATACACATAGGCGGAGTCATAGTAGTTGATCCCGTGGGTCATTGCATAGTCCAGAATCTGCCCCGCCTTTTCCCGGTCAATGTCGCCGTCCTTGCCGCCGGGAACAATGGGAAGCCGCATGTTGCCCATGCCCAGTCGGGAAAGCTGAATATTTTGAAACTGCTTTGTGACCATAAGGAAGTCCTCCGTGCTGTTTTCATGGGGATGTATCCCCCCTTTTTAACAGGATACCATACGAAACCATGTTTTTCAACACGGGAACCGACAGTTTTTGAAAAAGCCGCCCATGTATGGGTTTCTCAGGGTTTTCCTGTTTTTTTCGTGCGCCCGGCTTTTTCCCTGCGCTTCTGGCAGGCCGTTTGCAGCTCCGGAGGCTGATCCCGGAGCTTTTCCTGAGGGATGTTCCGCTCCCGCACACGGCGGGCAGTGTACTCACCCAAGAGGGTATAGAGCACCGAGGCGAGAGGAATCATCAGGAGCATTCCGCCCACGCCCATCAGGCCGCCGCCAACCGTCACGGCTACCAGCACCCACATACCGGGCAGACCAATGGAAGTGCCCACCACCCGGGGGTAAATCAGGTTGTTTTCCAGCTGCTGGAGCACCAGAAAAATGGCCACAAAGGTCAGCGCCTGAATGGGGCTGTCCACCAGGATGAAGAACGCCCCCAGTACGCAGCCGACAAAGGCACCCACCACCGGCACCAGCGCCGTCACCGCAATGATCACGCTGACCAGCGCCACGTAGGGCATCCGGAACAGCAGCATGGTCACCGCGAACAGGCAGCCCAGAATGCAGGCTTCCAGACACTGACCGGAAATAAATTTGGAGAAGGTGGCATTGGCCAGCCGGGAAATGCGGATGATCTCGTCCCCCGCTTTTTCCGGCAGGAAGGAATAGAGCAGCCGTCTGCTCTGTCGGGCCAGAATTTCCTTCCGCATCAGGCAGTAGACGGAGAAAAACAGACTGATGAAAACATCCACCACCGCGCCGGTCACGCTGCCGATAGCAGCGACTGCGCCGTCCACAATGGTTCCGGCGCTGTCCCCCAGAAAAGACGCCGCCTTCTGAATGACAGTGTTCCAGTCCACATTGGTCAGCTCCGGATGGGCCTGAACCCATTTGTTCACCTCAGGGTAACGGTCCATCAACGCCAACAGACTGTTTCCTGTCCTTGCCACAAACGGTGGGATTTTGACCCGCAGAGAGTCCACAGTTTTCCGGATCTGGGGAATCAGCAGCCCCACCACACCGGCAAGAACTACGAGGATCAACCCGATAGTCACCACCACAGCCAGTACCCGGCGGACACCGGCCCGGGGGATCTTCCGGAACCACCTTTCCACGCCCCGCATGGGAACGTTGAACACAAACGCCACCGCCGCACCCGCGGCAAATGGCGCAAAGAGCCCCGAGACCGTCTTCCACGCCGACTGGACCCGGGTCGTGTCCGTCATCAACCAGATCAGAACCAGCAGCGCCGCAAGACACAGAAAGATTCGGGTTATGGTTTTCTTATCCATCTGCACGGAATCGCTCCCCTTTCTCTTTTTTCAGCTCAACAGACGGTGCAGATCGGCGCAGAGCGCCTCCACCGCGTCCTCCCGGGTCGCCCAGCTGGTGCAGAACCGAACGGCGCGGTGGGTATCATCCACCCGTTCCTGTTCGCTGAACACATACTTCTTGCTCAGCTCCGAAAGAACCGCATCCGGCAGAATGGGGAACAGCTGATTGGTAACGCCGGGCACCAGAAACGGCACCTTCAGCGCCTCCAGCTCCCCCCGGAGCCTGTCCGCCAGCACGTCCGCGTGGGTGCCCAGCTTCTGATACAGCCCGTTCTCCATCAGCGTTTTGAACTGGATACCAAGAAGCCTTCCCTTTGCCAGCATGCCGCCCTGATGCTTGATCATATAGCGGAAATCCCGGTTGATCTGGGGATTGGAGATCACCACTGCCTCGCCGAACAAAGCGCCGACCTTGGTGCCGCCGATATAAAACACATCGGTGAGCCGTGCAATATCCTCCAACGTCAGGTCATTGCTCCGAGCCGCCAGCGCGTAGCCCAGCCGGGCGCCGTCCAGAAAAAGATACAGGCCCAGAGCGCGGCAGACCGATGCCAGCTCCTCCAGTTCCTTCCGGGTATACAGCGTCCCCAATTCCGTGGACTGAGAAATGTACACCATGGCAGGCTGCACCAGATGCTCTGCGCTGGGGTCATTTCTCTGGGCAAGCACGGCTTTTCGTACCTGCTCCGCCGTGATTTTCCCCTCGTGCTGGGGCAGAGGCAGACACTTGTGTCCGGTACCCTCCACGGCACCGGTCTCATGGACGTGAATATGGCCGGTGGAGGCGCAGAGCACCCCCTGATAGGGTCTCAGGGCCGCAGCAATCACCGTAAAATTTGCCTGCGTGCCGCCCACCAGAAAATGGACGCCCAGATTCTTTCTGCCGCAGGCGGTGCGGATCATTTCCGCCGCCTCCCGGCAGTAGTCGTCCTCCCCATAACCGGGGGTCTGTTCATAATTGGTTTTTGTCAGTGCCTCCAGAATTTTTTCGTGGCAGCCTTCGCTGTAATCGTTGTTAAAATAAAGCATGATTTCTCTTCCTTCCTGAGCGGGAATAACTCCCGTTTCCGGTGCATAGGTTGAATGCAGAAGCACAGCATCGGAGGGGAGCCTATGACAGATTGGGTAGAAAAGCGAGCCTGTGAACTGGCTGTGTACGTGATTGAAACCGGTGCCACCGTCCGGGCCGCTGCCCGGCACTTCGGCATTTCCAAATCCACGGTGCACAAGGATCTGACCCAGCGGCTGCGGTACGTAAATTTTTCACTGTACCAGCAGGCCCGCGGGGTGCTGGAGGAAAACAAACGGGAACGTCATATCCGGGGCGGCATGGCAACCAGAAGAAAATACCGGGGCGAATAGGATTTTTCCGCCCGGCAGAAGCCGCCCGAAAAGGGCATTGCTCTTTTCGGACAAATAACTTTTTACGGTTCTATTATCGGTCAATCCGGAGAAAAAGTCAAGACGGCAGGCTTCAAAAGGCTCCCCCTTGTGCAAGGAGGAGCCTTTTGAGCTATGGCAACACCGCACAATTGCGTCTGCGAGTCTCCGCCGTCATTTTGCCCCAATTCACAGTTTGAAAAACCAGAAATACATACAGTATTCGAGACTGTCGAAAAAGGGCTTT
>ERZ857629.3753-NODE-3753-length-12444-cov-5.309387_pt1 | contig 12444 bp, 16 predicted proteins | sample MGYA00519700_ERZ857629 | MGnify/ENA primary metagenome ERZ857629 (study PRJEB31778, sample SAMEA3449351) | human gut metagenome | biome: human gut; feature: human-associated habitat; material: faeces | place: United Kingdom | collected 2010/2012 ... | reverse complement strand
TCAGTGGGGAAGAATCATCCTTAGAAGACATTTTTAATCCACAGGGATGAAATCAGCGGGGAAGAATCATCTCTGGAAGAGATTTTTTATCCGCAGGGATGAAATCAGCGAGGGAAAATCATCTCTGGGAGAGGATTTTTATCCGCAGAGATGAAATCAGTCGGGAAGAGTCATCTCTGGAAGAGAATTTTTATCCGCAGGGATGAAATATCATCCGTAAAAGCCAAAGAAGCATTTTCAGGATGCTCGATCGTCAGAAACATCTGATTCCTTCAATTTCCTCCATCGTCGGAATCGACGGTGCGGCTCCTGGTCTCGTCACCGCAATTGCAGCCGCCTTCGCCGCCAGCTCAAGTGCTTCCTCCGGTGTTCTGCCGGATAGAATTCCGCTCAGGAAGAACCCGGAAAAAGTATCTCCTGCTGCCGTCGTGTCCACCGCCTTCACCCGGACAGCATCCTGATGAAGCTTTGTGTTCCCATGAAGATAGCACGATCCGTTCTTTCCGAGCGTCAACACCACATGCGCGTTCGGGAAGGTCTTCCGAAGTCCGGAAACAAGTGCATCTTCATCATCAGAGGCTTCGCCGGTAAGCTGCGAGACCTCAATCTCATTTACAAAGAAGTAATCGATGTACTCCAGCGGCCACGTTTTGATTTCCTCTGTCATCGGAGAAGGATTGAGGACAATCTGCATGCCCCGTTCATGTGCCTTCTCAATCAGGTACGGAATACTGCTGATCTCATTCTGAAGCACCAGATAATCCCCCGCTGAGAAGTTCGACAATACCTCATCACAGAATTCTTCCGTGATGCACTGATTTGCTCCCCCGAAAAGCAGAATGCAGTTGTCACCATCCTTCGAATTCTGAATCACCGTATGTCCGGAAGGAGTATCCTGCAGAACCTTGACAAGCGAGGTGTCCACACCGCTCTCATGCAGCACATCCAGAAGAAACTCCCCTCCGGCTCCGATGCAGCCGGCATGATACACCGGAAGTCCGGCCTTTGCCAGCGCCACAGACTGGTTCAGTCCCTTTCCGCCGCTGAATACACATCTGGATATGGAATGCTGTGTTTCCCCCTTCTGCACGATGTGGTCGACCTTGTAGACATAGTCAATGTTTAAGGAACCGAAATTAAGAATCTTCATAGCTATTCCCCTTTTTCTACCCCTCTTCTGCTTCTGTCATTTTAACTTGGAGTTACACGATGAACTACTACCGTCACTGCAATCACGATGGCTACTATGAACCAAAAAATTCACAGCACTGATAAAAAGAAGATGCTGTTGTTCATGTATGTAACATACTATTATTATGAAAAGAATGTGTAGGATACTAGGCAGAATACTTATTCAGGTATTCTACAAGAGAATCACAAATTTCTTTTATTCCATTATCTGATGATGAATAGATAATTCCATTCTCATCTTGCCAAACAACAATTCCATCTAGTCCTGTATTCTCTATGACGTAAAAATTATTTGGTATATCTTCATTAAATTTTCTTTCCCGTTGTGTTACAAAAACAACGTTCATTTGAGCTGCTTTGCTAATGCCCGTTAAAAAATGACTGTTCATCAATGCCGAACCAAAAGCTTGTAAATAATCCCTATATTCTTTAGAAAAGGTTAGTCCTAATTCTTTCTCCGCCTCGATAATATCTTTTTCTGTGGCACCTTTCCCAACAATGGCCCCATCATTATTTTTTATGATCTCAATTATATTCATAACCTAGCTCCTAATTTGCCATGCTTTGCTTCATGAAATCTTTCCAGAAAGCTTTTCTTTGTTTATCCCAAACCGAATCCGGGATTCCCGCTTCTGAATTATGTACTCCTGTTTTCCCGTCCAAATTTAAGATCTTTGCCATACCTTTTCCTCTATGCTGCTGTTCATCCAAAATTGCAAGAGTACCATTTGCATCCTGATTAACATGATGGAGTTCATATTGATAGCCTTCTGGGCTAAAGGGCGCATTTCCATGTTCTACCAGCCATTTATTTGTAACTTCAGACCCATCAGGTAGGGTGACCTTCTGATTCCAATCTATGTCTTGCACCAATGCAAGTTTTCCTTCAATCATCTGTACACGTAGGCCGGCGTTTTTATAGATTTCGTATTCATCCATACTCTTAAAGCTCTTAATAACATCTAACGGGTACTTTGAATCATGCTGTATCTTTGCAACCTGATTCATCGTCAGTCCTTTGTGTTCAGCTTTTGACGCTTCCTTTGCTGCCCTATTAGCTTTCCCAACTATATTATTCTGAACAGTTGAATTTGCTGTTGAATACAATCCCCACGCCTCAGAAGCTCCACCTGAAAGAGCCCCTGTTATGGCTCCCCATTTAAAGCCATCACTTGCGCTAACCACGGTTGCCTGCATTGCATCCGTGAAACTACCCGTCTGATAGCCTTTTATAATTCCAGCAGAAATGCCTCCGATCGCGCCTCCAGAAAGTGCCATTGCAGTTCCGGTCTTCGCGCCCATTGCGAATATCATGCCTACCGCAGGCGCAGCTCCCATAGTCGTAGTCGACACAGTAATGCAAACCAGAATTACGCCAGAGCCAATTGCCACATTTTTCAAGACTTCTTCAGTTGTATGATCCTCGTAGCTTTCGACCTCAGTTACTGTTGTTTCACCATTATCCCCCAGTGTAAAAACATATTTTTTTCCAGAAAACTGCTCATCAAGTTCTTCTTGTGTAAAACCAAAATAAATATTTCCCTGAGAATTATAGTCCAGATTCTCAAGGTACTCTTTTGAATAGTATCTTGCTTCTACATTATCAACGACATATTCATTACTGTCGAAATTTGCAATTGCCTCCAGATATATTTTGTCCTTCAAATATTGTTGTAGCTGTTCATCGCCCAAATCATAATTGGCATCGGCAATTTCCTGATCTTCAATCCATTGATAATCTGGAAGATCATCTGTTACGATATCTGTGGTAGCCGTCTCCTTCTCTTTGATTTCTGTTGAGGAATTCGATGCCGCTTCATCGTTGTTTTCTGACAGCACTGCTTCGGATGATTCGGAAGCAACAATCAAGGAACCTCTACTTGACAAGTCTGATGTCGAAATTGATGCACATGACGTTAACGCAAATGAAAAAGCAAGGGTCAGGGCCATTATTCTTCTCATATCAGCTTCCTCCTACTTTTTTCTGCCGTTAGATTTTTTATTTGAATTCGTTTTGCGCGCTTTGAAATAAAACGCACAAACAATTCCTGCCGCAACAATAACAAATAAAATAAACGCCGTAGAAGTAATATGTGATTTTTCTTTTTGTAAAGCGTTCTTATTTCCAGATAAACTGTCAGATTTATCCGGTGATGGTTCGCTGTCTTTTTTCTTTATGTTTTCACTTCTTCTATCTTTTGAGGATTCTGTATTACTTTCCGAACTCACTATTTCAGAATCAACTTTTGTCTCCGAATTCTCTTCTATATCAGAATTATCCGGCATTGGTGCATTTACAACGTTGGTGGAATTTTCTTCTAAAGAATCTTTACCTCCTTGGTTGGTAATGATTGCATCCTCAACACTATTAATTTCTTCTTGTACCTTTGGTTCGGGTGCTTCTATTGTGCCATCGTCACGGAAGGTATACCCTTCGTCCTGCATCTTTCTCAGATCGGCAATTGAGTACTCTCCATTATCATTATCCTTTCCATATCTTGCGTAGGCCTTCAGCAAATTATCAGTACCAACATAAATAACTTTAGAAGCCTTATTCTCTGTAATCTTATTTTTTACTGTGAAGACATAAACTCCTTCATCTGCAAATTCGTCCAGATCATCAACAATTTCATACACTCTCAAATCAAGACCATCAGACGAAAGGGTCTTCTTCTTAACGCTTAGGTCGAGATAACGCGAACGAGCAAGGTCTAATCGAAATCCATTTTCTGTATATGATGTCCTGAGTTCTCCATTTGTTTTTAAGTCGATGGGGTAAACCATGCAATTCGAGTTTCTTATGGAGAATTTGAAGAAAATACGATAAGCGTTATATGTCGCCGGCTTAGGAATTTTCCATGCAAGCGGAGAGCTATCCTCTATTATATAATCAAGCGCCACCTCATAATCGCCCTCCTCGAAAAGCTGGACTTTTGTATCCGCTGTTGTGGTAGCCGCTGCCGCTAGATAGTCGGTATAAATATTCGTCCATGCTTTATTCTGATAATCCTTAAAGCGGATGATTAATGCTCCTCGCTTAAAATTCTGGGTTTTCGTGTGGAAATATTTATCTGCCCCCTTCTCATCCGGATAGATCCTCAGATTTGGATCCTTATTCAACGCATTAAGGTCCTTCTGCTGAAGATCAAACCAAAGCGTTATCTTATCTCCCACATTTTTCAAAAAGATAGGATTATTCTTGTTTTCTTCGTCTTCTTGATAAAATCGGGGATTTCCAGAATATCCCGTTATATAGAACTGACCAATCTCACATCCATTATCTTTATCATGACTATCGATATCACGTTCTTCGGAATATTCACTGTTCATGCCGACATTCATCGGAACAGAATTCAAATTATACAGGTTCCCTTCATTCTGCTCCGCAGCTTTTTCACTTTCACTCTTATTAACGACATAAAAATGATAGACTTCAACATGCTCACGATAATCATATTTTGTGCTGATCTTCAATGAACCAAGCTTTGTTTCTCCTGACTTCTTACGCGTCTGGTAAGCAACGGTCACTTTATAATAGCAGCCATTCACCAGTTGGTTCGGAATCGTTGTATAAAGAGTTTTATCCCCACCTTTCGGAATATCTTTAAATACATCTGTTTGAATATCATTTATCATCCAGTGTTCATCATCAAATGAACTCTGGACTACGATTGTTCCCATTCCTACCTTTTGTTCAAGATCAATATCACCAATTCTCTTGGAATTGTCAGAAACCAGTTTCCACGTCTGTTCATCGTCAGCATTAAGAATGCTTATCATCATAAGCATATATTAACGACGCTTCTGCTGTTTTTTCCTCTTTCGTTTTACCATCCTTAGTATTTCTGGCATCAAAGGAAGGAATTCCCTCCGCGGACTTATACTCCCATAAGTTTCCCCGTAAACGGAATTCACCGTATGTATTATTACCGGATGTCTTCTGATATTTCTGATCATGAATAGGGAAATCTTGGTTTTCATCTCTCAATGTATATACATTCCCTTCAACCACTATCTCCTTATCGGCCGCAAAAGAATCAAGCTTCATGAAAAAAAACATTCCAAAGCACAGAACAAATAGTCCCTGTATTCCTGCAAAACTTAACCTTTTCTTTTTCATAAAAATCCCCTTCAAACAGATATTCAGCTATATATTACTTAGGAACAGCAAATCTCTTCTGCACTATCATAGGATCATACATCCAGCCTAATCGGAACAAAAAACTCGTTAGTTTTTAGTGTTCCTCTGTATAGCAAAGAATATTGAGAATTGCAACTACCTGTTATTATAAAAGAAAGTGTACTGGGATCACAGATTTTATCAGTTACAAAAGCCATGATGAATACGTATACTTCATACGATCATGCTCATCGGATTCAGATAAACAATTTTCCATTTCCAAATATACGTTATAAGTTGCGCCAGTTCTCAATATACGCCTCTATTGCAGCCATTCCTCCGAAGGTCCGTCCACCGAAGAACGCTGCTCCGAAGATTGCTGCGCCGCATAATAATGCTTCCTCGCATATTCAAACGCTTCAAGAAACCTCTTTGCAGCCTCCCGGCTCATCGGCTCCTGCGGCCGCATCATGTCAAAGGCATGCATATTCGTATGGTATACGTCCGCTCTGGCAGGAATACCGGCAGCCTGCAGCTTCTCCACGTAGCGCAGGGTTTCACAATAAAAGGGCTCTCCATCCCCGACAAAGGTGTACGCAGGCGGGAGTCCTTCAAAAGACATCAGTCTGGCCGGTGCCGCACAGGGAGACAGATTCTTCCGATTCTGTCCCAGCAGATAGCATCGCCAGGCAAAATGGTTCTTCCAGGTGTTCCACACTCGCCCGTGGTTATCACGCGAGCTTTCGGTATCGCGATCATCCAGCATGGGATAGAGTGGCATCTGGAACGCAACGTTCACCTCGCCCGTGTCTCTGGCTCTGATGCAGACCGCCGCGCACAGACCGCCGCCTGCGCTCTCTCCTCCAACCATCAGCTGATCCGTCCGGATTCCAAGCTCTCCCGCATGCTCCTTCAGAAAAAGAAGCGCCTCATAGCAATCGTCCAGTGCTGCCGGATAGGGCGCGAGTGGAGCAAGCCGGTACCCCGGCGACACAACCACTGCGCCGAACTTCTTCACCAGATCCACTGCCCGCGAGCTGTGCACCAGCTCCTTCATTCCGGAAATGTATCCGCCGCCATGAATCCACAGAACTCCCACTGCCTCCGCCGAAGACTCCTTCATCAGATCGGACTCCGTCGCTTTCTTCGGGGACAGCACCAGCGCAGGAATCTGCCGCCTGCCTGCAGGAATCCTGATTTTCCGGACACAGATGTCCCTGTCTGGTCTCATCCATCGCATGTTGTTCTCCTGTCATTCCGATTTATACACAGGTCGGCTCACCGACATTTCAGTGTATACTCGCAACATTCCGCTTTCTCATAACGTCCGAATTCCCTTATAATGAACAGGCAGCAAATCACCTATCCATGAAAACGCTCACGGAAATCTCAAGTTTTAAAAGTGACATCGATATATCACTTTCATCGAGGTATCAATATCGCCATGAACAACAACGGAATTCAACAGCTCCTCAATGTCGTCAGAAAGCTCCGAAGTGAGGAAGGCTGCCCCTGGGACCGCGTCCAGACGCACGAAAGTCTGAAGCCCGAATGCATCGAAGAAGCCGCCGAAGTGATCGGCGGCATCAACATTCTCTCTGCCACCGGAGATCCTGCCAATCTCAGGGAAGAGCTTGGCGATCTCCTGCTGCAGGTTGTTTTCCATGCACTGCTTGCTGAGGAGGAAGGACTTTTCACCTTTGATGAGGTGGCACAGGCCGCCGCCGATAAGATGATTCGCCGTCATCCCCATGTGTTCGATCAGCCCGCTCTGGATCAGGACGGCAATCCCGTCACCGACTGGGAAGGCATCAAAAAGCTTGAAAAAGACGGCCGCGAATGGGAGGCTGATTATCTCCCCGATGCATTCCGGGAAGCCAGAGCCCTCATCGACAAGGCCTGCGACCGCAAGAAAATTCCAAGGGAAGGATAAAACGTTCTCTTTCCTGCGCTTTGCTTCGCCATCCACCTGCGAATCCATCCGGCGAACCATTCTAGGCCTCTTCAATTTTCCTTCGCAGCAGATTGATCACGCGTTTCTTGTCCGTCACCCATAAAGGCGAGATCAGAAGCTTCCGGGGACCGTCACCAGTCATCCGATGAATCACCGTGCCTTTCGGCAGAAGCTTCAGACATTCCACCACAAGATTGCAGTATTCCTCCGCAGACATCTGCGGAAACGGGTGCCGCCGGTACTCCTCTGCAAGGCTTGAGCCCTCCAGAATATTCAACATCTGCAGCTTGATTCCATCCAGGGCTGGCTCCAGGTGCACCAGATACCGGATAGTATCCAGCATGTCCTCCCTGTTTTCTCCCGGAAGCCCCAGAATCACATGAACGATCACGGTCAGATGCGCAGCCTTCAGTCTCCGGTAGCAATCGGTAAACACGCAGGTTTCATAGCCCCTGTGAATTCTCTCTGCCGTCCTGTCATTCGCTGTCTGAAGTCCCAGCTCAACCCAGACCGGCTTGATCTGATTCAGCTCCGACAGCATCCGAATTTTGTCATCTTCCAGACAATCCGGCCTTGTTCCGACCGAAAGCGCCACAATATCCGGTCGTTTTATCGTCTTTCGGTACAACCGTGTAAGCCTGTCCGTGTCACCGTAGGTATTGGTGTAGGACTGAAAATACGCGATGTATTTCTCATCCGCCTCTGCCGGAAGCTTTCTTCGAACAAGTGCCTTCGCCCGTTCGATCTCGACGCCAATCAAATTCTCGTCCGCAAAAGGCTGCGCGAATTCCCCGGAGCCGCCCGCCGAGCAAAAGGTGCAGCCTCCAGTCCCGATTGTCCCGTCCCGATTCGGACACGTGCATCCGGAGGAAAGAGAGAGCTTATATACCTTCTGTCCGAACTCCCCCTTCAGATACTCCGATAAAGTAAGAATTTCCATTCGTACACTCTTCTCCGGTCAGCGTCAGATTTCCGCTTCTCAGATTCTCATTCCTCAGATTTCTATGCCGCGTTCCCGAAGCATCTCTTCCACCGCTTCGACCGCCTCATAGACCATCCCGTCGCAATGCGGCTTCTTCTGCTCCTTGCTCGTTACCTCCGCTGCAAGCAGATCCCTGCACTGCGTCCTTCCGCCGTGCAGGCTGCTGATCTTCTGAATAAAGGCAACGGCATCCTTCGGCTCCCCGACACCGTAAAGTCCAAGTGCCATCAGCCCGCCGGTAATGGCCCCGCAGGTCATCCCTGCCCGCATTCCGCCGCCAAAGTTCTGCGCGATGTCAAAGGCCTGCTGTTTTGTCAGCCCCTTCTTCTCCGCAAACGGAATAAAAACACCCTGCGCGCAGTTGTAGTGCACCGCAGGATCATCCCTCAACTCATGACTTCTCAATAACAATTCGTCCATAGCTTTCCCTTCTTTATCATCCAACCAATTTTTCTGCCGCATATACCGCCAGAACACCGCATACAAGGCTCAGCAGCACATACCAGAGTGCGATGCCCGTTCCCTTTCCGACGAGTCCCTCTGTCTCAAGTGCAAAAGAAGAAAAAGTCGTAAACCCACCGCAAATTCCAACCTTCAGAAACAGCACCGTTCTCGGATTCAAAGCATTCCTCGCTGCCAGCGCCGCGACAATCCCAATCAGAAAAGAACCGGCCACATTGATCAGAAATGTCTTCACCGGAAATCCGCTCTCCGGATTCATCGGAAAAAGCGTAATCAGATACCGGCAAACCGCGCCGAGCGCTCCGCCAAGCGCCACCGTAAATACATTACTCATTGATAAACTCCTGCATCAACAACAGACCTCTTCATGCCTTCCCCGGAAGGCTTCGGTAAAACTGAACCGCCTCCCCGATCTCTTTTGCATCCGGATGCCCCTTCTTCAGGCCTCCCACCAGTTTAAACGGTCCGAAGGTATCATAGCCGCTGCAGCCATAGGTCCCGAGAATTCTCGCCTTCTTCTCCTTCGCCGCCTCCGAAATCTCCCGGGCAAAACAATCATTCCTCCCGGCTCCCGCCGTGTACAGGAAGAAAACATCCTTTCCCTCCGGCAGCTGATCCCTCAGGTAAGCAAGCAGCTGTTTTGCGAAGCTGCTGTAATAGATCCCCGATGCAAAGCCGATCCGGTCATATTCCTCAAGATCAGCAGGTCCATCCTTCATAACACCATTCGTAACATCGATCAGGACAACCTCTGGATCCGACTTGCGAATGGCATCCAGAAGCTTTTTCGTATTGCCATGATGCTGCGAATAATAACAAATCGCTGTTGTTTTCACTCCCTGGTCCTCCCCGGCTTCATTTCGCCGCACTCCCCGATGCTCGACTAATCCAGCAAACCGCGCAGAAGCCTCTCACGGTGATTGATGAACATCTCCGTCACCTGATAGCTGTCCGTATCCTCATAACTGCACGTGTGGATCCTCCCGTCATCGAAGCAAAATATCTCCGCCTCCGGAATCCCCAGCAGAATCGGCGAATGAGTCGCAATGATAAACTGGGCTCCCTCACAGGCACACTGATAAATCTCCATGAGCAGCGTCAACTGTCTCTGCGGTGACAGCGCTGCCTCCGGCTCATCCATCAGGTACAGACCGCTCGACCGGATATTCTTCTGCATCAGCTTTAGAAAGCTCTCCCCATGCGAGCGATTGTGATACTCCTCAGAAGGATGGTCATCATCCGCATATTCCTCTTCCTGCGTCGCGACATTATAGAAGCTCTCCGCGCGAAGAAAATATCCCCACTTCTCTTTCCGGTACCCCTTCACAATCCGAATGGCATCGCACAATTCCGAATGCGTATCGCGGGTTGAAAACGAGTAGTTCCTGCTCCCGCCCTCCGGATTAAATCCGTGAGCCACTGCAATCGCCTCGAGAAGCGTGGATTTCCCAGTTCCGTTCTCCCCGACAAAAAGCGTGACCGGCTTCGAAAACCGGATCTCGTTCACATCCCGCAGCGCCTCGATCCCTCTAAGATAGCTGCCCCTGCTTATTTTGTTCCACTCAAATAAAACACCCTTGATAAACAGATCGTTCACCCGACACATCAGATAAGAATTCCCTCCAGATGATCGCACTCATGCTGAATAATCTGCGCTGTCCAGCCGGAAAATTTCTGCCGCCGCCTTTGAAACTGCATATCCTGATATTCCACTTCAATCTCTTTATATCTTCTGGTCCTGCGCACACCCGTCAGCGAAAGGCATCCCTCCTCCGTTTCGAACGGTCCAGATCTTTTAACGATGACCGGATTGAACATCGCCACATTCACAATCCCCATGTTGACCGCAATAATCGCCTTCTTCTCTCCGATCATGTTGGCTGCAAGACCAACACATCTCTCTTCATTTGCCTTCAGCGTATCCAGCAGGTTGACCGCAATCTGCCGGTCCGCCTCTGTCGCCGGTTCTGCCTTTTGGGACAGGAAAATTACGTCCCGCATGATGTTACAAACCATGGTGGTCTCCTATTGTCTCTCCGTTTTCTGCCCGTCCTTGCTGGCTGTTTCCGCTTTCAATTTAAGCTCTACGAGACTTTTTTCGATATCTGCAATTTTATTCACATATTGCTCGTAAATATAATTAGAATACTCCATGTCATGTTCATCATTCAAAAATATTTCCCGAACAGACACCAATAGTTTTGCTGACTGCAGAATGGTACTTTTTTTATTCATCAGACTAAGCGCTCCAAATGTTCCGCCTACACCAGCACCTATTCCGACACCCAGGAGAGCACCACCTCCAACTATGCTGATCGTGCCGCCAAGCATCCCTGCTCCGCCAGCAGCGATTGCTCCTCTGCCAATATATGTAAGACATGCACTTGTCAATGCTGCTCCACTTAACCCAGCAAAACTGGATCCTACCAAAATAACCTGCTCCCCATACATAAAAAAGGCGTGAAGCAAAAAGCTTCACGCCCCGAAATGGTCAACTATAAATACGAAGCGTCCCCTCACTACTTTCCTTGTAGTATATCTTATCATTCAGAGTCGATCTTTCCTATTCTTATGTGTAAAACCTTTCCTCTCTTTTCCCATTTTCCGCGGCTCTTTCCGGAACATCCGTTTCAAAAAAGCTTCTGAATCACGCAGTCCATACCTGCATCCGGTCAGTTATAGCTGATGGTGAGCTTCGGCTGATCGATGTAATTGTAGAAGCTTCCGCTGCTGATGTTCAATTGGAAGCTGACCATTGTGATATCGTCTGTACCGATCTTGTTGTCCTCGAGAGAGCTCTTGGAAATTCCGTATTTCATGGCACCGGTATTTTCCAGCTCCAGGAGTGTCGCTTTGGTGTCTCCGCTGCTCACCAGTCCTGCAGAAACAAGGCGGAAGTTTCTATTTTCACAGGACCGGTTGTCAGATAATCCTGATAATCGGATGTTTTTGCCTGGAACCCGATTGAGCCGCTGATAACGGAAAGATCTTGATCCGAATTGTTCTCAATCAGAAGATCCATCGTCGACTGATATGCGCTGTAGGTCAGATTGTCCGCCGTGATTCTGACATCCTTTTCATCCACGAGAACCGTGTCCTCTATGGTTCCCGTTCCGGAAAATGAGACTGCCTTCGCTTCTGAAGTTACTGGTTCCGCAGTCTGCTAACCACCCTTGCTGCCGCACGCCGACAATACCCGTGCCGATGCAAGTATCATTCCAACCCATCCTGTTTTCATATAATCCCCTTTCTGTCAGACCTGTACCCATGTGAAGGCCTTGCGTTTCTTCTGCAATCCGGAAGTTCTTTTACTATCTCACCGTTCCGTGGGGAACAGGGAAGTTGCGATCGTAGAGCTTGAACTGCTGCGGCTCCGTTCGCTCATAAGGCACAAGAAGCCCAATCCTGTCATAGTAAAAAAGCGTTTTCCGGGTAATGCCTGTTATCCTGCAGATTTCCCCGACGGAATATAGCGTTTCGTCATGATTTCTGTTGTCTGTGCTGTTGTCCATCTGAGCTCTCCTTCCAAAGAAAGAGTAACCCGGGAAACAGACCATTCCTATACCCAAAATTCTCCCAAAAAATCACATTCAATCTTTATGAAGTTCTTCCAATATTCAAAGGGACCTCTGCCTGCTATACTTCAAACAACAAGTGCATATCTGCGTTCCCTTTCTTTGTCCGGGCCTTCTCTATCGGCTCCGGCCATCTCAAATTCTTCTTACTCTGATTCAC
>ERZ857629.3750-NODE-3750-length-12459-cov-4.235408_pt1 | contig 12459 bp, 12 predicted proteins | sample MGYA00519700_ERZ857629 | MGnify/ENA primary metagenome ERZ857629 (study PRJEB31778, sample SAMEA3449351) | human gut metagenome | biome: human gut; feature: human-associated habitat; material: faeces | place: United Kingdom | collected 2010/2012 ... | reverse complement strand
TGTATTTCAATTAATTCAAAGAGCGATTAGTCCACTTTAACGGGACAGTAGTGCACCAAAGTATATAGTGATCCGGAAAAGTTCTTTTTCAAACCTACCGGTCATAAGCGGAATGGCTTGAATATATATGCAGGATTGAGATTCAACTTCTAATTCTGACAGAAAACAGTTACGCAGAATAAGTTTGGTTTTATAGCGGTTTTTATTTTTTTCTTAACCTTTTCAGAAGCAAGTCATTAGACATTTCAGATTGTCCAATGGCTTGCATTTCAAGCACCAATCATAACACATCATTGCTTGGCGTAAGTCTGCTTGCGTTAGATGGCGAAAAAACAATAAAAGCGAAAGATCCGAGAGAATGTATCACTTAACTCTTTCGCTTTTTATTGCCATGATGCAATTGCAAAATTTCCACGAAAAGTATGCGGCTCTCAGATTTTATTCTTACTTTTGTAATTGTCAGTCTTATGCCTTCGCTGTTGCTGCCGAAACAAAGTGTCGGGATGCGGCTCGGAGTAGGCATTCCTGTCGCTGCACCGTCTTGCAGAGCGGACGCACGAATTTGAATAAACAAAAAGCCACGATAACCCAATGACCGAAAACAGCTTTTCTGAAATTGTGGAAGCCGGCGACGTCTCGACGACATCACACTTCACCAATATTGAGATTGTCCCCACATCGGGGTTCAGTCTGCTTGCACGGGCTCGTCGGTATGGCAGATGGTGGATGCTGAAAGGCTTGAAACCCGACCGGCGCGACTCTGCATACAGCATGTTCCTCAAGAAGGAGTTCGAAATACTCATGCAGTTGCAGCACAACAATATAGTAGCGGCATCGTCGTTCGAACAGGTGGAGGGCATCGGCTCTTGCATAGTGATGGAGTGGATTGACGGCATTACTCTTGGTGAATGGTGCCGACAGCGGCATACCGTTGCCGAGAAGATGAACATTGTCTGGCAAATAGCCGATGCGCTGCAATACATGCACGGCAAGCAGATTGTGCACCGCGACCTGAAACTTTCCAACATAATTGTGACACGCAACGGCAACAACGTGAAGCTCATCGACTTCGGACTCTCCGACACCGACAGCTACGCCATGCTCAAGCAGCCGGCAGGCACACAAGGCTACACCTCGCCAGAGCAGGCATGTTCTGCCATTACCGACATAAAAAACGACATCTACAGTCTCGGTGTCGTCATGGAACGCCTATGTCTCGGACGCACCTACCACCCAGTGATAAGAGACTGCAAACAGTCTGCCGACAAACGCCTTGGCAATGTCGAGAGCGTGTGCCGTGCCATACGTTCATGTGAAAGGCGCAGGACACTGCAACGTGTGGCATGCATCATTCTGTCAATTGCCGCCATTTCCATGATTTGTTATTATATAGGTGGCAGCGTGGAGTCCGCAAACACCGACGAACAGCGCATCACACAAACCGGCGCAAACTCTCCTGCACCACCTGCGGCAGCCACTCCGTCTGTGGCAGCCCCTGCGTCCGTGGCTGTCCCTGCCACGGTGAAGCCCGTGCTGCAGAAAGAATCTGAGGTGGATGTGAGCAAAAGGCTTCTTGCCGTAGGGCGGAAACACATTGACGATATGTGGAAGGCCTCCGGAGTGGCACAGGAGGGCAATTTGATAAAGAAAAGTGAACTATTCATAAAGTTCGTTGAGGAGAGCAACCGGTACATCACAGATGGATTTCCGAAGTCGCTCCCTGCGCAGACGGCAGTCGGCATGAAGAGCGACCTCGTCTTTGAACTCTCGAAATACACCAACGACAAATATGTACGCCCCACAATGAAAGAGATGGATACAGAAAACGCGAAATATCAAGATTCAATATAAGAGCCTTGTTGAAATTTATATGAACCATACTTTAAAACAAAAGATAGAAGAAATGACCGGGCGGAAGATGACTCTGCCGCGCGACTTCGTATGGCTTGCCGAGGCGGTGTTTGCGCGAGTGGGACAAAGAGTGAGTCCGTCCACACTGCGCCGCTTCTGGGGGTACAACAGCGAAGGCGTGACAGCAAGCAACTACACAAAGGATGTGCTCGCACGCTTCCTCGGCTTCAGCGACTTCGGGCAGTTTGTAGGCAGTCAGGGGCAGGGCGAACTCCAAAGCCAGCTGGTGCTTGGCGACAAGGTGGAGTCGGCCAATCTTTATGAGGGCAAGATGCTGAAACTCTCATGGCTACCCGACCGTACCTGTGTGCTGCGCCACGAAGGTCATGGCAGTTTTGTCGTCGTCCAGTCGGAGAACACGCGCCTCGCCCCCGGCGATACTTTCGAGTGCCAGCTGTTCATTGCCCATGAACCGGCATACCTCAACAACTGGCGGCATGCCGACAATCCTCCCGCAGTCTATGTTATAGGCAAGAAGGACGGCATCATCATTGAGAACCACTTTCTATAATTCGTAAACTTTGGCGTTTTACGCAGCAACTTGAGCAAACAATAGGAGGTCGAGCGTCCCGCTCGACAACACCATCCAGAAAATTCATAATTAAGAATTCATAATTCTTGCAAAGCAAGCGGCAAAGCCGAGCGCATAATTAGCAGACTTGCACAGTATTGTCGAGCGGGACACTCGACCTCCTATTATTTACCTCAATCCTAAAAATTTATTGCCATCGCCCGGTTCTGCCGCTTGGCAACAACTTCTAAATCTTAATTCTCAAATTCTAACTCCTAATTTCTAACTCCTTTCCATCACCCGTTCCACCTCTTCCAGTGGCACGTTAAGCACACGAGATACATAGATAGGAGTTATCTCATCCATTCTACCCGACTGGCGTTCCATACCAATCAGATACTCAATGTTTTTCCTGAGGTCGCCAAGGCTGTTGGAGAATGTAGAAGCGACCTTGTTTTCCGCTTTCTTTGCCTTGAAATCATCCAATGTCTCACTGCCGTCCTCGCCATACTTCCCATCCTTCGCCTCATAGATAACACTCGGTTCCAGCACCTCCACCGTGTGCCAGACTCCGGGCGGAACCACGCAGCCGTAATTGCCCACGACGGGGTCAAGATGTATGCGCTCCGTCTCATTCCCGTCGTCGTCGCAGAACACCTCCACCAGTTTGCCACACAAGAGAATCACATTCTCATTGCTATGTGGATGGCGGTGCACCGGCACCACCGTACCCGGCAGCAACGCATTAAGCATACGCTGCGAATTGTCAGCCGAAGACGTGCGCAAGTCGAAGTTCTGACGCAAGCGCGGATTTTCTAAAGCCTGCTCAAAGAGCTTGCCTAAAAAGTCTTTATTTATTTCCATAATCCTTCAATGCTTGGCATTATTTCTTTATTGAAGTGAGATACTCCTCATGCAAGTGATAAAATTTCTTCATGAACAAGATGTATGCCACCGCCAATACGGCCAACGCTCCAACCATATACAGCCAATGACAAAGCACGGTGTTGGGACAGAGATATATAAACCCGAGGGATACCGCCAACTGCACAGCCATATACAACAATGTTACCTTCACATGTCCTATCCTCAACTCATTGGCCATAATCTGAAACGCGTGCTTCCTGTGCGCTTCGCCCAGGTTCTCGTGCAGCATGATGCGGTGGATGATTGTCAGACAACCATCTACACCATAAACCAAAAGGAATATCAGCCAAGTGACATCCTCTGTCTTGATAATGACATTGCCCAACAGAAACAGCATGACAAACGCAATGCCTATCGACCCCACATCGCCGGCAAAGCACTTCGCCTTGCCTTTCGGACGGAAGTTGAAGATGCAGAACACCAGTGATGCCAGAGCGGAGGAAGCAATCAGACTCTGTTCCACATAACCGCCATTCGCATTCACGACCGCTAAGGGCAGCAGCACCGCCAACGAATAGCCTGCCGTGATTCCGTTGATTCCGTCCATGAAGTTGATTACATTCGTAGCCCCTACATACACGATGAGTGCCAACAACACGACCCACCACATATCCCAGTGCAGAATGCCCAACTGATGGAACGCCAACGCCGCAGCCGCAAACTGAGCCACAAGCCTTACAGAGTCGGGCAGCGAGCGGATGTCGTCCACAAAGCTCACCCCTGCCACCAGCGTCAGTCCTGCCAGAAACCACGGATACTCAAACCCGAAGAACGCGCTCCACACCCAAGCACCTATAAGAAAAATGATGCCGCCGCCACGCAGCACCACACTTGAATGCGACGACCGCTCATTAGGTTTGTCAATGATGTCAAACCTGTCGGCAATGCGGAAATACACGAGTTCTGTCACGAGGAGAACGAAGATAAGAATATAAGTTGTCATGATACAGGATTATTTTAACGATTCCGCCACCTTCTCAAGCGACTCTTCAAACGACACAAGCTGATAATCGAAATCCATCTTCGACATTTCGGGGTCGTAGTAGTAGGTAGCGAACATCTTGTTGATGGGCTGAAGCACGAATGAGCCAAGCCACACCAGCGGATTCAGCAACCGGGTAATCCACACCCTGTGTCCTGCCGCTTTCGAGAAGAAACGTATTATCTCCACCGTGTCGGCCAATTCGCGGTTCTGCGGGTAGAACGTTCCGCTCAATTCACGCATCACTGCCTGTTTCACAAACTCCGCCAAGTTGTCGATGTAGAGCATCGAACGCTTGTTGTGCCAGCAGGGAAACACGGGAACCTTTGTGGCAAGACGGGCAAGACGGGGAAAATTGCCCTTTGCATTGGGTCCATATATCATGCAAGGACGGAGAATGCATACCTTGAAGTCGTCCGACTCCAACTCATGCAGTCCCTTTTCCGCCTGAAGTTTCGAGTCGCCGTAGAAACCGTTGGGATTGGGCTGCGTGCTCCGTGTCAGCATCTCGCTCTTCAGCGACCGGCTCTCATGGAAGACAATTTGGCTCGACATGAAGATGAACTGCTTCACACCTGCCGCCTTGGCATACTTCGCCACCTCTATGGTAAGGTCCCGGTTCACCTTGTAGTAGAGCGGTTCCATCTTCGGGTCGGCATTCACATGCGCTATGCCAGCAACGTGGAACACCACATCGTACTGACCATAATCAGCCTTTTTCCAATTATCGCCCATGGTATCGACAGCGTCAATCCGACACTCAACCGCAGCACTGTTCAAGATATATTTGCGCACGCTCTCACCAACGTAAGAACCTGCACCAGTAATAAGTATTCGTTTCATTTCTTTTTTATATCTTTTTAATAAAATTCTGGTGGTGTGTCCAAACTGAAGTTATCGGAAGTCGGGCTTCGCCGGAAGTTAACTTCTGTTTTGACACTCCCTCCTGTATTTTTCAAATCGTTTTTTCCAAAAACCCACATAAATTCTATAAAGCGGAGCGCAGATACTCTCACGGGGGAAATAGCGCAAGCAACGAACAGACAACCGCATGAAATACAGCAGGTGCTGCACCTTATTATGGCCGGCACCCGCATTTTTCGTATTGTTGCGGCCGAAGTTCCCACATCTTAGTATTTCGTTAAGCACGAAGCTGCCACTGCCGGCATCGGGAAGGCAGACAAGAGCATCGTCGCCAAGCAGGAAAACCTTCTGCATGACATACATCATGGCAGAAGCAAAAGAATGCAACCCTAAGTGCGACAGGTCGCTTTCATCCACCCTGCCCCCGCTCCTGTTCAATGCCAGAAGCGTCCAATACAAATCCACGACCTGACGCATACCGACACCCTCCGATATGAGATGCCGGCGGAGGTGCATCAGTTGGAACACCACATCAACATCAACCGGCAGTCTGCCGTCTTCGCACCGTGCCAAAGCCTTCTCAAAATAGCGTTGCACACGAGAGTTATAAAAAAAACTGTACACCGTGGATGGAGTGAAATGCAACTCCACACCCACCCCGTCCACATCCGTCCAGTCGGTATGATGCGGCTGTACACCGGCATCAGGAATCCTAGCAAACACCTGGCGGACCATAGCCTCAAGACTCTCACCCAATGTCATTCCGTCTCGCACACACCACAAGTCGATGTCGCCGGACATACGCAGTTCCGGATGAGGATAGTACTGAGCTACAGCCTGTCCTTTAAGAAGCACCTTCTTGCAATTCAACAGTTCCGGATCATGCATCAGTTTGGCAACGCCGCCATCCACCACCTTGTTCTGACGCTTGATTAACTCCGTCATACCGATCCACTCCATAAGCAGCTTGAACGGAGGTCGTTGGTTCTGCGGCAACCGCTCAACGCCCCCGAACAACACGCCCACTAGCGTTTGGGCCTTGGCCATACGGTAAAGTTTCTCCCAATCGCCATTGGCAGGAGAGACGGAAAACTCCGTCCGTATGCCCAAAGCAATGCGGAGCAGTTCTACAAACAGCAGATATTCTCTTGATTCCAAAGTCTTATGATTACGCTCTCCCGATGTTCCAAAGAGAGCAGAGGCAGCACATCTGCAACATGCTTTTAACAAGCGAAAAGCAAGGAGACGAACGCTGTTACTTGTATTTCATTTTAGTATAAAGGAGTTCGCCGATGCGCCAGATGTACCTCATCGACTGGAACACTTGGTTGGAGTAAATCCCATGCTTGCGAAGCGAACCCGCAATATCCTGATTCACTTTCTTCTTCGCAGCCAATCCCGCCGTCGATTCGCCTCCGGCACGCATCGTGACAAAGTCCTTGCTGATATACTTCGTATGAATCCTCTCCTTGGCAAGGAGACGCACCATCATCTCGAAATCGCTCGATGTGCGGAACTTCAAGTCATAAAGCCCATACTTCTCATACACTTCACGACGCACATAGAAACTCGGATGGGCAGGCATGAATCCGAACCGCAGCATCCACGGACGGAAATAACGGCTTGAGAAATACCGGGTACACCTCCCAAGGTCTTCATCCTTCACAAAATGGATGTCGCCATATATGGCCTCCAGTTCCGGGTCACGCTCAAACTCCGCAGCCACACACGCCAAGACATCATCACTCGTATAGAAATCATCCGAGTTAAGTATGCCTATCACATCGCCCGTAGCTGCCTCTATGCCCTGGTTCATCGCGTCATAGATGCCCTTGTCCTTGCCTGACAGTATCTTTATGCTTCTGCCGTCATCTCCCGCATGAGAATAGTAGTTCCGCTCACAGTCCCTGCATATTTCGAGCGTGTCGTCCTTCGAACCACCGTCCTTGATTATATGCTCCACATTTGTAAAACTCTGATTCAAAACGCTTCTTAGCGTATCTCCCACCGTCTTCCCACTATTCCAAGTGGCGGTAATCACACTTATTTTCATAATCTTCATTCTATTACACGTTCACGTATCTTCACTGCCGGCGTACCCTGATAGACACCGTAAGCATCAAGATCCTTTGTAGCCACCGAGTTTACACTCAACACGGAATGGCTCTTGCATGTCACCCCAGGGCAAACTGTGCTCATGGCCCCCACCCAAGCGCCGTCCTCAAGTGTTATCTCACCCACAATCAGGTCGAAAGCCTGTTTTTTGTAGTTGTGATTGCCACACAACAGCATGGCACCCTGACTCACACAGGCATGGCTGCCGATACGCACATTCACAAGATTGTCTATCCATACGTTCTCGCCTATCCAGGCATAGTCGCCTATTTCAAGGTTCCACGGATATTTAATGTTCACACATGGCTTTATATTCACGCCACGCCCTATCTTTGCACCAAAGGCACGAAGCACACGCACCTTCAGACTGCTACACGGATTCCACCCGTTCTTGATGAACAGGATATTGCAGAAATACCACAACACCCGCTTCAACGTGCTGCCGCCAGGGTTAAACCACGAATTGTTATATTTCGACAAATCGGTATTAGCATTATTCATATGCTAAGCATTTTTACATGTTTATCTACAGCACCCTTACCCTCTTTTTCCAAATAGCAAGCTACAAAGCGAGTCACTTTTGCCGACATCTGCATATACTCGTCTGTCGATAGGGAGGCTGCCATATCAATGATTTTTGTGAAGATACCCATATCTAATGGCAAACTCCACCCCACTCCTTTAGCTTCGAGTTCAAGCCAAGGAGTTCGGTCGCTGATTATCACTGGGCGGCCGTTCAAGAAACTCTCCATTATGGCATGTCCAAAATTTTCGCCCGTGGTGGGCAGATACATCATATCATACTTCTGATATAACGATGCCAGCTGTGAGGGAGCCACTGCCCCCTTATACTCCACATGCACATTAGATGGCAAGGCATCAATAGCCTGCCTACATTCGTTCCAATAATCATCGCCATTTATTTGTCCATAAATGTCATAAGTGATATTTTCTTTGCACTTCGCCAATGCCTGAATGGCAAAAAGTGTGTTCTTTTCTGACGATATGCGGGCAAAGCTAACAAGTTTTAGGCTCTTGGGGCGTTTTGTATATTCTATCTCATGCTCATCAAACTTTCTTGGCAAATTCTCAGCCACAAACACCTCTACACTATTGCCCAACTTCTGCTTGATAAATCCAGCCTCTTCTGTGTTGGTGACATGGAATATGGTTCTCTTATAGAGCGAGTACCTAAACAACCTTATGAGAAGATTCTTTAGCCACACCTTTGTACCAAAAGCCTGTGGCGAGAGCATGCCACGAGCCGAAATAATCACCTTCTTTGGTTTGAGCAACTTAGACAACACAAGAGGCATGATAGAATATGTTGGGTCGTAGATGCCATTAACATACCACACCTCGCAAGCAGCAGCCTTGGCAGCAGCTTTCAGTTCGCTAAATCCAGAATGTTCAGGAGCAAGATACATCACCTTGGCGCATCCTCTGTCCACCCATTTGTTTTCTTCAATGCCTTCATAGGGTTTATCGGCATGATAATCGTGACTCGAGGTAATGACAAAAAAGTCGAATTTATCTGCCAGATTATTAACTATATTAACATTCGATGTGATTGGTCCACCAGCTTTAAAGCCTGGTTCAAACCACGAAACAAATATCAGAACTTTGGTTTTCATATACCTAATACTTTATCTATTCAACAATTCGGCAATAACCTTATTATATTTTTCTGCAATAGCAGGAGTAGAGAAGCGCTTTACATTATTCAATCCTTTCGCGCAAAGCATCTCACGATAAGCAACATCGTATATCAGACGCTTAAAGCCATTTCTGATGGAAGAAACGCTATGTGGGTTCACATAGCAAGCAGAGTCAGCACCCACATGTCGCAGTATTGGAATGTCTCCAGCCACAACGGGGCGTCCCACAGCATTGCCCTCTATCAGAGGCATGCCAAACCCTTCATACAGAGAAGGGAAGCTCACGATGTCACACTCTTCGTAGAGTTCTACTATTTGCTCATAGGCAAGATTGCACAACACGGTGTACTCTATACCCGAAGCCTCAAGGCAAGACTGCTGATCGTCGGTAAGTTTGCCAACTATCACCAAGCGGCATGTAATGTCCTTCAATGCCTCTATCACACGCTCCAGATTCTTATTTGGTTTTGTCCCTATATGCAATATACAGGGTTTACTGCTGTTGAAGCGATGTTCTTTATAGCTCAGTTGGGTGCTCACGGGATTGTCTATAACTACAATCTTCTTATCTGCCGATGGTACTATCTTTATGAGTTCTTGCCTTGTCTGCTCGGATATTGCCACTACTCGCCTACAGATGTGCAAAGGCAACGAGAAAAACAACCATTTTGAGAACCACTGATTCATAAACGAACCATGCATAGCAGACCCAACATCGTGATAGGTGACAATTGTGTTGCGTCCCAATGCCAATGCTATATAATACACCTCGCCGGTAATGAAATTCACATCAGCACGATGTCTAAAAGCATACCAACAGTTGGCAAGCATTACCCATGGCGAGGCACCTATCTGTGGCAAAGTATAGACCCTGTGGCTCAGCATATAAGAGTCGAGATTTTGAAAGAGCATCTCAATGCTGTTAGCAGCTTCACGATTGGCTCTATAAAAGAAATTCACCTTCATACTCTCTTTGGTCTTAAATAAGTATAGAGTTTATTCATTACATAAATTACCAAGAAAGCAAAAATAACACCCTTAAATGTCCAGTTGAACACCTTGAAGAAACTTAATTCTGCTTTATACAAATCATGACATATAATAGGGATAAGGAAAAACCACAAATTGTCTTTATTGCGTGTCAGTCTGAACAGCAAGCTCATAAAACAGGCTATTGCCAATCCCCAAACAAACATAAACACGGCACCACCCCACAAGCCGAAGTTACCATATCCCTCACCCAACACGCTCAAGCCCATAGAAGTAGCCGAAGACAACGGGTGTCCCGTAAACTCAGAGAAATACACTTTAGTTACTTCGGCATCGATACGATTAGAACCATACATAAAACCTGGAAGCATAGAAGATGTGATACTTCCGAAAATGGTTTCGCCATAATAGTAATCGCGTTTATCAGGTATGGTCTTATAAATATCGCTAATAATCCAACCTTGGTTAAAGCGTTCACTCACATTTGTTTCGGTGTCATCGGTGCTTTGGGTGAACATTGTGTCCCAGAACATAGTTGTAAAGTAAGCCACACCATGGTTATCGCCACCGGCACGTATGGCAAACTTCACCGTCTGCAAGGTGTTTAACACAAACAAGGCTGCCACAAATACCATTATCTTTTTCAATAAACTATATTGTCGGGTGCAGAAAACACACATGGTGTAGAATATTCCCCATACAATAAGCTCATGGTAGCCAGAATTGCGAATGCAGTATATCATAAACAAGCCCAATGCCGTTGCTGCATAACGCACGGCCTTATCGGGTCGTAGATACATAAAAATCAGCACTCCTACGAACATCAATTCTTTGCACAACTCAAGCACAAAAGTATTAATAAACATCTGCAATGCCATCGACACTACACCTATAGCAATCATAGTTTTTGCCACCTTAGTATAAAATGCCTTGCTTATTACGAAGCGTCTCAAGCCGATACATTCATCCTTACGAAACTGGTAATATCCAAGCATAAAGGCACAATACATAATGCCAGTATTGCGCATATATAACTCTATGGGCATAGACATCTCGAATACATCATACGAATATGCCAGCAAAGGTGAAATAATCCACTGAAACCCGCCAAGCAACAATGCCAACTCGCCAATAGGCATAGCGCGCTGCTTCATAAAGAAGTCATACAGAACCGGTATATAACAAGCTACGGCAAATGCGGTGAACACTCCCTTCTGAAAAGAAAGTATCAAGAATACCACAGCCGTAATTATAACCAAAGTCTTTACATTCATAGCATTCCAAATATTTATTTCTTCTCTATCTGAGTATGGATGAATTTGTCATACACATCATCAGCAAACAAATTGTAAGAAGTATTATCTACAATCCTATTCTGGATGTCGTATGTCATAGTATCTATCCGTTCAAAATCCATTTCAATAATATTCAGAGAGAATTTAGTCTTGTCCATCTGCTGTATATAGGTCATCTCCTTAGGATACCACACATCCAAACCACAAATGAGGTATTCATAGAGTTTATTGGTCTCGCACCACTTTACATTCAGAATATTTGCACGATACAACAACACACCCACATCATATCCATCCAACAAATCAGGAATATCTTGATACTTTACACCTTCTTTATTGAATGTTATCCATGGACATTGCAGTTGCATGACAGCTTGCAATGTGTCGGTGTGGAAATTGAAGCAATATATATCGAATGTCACTCTACCTTTTTGCCGTGCCACCCACTCACAAAACTCCAAAACAAATGTGTCCTTAAGCGACAGAGACCCAACATACACGCATTTACACACATCGCCCCCATGTACCTTCTGCTTGCGCCACCACGATTTGGGCGGATAGTTAGGCAGAATGTGCATACGGTTTGGCTGAATGGATGGATTGTCGTTAAGAAAAAGTTCAACACGCTTCTCATTGGTATGCGACACCCGCTCTATATGTTCATACAACCATGATTGCTCTTTGGCATGATTGTAGGCGCTGACGCGCATGCCCGGACGATTATATTCTGCAGGTGTCATATACTCATGATAATGTGCAAACACTCTTACATTATGATTGAAATAACGCTTGTAGAAATACGGGCTCAACGCCGAGGAACTTTCATAATAAAGCACCACATCTGGTTTCCACAATATCATCTGCGCCAGACTGCTCAACTCAAACCACAAGCTTCGCAGCAAGCGCATCACACGCCCACACTTCACAGGTAGAGTGGTCTTCACCTTAACTAGTATCCCTTGCTTTTTCAATTCTGCCACCATATTAAAAGCAGGTGGAAAATATTGAATGGGATAACTATGTACTATAAATATACGTTTATTCATAAAAAAGTTTTTCTATGTATCGTGTATATGCTGCAGGACTAAAGCTTATGCTCATATATCTCAATGCTGTCTTATAGACCTCTGGTGTCCAACGAGTTGAGACATTAAATAATATGCTCGTCAGTTTAGGTTCCCATTCTTCAATAGCAACATTAACTAC
>ERZ857629.3749-NODE-3749-length-12460-cov-3.004837_pt1 | contig 12460 bp, 12 predicted proteins | sample MGYA00519700_ERZ857629 | MGnify/ENA primary metagenome ERZ857629 (study PRJEB31778, sample SAMEA3449351) | human gut metagenome | biome: human gut; feature: human-associated habitat; material: faeces | place: United Kingdom | collected 2010/2012 ... | reverse complement strand
GCATGGTGTGAAAAGATGGTTGGCCAGCCCTACTGGTACGGCGGCGTCGTGTACAAATGTACCCAGAGCCTGCTCGACCGCAAGGCGAAGCAGTACCCGGCGCATTACACGTCCGGGCGAATGAAGCGCTACAAGGACGATATTGCAAAGAAGAAAGTCTGCGCCGATTGCGTGGGCGGCTGCAAGGGCTATGCATGGACAAACGGCGGTGTAGGCGTGCTGGAATCTATCGGCACAAGCAAGACCTTTTCCAGCAAGTACGGCGCGCATGGCTGCCCGGACAAGAGCGCCAACGGGATGTTCAGCTATGCCAAGAGCAAGGGCTGTGCGTGGGGCGATATTTCCACGCTTCCGGAAATTCCCGGCATTGCGCTGCGCTTTGACGGTCATGTGGGTTATTATGTCGGCAACGGCTACGCTGTGGAATGGCGCGGCTTCAATTATGGCTGCGTGCGCACCCGCGTGAAGGATCGTCCGTGGACGCACTGGTACAAGCTGCCGTTCATCGACTACAGCGCTGGCGTCATTACGCCTCCTGACGAGCAGCCGGAGGAACCGCGCCCGGTGAATACCACCGTGGTCATTGTTTCCGGCGGCGGAAAGGTCAACGTGCGCACGGGCAACGGTACGAGCTTTGGCCGCATCGCGGCAGTCGCGCCTGGCACGACCTACGAATACGTCGCCACCGCCGCCAACGGCTGGAACGCCGTGGTGATCGGCTCCAGGGTGGGCTGGGTTTCTGGAAAATATTCCCGGATCATCTGAATAAATCTGAGACTACAGACCGAGAATATCGGTGTTGGATATTGGGCCAACAGGGAGGAAAAGCATTGAGGATCGAAGCGGACAAGCAACAGCGGCTGGTTACCATCTGGCTTCCGAAGGATGAAGCGGGAACCCAGCTCAACGCGATTGTCGATCAGTACCGCGGGATGCATTATCGCGTGGCGGTTTTTCGCTCGGGAATGCAGGATTTATTGGAATGCACCACCGGACTTTTGCTGAATAATCGAGGTTAAAAAAACGCGCCGTGGCAGGAAAAAATTACCATTGAGAGAATATGGTAAAAGCCTTGCCACGGCGGTTTTTGTCCCTTACACTGTTGTTCAGAAAGCCCGAATCAGGAGGAATGACAATGCAAGCAAAAGCCATGCAACCGGCCCTGCGCCTCGCCGGATATTGCCGAATTTCGGTAGACGTGGAGGCTGACCGCGATAATACCAGCATCGAGAATCAGAAATCCATCATCAGCGACTATGTGGAGAAGCATTTTCCGGGCAGCGAGCTGACGTTCTATGTGGATCGTGACCGCAGCGGCTACACATTCGAGCAGCGCGAGAGCTATCAGCAGATGCGCCCGAGGCTGATGCTGGGTGACTACGACATTCTGATCGTCAAAGACCTTTCCCGCTTCAGCCGCCGAAATTCGCGCGGGCTGGTGGAATTGGAGGATCTGCGGGACGCGGGCGTGCGCATTATCGCTATCGGCGACAGCATTGATTATCCCACCCACGACGACTGGACGAACATCCGCCTGCGCTTTCTGCTCAACGAAATGCCAGTGACGGATTCCAGCCAGAAGGTGAAATCCGTCATTCAGCGCCGCCAGCAGGACGGCAAATGGGTCTGCTCCGTTCCGTATGGCTATGTGATTACCAATCACAAGACCATGACCTACGAGGTGGACGAGGCCGCGGCAGCGGTGGTACGAAAGATATTCGACCTTTACAACGACGGCTGGGGCTACAAGCGAATCGCGAATTATCTGACCGATCAGGGCATTCCCACACCGCGCATGACGGAAAAGGCGCGCATCGAGGCGGACGGCACGCCGTGCAAGCTAAGGGCGAAACCAGAATGGAGCATCATTACCGTTTCAGGCATTCTGCAGAACGACTTTTACATTGGCACGCTGCGCCAAGGCAAATACCGTCGGCGCGGCATCAACGGAAAGGACTTCAAGCAGAAGGACGATGATCACATCGTCTTTGAAAAGCACCACGAGGCCATCGTGGATTACCGCACGTTCGCCTATACGCAGGAGCAGATGAAAAAGCGCACCACCAGCGCCTATCGCGGCGTGGGGAAGTACCACAATCCCTATTCCGGATTCCTGTACTGCGGCGATTGCGGCAGCCCCATGTTCGCCATGAGCCGCGCGGATCTGGCTCCGGCGTACACCTGCGGCAGCTATCACCGGCGCGGGCGCAAGGGCTGCACGGCGCACCACACGCGCATGGATCTGCTGGACGCGCTGCTCAAAAAGTACATCCTTCGCATCAAGCAGAACAGCGCCTTCATGCTGGAAACGCTGGACAAGGCCGTGGCGCAGGAGCAGGAGACCATCGAGCAGGGCGAAACGACGCTTGCGCTGCTGGAACGGCAGATCGAGCAGGTCAAGGAGCATCGAAAGCTGCTGACCAAGCAGAAGCTGGTGGAGCTGATGCGCAAGCCCGAGCAGGAGGACATCATCAACGAAACCTACGACGAGCTGGAGGCCGAGGATCTGGCCAAGCTGAAGGGCCTTCAGAACCAGCTGGAGCTGTTCGCGGATCATCGCAACAATGTCATCCGCGTGAATCGGCTGGCCCGCACGGCGCTGGAAATCTTCGATTCCATTCTCGCCAAGGATCGGCTGGATAAAAAGGATCTGGAATTCCTGATCGAGCGGATTACGGTGTACGAGGATCGCATCGACATTCAGCTCAAGGCCGACGTCGACGCGCTGCTGCACGTCAGCCAGAGCGAGGCCATCGAGCAGGCGGCAAACGGCGAGGAAATCACCTATAATCCGCCCGCACACAGCCCGGTTCGAGAAAAAACTGTCACGGTTGTCAGCGGCGGCGACCCGCTGGAAATTTATACCGACCACGACGGCGAGGTGGTGCTGAAGAAGTATTCTCCCATCGGCGAAATCGCCACGATCGCCAAGGACTACACCGACAGCCTGTATCGCACGCTGGGTCACGTGACGCTGATCAGCGATCGCGACGCGGTGGTCGCGGTATCCGGCGCGGGCAAGCGCGACCAGTTTGAAAAGGCGCTGAGCGCCGAGACGGAAAACATCATGCAGGGACGCACGGCGGTTATGAAGAACCTGTCCGACGGCGAGCGCATGCTGCCGCTGGTGCAGGGCGATCAGACCGAGCAGTACACCGGGCAGATCATCGCGCCGATTCTGGCGGACGGCGAAATCGTCGGCTGTCTGATGCTGGCGGAGCGGGAGTCCGGCGTTCGCATGACGGCGGTGGATATGAAGGTGGCGGAGACCACGGCGGTGATTATCGGCCGCCAGATGGAGCAGTAGGGACGGGAACGCGAGAGCTCCGGGAGAAGGATTCGGCGCGTGACGGCCGGAGTCCCGGAGCTTTCCAGACACATATGCGCATACCGGAGGAAGCATATGAGAATTAGCGTTGCGTGCGTGGGCACGAAGAAGGACGAGCTTACGCTCGAGGTCGCGCGGGCGGCGCGGGAAGCGGACAGGGTGATTTTGCACACGGAGCGCTGCGGCTTCGCCGAATGGCTGAAGGAAAACGGCGTTTCGTATGAATCGCTGGACGCGCTTTATGAGACGGCAGAGGATTTTGACGAGCACGCTAAGCTGGCCGCGGAAGCGGTGATGAAGGCGCAGGGCGAGTACGTGCTGTACGCCGTGCTGGATGAGGCGGATCAGTCGGTGAAGGCGCTGTTCCGCACGGGCGCGCGGGTGAACGTGATCGGCGCGGGCGCGTTTGGCGAGCTGCTGGCGCGCGCCGAGGGGGCTGTGACGCTGATTTCCGCGTCGGAAATCGACGGCGCGGAGCTGTCGGCGGAAAACGACTGCGTGGTCAAGGAGCTGGACAGCCGCATGCAGGCGGGCGAGGTCAAGCTGCGCCTGATGGAGGTCTATCCGGAGGACGCGCCCGCGTATGTGACGATGCCGGGCGGCGGCGTGGCGGAAATTACGCTCACGGAGCTCGACCGGCTGTCGGCCTATGATCATCGAAGCGGCTGCCTTGTGCGGGGCGAGAGGGATTTCACGCGCCGCGAGCGAAGCACATTCCGCGACCTGCTGGCGCTGACGGCGCGGCTGCGCTCGCCGATGGGCGGCTGCCCGTGGGATCGCAGGCAGACGCACGAGAGCCTGAAGCGCGCCGCCGTGGAGGAAGCCTATGAGCTGATGGACGCCATCGAGCAGGGCGACGAGAACGGCATGATCGAGGAGCTCGGCGACGTGCTGTTCGTGGCGGCGATGCAGATTCAGATTGCCATGGATCACGGCGAGTTCGACGCGGCGGACGTGCTTACCGGCGCGGTGCGCAAGATGATCGCGCGGCACGCGCATGTGTTCGGCGGCGAAAAGGCGGCGGACGCGGACGAGGTTCTGAAAATCTGGGATCAGAAGAAGAACGACGAGAAGGGCTTCCATTCCGCCGAGGATCGCATGCGCGCGGTGGCGAAGGCGCTGCCCGCGCTTCTGAAGGCGCAGAAGCTTTGGAAGAAGGCCTGCGAGGACGATCCGTCCCGCGCGGAAGCGGCGCTCGAGGGCGTATCGGGCGCGGGCGGCGAGCTGCTTCGGCTTGCGGCGCGGATGCAGCAGGATGGAATCGACGCGGAAGAGGCGCTTTCAAAGGCCTGCGAAGCGTTCATTGAAAAGTATTCGCGGCAGTAATGTAAAATCGTACCGAAGCGGAAAAATCGGCAGGAATTTTTCTCCATACGAAGAAATGTATTCGCATAGAAGACCTCATAAGGCAAGAATGGAGGCATGAGATATGAATAAATCGAATCTGATCGCGAAAATGGCGGAGAAATCCGGCCTGAATCGCAAGCAGGCGGAAGCCGCGCTGGAAGCGTTCCTCGGCAGCGTGACGGAAGCGCTGAAGGAAGGCGACAAGGTGCAGATCGTCGGCTTTGGCACGTTCAGCGTGCGCGAGCGCGAGGAGCACGAGGCCCGCAATCCCGCGACGGGCGAACCTGTCACGGTCGCCGCGTCCAAGACGCCGGTGTTCAAGCCCGGCAAGTCCTTTAAGGAAGCGTTCTGACAGACGCATGGATATACCTGCGGGCAGATGCGAGCAGCGTTTGTCCGCTTCTTTTTGAAAAGGAGTACGCAATGGCAGCAAAGAAGGAAGAGGTGCGCGAGCCGCAGAGCGAGATGCGCCTGGACAAGTTTCTGAAGGTTTCCCGCATCATCAAGCGCCGCTCGGTGGCCAACGACGCGTGCGATTCCGAGCATGTGTCGATCAACGGCCGTCCCGGCAAGCCCGGCGCGAAGGTGAAGGTGGGCGACATCCTTACCGTGCGCTTCGGCGCGAACGAAACGAAATACGAGGTGCTGAGCCTTTCCGAGCATGCCGTGAAGGCGCAGGCCGCGGAAATGTTCCGGGTGGTCGAATGAAGGACGGGCGGAAGGTCGGCTGTGTGGTTGTGGCCGCGGGGCGCGGCGCGCGCGCCGGACTGGGCTACAACAAGGCGTTTTATCCGCTGGCGGGGCGCAGCGTGCTTTCGCGCACGCTGGACGCGCTGACGGACAGCGGATGCATCGACGAGCTGGTTCTGGTGCTTTCAGAAGACGATTTCAATGCGTATGAGGAGCTGACGGCGCGGGAAGGCCGCAATCCGCTGGTCGCGCGCGTCGTGAAGGGCGGAAGCACGCGGCAGGCCTCCGCGCACAACGGCCTTCGGGCGCTTTCCGAAGACGTTGACCTTGCGCTGGTGCATGACGCGGCGCGCCCGTTCGTTTCCCGGGAAATGATCGACGCGGTGCTGGACGGCGTTATTCAGTTCGGCGCGGCGGTGATTTCCACGCCCGTGAGCGACACCGTGAAGGAAACGAACGCGCAGGGCTTTGCCGTGCGCACGCCCGACCGCGCGTCGCTTCGGGCGGTGCAGACGCCGCAGGGCTTCCGTCTGGGCGAAATTCTGGAAGCCTACGACTGGGCGGAGCGGGAAAATGTGGCGGCGACCGACGACGCGTCGCTCTATGAAAAGCGATTCGGGCCAGTGCTGCTGGTGACCACGCCGGGCGCCGGGAGGAACGTGAAGATGACCACACAGGAGGATTTTGCGCGCGCCGAGGAGAGGCTCTGTCCGCCGCGCGTGGGCATGGGCTATGATGTTCACCGGCTGGTGGAAGGCCGGAAGCTGGTGCTGATGGGCGTGGAGGTTCCGTGGGAGAAGGGTCTGCTGGGCCATTCGGACGCGGACGTGGCGCTGCACGCGCTGATGGACGCGATGCTGGGCGCGCTGGCGTTGGGCGACATCGGGCATCTGTTCCCGGACAGCGACGACCGGTATCTGGGAATCTCATCTTTGAAGCTGCTGGAAGCGGTGCGCGATCGCGTGGCCGAAAAGGGCTACAGGGTCGGCAGCGCGGATGTGACGATCATCTGCCAGCGGCCGAAGCTCGCGCCGTATATCCGCGCGATGCGCGAAACGACCGCGCGGGCGCTGGGAATTCCGGTTGATTGCGTAAGCGTGAAGGCGACCACGACCGAGGGGCTCGGCTTTGAGGGCGAGGGCGCGGGCATTGCCGCGCAGGCTGTGACCATGTTAGTGAAGGGGGCGTGCTGAATGAGAAGAATTGCGAGCTTTTCCGTGGATCACGACTATATCGTGCCCGGAATTTATCTGTCCCGCGTGGATGGGAACGTAGCAACCTATGATCTGCGCACGCGCGTGCCGAACACGGGCGACCTGATGGACAACGCCACGATGCACTCGGTGGAGCACATGTTCGCCACGATGATCCGCAACGGCGAGCTGGGCGAAAACGTGATCTACTTCGGCCCCATGGGCTGCCAGACGGGCTTTTACCTTTTGATGCGGGACGCTGACCACGAGAAGGTGCTTCGTGAAATTGAGCGCGTGCTTGAGGCGATTATCGCCTACGACGGCGAAATCTTCGGAAAGTCCCGCAAGGAGTGCGGCAATTACATCAATCTGGACTTGGAGCTGGCGAAGGCCGAGTGCCGCCGCTATCTGAAGGCCGTGAAGGGCTATCCGGTGAGCGGGCTGGCCTACCCGAAGGGGGAAGAGCGATGACGGGCATTCTCGCCGCGATGCAGATTGAAATGGCGCTGCTGGCCGAGCGGCTGGAAAACGCCGAGCGCCGAACCGTTTCCGGCGTTGAGTTTTTAAGCGGCGCCATCGCGGGGAAGCCCGTGGTGCTGGCGGTATGCGGAATCGGCAAGGTGAACGCGGCCGTGTGCGCGCAGACGATGGCGCTTCTGTATCATCCCGATGTGATGATCAACACCGGCGTGGGCGGCGCGCTGAACCGGACGCTTCATGTGCTGGACGTGGTGGTTGGCACCTACGCCGTGCAGCACGACGTGGATACCAGCGCACTGGGCGACGAAAAGGGCTTTGTGTCCACGGTGAACCGGCTGCGCTTCCCGCTGAGCGAGCGCGTGAGCGACGATCTTGAGCGGGCGCTCGTCGACACCGGCGCGCGCGCCGTGCGCGGGGCGATTGCCTCCGGCGACCAGTTTGTGTCCGAGCCGGATGCGAAGGCCGCGATTGCGGAGCGCTTCGGCGCGAGCGTGTGCGAAATGGAAGGCGGCGCGATTGCGCATGTGTGCCTTCTGAACGAAATTCCATGCTGTATCCTGCGCGCCATCAGCGACGGCGCGGACGACGGCGCGGCGCTGACCTACGCGGAGTTCGCCGAAAGGGCGGCGCACGTTTCCGCGAAAGCGATGATCCGATACCTTGAAGCCTACGCCTGACGGCCGCATGCTCCCGAAGGCACCACCGCCCAATTCGGCGGCGTTGCCTTAAAAGCCTGCGCGGCGGAATGATCTGATAAGATTCGGTTAATTTCAGATATTTCCGCGGCGCAGGCTTGCTTTTGGTACAAAAGCAGGTATAATGATCAAAGAAGGTCAAAACCTCGAAGGGAGGGATGGCTATGGCTCAGCTGAGCGACGCCATTGAGCATTTTATCAAGGAACTGATGGAAGAGGACAAGCAGATCGAGGTCAAGCGCAACGAGCTGGCGCAGCACTTCGGCTGCGCGCCGTCGCAGATCAATTATGTGTTGGCAACCCGGTTTTCCGTGGACCATGGCTATATCATTGAATCCAGGCGCGGCGGCGGCGGATATGTGCGCATCGTGCGCATGACGCAGGGCGCGAACGACAACATGCTGGAGACGCTTTTGAAGCGGGTTGGCACGTCGATCGACGAGGAAAGCGCCAACGCGATTATCGCCTGTCTGCATGAGCGCAAGCTGATCACGCGCCGGGAAGCGCTTCTGATGCGCTCGGCGGTGGCCAAAAATGCGCTGCAGCTGCCGGTGAGCGCGAAGGATGTTTTGCGGGCATCGGTTTTGCGCAACCTGTTAGCGCAGGTATTCAGAAATCTGGAGGAGGACACGCGGACATGATGTGTGACGAGTGCGGCGTACGTCCCGCCAACATTCATCTGACGACGTTTGTAAACGGGGAAAAGCAGGAGCGCAACCTGTGCGCCACCTGCATGACGAAATATAAAAAGCAACTGCCGAACATGGACTTGGGCGAGCTGGCAGGGCTGCTGGGCGGCTTTTTTGAAAAGGCGCTGGCGAACCGGAAGAGCGAGGAAGAGGATCGGTTTGACGCGGTGTGCCCGCGCTGCGGCATGACCTACGCCGAATTTCGCCGGGGCGGCATGCTCGGCTGCGCCGACTGCTACCGCGCGTTCCACAAGCCGCTGGAGGAGCTGCTGGTTCGCGTGAGCGGAAACGCACAGCACACCGGCCGCGCGCCGGGCGGCGTGGACGGCAAGGTGGCGGTGAAGATGGCGATTGACCGCAAAAAGCAGAAGCTGATGCGCGCCATTGCCGAGGAGGAATACGAAACCGCAGCGGCGCTGCGCGACGAGATTCGCGCGCTGACGGCGCAGCTGGAAGCCATGAACGCAGAAGCGGAGGCCGGGAAGGAGGAAGCGTCGGATGAGTAACGCGTACGCGTCCGCGCCGGAAGCGGACATCATCCTTTCCACCCGCGTGCGGCTGGCGCGAAACTACGCCGACCTTCCGTTTGAGGCGAAAATCGCGCCGGAGGAAGCGCAGGAGGTCATCAAGCGCGCGGCGGCGCGCCTTTGCGGAGACGAGGACGAGCACTTCACCTTTCTGCGCATGTCCTCGCTGGACGAAAACGAACGAAAGGTATTAAGCGAAAAGCGGCTGGTCAGCCTTGATCTGCTCGCGAAGCCTGAAACGGGCGCGGCGCTGGTTTCGGATGACGAAACGGTGTCCGTCATGCTGAACGAGGAGGATCACCTGCGCATTCAGGCGATGCTGCCCGGGCTTCAGCCGGAGCGCGCGGCGGAGAAGGCGTTCCATGCCGACGACCGGCTGGGCGCGGCAGAACCCTTCGCGTTTGACGCGAAGTGGGGCTACCTCACGTCGTCGCCGACGAACGCGGGCACGGGCATGCGCGCCAGCGCGATATTGCACCTGCCGGCGCTCACGCTTTCCAAGCGGATGGGCGCGCTGGCGCAGGCGGTCGGAAAGCTGGGCTTCACGCTGCGCGGCATGTACGGCGAAAGCGGAGAAGCCGACGGATGCTTGTATCAGATGTCCAATCAGGCGGCAATCGGCCGGTCGGAGGACGACATCGTTCAGAATTTTCTCGCCGTGTGCGCGCAGGCGGCGGAGCAGGAGCGCGAGGAGCGCAAACGCATGATTGAGCGCGATCAGGATGCATTTGCCGATAAAATGATGCGCACGGTGGGCATACTTTTAAATGCGCGCCTGATGGACGAGCGGGAGTTCATGCGCATGTATTCCGATCTGCGCATGGCCGCGGGCGTGGGGCTTTTGAACATTCCGGTGCCGGGCATCGACCGGCTGATGCTGGAAATGCAGCCCGCGTCGCTGAACGCGCTGGCCGGGGACGAGCTGAGCGAGCGCGACCGGCTGCTCCTGCGGGCCAGCGAGGTTCGCACGCGGCTCACGGCGCTGATGGACGACGACGAACACATGGAATAAGCGGAGGATAGGAAATGTTTGCCAGATGCAATGAACACGGGCGCAGGGCGCTTGAGGCCGCGCAGCGCGAGGCGGCCATGCTGGGGCGCAACTATATCGGAACCGAGCACCTGCTGCTGGGCGTTCTGAACGATCCGGGCAAGGCGGGCGTCGTGCTGGGCGGCATCACACTGGAGGAAGCCCGGAACGAAATTATCGATCTTGTCGGCCGGGGCGAGGACGAAGCGCCGGCCAAGACGCTGAATTACACGATTCGCTCCAAGACGGTTTTGGAGATGAGCGCGCGGGAAGCGCGCGACCTCGGCAGCGACGCGATCGACACCGAGCATATTCTGCTGGCACTGATGCGCGAGCGCGCCGGCGTGGCGGCGCACGCGCTTGTGAAGATGGGCGTAGACCTGAACAAGGCGCGCGAGGAGCTTCTGCGCGCGCTGGGTCGTTCGCGCAAGCCGGAAAACGCGCCGAGCGAGGGAAACGGGAAGGCGGAGGAATCGGACACGCCGATGCTGGACGCATACGCCCGCGACCTGACGCGCGCGGCGAAGAACGGGGAGCTTGACCCGGTAATCGGGCGCGCGAAGGAGATCGAGCGCATCGTGCAGATTCTGTCCCGCCGCACGAAGAACAACCCGGTGCTGATCGGCGAGCCCGGCGTGGGCAAGTCGTCCATCGTCGAGGGGCTGGCGCAGAAGATTATCGACGGGAACATCCCGGAGATTCTGCGCGGCAAGCGCGTGGTCTCGCTCGACCTGCCCGGTATGCTGGCGGGCGCGAAGTATCGCGGCGAGTTTGAGGAGCGTCTCAAAAACACCATGGCGGAGATTCGCCGCACGGGCAACGTGATTCTGTTTATCGACGAGCTTCACACGATCGTGGGCGCGGGCGCAAGCGAGGGCGCGATCGACGCGGCGAACATCCTGAAGCCGCTTCTGGCGCGCGGCGAGATGCAGTGCGTCGGCGCGACGACGCTGCGCGAGTATCACAAATATATTGAAAAGGACGCGGCGCTGGAACGCCGGTTCCAGCCGGTCATGGTGGGCGAGCCGACGAAGGAGGAAAGCGTCGAGATTCTGATGGGTCTGCGCGAGCGGTACGAGAATCACCACAAGGTGCACATCACCGACGAAGCCATCCGCGCGGCGGTCATGCTGTCCGACCGGTATATCAGCGACCGCTTCCTGCCGGACAAGGCGATCGACCTGATCGACGAGGCCGCGTCGCGCGTGCGCATCCGCACGTTCGCCGCGCCGCCGGACATGAAGGAAAAGGAAAAGCGCGTGGCGGAGCTGGACGAGGAAACCCGTCAGGCGGTAAAGGACGAGAATTTTGAGAAGGCCGCCGACCTGCGCGACCAGAAGAAGCGCCTGCTGAAGGAAATGGAGGACGCGCGCCGCGACTGGGAGCTGAAGCGCGAGGAACGCGTGGAAACCGTGGGCGAGGAAGAGGTGGCTGAAATCGTGTCGCTGTGGACGGGCATTCCGGTCACGCGCATGACGGAGGATGAGGCCACGCGGCTTATGCACATGGAGGAAATCCTTCATAAGCGCGTCGTGGGGCAGGATGAAGCGATCAAAGCGGTTGCCCGCGCCGTCCGCCGCGCCCGCGCCGGTCTCAAGGATCCCAACCGACCCATCGGCTCGTTTATCTTCTTGGGCCCCACGGGCGTAGGCAAGACGGAGCTGTGCAAGGCGCTGGGCGAAGCGCTTTTCGGCGACGAGGACAGCCTGATTCGCATCGACATGTCCGAGTATATGGAGAAGTATTCCGTGTCGCGCATGATCGGCTCGCCGCCTGGCTACGTGGGCTATGAGGAGGGTGGCCAGCTGACCGAGAAGGTGCGCCGCAAGCCCTATTGCATCCTGCTGCTGGACGAGGTGGAAAAGGCGCATCCGGACGTATTCAACATTCTTCTGCAGATTTTGGAGGACGGCCGCCTGACCGACGGGCAGGGGCGCATTGTGGACTTCAAGAACTGCGTGGTGGTAATGACGTCCAACGCGGGCGCGCATGCCATCGGCCGTCAGCGCGCCGTGGGCTTCGGCTCGGCCTTTGACGACGAACGCAGCTATGAGGCGATGAAGGAATCGATCATGGGCGAGGTGAAGAAAATCTTCCGGCCGGAGTTCATCAACCGCGTGGATGAAATCATCGTGTTCCATTCGCTGGAACAGGAGCACATCGACAAAATCGCCATGCTGATGATGGACAACGTCGCCCGCCGCCTGAAGGAGCGGGGCATCGACCTCGAAATCACGCCCGAAGCGGCGCGAACCGTCGCCCGCGCGGGGTACGACCTTCAGTACGGCGCGCGCCCGCTGCGCCGCGCGATTCAGCGGCTGGTGGAGGACGCGCTGAGCGAGGAAATCCTCACCGGCGAAATCCAGACCGGCGAGAAGGTGCGCGTGCTGCCGGACGGGGACAAGCTGGAATTTGTGAATGTGAAATGACGAAAAGGGGCGCGGTTCGGGTGAGCCACACCCCGGTTTTCGAAAAATTGAA
>ERZ857629.3742-NODE-3742-length-12483-cov-4.714516_pt1 | contig 12483 bp, 12 predicted proteins | sample MGYA00519700_ERZ857629 | MGnify/ENA primary metagenome ERZ857629 (study PRJEB31778, sample SAMEA3449351) | human gut metagenome | biome: human gut; feature: human-associated habitat; material: faeces | place: United Kingdom | collected 2010/2012 ... | reverse complement strand
TGTCTCGTACGATGCCGTTTGCGGTCAGGTAGAAAACAAAAGTTTTGATTTCTCCATTTTTAACAGCGGTGAAAACATATTCGTTTTGAATGTCAGATTTTTTGATATTTTTTGACATTTGCTTTGTAGAAATCCCATCCGAAACGGTGAAAATCGTGAATGCAAGTTTGCTTTCAGATTTTGTGAATATGATTTTTCTTTCAGTTGATGTTGCGTTTGCTTGGTTCGTCTTGTCGATATAATCATAGGGTGTATCAAACTTAATTTCGCGGTTTTTCACAACATATTCAACGCTGAAAGTTATGCCGGCATATGTTGCAGTTGCTGTTTTGACTTGGTCTGAAACTGTCAAGTCTTCAAAGGTGATTGTTGCAAGTGAAAGGTCAAAATATTTGTCTTTTCCGTCCGAATAAAGAACAAGAAATTTCGCATTGTCAAGGTTTGCTCTCTCATGTTTATAATAGGTGATTGGTTCACCATTATATCTTGCAGCAACCATGTTTACTGGCAATACTGTATAGTCAAAGGCTTTTGTTTTGTTGTTGTATGAAATCATAAGAGTGTGTACGCCAAGACTTGAGGTGTCTATTGGGCTTGTGATGAACTCATCGAGAGTGAAAGTTTCGGTGTCATTGATTGTGTTGATGATATAAACATGAAATTGAGAAAGGTCAATATTTGAGTTTTGATAGATTGGAGTATTGAAGAAATCTTCGCTGATTATAATGTCTGAAACTTGGTTTTCAGGTTTTGAATTGTCGCCACAACCAACAAAAATTGCCCCACAAAACAGGAGCAAAACAAACACTAAAACTCTTGAAAATGTTTTAAAAATACGCATGTTTTTCATCGACAAAATACTACAATATTTTTATTTCATAGTCAAGAGTTTATCTATACTTTGCCAAATTTCTTTAATATTTTATTAAAGACATCCAATATTTTGTGCAATTTAACCCAAAAAACCATATGTTTCAACCATTTTTTCTTCTAATGTGTATAAAATAAAAGTATAAGAAAACAAAGGAGAAATTTATGGATAAGATTTGTGGAAATTGCAAAAATAAAATATTGTTGATGGACTCTCATGTAAAGGTCTAAGAGATGGAAGATTTTGATATGAGAATTTGTAAAAAGATAATTAAAAAGAAAACAATTAGAACCGATATTTACAAATGTCCAAATTGTGGTGCCAAATATATTTTTAAATTTACAGATAAATAATCTTTACTTGCATACTGCTATAAAATAATCGGAATTTTTGCACAGAAATGATAAAAAAATATGTACAATATGCACAAAAATTGTGCAACTTGCACATATAGGTTATTTTGCTAACGAAATGGTTTATATGTACAAATTGTACATATAGATTGCGTAATAGAACAAGAATAACTTATGTACATTTTATACATATGCGCACAAATAAGTGTATAAGCAAAAATCCAATTTTTCTCAAATATAAAACTATTTGTTAGAGTTTAGTTACATTTTTAAATGAATTCTGACTTTTAATCTTTTAATAAGGTTCTTATAAAAAGATAAGGTAGCATTATTATGAACTTTTCTTCATCCAATTTTCGTGTTTATCTCTTTGTAAATTTATCCAATTTAAGTGCGATGGGTATTCAACCTTTGGTTTTTCAAAAGGAATAATTGCACCAAAACATTCATGAAAAAAGAAAAACTGCACGCATTTCTCATTTTCACGAGGGTGCGCACAGTTCTCTTGTGGCGGGACAACCGTTATCCAATCCTAACTTTAAAGTCTATGTTGGTGATAGGTGGATTAGAATTATTCAATCTCTAAATCCATATAGATAAATCTAAAATATTATTTGTTATATTTTCTGCTGCAAATGCACCTATAATTATACCAACAGAAGATAGCGTTAAGCGTGAGATTAAAGTATCTTCCCAGTATTTAAATATACTTTCCATTTTAGGCACGATTTCGATAACTTTTTCTTTTACTTCTTTGGTGCTCATTTTATTTGAATTAAATAGTGATAAAATATATTTCTTATGAGAATCTTTAACATTAAGTCTTTCAAAAGATTTATTTAAAGATTCTTCATCAATTGTATTGATTTGTAATTTTTCATTATCATTGAGACATTTTGTAAATAATGTTGGATATAAAATATTGGATTTTTCATCATCTATTAGAGCAAGAGATTTTTCATCGAACCCTTTAAAAAACAATCCTGTGTAATTATTCAAAAATATATTTTCTAAAGTATATGAAGCTATTGATACTGTTGCACAACGTGTATAACTTAAATGTTGAAATTCAGATTCTTTTTCACTAACTCCATGTTCATAAATTGGAATTACATACTTATTTAAATATTCTGAAAATGAAGCATGGCTATTTACAGTAAGTCTTCGTGTATGGTTCAAAATAAACTTTAGTCCTAAACAATTGATTTGAGATGGTAAAAGTAGGGGCGAAGTTTTTATGGCTTCACCTAATGCGATTTGAAGTAAATTGTGATTTGGTTCTTTAATTCTTTTGACAATTAAATTAGAAAGCAAATCTCTCAATTCGGCTGTTCCATATTTTATATAGGCTTTTTCAGCTTCGATGAAGTCAAGTTGTAAAGAAGGTTCTTCAAAAGCACCCATAATGTCATTAGGTTTTATATTTGCACTAGCGCACTTTTCTAATATTTGTGCAACTAGTTCATTATCACGCTTTTTTGCTTCTACAAGAGCAACCTGTTTGGCTTTATTTATTTCTTCATCAATTAAATCAAGGCATAAACTTCTAACATCCGTATAATTCATTCCATAATATACCACACCATTGTTGGTTGCAATCATATTACCATTATTTTCTTCTACTTGTTGATTAACATTATCTTTTGTTTTGCTCATTTATATCTCCAAAGTTAATTCCAACCATATTTCCATTGTTATCTTCGACTTGCTGTTTAATTTTGTTATTGTTTGTTTGTTTTAATTCTTGAACCTCTTTTTTTGTTTTAAAAGCGGCAATTGCAGAAAAAACAGCAGCTATCGAACTAATTCCTGTAAATATTAAAGTTATAATTTCCATATTTTATCCTCCGTAATATACAAGCATTATAGCATATTATAATAAATAATGAAAGACCTACAACAAAAAAAAGAAGAAGTATTTTTCAATTTCTTCTCGTGAGTGTTTTATTGATTGTCTTGCAAGTGAGAATAAACTTCTTTTGCGGTAAGATTTTGAGAGTTGCCAAAGGTTTCGGCAAAGTTTTTTAAGTCAGTTGCAAACATTAAACTTATTCGTTTAAGTTGCTGATTTGACAAACTTGCCGGACCTAATTTTAAAGTATTATCTTCAAAATTAAACTTGGCCGTGTTCTCTTGTAATTCTTCACAATCAACAAAACATTTTGATTTGGTATCAGTCATAAGCATTTATATTTTTATATAAAAACTCGTTAGCAGTGATACCAATTTCAATCCAGACCTCAACTTTGAAGTCCAAATTTATTATAGCATAATCAAGTAAAAATTACTATATTTTTAACAAAAAACAAGTGGGTTTCACACTTGGTTTAAGACTTGGGGAAATAGACTCAAAATCGACTCTTTTATATTTTTTGTGTGAATCGCCAGAAAGCCCGATAAAATGGGACTTTTTGGACTACAAAAATCGATTTTGAGCCAATTTCCTTATCCTGCTCGATATTTTTTAATAAAAATATCTTTATTTTTCGCCTTAAATTTTGTCTAGCAATAATGCAAGACTATGCCTTTATTGATATTCAATATTTAATAATCTGCAAATATATTTTAATGCAAGTTCAACTGTATGTCTTGCAAGAAATATAAAAGGAATCGCCAATGAATTTATTCTAACCATCAGAATTGCACCTCCAGAATGATTTTGTTTTAATAATGAATCAGTCACACAGTTTAAAGCATTCGCATAACTTAAAACAACTTCCTTTTCAGACTCATCATTTTTATATTAATCTTTAATAATAGTGGAAGGTGAAACGTTGTCCAACTCACCTGAAATATAACCTTTAAAATTGTCTCTAACAAACATTTCTCTACTATATTTTGTCATTTTTAATCTCCCTTAAACTATAAATGCATTATAACATAAAATTTATTTCGCTACATAGTTGAGAATTAGATTTATAAAAAAAAGACCAAACCGATTTTTTTCGATTTAATCTTTTTAGAGTTTAATTCATCCCACACATTTAAAAAACGTCACTTCCAACCATAAAATTCTTCTAAAAGGTTCCATTATATGCCATTTTGAAATTCTTTACGAATTTGTTCATTAATGTCATGTACTATAATACCCTTATATTGAGCTTCCGTTCTGTAATGATACTTATTATTATGTTTTTTCATATACGTTGCTGTATCAAAATAAATTAAAAAATACTTATCAACTAAGGATTTTAATTCTTCTGAAGTGTATGGAAGAACATCATAATAATAAAAATCAAAGCTTCTTTCGTCTTTTTCCTCATTGTAGTTAATGTTGATATAATTTAATAGTTTTTTATATGCCTTAACCTTTTCCGCCTCATAATTTTCTTGTTTTTTATACTTTTTATCAGATTTATTTAGAATTATTGTTACTACAGTTTGGACCATAGTTGGTATTATGGCTATAACACCACCTATAATCACACCCAATAAAGTTTGATTCATAATTTACACTCCTTAACTAATTTTTTAAAAAAAAGAGCAATCTAAACTAAAAAGTTCGGATTACTCCCTAATGGCGGAGAGTTAGGGATTCGAACCCCAGGATGCTTTCACATCAACGGTTTTCAAGACCGCCGCTTTCGACCGCTCAGCCAACTCTCCATATGAAATTGTTTTGTCAGAACTTATTGCTGACTTTTTTAATATACTATATTTTCCAATAAAAATCAAGAACTTAACGAAAAAAGTGTAAAAAATTTTAAAACTATAAATTATTCTATAAGGCAATTGTATTAAACAAAATTTTAATATGAAATATGATTATTATATGCTAAAAGATTTTGCATGAAAAGCATGTAAAAAAGAAAGTGTATACAATTGTATTCGCACTTTATGTTGTTTGGGGTTAAAAGGTTTTAAAGTCAAGATAGTCATTTTTGTATTGGTTTGTTACACAAATAAGGATATGGTGAGATAAATGTGCCAATGATAGTAATTTTATTTAGAAATAGATGATGTTATTTTTATTATGGTTGAGACAATTCGGGTGGGTGGTTGAGATGTTTCTGTTTTTCGATAAATGGGATTTATCAGAGGAATGGTTAAAAGTCAAATATTGAAAAAACAGACGATTGTCAGGTGTTTTGTGCTGAAAGCGAAAGGCAATTGTGCAAAAAAAATATACCGGTGGGCATATTTTTAGCACAAAGCGGGAGAAAATGGAATACATTTTCGGTCTGGCCGACAGGACGAACCCCTTGGGGTGAAGAATTCCTCCGGAAAAAAAGAAGCCGTGAAAAACACAGCATTTGGCGGAAGCGGAGGGATTCGAACCCTCGTGCCGAATCACTCCGACAACCGCATTTCGAGTGCGGCTCATTACGACCGCTTTGATACGCTTCCAACACGAACATTATACAACACTAATTGTTTTTTTTCAATTGATTATTGAAATTGTTTTAATTTTTATAGGCAAAATATTGTCGTTTTTTCTATTGAAATTGTATGTTAAATGTGATATCATATTTTTATAGAGGATAATTTTCAATGGTTAGAAAAACTGATATCAAAAATAGTAGTGACAAAAAATATAGTGTTGTGATGAGCAGTCGTGGAAGTTTGAAAACTATTCGCGAACGTGGGGTGAGAGAGCCTCTTTCATGTTATATCGCAGCAGTGCAAATGGGGCACACTGGACATGGCTATTCGATGGCGAAAGTTGTTTCGATTCTTGCAAAAGATGATGAAGAATTCCGTCGCCGTGTTGCAGACATTCCAAGAACAAAACGTGACAGACCTGGTTTTATTTTGTCATATACCATTGGCTCGGTCAAAGAAGGAAAACTTGTTCGTATGCTTAACAATTATGACCCTTTTATGAATGGAGTTAACATCGGCTCTGAATCGGTAATATGCCAGAATGAAAGAATGATTCATGCGGGCGTGCTCCGTGGAAAAATTGAAAAAAGAGAAGAGTTTTCGCACAAAGACTTTAAAACCGCAGATGATTATAGCGAAAAAGATGTTATTCAAAAGGCATATGCCGCCTATATCGTTGAGTCGGGAGATGAGAACAATCGCAGACTTCGCGTTAAAGAGAATGACAAGCCACTTGAAGGTCAACTTTTATATGACTATTTCAAACAACATGCAATTCGCGCTGTGAAAAAATATAAAGTTAAACCTCGCGACCGTTTCCAAATGCTTTTGTATTATGCAAGAATTGTGCCAAAATATAAAAAGTGTGTTCAAGCAGACGATGCGCCTTTCAAAGTTTTCTTTGAAAAACTTGAACCAGACGACACAAGAGATGTTGTTGCAATCAACTTTTTATATCGTGACAGAGAGTCTAATGATTATTATGAAGAGGCACCAACAAGAGTTGTTGGAACAGAGCAATATGCACTTTGCTATCGCAATCTTGATGGCGTGAAAATTTCGCTTTTGGTTCCTGATGATTTTGTTTCTTCGATTTTGAAACACCCTTCAAAAGAAGATGTTGAAACTTATGTGCAAAACAAAATTCAAGACAATGAAAGACTTCATGCATATGACCCAAAAGAGATTTCAGAACTGGTTTATGAAGTGCTTTCAAATGACAGGGTTGATGTTTCACACTGTGACACAAACTTAAAAATTATTGTGAATGAAATGGCATGTCACTTTTCAGAATGCGAATATGCAAATGGAATGCTTGCAATCAAAAAAGCAAAATGGGAAAATGCCTATGATGGTGAGTTTCTTTCAGAATCATTTTATGAAAAAACAAAAGATGTTACAAGTTCAATTACTGATGATGAATATAGAAGATTCATGGCAGAAAAAAATGCGAAAATGCGTGCAAAGTTTGACAGATTTAAAGCACCGGCAAAAAGTGAAGATAAAGACCCAGAACCTGGGGATGAATAAAATAAAAACACACAGAAATGTGTGTTTTTTTATTCTTATTTATTGTAAAAATGTTATTTTTGCGGTTTATTGATGTATTTATATGTTGCTAGCGGCTAAAAGTTTATAAAAACCGCAAAAAGTGATGTTTTTTGTGTGGAAATGTGTGAAATTTTGCGGTTTGAAATGGAAAATGTTGCGTTTTTTAATGGTTGAATGTGAATTTTGATAAAAAATAAAAGCACGATTTGTCGTGCTTTTATGCTTAACTTTCTTTTCTTCCTGTGAGTTTTCCTTCTGTTTGAAGACCACAAAAACCTTGTTGTCGAAGTGCTTCATAAACAATGATTGCAACCGAGTTTGAAAGGTTCAATGACCTTCTTTCGCTTTTCATTGGAATGCGAATGCAATCGTCATAATGTGCTTTCAAAAGGGTTTCTTTCAAGCCATATGACTCTTTTCCGAAAACAATAAAACAGTCTTCGGGATAGGAAACCTCTGCATAGGTGTGTTTGCTTTTTGTGCTTGCAAAGAAAAATTGTTTATCTTTATTTTTTTCGTAAAGTTCGTCGAAACTGTCAACAACAAAAACATTTGCAAAGTCAAAATAGTCAAGCCCTGCGCGTTTATAATGTTTTTCTGAAAGTTCAAAACCAAGAGGTTTAACCATATATAAATTGCAACCAGTTGCGGCACATGTTCTGACAATGTTGCCTGCATTTTGTGGAATTTCTGGTTCAACAAGAACAATATTCATTTTCTTTCTCCTTGAAATCATATTATAGCAGACAAAAGACAAAAATTCAATTGAATGAAAAATTTGTTTGTGTAATTTTCTTTGACTTGCGGTTTGCAAAATGATAAAATTTATATGCAAAAAGGAGAATAGAAAATGGTTACACTTGTAATTATGGACGGATTTGGCTATTCAGAAAAAACCGAAGGCAACGCAATTGCACTTCAAGGAACACCAAATCTTGACAAACTTAATAAATATCCACACACACTTATTGGTGCAAGTGGAGAGTCGGTTGGGCTTACACCTGGACAAATGGGAAACAGCGAGGTTGGACATCTTAATCTTGGTGCGGGAAGAATTCTTTATCAAGACATGATGAAAATCAATAAAGAAATTGAAAAGAACACACTCAAAGACAATAAAGCAATTGTAAAGGCAATTGAACATGCAAAAAAGAACAATAGCGCACTTCACTTTATTGGACTTTGCTCAACTGGTGGGGTACACTCACACCTCAGCCATCTTGAAGCCCTTGTTGACATTGCAAACAATGCTGGATTGAAAAAGATTTATATCCACTTTATTTCAGACGGACGTGACACCGACCCTCAAAGTGGTGTTGGTTTTATGAAAGATTTGCTTTCAGCCGTGAAGGGAAAGGCAAAAATTGCTGACGTTTGCGGAAGAGTTTATGCAATGGATCGTGAGAAGCGCTATGACCGCGTTGAAAAGGCATATGACCTTTATGTTTATGGAAAGGGTGAGAACACTGTTTCTGACCCAGAAAAAGCAATTTTGTGGAACTATGAAAATGGACACACCGATGAGTTCATTTTACCAACAGTTGTTGATGAAAACGGAAAAATTCAAGATGGCGACTCTGTGATTTTGTTCAATTATAGAACCGACCGTCCAAGAGAAATCACCGATGCGATTACACAAGAAACTTTTGACGGCTTTAAAACCAAAAAGTTTAGTGACCTTTGCTTTGTCACCATGACTGAATATGCCGACAACTTTGTAAATGTTGACGTTGCTTTTCCGCCTGAAAAGGTAGAAGACAACTTGTCTCGCATTATTTCAGACCATAAAATGAAACAATTTCACACCAGCGAAACAACAAAATATGCTCATGTAACTTTCTTCTTTAATGGTGGAATTGAAGAGCCATATCCTGGCGAAGACCGCAAACTTGTTGACACAATTGATGTTCAAAACTTTGCAGAATTTCCAGAGATGCGTGCAAAAGAAATTACAAAAGCGGTTTGCGACGCTGTGAAAAGCAAAAAATATGATTTTGTGCTTGTGAACCTTTCAAACCCAGACATGATTGGTCACACTGGCAACCTTGAAGCCGTGAAAAAATGCATCAAGATTGTTGACAAATGTGCCTATGAAATCGCAAAAACCACACTTGACTGCGGTGGCGACGCGATTGTGACAGCCGACCATGGAAATGCCGAAGAAATGATTTTGCCAAATGGAAAAGCTTCAACAGCACACACAACCAATCCAGTTCCACTTTGGCTTGTTTCAGACAAACATAAAAATGCAAAACTTATTTCAAATGGTGTTCTTGCAAATGTTGCACCAACAGTGTTGAAATTATTAAATATTGATATTCCTAGCAATATGGAAAAACCACTCTTTTAGGGCGATCTTCACGCATACATGCCAAAATTTGAATAAACAAATAAAGAAAAACAGCGAATATTTCGCTGTTTTTTTGTTTGCATATTTTTTGAATAATTTTTTGTTTTCTTGTTTTTTATTTCAAAGTTATTTTTGTTTGTTTATTTTTGCAAGTGGGGAAGAGTTAAAACTTTTCTTCAATAATTCCGCCACCAAGGCAATAGTCGCCGTCATAGAAAACAACCCATTGACCTTCTGTTATGGCTTTTTGCTTTTCGGCAAAAGTTACGGTGATGCGGTTTTCTTCAATTTTCACATGAACTTTTTGCTCTGGTTGACGATAGCGGAACTTTGCTGTGCAGTCGAACTCTTTTTTGTCTGGCTCTTTTGGAATCCAGTTTACTTTATAGGTTACAAGCCCCGAAGAATAAAGGCAATCTTCAAGCCCGCAACAAACATAGAGAATGTTCTTTTCAATGTCTTTTTTAACAACGAACCAGCGTCCGTTGTTTTCGCTGAATCCACCGCCAATTCCAAGCCCACGGCGTTGACCAATTGTATAGTAAATAAGTCCGTCATGAGTTCCAATTTCGTTGCCTGTGTCAATGTCTACAATTTTTCCTGGCTTTGCTGGCAAAAATTCTTTCAAAAAGTTTTTGAAGTTTCTTTCGCCAATAAAGCAAATGCCGGTGCTGTCTTTTTTGTGTGCGGTTGAAAGGTCATATTTTTCAGCAAGAGCACGAAGGTCGGGCTTTTTCATGTCACCAATTGGGAAAAGTGTAAAGCCAAGTTGGTCTTGGTTTAGTTGATTCAAAAAGTATGTTTGGTCTTTGTTGTCGTCTACGGCTTTTTTCAAATATATAAGTCCGTTTTTTCTTTCAACTTGGGCATAGTGACCAGTTGCAATATAGTCGGCACCAAGGCTTTTTGCATATTCAAGAAATGGGCCAAACTTTATTTCGCGGTTGCAAAGAACGTCTGGGTTTGGGGTTCTTCCTTTTTTATATTCGTCAAGGAAATATGAGAACACTCTGTCCATATATTCTTTTGAAAAGTTCACTGAATAATATGGAATGTCAAGTTTGGTGCAAACCTTTTTAACATCTTCAAAGTCTTGTTCGCTTGTGCAGTGACCGGTGTCGGTGTTTTCTTCCCAGTTTTTCATGAAAAGACCAATAACATTATAGCCCTGTTTTTTGAGTTTAAGGGCAACAATAGAACTGTCAACTCCACCGCTCATTCCAACAACAATGGTTTCTTTCTTTTTCATTTTTATCCTTCTATTTTACAATTTTTTTAAGTTCGTTTATGGCTCTGTCAAGTTCTTTTTTTGTTGTGTGAACTGAAAGTGAAAAACGAACAGTTTTAGATGCATATTTTCCTTTTCCAATTGCAGAGATGACATAACTTGGCTCACTGCTTCCGGCGGTGCATGCTGAACCACGCGAAACTGCAATTCCGTTTCGGTCAAGGGAAATAAGAACAATGTTTGCGTCAACATTTTTAAACGACACACTTACAATTGCTGGTGTGCAGTTTTTCGGGTTTCCGTTTATGATGATTTTGTCACCGAAATTTTCTTTCAACTTTTCAATCAAATAGGTGCGAAGAGATGCAAGTGTTTTTGTGTTTTTGCTCATGCTTTCGTGTGCAATTTGCGTTGCTTCGCCAAGCCCTACAATGCAGGCTGTGTTTGCGGTTCCACCACGTTTTCCAAACTCTTGGTTTCCGCCATAGATGATGTTGTCAATTTTAACCGAGTTTTTCACAAACAAGAATGCTGAACCTTTTGGCCCATAGATTTTGTGACCAGATGCGGAAAGTGCGTCAACATTCAACTCTTTTGTGTCAAGTTTTAAAATTCCAAAGGCTTGAACAGCGTCGGTGTGGAAAAGTGCACCATGAGCATGTGCAATTTCTGCAAGTTTTTTGATGTTGTTTATGGTTCCAATTTCGTTGTTTACGGTCATGATAGAAACCAAAACAGTGTCAGGGGTCATTGCTTTTTCAAGAGTTTCTGGCTCAATTTCGCCAAGACTGTTTGGTGCAAGATAGGTGACAGAAAAGCCTTCTTTTTCAAGCGCTTTGCATGCGTTTAAAATTGAATCGTGTTCAATTTTGCTTGTGATGATGTGTTTTCCTTTTTCTTGGTTTGCTTTTGCAAGACCAACAATTGCAAAAGAGTTAGATTCGCTTCCAGAAGAAGTGAAATAGATGCTTGAAGTGTTTGCGTTTATGGCTTTTGCAACTTGTGCTCTTGCTTTTTCAACTGCAACACTTGCGTCACGCCCAAAAGAGTGTGAACTGCTTTCATTTCCGAACACTTGATAAAAATAAGGTTTCATTGCTTTTAAAACCTTTTTTGCTGGCTTGGTTGTTGCAGAATTGTCAAGATAGATTCTTTTCAAATTTGTTTTTTCCTTTATAAAAAGATTATAAAAAGATTATGTGTGTTTGTCAATGTTTTTATAAATTGTTGGCACATGTATTGTTTTTTGATAATGTTTTTCGTTTTTTGCTTTATAATGCATTTTTTTTGCTTGGCAAAGTGTACTTATATCACAAATTATTGACAAAATATGACAGAAAGCATATAATAAAAATAGTGAAAAGGAGAGATTTATTATGAACGGCAAAATTAACAGCACTTGGAAAAAACTTTTTGTTTGGATTTCTGCATATCTTTCATATATCGCATTTGCACTTGTTGGTGGCTATGTTTTTGTGAAAGAAGAAGATGAAGATGTGAAAAAACAAGCAAAACTTGCACTTTTTGTAACAGTGATTTTCGCTTGCATTTCAGCATTCCTTGCAATTTATAGCAATTGCTTTGGAATGAGCGGAACATCATATTCATCTGGTGCATATGAATTCTATCGTTGGAGCAATTTCTTTGTTAACATTGGCAAAATCGTAACATATGCAGTGTTCACAATTTTGGCAATTGTTCCAAAGAAAGATAAACAAGAAAAAATCACCGAAAAGAAAGAAGAACCAGAAACCGAAAAAGTTGAAGGCTAACAACAAAAAAGAGCAGAAACATCTGCTCTTTTTTT
>ERZ857629.3741-NODE-3741-length-12486-cov-5.045531_pt1 | contig 12486 bp, 10 predicted proteins | sample MGYA00519700_ERZ857629 | MGnify/ENA primary metagenome ERZ857629 (study PRJEB31778, sample SAMEA3449351) | human gut metagenome | biome: human gut; feature: human-associated habitat; material: faeces | place: United Kingdom | collected 2010/2012 ... | reverse complement strand
AGAAGATGGGTGCGGCTATCCTCACTTATCATAACTGGGGCATTTATTACAATAGTGCTATCACCGATACTTCCGCTTCTCTCTACGGTTTCTAATATAAATTACAATAAGCTGGGGAGATTATTCTCCCCAGCACTATAAGAGTAAAAGGAGTAATAATTATGGATAAAGATACAAAAGTCAAGGTTACAAGTACTATTCTCGGTTCAGTTACAGTCCAGTTACCAAATTTGAATTTCACTCGTATTTGGCCTAACAAGGGTGCCGCGGTGATGATTCCTTTTTCTATTCTTGAGGAAGGTTTGTTTGATACTGGTTTTAGTAATTTGATTCATGATGGTAGTCTTTATATTGAAGATATGGCTGCGAAGAAAGCTCTTGGTCTTGAAGCAGATGATGCAAAAGAACCTAAAAATATTGTTGTTTTGAATGAAAATAAGATGCTTTTTCTTTTGAAAACTGCTTCTGTTGATGTTCTAAAGGATACACTTTCTAAAGTTTCCCTTGAACAAGCTAATAATCTTGCTCAGTATGCTATTGATCATCAAATCAATGATTTTGAAAAAGCAGATATTATCAAAGCACGTACTGGCCGCGATATTACCAAATCTATTCTCCTTGAGAGAGAAAATAAGGTTGATTGATTATGAGTACTAATCTTCAAGATGTTTATGATGCCTTCTTAGCAAAAATGCTTGAAGATGAATGGACTGGTTGGAAGCAAGAAGACGTGAATGAAGATTTAGAAGCAATACTTGAAGGTGCAATTCCATATTTCAAGTTTCCAAAAAAATCTTTAGCATTTGCAAATGGAAGTTTTATTGATGAACTTAATAATACCGAAATCCAAATCCTTGCTACTTATATGAAAGTCGAATGGCTAAATCGAACGATTCTTACTTGGGAGAATGTAAAACCTCTATACTATGAGAAAGATTTTTCTCAAGCTAATTTGATTGATAAATTTAGACAGTTACTTGAACGAGAAGAGAAGAAAGCGCATAGACTCGAAAGTATTTACTATCGTTCCATTGATGGCAAACCTTTTGATTATGGGAGGTTGACAGACAATGGATGAAGTTTATGTTGGGTACTTGAATAAATTGAAAAATAAAATTTATGGTCTACTTTGCGAGCAAGAAAAGAACGGAGAATGGGAAAAGTTTCTTGATTCTATTCTTTGTGAATTGCTTGGTTTTGATGAAAATAAAAAGACTATAAATTATTATATTCTTCTCTCTAAACTTAATAGCTTGCGCTTTTTGAGATATGAATATTTTAGAAAGACCATCTTTGAATGTATTGGATTGATTGATAAAATATGAGTTATTATGATATTTATCAAAAGCGTTTAGGTAGATATGGCAATACTGTTCAAGAACGTATGAAGAATCAACGGATTTTGCTATTTGAAAAATATAAAGCACAATCAGTCTATCAAATTCCATTCGCTGATAATGAAGGCAAACCAAGGACTGCGGTTTTTGAACCTTATAAACAAAATGAGACAAAATTTTTGTCTTATTTACTGACTGATTTAGATATAGAACTACAAGATGGTTGGTGTGATGAAATTTTTGACTTAGATAATAAATCTCTTGGAAAATGGATGGTTTTTTATCTGGAGGAGAATCATAGTAGAGGATATAATAAGTATGTAATGCTTAGAATGTCTCATGTGATTTCTATAAATGGTATGGGAGAGTATCCTTGCTATTGCTATGGTCAAATGAGCACACTAATCGAAGATTTAGTTGCCAGTCGAAAAGCTGATGTTTGGTATGAAGATAAGGATAAAGATGGGCATATAATTATGCCTGCTTTAGACATCAAAAAAGATGATTATATCATTGTTAATGAAGATGAAAATGAACCTTATCTTGTGACTGGTTTTGATAAAATAACTATTCCTGGTGTTATTTATATCGCTTTGAATGAAACCATGACAAGAGATACAAAAGAGGTTGATTTTAAAGACGATATTTGGGGATAAAGGAGTGTGAGTTATGGGAGTAAAAAATTGTGAAGAATTTGGGTCGATTTTACAAGCACTGGCTAAAGAACTCAATAATAACGAAGACTTATGTAAGTTGCTATGTAATACAAATGATATTCCATTAGACACACCATGCGCGCAGATGAAAGTTATAGGAAACAATATTAAAATTGTTCCCAAAATTACGGGCAAAGAAGAGGAAAGTACTATTGTTCTTATTCTCAAGCGCGCAGATCACAACGCCAAGAATGATGAATTTTCAAGTCTCCAATTACTTTGTTATGTATGGACACCACTTACACAGTGGAACATACTTATAAATAATAAACCTGCATTACGACCCTTTAGTATCATTAGTGAGATTCAAAAATCTATTTATAAGAAAACTATAAATGGTATTGGAGTTGTTACTGGAGGGGACTTTAATCTTGATACACTCACATCAGAAACTAGTTGTTACTGTGTTGAGTTTTATATAGATGTTTTTACCTAAAGAAAGAATATATCTTGGTTGGACTTGTGATTTTGAAGATATTTGTTTGTTATATCCTCCATTATTAGGAGATATAGTAAAAATAACTTATTCAAAATTCAAGCAATATACAAGTTTACTCACTACAACTCAAGAAGAAATCCAAGATATCTATGTAAAGCAGAATATTGAAGGTGACTTACCAACTCCATTTCAATATTTTATGGTACTTTCGCAACTGCCTGAAACTGGTAAATTAGTAAATGAAGCTTTGAAATTTTTCACCCATGAAACTTCACTCTTTTTATTTGAGAGAGCTGAAATTGTTATAGGGGATCTAAAGGAAAAGCACTTATTATGTGAAGATAATTTTGATTATTTTCAAAATTGTATCCGTGAACTAATAGGCGAAAAGCCCATTGAAAAAATAGAAAAAGACATAGACCCTCGCCTCGCGCGAATGAAAGCTAAGCAACGTTTGCGCGACCAGATAAAAAATAAACAAGCACAAGAAAAAATGGGCTATGAATTTTCTACCTTGATGCTATCTACTTGTTGCCTTGGAGTTGGGGTAACTTTTGAAAATATAGATAAACTACCTTATGCGACGATGATGAAACTCCAAGAACTTTGCGCGAATAAGGATAAGTTTGAAACTGATATGGCCAGTTTGATTGCTGGTGCAGACAGTAAAAAAATAAACCTAGAATACTGGGTAAAAGACTAATTAGGAGGTTTTATTTATGGCTTCTATTTTTGACCGCTATGGTATTAAGGAAGTGGCAGACGTAACCTTTTACAAAATCAATTCTGATGGCTCTAGAGGTATGCCCGTTCTCTATCTTGATACGCTAAAGGTTTCTACCGTCGAACAGACTGCAAGTTCTGCTGATGCTCGTGGTGGTAAGGGTAACCCCAAACTTGTTTCTTGGGATTTTGGTAAGGAAATCAATGTTACTCTAACTGATGCACTATTCAGCCCCGCTTCTATGGCACTTATGTTTGGTGATAAAGATGGTGTTGGCACTGAAAATACAGAGAAGATTACTAAAGTTGCTATGACTCGTATTCTTAAAACTGCCGCAGATTCTACCATTGAAATGGATACTGCGAAAGGTCGTGAAACTGTAAAGGTTTTGGCTGATGGTGAGGGTGCCGCTGCTTATAATACCGGTATCACCAAAGTTACTGATGCCGATGGCGTAGAAGTTGCTGCCGCTGATTTTGGTTCTAAGACTGCTGGAGAGAAATTTTTTGTTCATTACGAAGTTACTCCCACATCTAAGAAAGTAATTGATATCAATGCCGATACTTTCCCTGGCACTTATTATATCACTGGCGATACTTTCTGCCGTTCTGATGTTACTGGCGAGGATGATTTCTTCCAGTTCATTATTCCAAAGGCTAAGATGAGTTCTGAGAACACTATTACTCTTGAGGCTGAGGGTGACCCTTCTGTCTTCAATCTAAATCTTACTGTTCTCCGTCCTGAATCTGGTCCTATGATGCAACTAGTCCAGTACAATCTATAATTAACTGAATAACTAAAAGGAGGGTGGCGGTGCTACCCTCTTTTTTGATAAAGGAGAAATTTCAAATGGAACAGTCTTATGGAACGAAAGGTTTGTACTCGGTAGTTTTGAAATCTACTTATAATATAGAGGATTTAGGGATTGAAGAAGGAGAAGTTGTTGCGAGTTTTGATGATATTCAAATTGGTGGGCTTGATGAGTTACATCGAGTTATTTCTGCGCGCGGAGGATATGGAAATCCCGGCCTGGTAACTTGGGACGTAACAAGAGAGTTGAATTTGAATTTTTCTCAAGGCATTTTCTCTAAAAAGCAACTTCAAATTTTGCTCAATTCAAAAAATGGTGAAAAAGAGAATGAAGAAGGTATTATTCTGAGTAAAGAAGAAAAACCTTCTGTTGAAAATGGGAAAATAAAACTAACTGAACAACCAGTTGGAAAAGTATTTATTTATTTTGATGATGCGACAAAACAAATTGACAATAGTGGTGCGCAAGAAATTGAAGTAAATAAAAAGGTTGAAATAGTTAGATATAGTTATGTGTATTCAAAGCCGACTGAAATTTATCGTGTTGGTGACCGCCTTATAAAAGGGTATCTATCTCTTGAAGGCAAAATGAGATTAAAGGACGATAATGATGGACATACTTATACTGGAATTATTAAGATTCCAAAACTAAAACTAATGTCTGGCTTATCTATGAGACTGGGAAGAAATGCTACTCCTTTTGTTACAGATTTTACTGCGGTTGCTTATCCAGTTGGAGGCCGTGGTGCGCAAAGAGTATGTGATTTTTATATTCTTCCTGAAGATATAGATAATAATGATATAATGATTGAATCTTTGAGATAAAATCATGTAGAGTCAGCATTAGTAAAATAATGCTGACTTTTATTTTGAGGTGGTGAACTATGGCAGATACAATAAAGGGTAAACTTGTAATTGATACTCAAGTACAAATTGATTCTGCAAGGAAACAATTATCTGATTTACAAAAATATCTCGATAAATTAACTATTCCAAGTAATCTAAAAGATAGATTTACTACAACTTTTTCCTCTTTGAATAAAGAGTTTAGTAAATTAGAAACTAGAATACAAGGTTCTCTAAGGACTAAAGGAGATTTGAGTGGAATTGAAAAAACTACTCAAGCTATAGAACGTCTTTATGAGAATTTAGCTAATTTAACTACTAAAACTGGCAATATAGGCGACAGTATTTTTGGGAAAATACAAACAGCTGAAATTGACAATTTAGATGCTAAGATAAAACAAATTAGTGAGACTTTGAAAAATTTCACTAATGTTCCAAGTTTACAAAAGTTAAAAACTGATTTTGAGAATAGTGCAACTGCTTCAGATACTTTGAAAACTAAAGTTGAAGCCTTTGTTCAAGCTTTCAAAGCTGGAGATTTTTCTGGTGCTGAAAAAATCAGAAATGAAATTGCTAAGACTGCTAAAGGTTATCAAACTATAAAGGATAATACAGGTAAGGTAACAGAAAAACAGAAAGCTTGGATAGATGCTCTTGAATCAGCAGATAAGGCTGTCCAAGAATATAATAATACAGTATCTAGTCTAAATCAGCAACTTTCAAATCTTACTGGACAGCGTGAACAAGCAGTAGAAGATGCACTAAATAAGCAACGTAATGGTTTTGAACAAGTAAGCCAATCTGTTAAAAATGGTAATACTGTTTTACAACAAAATAATAACACTTTAATTGAAAGTGTTCGTTCAATGGTCTCTTTTGAGACTCAAGCGCAAAGTGTTGCTTCCAGTCTTACAAGAATATTCTCTGTTACTGGTGCAATTACTGCTTTTAGAAAAATTGTTCGAGATGCTTTTAATGATGTAAAAGAACTCGATGAAGCAATGACTTCTATCGCGGTGGTTACCGATTTTTCAATTAGTGACCTTTGGAGACAAGTTGATGAATATTCTAAACTTGCTCAAGAAAAGGGCGTTGAACTAAAAGGTGTTTATGATGTTCAGAAACTTTACTATCAGCAAGGTCGTAGTGCTGAAGATGTAAAGATTTTGACGGATAATACTCTTGAATTCGCGCGTATTGCTGAAATGGATTATGCTGCAGCAACTGACGCAATGACTGTGGCAATAAATGCTTTCAATTTGAAGGCAAAAGAAAGTATCAAGATTACTGATATTTATTCCAATCTTGCCGCTAAGGCCGCAGTTGACCAGAGTGAACTTGCTAATGCTATGAGTAAGGTTGCTTCTATGGCGGCGAGCGTTGGTATGAGTCTTGAAACTACTTCAACGTTCTTGACACAGATTATTGAGACTACGCGTGAAGCACCTGAGACTGCTGGTACTGCTTTGAAGACAGTATTAGCCAGATTTGGTGAAGTAAAGAAACTTATTGATACTGGTAAATCAACTGGCACGACCGATGAAGGCGAAGAAGTTGATGTAAATAAAATTGATACCGCATTGAAGACCGTTGGTGTTAGACTTACTGATACAAATGGTCAGATGCGCGCGCTGGATAAAGTTATACTTGAGTTAGCAGAAAAATGGAATAGTCTTGATTCCATGACTCAACGTTACTTAGCAACTATGGCGGCTGGTAGTAGACAGCAGTCTCGTTTCTTAGCATTGATGTCGAACTCTGAGCGTTTGACTGAGTTACTTGGTGAGGCGTATAATAGTGCTGGTGCCGGTGCTGCGCAATTTGCGAAGACACAAGAGAGTTTACAGTCTAAGATAAACAATCTAAAGACTGCATGGACTCAGTTCACTACTAGTGTTCTTGATTCTGATTTGTTGAAAGGCGCGGTTGATACACTTACTCTTTTACTAAATACTGTAAACGCTCTTACCGATGCTCTTGGTCCACTTAGCGGTGCCGCGAAGATTGCTGCGATTTCTTTTACTTTGATTGGTGGCGGGCAGAAGATTGAGAAATTATTTTCTGGCAAACTTGCCTCTGGATTAGTAAAAGCTGGCGAATTATTCAGAACCGGTAAGATAGATGGAGAAGAATATCAGGCTGGCTTTGAGAGTGGAAGAAAGACACGAAAAACAGCTTCACAAGTTGCAGAAGAGTTAGAAGCTGCTGAGCAAGGCTTAAGAGAATTCAAAGCGAAAGAAGCCGCAGTTGAAGCAGCACAAGCTGAAGTTGATGCTGCACGTCATCTAAAAGAGATTTATGATGCTAATAATTTTGGTACTGAAGCGGGAACCATAGAAGGTAATGCAAAAGCTACAGCGGCATATACTGCTGAACAAATAGAAGAAATAAAATTACAAAAGCTTCGGATGGCTCAAGAGGCTTTTGAGGGTGCAGAGGAAGGAACTGCAAAAGCTCAAGCAGCAGAAGCCGCTAGGCAAGCCTATGAAAATCTTTCTTTACCAGCAAGAATGGTGCTTGCTTTTAAGAAAGGTTATCAAGAAGGAACTAGTTGGGGTGCGGGATTCAAGGCTGCTTTTGATGTTCTAAAAGCTTCTGCTATATTCCAGCCATTAGTTATTGCTGCGGCCGCGGCAGGAGCAATGGCAATTTATTATTATAATTCTGCTGCACATAAAGCAGAAGTTGCTCACAAAAAGCTCGAAGAGGCCATATCTAAAATTAAACAATATGAGTCTGAAATAAATGAGCTAGAAAATAAGAGACAAAGTGCTGAAGGTCTTACTTCTGCTGAAAAAGAAAGACTTGATTATCTGAAAACTGTCCTTGCATTACAAAAAGAAATAGCTAAGACTGCGGCAGTAAATGAACAAAAAGAAACTGACAAAACCGATTGGAGCGAAACTAAAGGAGAAGGGTTCTTAGGAAAAATAATTCAACCCACTGCTTTTACACTTAGTACCGGTTTATCTGGTTCTCGTGAAGAAGTTACTAATGAAGCACTTAATAGAATTCATAATTGGGAGCAACTAATTGCTGAAGCTGAAACAGACATACAAAAAATTCTAAGCGATCCTTTACGAACGGCTGAGCAAAAATCCTATGATATTGATGTTAAAGAAGGCAATATTGAGGCTTATAAAAATCAGATTACTAAATATCGTTCCGAACTTGCTAATATTCTTTATTCTTATACCAATGATAGTGGTCTTGCTCCTGAGGAATATCTTGATGAAGAACAATTAGCCAATTATAATAAGCTAAAAGAATACCTTCAAGATATTACTGAAGAGGCAGAATCTGCTTCTGAAAGCCTTGGTAAGATGAATAAAGTTCAAGGTTATAAAGATGCGGCTGCTGAACTCAAATCTATCAAAACTTCTGTTAGCGCAATTACAGATGCCATCAGTGGTATTTACAAAGATGGTTATGCTGATATTGAGAAGATATCTACCATTGCTAATAATGAAGCATTTGCTGATTTAGATTCCTTTCCAGAATTTTTGGATTTAATAAGCAAGGCTGGTAAAGAAGATATTCCTCAACTTGAAGATGCTATGGAAAATCTGCTTGATGAATACATGGCTTCGGATGGAGTGCTTTCAAGTCTAAATGAGACTACTAAAGGTATGTATATTAATGCTCTCAATAATATGGGAGTTATTAATGCCCAAGAAGTAGTTGAAGCTAAATTACGGCAGGCACGAGCAAAAAATCTCATTCTTTCTATGGATGAGAATGCAATAAATGGGTTACTTACTGGAAGTACTGAACAAGTCTCTAAGAGACTTGAAAATCTGGCTCTTAAATATGGGACAACTTCAAAGGCTCTTGCGGGATATATAATTCAACAAGAATTAGCTAAAAATACTGCGCTTACTACTGCAGCATCAAGAGCAGAACTTGAAAAATTAGTAAAGAGTTTGGGGATAACTGTTGAAGCTTTAACAGAATATCAAAAATTAGTAAGTAATATAACCAATACTCAGAATGCTTTAGATGCAGCAAGAGATACTGTTGATTATTATAGTGATATTCCTGAAGATCAATTGAATGCCAAAAGTAGACTTGCAAAAATGGATGCTGTCCATCAAGTAAAGTTACTTGAAAGTGGTTTAGAAGATTATACTAAAATAGCTAAAGATTTTCTAACACAAAAAGTTGAAGAACTAACTAATATCAAACCACAAGTAAATACTACAAATTTCAATAAAACCTCTTCCAAAACAGAAAAAGAAATTCAAAAGCTCTCTGAACTTTACAATGCCAAAAAGCGTGTTGCGGAACTTGACGAACAAATTTCCGACCTTGAAGAAGCGCGCAAGACCCTAACTGACTATGATGAACGTCTCGCTAATGAGAACGCAATAGTTGAAGCTTATCGTCAACAAAAAGTCGGCCTTGAAGAACTCATCAAAGCAAATGAGGCACTACGCGCGCGTAAAGAAACCGAGGGTAAAGCAACTGCTCAATGGTCAGATTTTTATACTATTGACAAGATTACTAAAGAACTCAAGTTGACTGATATCTATTACAAAGCTATCAAGAAGGGTACTGCTGAAAATAAAAAATATAGTGTCGATGTTCTAAATAACTTCAAGAAATGGGCAGAAGAATATGATGACATTGTTGATTTTGGCAGAGAAGAGCAAAATAATCTTGATAAAATCAAAACTACTCTTGATGAACTTTGGAAAGATTATCGTAGCAATTACATTGACCTTGTAAATGAACTCGCTCAGTATTATGAAGAAGCTCAACAAAAAATCATAGATGACCAAAAAGATGCTTATGATAAAATGAAGGAGTTAAATGATAACTACCTTGATGAACTTCGTAAAAACATTGAAGCAAGACGTGCTGCGCGCGACCGTGAAAATGATGTTGAAGATATTACAAAAAAGCAAAAGCGTTTGGCCATGCTTATGCGTGATACAAGTGGCCGTAATGCAGGTGAAATTGCAGATTTACAGAAAGAGATTCAAGATGCGCAACAAAATTTAATTGATGATGATGTTGATAGAGTCCTTGATTCGATTGAAGATGCTAATGATAAACAACAAGAAAATTGGGATAATGCTATTGATGTGTTGGAGAAGCAGTTAGATGCAGATAAAGAGAATGGTAAATTTATCAAGATGGCAGAAGAAGAGTTTGCTAAAGGACCTGAAGCAGTAAGAAGAAAGTTCGAAGAATTTTATAATGAAAAAGGTTCTTATTCTCAAGCGGAAATTTATAAAAAGCTAAATGATGTAGATGATAAATTAGATACTGCTATGGAGTACTTTAGAGGGAATGATATCCGCCAAAATGTCGGTTCTACTGGTTTTGGAACTGGTGGTAAATATACTACTGTAAGATACATTGATCCGGAAGGCAATTCTAGAATAGGATATGTAAGTAGTGATAATAAAACTTACAAAGATAAAGACCTGACAGAAAGAATTGATGCTGGTAGTATTGTGGCAGGAAGTAATGGTAAGGCATGGAAGTTGAACGATTCTAATGGGGTTGGTGAAAAATACAATCCAACTGAGGATGAAAAGAGAAAGTTGGGTATTAGTAGCAATAATTCTTCTAATATCAACACAAATACCAATACCAATAAACAAAGTTCTTATAACGGATATAATGCAAATACGAATTGGTTGAATGAAAAGAAATATCTTGAAAGTCTAATTGCTAAAGGTGGCGGAAGTAAAATCTGGGCAGAGCCTCAACTGAAAAAGTTAATTGAAGCTAAGATTTATTATACTGGAAAAGCCTTTAAAAAAGGTGGCCTTGTCGATTTCACTGGTCCCGCTTGGGTTGATGGCACCTCTTCTAACCCCGAAGCTTTCCTAAATGCACAAGATACTCGTAATTTTACCGAACTAAAACAGATTCTTTCTTCCCTTCTGCGCGCGGATCGGTTTGCTGGATTCGACCTATCTAATCTGCCTGGCGGAGATTGTAATATTTATGTTACAGTTGACCAGATTGCTTCTGATTATGATGTTGATGAAGCAGTCGCGCGAATCAAAGAAGAGATTATGTCTGGTAGTTCTTATCGCAACATAAATCTTGTAAATCGTCGTAGATAAGGAGATTTGAAATGAGAAGTATTGAAAAATTACGTCCAGTTAGATATGACGATTTGACTGGATTCAAATTTGGTGACTATCATTCTTCTCAATTTGGACTAATTAGAGTTAGCAACGGGAGCAGATATAATGAGTATCTGCTCCCTACTCTGAAAAATACAACCACTGATGTTCCTGGAATGGAAGGGACGTTGTATTTTGGAACACAAAAGACTACTCGTAGTTTTCAAGTTGATATGGCTTTTGATAGTTTGACCGAAGAAGATATTAGAGATATTAGAGAATGGCTTACTGGCGCGCATCCATTGATTTTTGATGAAAGACCATATATTCAGTATATGTGTATGCTGAATAGTGCTCCACAGTTGAAGTATTTGACCTTCGAAGAAAATGGGGTAAGAATTTATAAAGGTGAACTGAATGTTAGTTTTATAAGTTATTTGCCTTATGGGTATAGTGTTGATGAAAAGAAATTTATTGATGATTTTCTTGATGAAAATTTTGATGAGTGGAGTAATGCAAGTCATTTAGTGTATAAAGAGTTTTATGAAGGAGAAACAAAGCATACATATGATAAATTTGAAGGAAATAAAGTGTATGTTTATAATGGCGGAGACATCAATACTGACTATGTATTGACTTGTTATTTCACCGACAGCGCGACTGTGAAGATTTCTATGAATGAAGCATCCTATGAGTTTGTCCTGCGCGCGAAGGGTCCGGAAAGCACACATTTGGAGTTGTCTATCAATTCTAAGTTACAATTTGCGCGCTGTCGAGACGTTAGTATTGCTAGTGGAGTAGTTACTGCAAAGAGTGATTATGAAATTATGCTTCCTTCGGCTGAAATGTTTAGGCTTCCTATTGGACAATCAGTTGTAACTTGTACTAATATTGATACTACTGCTCCAAATTCTATTGATTATAAATATCGGTTCTTATAAAAGGAGTTGATCGAATGGATACTGTGATAAAGGAGAATTATGAAATTTCAGTTTGGCGTGATGTGTTTGAGATGCGTGCTGGCGAAACTGAAGCAACTTGGCATGAAGATAAAGTCGCTATTATTGGTAGTGACACTAGAACTGATGCTGCGCGCGCATTCAACCCAGTCCTCACTGTAGATATCTATGGTCAAGAGACTTTCAAGTTTGATATTTATAGTAAGTACTATGATGAGGATGGCACGCAAGTAGAGAACCCTTACTTGAATTTGCTTATCAATGAAGCAAAAGTAAAAGTAAAGTTCCGTGGAAAATGGCATGATTTTATTATCAAAGAAGTCGGAGAAGCGCATGGTAATAACTTTGTAGTAAGTTATACTTGTCAATCTTTAGCAATTTATGAACTTGGAAAAAGCGGTTATGAAATTGACTTTTCTGAAGGACAGAATAATAACGTTCAGACCGCGGCGGATTTTATGGAGACCACTCTTGATGGAAGTGGCTGGAACTTTTCTCGCGGAACTGCGAATTTACTGGAAGAGAGTTTGGAGCAAGCGTTTCAGATTAGTTTGGTAAATGATATTCAA
>ERZ857629.3740-NODE-3740-length-12488-cov-2.468592_pt1 | contig 12488 bp, 8 predicted proteins | sample MGYA00519700_ERZ857629 | MGnify/ENA primary metagenome ERZ857629 (study PRJEB31778, sample SAMEA3449351) | human gut metagenome | biome: human gut; feature: human-associated habitat; material: faeces | place: United Kingdom | collected 2010/2012 ... | reverse complement strand
TCTATGCCGTCCTTCGTTCCGCTTCCGAATCCGCTCCAAAACCACCGCATCCGGCGAATAGGCCGTGCGGAACTCTCGGTCCGCCGAAACGATGCAAATGTAGCATAAATAACATTCGACTCAAATACGGATTGCGGCATACACGCTCGAATAATCCCATATTATAGTTAATTTACAGCATAATATAAATATATTGCTTTTGCTGCCGATTCGACAAGGTTTATGCGGACCGGCCGGACGATTTTCGCCCTGTCCTGCAATAGGCGCCCAACGGCGGATAAAACCCAATCGACGAGCTTCGGCAAGTGTCGGTATGTGCAATTCGGGAAAGGGAATATGGGAGAAGTCATTTTTAGTGGTGCCGCAGATAGTCCGCCACGGCATCGGCGCAGCGGTGGCCGTCGAGAGCGGCTGAGATTATACCGCCGGCGTAGCCTGCCCCTTCGCCCGAAGGGAACAGTCCCTTTATCTGCACGTGCATGAGCGTGTCGGCATCGCGCGGAATGCGCACGGGAGTAGAGGTACGCGATTCGACGCCTATCACGACTGCTTCGGAGGTCAGGAATCCCTTCATCCTGCGGCCGAAATCCGATATTCCGGCCCGAAGCGCCTTCGAGATGAATTCCGGCATCCAGCGCCCCATCTCGGATGAAACTATGCCGGGGATATACGATGTCGCGGGCAGGGAGACCGATTTGCGGCCAGAGACGAAATCAGTGACACGCTGGGCTGGCGCAATCTGACTGCTTCCGCCCGCAAGACGCGCCGCATGTTCGAACCGGCGTTGGAATTCGAGTCCCGCAAGCACTCCGTACTCCGGTTCGAGAAAACCGAAGTCCTCGCGCTGCACCTGCGTAACTATGGCGGAATTGGCGTACACGGAATTCCGGCCCGACGGGGACATTCCGTTCACCACCGACTGCGAGCTGTCGGTCATGGCAGGAACGATGAAGCCGCCCGGGCACATGCAAAAGGAATACACGCCGCGCCCGCCGACTTGCGTCACCAACGAATAGGCAGCCGCCGGCAGATACTCTCCGCGCGAGGGCATATGATACTGAATCGAATCTATGAGTGCCTGAGGATGTTCTATGCGCACACCCATTGCATACGGCTTGGCTTCGAGCAGCACACCCTTCCGGTGCAGCATACGGTAGATGTCGTCGGCCGAATGCCCCGCAGCAATCACCACGGCCGCACCCTCCGCAAGTTCGTCCCCGCACCGAACGCCGCACACACGTCCGCCTCGTATCTCAATGTCCGTTACGCGCTTTTCGAACATGATGCGCCCGCCGCACGACTCAATCGTCTGCCTTATCCTGCTTATGATGCGCGGCAGACGGTCGGTGCCGATATGCGGATGCGAGTCGTAGAGAATCTCTTCGGAGGCTCCGTGAAACACCAGCGTGCGCAGAGCCTTGTTGTAATCCCCGCGTTTTTTGGAGCGCGTAAAGAGTTTGCCGTCCGAGAACGTTCCCGCTCCGCCCTCGCCGAAAGCGTAATTCGAGTCGGGGTTCAGCTCCCCGTTGCGGTTTATCTGCGCGATGTCGCGCTTGCGGGCCGAAACGTCCTTGCCGCGTTCGAGTATTATCGGCCTAAATCCCAGTTCGATGAGCCGGAGCGCAGCGAACAGTCCCGCAGGCCCCGAGCCGACGATTATCACCTCCGGACGCGAGTGTACGTCGGGGTAGTCGAAATGGACCGGTTCGGGCGCCGGCTCGTCATCGACATACACTTCGAGCGAGAGATTGACCTTGATATTGCGCTGTCGGGCGTCCACGGAACGTTTGACGATGCGGACGAGCGCCACGTCGGTATCTTCGACACCGAGCGCATGCGCAGCGGCGGCGGTATAGGTCTTCTTGTCGGCAGCCTGCCGAGGCGAGAGTTGCAGCGTAACGACTTTCGGCATGATGAACGATTGTTTCAGGGAGCAAAATTAACAATAAAAAATAAACCGCATTTATTTTATTTGCGTCCGTCTTTTCGTATTTTTGAGCAGCCAAGCAAACTCGAAGATTACGCATGAAACGCAACGTGGCATTGGTGCTCGCAAGCGGCGGAGCACGCGGAATAGCCCATATCGGGGCAATAAAGGAATTGGAACACAGCGGCTACCGCATCAGTTCGGTGGCAGGAACCTCTATGGGAGCGCTGATAGGCGGAATATACGCCTGCGGGAAAATCGACCTGTACGAGCGCTGGCTCGAAGTGCTGACACGCCGCAGGGTGTTCGAACTGGCCGATTTCACGCTCTCCACCTCCGGAATACTCAAAGGCCGGCGCATCATAGAGGAGCTGAAAACTTTCATTCCGGACATTCCGATAGAGAGGATGGACATACCTTTCACGGCCGTCGCCACGGACATAAAGTCCGAAAGCGAAGTCGTCTTCGACAGCGGCAGTCTGTTCGATGCCGTCAGGGCGTCCATATCCATACCGTCGCTGTTCACTCCCGTACAGGCTGGCTTCTGATAGACGGAGGCGTAACCAATCCGCTGCCGCTCGACAGAGTGAAAAGAACCGACGGCGACATATTGGTAGCCGTGGATGTGAGCGCTCCGTCTCGGGCCAAAGAGCATAAAGCAGACGTCGAGACGTCCGAGGAGGGCAACTCGATAATGGAAAGAATCAGGCGCAAGGCCCTCGTTGCCCTGCACGAGCAGGACGAACAGCAGCCCTCGTACAACTACTACACGCTCCTGTCGCAGGCATCCAGCATAATGATTCAACGCATCTCCGCGCTTATGGTGCGGATTTACAAACCGGATATTTTAGTCAGCATTCCGGGCGACACATACGGCACGCTCGAATTCCACAAAGCGCAGCAAATCATGGAAATGGGCCGTCGGAGCATGCGCGAGGCCATAGAGGAATACGAGTCAGGCGCCCGAGCGCAGTGATTCTGGGAGCGGCATGGAGATACGCGACAGCGAAAGCACGCAGGCCGCCGCGGCCACGCATCCGGCCATTACCAGACACATATCCGTTCCATGCTGCGGGAACAGGTGGAACAGCAGCGCCACGCAGGCGGCACCGCAAGACTGGCCCAGCAGTCGGGCCGTAGCCATCATTCCGCTTGCCGAACCGCTGCGACGCTGCGGCGACGAGGCTATGATGATGCTGTTGTTGGGCGACTGGAACAAGGCGAACCCTACACCGCACACGGCGAGCCGCCAAGCGATATTTCCCCACTCCGCACTTGAAGGCATGAGGTAAAGCGAGAACAGCCCCGCAGAAAACACGGTGAGACCCGCTCCGCCGAGGATTCCCGCATGCACCTTCTCCACCAGTCTTCCGGCGAGCGGCGCTGTAAGCATGACGGCGGCAGGCCACGCCGTAAGCAGCAGGCCGCACGCCGCCTCGTCATATCCCATTTTACCTTGCAGGAAAAAGGGCAGAGACACCATTGCGAGCATCTGGGCCAGAAACGAACAAATCGAAGTGCATATCGAAAGCGTAAATATCGGAATACGCAGCAAATCGACCGGCAGAAGCGGATACTCCTGCCCGCGCTGCCGGCGCCAGAGCATCCGGCCGGCGAAAAGGCTCGCCGCAGCCATGACCGCAATCATAGCTCCGCCAGCCCCGTGCGCATATCCTTCGACGGAGGCGATGAAAAGGCCGAATGTCAGAGCATTGAGAATCCCGCTGCGCCAGTCCAGCGATGCGGCGTGGCGTCGCTCCGGATTCGGTGGCAGATAGCGGAACGACAGCACGAGTGCCGACAGGCAAACCGGAATATTGACCGCAAAAATCCACGGCCACGAAGCTACCGATAGGACCGCGGCGGCAACCGACGGACCGGCCACGGAGCGCAGCGCGACCACCATTGCATTTATGCCCATGCCTCGTCCGAGAAGACGTTTGGGATAGATTACGCGGACAAGCGATGTATTGACGCTGGCCAGCGCCGCCGAACCGAATCCCTGCACCACGCGGGCGGCGATGAGCGAAGCCAGAGAACCGCACGCCATGCACCAAACCGAACCGAAAAGGAACACGCACAAACCCGCAAGGTACACTCGGCGATAGCCCACCATATCTCCAAGAGCCGACAGCGAGAGCAGCGAGATGACGGTAGCCAGCTGATAGGAATTGACCACCCAAATCGAATCGGCTGCACTGACGCCCAAATCGGCCGCTATCGAAGGCAGAGCCACGTTGGCGACGGTTCCGTCCAGCACCGAAAGCCCCACGCCGAACGCAATGGCGGCTATGGCCGCATAGCGCGGCGCACCCGAAAGTCCGTCCCGGCATTCTGCCGGCGTATCGTCGTTTCTCCCGTCCATATCTTCCAAATGTATTCGGACCGCAAAATTACCGATTCGTCCGCATTTCGGAAACATCCGCAAAGATAAATTCAATCCTGCCGACCTGCACCCGCAGTACAGGTCGGTAACAAGACCGCTGAACAGTCAAGCGTTCTCTACCTCAATTCAACCCTGATTATCACCGAATTGGAGTTTTCATCGAGTCCTTTTATCGCATCCGAAAAAGGCAGGCCGACATGCCCCAGCACCTTGTCCGCCGGAGATATGAAGACAATTCCGCCGTTGTCGTCGAAATACGGCATGCCTCCGAACATCTCGCCGGCTCCGGTCTTGACAAAGCTCCACTCGCCCGAGGCGGAATCGAGCAACATGTATATGACGGTATTATTCTCATCGGCCACCGTCCGCACCAATATCACATACCGCTCCATAGCATGGAGTTTGACATTCATGGCCATACCACCCTTGCGCAAGACGGCCTCGAACTCGTCCATGCGCATGGCCTCGGCGTTCTTCGGTGCGGCATACCTGCCCATATCGAATTCGTACAGAATTTTCAATTTCCCATCCGAGACGCCTGTTATTTCATCGGACAATAACTCGGTGAACCATATCTCACCGCCACTTTCGCACATCAGCTCCATATCCGAAATGCAGATATTCAAATCGCTGGTCCGGACGGGCAGAAAAGTCCTCACGACCGAATCACGCACAATTTCAGCAAGGCGATACCCCTTGCTGTGATCGTAGAAATACAGCTCGTACGAAACATCGCCTATCTTTATTTCGTCCAAAGCTCCGCTGCCGCGTACGCACTCGTGCGAGCAAACGAACTCCCCGCCGAGCGTATAATGCCGGCACAGGTCGTCGGCAACATCCCGTACGCGAACCGTATCGTCGAGCACGCGCACACTTTCGACGCACCGGTACCGGTCCGAAGCGTCTCCCAAACCGCCTACGTCGTTCAGGAAACGTCCCTCGGAATCGAAACGCCTTACAGGGGCGTCAATCCCGTAGACGATATAATCGCCATTGTGACAAATCACCCCGCTGCGGCTCGAAACCATGCACTCTTCGGAGGTTTCCAGCGGCACAACGGTGATGCGGGCCACACACTCCGACTCCAAAAACCCTTTCGCCTTCGAATCGTCGTAGTGCACCCGAGCACCGCCGCCTGCTTCGCCGCAAGACGTCATAAGAACGACAGTCAGTAACGACAGAACCGTATTCACGCCCATGCTCCCGCTATTTTTTACATTTTTCACGTGCAAGTATAACCACTCCGAACCGAATTGCCAAACCTTCCGGTCAGCACATAAAGCCGCAATGCGGAAATCCGCCCCGCTGCTGCTCGGAATAATTCCGAATAAAAACGGCATTGGAGGCTCGCTCGCAACAAATATTACGGGAAAAAACATTATCTTGTCCCCACAAATTCGGACACTTCGAGAACATGAAAGTTATTCGTATTCTAATTTGCATTCTGCTGACCGCCTCGGTTTCGGCCGCCGGAGCCGAAAGACCCAAAGTGGCCGTGGTGCTCAGCGGCGGCGGAGCCAAAGGCGTGGCGCATGCCAGCGTGCTGGAAATCATCGAGAAAACAGGCATTCCGATAGACATGGTCGTGGGGACGAGCATGGGCGCCATAATGGGAGGCCTTTACTCGATAGGATACACTCCGCAGCAACTCGACTCTCTGGCGCGGAGCATGAACTGGAATGTTCTGCTGTCGGACAAAATCGAACGGGACAAACTCCCGTTCACCAGAAAGGAAAACGACGAGAAGTACATATTCACCTACTCTTTCGGCAAGAAATTCTCCGACGCCAAACTCGGAGGCGTGATTCAGGGCCAGAATCTCGACAACATGTTCTCCGAACTGACTTTCGACTACCACGCACCCATAAATTTCGACTCGCTGCCCATTCCATTCGCATGCGTGGCGGTAGACGCCATAACCGGCAAGGAGCATGTCTTCCGCAGCGGAGAACTGCAAACGGCAATGCGTTCGAGCATGTCCATTCCGGGGGCGTTCACTCCGATTCTGCTCGATTCGATGGTGCTCATAGACGGAGGCGTGGTGAACAACTATCCCGTGGACGTTGCCCGCAGCATGGGGGCCGACATAGTGATAGGCGTGAAGGTACAGGCTCCGCCGCGCACGGCGAGCGAACTGGTCACCGCACCCTCGATACTCAACCAGATAGTGGATTTCTGCGGGAACCCGAAGTACGACGCCAACGAAAAGGACTGCGACCTCAACATATCGGTGGACGTAACCGGCTACTCGTCCGCATCGTTCAACGCCGAGGCCATAAACACGCTTCTCAGACGCGGACACGAGGCGGCGGTACGCGCCCTGCCGCAGCTGGAAGAACTCAAACGTCGCATCGGCCGCACGCAGAACACGTACAACCCGGGATACAAACCCCTGAACGAATACGACAGCATATTCATATCAGCCGTAACGTTCGAAGGCGTCGAGCAGGCCGACCAGAACTGGCTGCGCCGCGCCTGCAAACTCGAAGACGGCAAGCGCATTCCGGTATCTCGACTCAAAATGGCATCCGAGATGATGCGTTCGGCGCAATACTACGGCTATGTAAGCTATCGTCTGCTGCCCGACGGTCACGGCGGCCACGTACTGCATTTTCTCGCCACCGCCAAACGCGAAAACGCCATACACGTGGGACTCTACTGCGACACGGAAGACATCGCCGCCGCACAGATAAACACCACGCTGCAATTCAAAACCAAGGTGCCCTCATCTCTGTCCATAACCACACGGCTGGGCCGAAGGCTCGGCATCGGAGCCGACTTCTATGTACACACTTCGCCGCTGAGCCGCCTGTCGTTTTCGTACATGTTCCGCCACAACGAAATAGAGATTTACGACATGGGCCGCCACGAGTTCAACTCGGTATTCAACTACAACCGCGCGGAAATCGGTTATTCGAGCATGAACATAGCCGGCCGCAAACTCAAACTGATGGCCGGGTTGAGATACGAGTATTTCGACTTCAAACGCTTTCTGTTCTCCCACGACGACTATCGCTTCAACGTCACCTCGGAAGGATTTTTCAGCTATTTCTTCGGGCTCAGATACGAAACTCTGGACAAGAAATACTTCCCGTCGAAAGGCTCCGCCGTCTCGGCCGACTACATACTGACGACGGATAATTTCGCCGGATACAAGGGACATGCCCCGTTCTCCGCGCTGAGCTTCTCGTGGAAACAGGCTATACCGGCAGGCAAAATCCTGACAATCATCCCGTCCGTTTACGGCCGCGTCGTATTCGGGACGGACATCCCGTATGAATACATGAATTTTCTGGGCGGCGACTACTTCGGCCGCTACATGCCCCAGCAGATTCCGTTCTCCGGTATGGACTACACCACGATTCAGAACCACACGGCTCTCGTCGCGCGGGTGGAACTGCGCCAGAAAGTCGCCAGAAAACACTTCATCCTCGAAACCTGCAACTATGCCTTGACGCACGATGATTTGCGCCGAATCGGAGACGGCAGGCATCTGATAGGCGGCAGCATCGGCTACGGCTACGACAGCATGGTGGGGCCGCTGACCGTATCGTTCAACATTTCCAACGAAACAAAAAAACTCGGATTCTACGCCCGTTTCGGGTTCAATTTTTAAGACAAATAAAACACCGGCCGCAGAATGCCGTACCGGCACTGCGCGGTTTTCTTCAACTCCGCTCCGTTCAAGACAGGGCGGGAAGCAGGCGCATCGGAAGACGGGGCCGCAATACGACCGGCAATATCTGTAGCGGCATTTCACGGCGGGCGAGACATCACTGTCGCCGATTTTTTTATTTTCAGATTTTTCATATCTTTGCCGCCGGATCGGAATATACAGTTCCGCCGACTATGACACGAAAAACGATAATTTTCCCACATATTTCGGGATTCATTTCAAAACTGTCGCTCATCCACCGCTGGGGTCGTGAGAATTCGGATTAACCCGTCCCGTTTTCCCCAATCTTAGTTTTACACTCTTTTTTTTAATTTGCCTATGAACAAATTCATTTTGTGCATGGCGATGCTTGTCGTATCGTCATGTTACGAGTATACTTATGCTCAGGAAACCCGATATTATACGCTCACCGTAGAGGGGATGTTCGAACTGGCCGAACAAAACAGCAAACGGCTGCAAGCCGAAAAAACATTTCTCGCCCAAGCCGCCGCAGCCGTCAAGGAGGCGCAATCGGACAGGCTGCCCGACATCGAGGCTTCGATTTCCGCCGCCTATATCGGTGACGGCTGGATTTCGGACCGCGATTTTACGAACGGGACCTCTGCTCCGATGCCGCACTTCGGCAACAACTTCGCCTTTCAGGTTTCGCAAATCGTATATGCCGGCGGTTCCGTATCCCAGAAAATCGAACTTGCCAGACTGGAACACCGGAACTCCTCTCTGTCGCTCGAACAGAACAGACAACAGATAAGATTCCTGCTGGTCGGTGACTATTTAGACCTGTACAAGCAGTGCAACATGTTGGAGGTTTACGACAATAACATCCGTCTGACAGAGCAGGTGCTCAACTGTCTGCGGCTCAGGGAGCAACAAGGCATAGTACTGAAAAACGACCTTACGCGGTACGAGCTGCTGCTTGAAAACCTGCGATTCGAAAGGCTGCGCATCGAGAATACCGTCTCCATTCTCAACCGCAGTCTGGCCGTTACTCTCGGACTGCCCGACGGGACTGTTATCCGGCCCGACAGCACCCTGCCCTCCACCGTCCCGTACTCCGAAACCCGAGACTTCTGGCATGAGGCGGCACTCGAAAACTCGACGGCACTCCGCCGCCTCGACCTTGCAAAACAAATCGACCGGCGGCAAGACAAGCTCATACGGGCGCAAAGACTGCCGAGCATATCGCTTTTCGCAAGCGACTGCTTCAACTCCCCTATCCTAATCGAGGTTCCGCCCATAAACAAGAACTTCAACTACTGGCAGGTCGGTATCGGCATATCCTACAACTTCTCGTCGCTGTACAAAACCGGCAAATCGCTCAGGCGCCAGCGTCTGGCCGCCCGACGCACCGAAGAGCTGTACGAGGCACAGCTCCAACGCACCGGACTGGACATCGACTCGGACTTCATACGCTTCACGGAAGCCTGCACGCAAATGGTCTCGCAACGCAAAAACGTGCAGCTGGCAAAAGAGAACTACCGAATCGTAAGCCACCGCTACGAAAACGACATGGCGCTGCTGACCGACATGCTCGATGCCAGCAATGCGCTTCTGAAAGCCGAAATAGAGCTCTCCAATACTCGGATAAACATAATATTCAATTACTACAAACTGCATTACACGGCAGGGACCCTTTAACAAAACGCAAGTCATGAACAGAAAAACCAAAAAAATCGCATTCAACATAGTAGTCTTGGCGCTCGTACTGTCGGGCATAGTGTGGATATGCTCCCGATTCGTGCATCTCGGGCGCGTCGAATATACCGACAACGCACAGATAAAGCAGCACATAGTTCCGATAAACAGCCGCGTGAGAGGATTCGTCAAGCAGGTGCGCTTCGAGGAGTACAGGCACGTGGACAAGGGCGACACGCTGGTCATCATAGACGACGCCGAATTCCGTCTGCGTCTGGCTCAGGCCAAGGCCGATTACGCCAATGCGCTGGCAGGACGGACGGCAGCCGAAAAAACAATTTCCGCAACACATAACAATCTGCATGTCTCCGACGCCGGAATCGAGGAAATGAAAACCCTGCTGCAAAACGCCGAAAAGGATTACCGGCGCTATCAGACGCTTTTCAGTCAGCAGGCCGTAACCGAACAGCAGTTCGATGCCGCAAAGACGTCTTACGAATCGATGAAGGCGAAATACGACATGCTCGTAAGGCAGAAACAGTCCACGGCACTGCTGAAAGAGGAACAGGCGCAGCGGCTCAACCAGACGGAAGCGGCCGTCGAAATGGCCGAAGCCGCACTGCATCTGGCCGAATTGAATCTCTCCTACACGGTAATCACGGCACCTCACGACGGAGTGACGGGGCGGAAAAACATACAGGAGGGCGAACTCATCGAGACAGGGCAGACGCTTCTGGACTTGGTGGACGAAAGAGACAAGTGGATAGTCGCCAACTACAAGGAGACGCAGACTGCCAACATCGGCGTCGGAATGCCGGTCGAAATATCGGTGGATGCGGTGCCGGGAGTTTTGTTCCACGGCCGCCTGCACACGGCCGTGTGCAGGCCATCTCACAAGCCACGGGAGCTTCCCTGTCGCTTCTTCCGCAGGACAACTCGGCCGGCAACTTCATAAAGGTGCAGCAACGAATCCCCGTGCGCATAGAGCTAACAGACGATAACCCCGAGCAGCAAACGGCAAGACTCAGAGCAGGAATGAATGTCGAATGCAAAGTGAAGTATTAGGCCTCATGCACTCTTCCGTTCCATTTTCCATTCCCGAAATGCGGGATTTCGTTCCGCAGCGTCTCCGACCGTGGATAGTCGTCCTGCTCGTGATAATAGTCCAGCTCTCAGGCGGCGTGTATCTTGCGGCCGTCGGAGACATGGTGGGTTCGAAAGCCCTGATGCAGCAGGACATAATGATGGCCGCATACGCATCCATGGCCGGCATGTCGCTGACATTCACCGTAATGTTCAAGCTCAAATTCCGTTTCTGGTCCCGAGATTCGCTGCTCATATGCCTTGCGGCGCTAATCGTCTCCAACCTGATTTGCATGTACACGGACAGTGTTCCGCTGATGGTGGGGATATGCTTTTTCGCCGGCATTTTCAGGATGTGGGCCACGTTCGTATGCAACTCGACCATTCAGTTGTGGATTACGCCGCAGCGAGACCTGTCGGTATTCTTCTGCTACATACAACTGCTGGTGCAGTGCTGCATATGCCTGTCGGGACTGGCGACCGTAAATATCGCCTTTTTCGCACGGTGGCAGTACATGCACTTTTTCATAACGGGGCTTCTCGCCTCGGCGATACTGCTCGTGCTGCTCGTCTATCGGACCGATTTCAAGGTTCGCAGACAGCCGCTCTACGGAATCGACTGGACCGGCGCACTGCTTTGGGGCGTGACGCTGCTATGCACCGCATTCGTGTGCTGCTACGGCGAATACTACGACCATTTCTCGTCTGTGCATATCCGCGCCGCATGTATCGCCGGTTGCACCGCCCTCGGCCTGAACATCTATCGAGCCTCGTGGGTCAGACATCCTTTCATCGATAATGCCCTATGGCGGTTTCCGGTGGTCTGGAAAACACTGGCTCTGTATGTGCTCGCGGACATTCTGCTCTCGCCCGCCCATGCTCTGGAACACATCTTCACGGAGGACATCCTGCGATACGACTCGCTCAATGCGATAGACCTCAACTGGATGATAATTCTCGGCTCCGTCGCCGGATGCCTTTTCACATGGCGCATGTTCGCAATAGGCAAACGAGGAGGCACGGACATGACCGTAATAGCATTCGCCGCAATCGCCATGTATCTTTGGATTTCATACGTTACGGTGGATTACGGCATGGACAAGGAGGCGCTCTACCTGCCGCTGTTCCTGCGCAGCTTCGGATATGTAATAATAGCCATAGTGTTCCTTACATCGCTCACAGCGGTGCCGTTCCGGTACTTCTTTCAGGCGATTTCGGTTCAGGGATTCATGAGCGCATGTCTGGGCGGAGCAATCGGAGAGGCGGTAATCACCCGACTGTTCAGATTCACGGTGCTTAAAAACACGATGCTGCTGAGTGCCGGAGCCGACGGAGTAAATACGCTGGCGCAGCGGCTCTCCGTTTCGCAAATAGTGCAAGCAGTAGGAGAGCGGGCCGTCATGGTGTCCATAAAGGAAATCTACGGCCTGCTTACCATAGCCGCCATAGCCTGCGTCATGGCAGGGCTGCTGCTGAAAAGCGACTTGAAACCGCATAAACCGTATTTCGCCGGACACGCGAAAGCCCGATTTTCATGAAACGAACTCCTATCGTAAATCGGAGCAGTCTTCGGTGTCGGGTCGAAGGCCGCCCGAATTTTCGGAACAAAGCGAAATCGGAGCGATTCTACCGCATTGCGCGGCATCGGCAGAGGGCATAAACATTCGATAAGTGTAAGCAGTCCTTTGCTCTTGTAGCATTTTTGCTAACTTTGCGGCAATAATTCTCAACTTCGAATTTATGGGAAAGACATTGCATTCAAATGGGCGGAATACGATTTC